>Ga0316207_10000548_pt1 | contig 57790 bp, 73 predicted proteins | sample 6weekpyrite_MG_FD_204943 | JGI IMG/M metagenome (GOLD analysis project Ga0316207, IMG submission 204943) | Microbial mat bacterial communities from mineral coupon in-situ incubated in ocean water Damariscotta River, Maine, United States -... | ecosystem: Environmental > Aquatic > Marine >...
CGCGGCCCGCATCAGATCATCGGCCTGCCAGGAGGCATCGCCCGCCAAACGCACCCCGCGGATGGCCCATTCCGAGACCAGTCGGCTACGCGTCGGGTCCCATTGGTCCAGTGCGAAACTGTCGGGAAGTTCGACCTCCAGCATCACCGGCGCGCCAAATTGCCAGCCCGCTTGCGCCAAAAGATTGGCCGCCGAGGCCAAGGCATCAAATTCATCTGTCCAGATATTGCGCTGGCCATCGCCATCCCAATCGACCGCGCGGGCCAGATAGGTGGTGGGGATAAACTGGGTCTGACCCATCGCCCCGGCCCAGGAGCCGGTCAATTGCGCCCGCGTGGCATAACCGCGATCAATCATTTGCGCGGCGGCGATCAGCTGGCTCTCAGCCCAATCCCGGCGGCGGCCCTCCCAGGCCAAAGTGGCCAGCGATTGCACCACATCATTATTGCCGGTGATCGCGCCATAGGAGCTTTCCAGCCCCCAGACGGCAATCAAAATCTCGGCACGGACCTGATGGCGATCTTCAATGGTGTCGATCTCTTCAAGCCGGGCAGCATAGGCATTTTGACCATTGGAAATGCGCAAATCCGAGGCGGCAATATCCAGATACGACCAGATCGGGCGAACAAATTCCGGCTGGTTCCGGTCGCTGTCAATGATCGCCATATTCGGTTCCAGCCCGTCGAGCATGGAGGCCACGGTTTCATCGGCAGCGCCCGATGAAATCAGGCGATCGCGAAAGCCGGTCAGCCAGTTTGAAAAGCTTTCCCCATCGGGTTGGGCCATCCCTGCACTCGACACACACAAAGCCGCCAGACCGGCAACCAACACTGAGCGTACACCTGACAACACGATCATCCATTCCCCATAAACTCGGCCGGATCCAGACCGGCGATTTCGATAATAAGCTTCTTTCGTAAAGCTTCTACAAAATCATCATGATCATCGCTGGGCGAAATAAAGGCACCGGGCCCGGCGATCACCTCATTTTCAAAATACGCCGCCACATCAATCCGCACGGACGGGCGAAACGGGTTTTGCCGTGAGCTTGCAATCGGCAAGCCATTGACCGTGATGAAGGCGCTCTCAGCGCGGCTGCGGGCATCGCTCAACGAGGAGCCGGAATTTTGCGGCCCATCGCCGGAAATATCGATCACCTGACGAATGCCCTCATAGGGATTGTCTTCTATCAGGCTGACGGAATTTTCGATCGCCGCCCCAATCGCCGTGCGCCGACCCGAGACAAACGGAGCCACCGCCAAAGTGGCGGCAAACAGCTGCGCATCATCCTCGGTTTCAATCACCGTCCACGGCGCGACCACGCGCTGGAAATCCCCGTCCGCCCATTCCAGATACATCACCGCGATCCGGCCATAACCGCCACCCTGGATCGCCGAGATCACCTCCGGGTCGGCCAGCGCCGCAACATGGCCATCGCGTTGACGCCGCGCCTCGACCTCATCAATCGAGGACGACACATCAACTGCCAGAACCAGCTCCAGATCGACCATTTCCAGGCCTTCAGCGGAATATTCCACCGGGCGGGCCTCATAAGCGCGCTCTACACCCTCTCCAGCCGTGGCTGAGACCCCCATAAGCAGCGTCACAACGCAGCTCAACGTGACCGAAAATCGCATCATGGAGCCCGGCTCAATTCTGAAGGCGAGGGATAAGCCCCGGCAATTTCAATCACCAGCTTGCGCAAGATCGCCTCGCGAAATTCCTGTTCCGATCGCGCCGGAAGCACAAAGGCACCGGGGCCAAAAATTACATTTTCATCAAAGTAATCATCAAGATTCAGCTCCACCGGACGCACCCATCTCCCCACCCGCTCCGAGATTACCGGCAGACCATTGATCACCACATGCGCCTCACGCGCCAGCGCATGCGCCTCTTCCAGCGGCAGGCCCTGGTTTTGCGGTCCGTCACCGGAGATGTCTATGATCCGGCGCGGAGATATATATCCATTATTTTCAATACGTTGAACACTATCAGCAATCGCAGATCCGATGGCGGTATAATGCCCGCGCTCCAACGGAGCCGCAGCCACTGTGGCGGCAAAATTCAACGCATCTTCCTCGTCCGAGATGATCGTCCACTCCGCTGCAGCGCGTTGAAATCCACTGTCGGCCCACTCGACATAAGTCACCGCTATCCGCCCCAGCGGGCCGCCCTGAATGGAGCGGATCACATCTTCACTGGCCAGCGCAGCCACATAACCTTCGCGCTGGCGCTGCGCCTCTTCTTCATCCACCGAATAGGAGATATCCACGGCCAGAACCAGCTCGACATCAACCTCGATCTCGTCCTGAATAAGCGCTTCAACCGCACCAACACAGCTCAATCCGACCAACACCGCAGCGCTGAACACTGAAAACATATGTGAAATATTCATCATGGCCGGAAGGTTAAATAGACATACGCCCTCTAGCAACTGACGATGTTGTAAGGGAGAAATCATTTCCAGTGCCCGTTAACGTCTTATGACTTGACGCATCGGGCAGTCCATAGTCAGCTGAGACACAGGAAAAGCCAAGGATACTGACCCGCGTGAAGGCCTTTATTGCCATCTCTATCAGCCTGATACTCGGTTGTTTTGGACCGGTTATGTCTGTGTCCTCGCACGCCCATGCCCTGCAAGAGGCAGAAACCAATACCCATTTTCATTCACATGATCATTTTGAGCCCGCCAAACAGGCTCAACCATCAGAGAAAGCCCATAATTTTTCCACCGACCAAGCCCCCGATGAACCTGTGTTGCACTCCCATTTTCAAGCAGATGGGGCTAATAGTCTTCATTCAAAACTGCTGAGCTCTGCCTTGACAATGCAGATTTTAAATCCGCTCTTCAAATGCCAGATCGGACCCCAGCCCTGTCCGAAAGCTTTGCTCAGACCTCCAAGAACCATCCTGTGACACCTGACCGCTCATTGCCTTTTGCTGGGCTTTGAATCGAAACAATCACAGGACTTAATTACATGAAATCTCTGTCATGGGCTCCCGCACGCGCTGCGGCCCAGCCTGAATCCATACCCCGTTCAAATAGCTGGATAACAAACCAGAACACGCTTTATCGACTGGGCGGATACATCCTTTTATCCATCATGGCCCTGCTCATATTGGGCGGAGACGCCTTGGCGCACGGCGTAACCGAAGGCGACAAGGGCTATATCCAGGAAATCACCGGGATCAATCTGATCCCCTTCATCTATCTCGGTGCCAAACATATGGTCACCGGATATGACCATATCCTGTTTCTCTTTGGCGTGATCTTCTTCCTCTACCGGATGAAACATATCGGCATTTATGTCAGCCTGTTCGCCCTTGGTCATTCAACCACCATGTTGCTCGGTGTCTATTTCAATATCGGCCTCAATGCCTATCTGATTGATGCCATTATCGGCCTGTCAGTCGTTTACAAGGCCCTTGATAATATGGGGGCGTTCAAATCTTTGTTCGGCATTCAACCCGACACCAAAGCCGCCACACTGATTTTCGGCCTGTTTCACGGTTTCGGCCTGTCGACCAAATTGCTCGATTACGACATTTCTCCAGATGGCCTTCTGCCCAATCTTCTCGCCTTCAATATCGGCGTTGAAATCGGGCAGTTACTGGCCTTGGCCGCCATCCTCATCGTCATGGGCTATTGGCGCGCAACGCCCAGCTTCATGCGTCACGCCTATACCGTAAATGTCGTTGTAATGACCGCTGGTTTCATGCTGATCGGATATCAGCTCACCGGCTGGGCCATTGCGTAAACGCTACTAAGGACAAGACTTATGTATAATTCTCAATCACCAGACCGGGCTGAATTGCCAACACCCAAGCAATTATTTCGCTCAACCTTCATCGCCATCGTCTCTGCCATTGTCATGCTGGTTACAATCGTTCTGCCCGCAGAATACGGCGTTGACCCAACGGGCATAGGCCGCCTGATTGGTCTGACACAAATGGGGGAAATCAAGGTTCAACTCTCTGAAGAGGCCGCCGCTGATCAAAACCCGCCCTCAAGTGCAAGCCTTCCGGAGGCCGTCGCCAGTGCTCCTGCGGAAATGGCTCCTGCCGAGACTGTTGCCCAAACTCCCGCCACCCCAGCAATTGAGTGGCGGGACACACGCATTGTGACCCTGGCTCCCGGCGAGGCCGCGGAAATAAAACTGACCATGCTCTCAGGCGAAACGGCCTATTTTCATTGGTCCGTTCCAGAAGGCGGAGCCAATTATGATCTGCATGGCGACGGGCCAAACGGAGAATTTATCTCCTATGAACAAGGCCGAAACGCGCCCGGTGACGAGGGCGAGTTTCAGGCCGATTTTGATGGTGTTCATGGCTGGTTTTGGAGAAACCGGACAGACATCACCATCACGATAACCTTGCAAACAAGGGGCGCGTACACCAACATTGATCGCGTGCTCTGAATTTGAACCGATGTAGGGACGGTTGGCCGGGTGCAAAATCAGTCCCGGTCAGCCTGTCTATCCGCATCTGTTTTGTTGACTCTGTCCGAGGCCTCCTGTAATCCGCGCCCTCAATTGAAAACGCGTCTGAAAACGCGAGAAAATAATAAGGCAGTCCGATGAAAGTCCGCAGCTCGCTCAAATCGCTGAAAAACCGTCACCGCGATTGTAAAGTCGTCAAGCGCGGCCGTCGTGTGTATGTGATCAACAAGACTGATCCACGCTTCAAAGCACGCGCAGGCTAGATCGCACCCGATGGCCACAAAGGCTGTCCTGTGGGATTTGGGCAATGTCCTTTTGGACTGGCAGCCCGCCCGGCTCTACCGAAAAATTTTCAAAACTGAAGATGCGGTTCAGGATTTCCTGGACCGTATTTGTACCATGCAATGGCATGCCGATCATGATCGCGGTCTGTCGATGGAAGAAAACGCCCGCAATTTGATTGCCAAACATCCTGAGCATGAAGAGGCCATTCTGGCCTGGCAAAGCCGGTTTCCCGAAATGATCAATGGCAACGTCCCCGGATCTGTGGAAGCCGTCCGCGCCCTCGATCAAAACAATGTCCCGCAATACATGTTGACCAATCTGCCCGCGGAATGGGTCAAGCCCGCTCAAGGCCTTCTGCCTGAAATGGCCCTGATGCGTGATGTTATCGTCTCCGCCCATGAAGGCGTGATCAAGCCGGACCCGCGCATTTATGAGATCACCGCCGAGCGCCTGCCACATCACCCATCCGAAGTTGTTTTCTTTGATGACCGCGAAGACAATGTGCAAGCCGCCCGCGATTTTGGCTTTGATGCAGAAGCTTTCACCGGTCAGGCCCAGCTTGTTGCCGCCTTAAAAGATCGCAAGCTTCTGAGCTGACAGGCTGGACCAGACCGCACAGCAGGTTATTCTGGCACCATGACCTTGATAACAATCATCAGCCTGGCGCTTCTGACCAGTGTGCAGGACGTGTCCGCGCAAACATCACAAAGGGCTGAAGACCCTTTGCGCATAGAATCGGCAACGCCCTTCCAGTCCCCGCAAGAAAGGCTGACCGAACGTCTCGATGCCCTGGCTTTGGCAAATGAAGCAGAAGCCATTCCCCTGATTGATGAGATTCATGCCCTGTGGAATAATTCCGGCAGTGACACAATCTCCTTGCTGATGGACCGTGGCCGCGCGGCTGAACTGGCCAATAATACCGATATCGCTGCCCGCATGTATGACCATGTCACGGCTTTGGATCCTGAATTCGCCGAAGGCTGGCTGGCCGCCGGGCGCGTTGCCGCTGGTTTTGAAGACTGGGCCTATGCGCTGGAAACGCTCAACACCGCCCTGACAATCGAGCCTCGTCGCTATGATGCCTATATGGCTCTGGGCCGGGTTTTGGAACGGGCCGAAGCTTGGGACGCTGCCCTGGAAGCCTATGATCAAGTGTTGGATATATTCCCGGCTCACACCCCGGCCATCACCGCCAAGGGCCGCCTAGAGGAAGCCCTGTCCGGACAAGCCCTTTGACGGCGCAGATCATGGGCCTGATGGCCGCCTTACTGGTTGTAGGCGGATTGATCGGCTTTCTCTATCTCGCCAGACGCAAAACAGTTCAAATTGAACAGGCACATCCCCCTGGCGGGCAATTTATCACCATAGACGGCTGCCACCTGCATTACCGTCAGACCGGCGATGTTTCCAAACCTGCCATATTGGTGCTGCATGGCGCGGTCTCTAATTTGGAAGAGCAATATTTCACCCTTGCCGACACATTTGCTGACCAACACGTCATCTGGCTGGACAGGCCGGGATTGGGCTGGAGTGAACGCCCGGAAGAACAAATCTGGTCGCCAAAACATGAAGCGGCATTGATCGTCCAATTTCTGGATGCCCTCACTATCCGGCAGGTCAGTGTAATCGGTCATTCCTGGGGCGGCGCAATCGCCATGCGTCTGGCCATCGATCATCCTGAACGGGTCAGCTCAATGGTTTTGCTGGCCCCGGCCTTGTCGGCCTGGATTGGCGATGCTGCCTGGTTCAACAAGGCGACCTTCTGGCCGCTCATCGGCCCGGTGATCGCGCGTCTTGTTGTTCCCCTGACCGGGCACAAATCTCTGGCCACAGGTGCCATCAAGGCCTGCCATCCAGATCCCACTCCCGATAATTATCTCAAACATTCAGCCCTGACACTCTTGCTCCGGCCCGCCAATTGGTACGCCAATGCCGCCGATATGCGTGACGTTAATCACCATCTGGAAGCCCAGGAAGCCCTGTATGAGAACCTGTCTCATCCAACGATTATCATCGCCGGAATCAAGGACGGTGTTTTATGGACCAAATATCATGCTGTCGCCGTCTCAAGACGGATGAAAAATGCTGAATTGAAGATCATTGACGGAGCCGGACATAATCCACATCACCATCATCAGAGGGCCATTCTTGATGCGGTCATCACGGTTCAGGCACGGGCCATAACACCGTCCGGAGAAGAACTGTCGAAACAAGTGAAATTGTCACCCTCACCGGCTTGAGCAAAGACGCTGGCCGCCCTAGTCTCCGGCCAGATTTAATCAGGGAATATACGCATGGCTTTCACCGAAACCGCATCCGCGCCATCAAACGGCAATGTTGACTCCATTGGCGGTGCTGCCCGCGAACAATTGAAAGCCTTTGTCGCCCGCATCGAGCGCCTTGAAGAAGACAAGGCCAATGTCATGGCCGATATGAAAGAAGTTTACGCGGAAGCCAAATCCACGGGCTATGATGTTAAAATCCTCCGTAAAGTGATAGCCTTGCGCAAAATAGACACGCATCAACGCCAGGAAACAGAAGCCCTTCTGGAGCTCTATCTGGGAGCCGTTGAAGGCTGATAAACCCAACAGGGAGATTTCGTGAGCCGCGAGGTCGACGATAAGAAAACCCGCAAAGCCCTGCGAAAGATAGAACGGGCCAAACGCGCCGCCCGCAAGGCAGAGAGCGACGAGACCCGTTTATCAGATTGGGAAGATGAGTTCATCGATTCAGTCGAGGACCGATTGGAAAAATTCGGCTCCGCCTTCACTGACCCGGAAAAGGGTAAACAGGGCGAAGCCCTATCCGCCAAGCAAGCCTATAAGCTCAAAGAAATCGAAATGAAGGCCAAGGGCAAACCGCGCAAACCCATGTCACGCGGCAAAGGTTTCAATAAGAATAAAACCGCCAAATGGGCCTCCCGTGACCGCGATATCAATGACGATATCCCCCAAGAAGCTCCGCCGCCTGATATCATTGAGACAGACGATCATCTGCTCGACCATAACGACATTGAGCCCGCCCCAGCCAAGCCCGCAAAGGGCTTCAATCCCCGCGTTATCAAGGGCGGGAAGGGGGATTAAACTGTCGCCCAGTCCAGTAGTATTGCGGGCGAAATCATCACCTTTTCAGGATATTCACATCCCCTTGCTAGTCTCCACCTCAAGAAAAACAATGAGGGTGGAAAAATGAGCTTTAAGACATCAGGTATCAGCCTTGCTGCGATCATCGCATCAGCCACTATGGCCAGCGCCAACGCTCAAACCGCGGATGATAGAACACCCGCAGGTAATGTCCCGGTCCAAGGCGATGCGCCGGCGGTGTCTATGGGCAATCTTGAACAAGCCACTGACCAGGCGCTGGGTAATGCAGCGCATAATGCGACCGCGGCTCAATTTGATGCCAATGTGACGGCGCAAGCCGCGACCACCATGGGCGTCTCATCCCTGCTCGAAACCGATCCGGCGTCTGCCGGTAAAGCAGAGGACGCCATTTTCGATCCAACCCCTATTGAATGCAAAACACCCTCCCCGGTTCCGCTACCTGAATGCGGCCCGTCCGGTCCTCCAATCAATTTTCCAAACTAGACCTGATTTGAAGTTGTAAACTCAATTCGAGTTCAATCCCGCTTGTGCTTTGCTCGCAATGAGCATATATAAATGGGCAAGCGTTAGGCTCAATTAGAGCAAAAGGGGGAATTCAGCGTTTTGAGCCCCCTTTCTCCGGATCCACATAATGCTCAAATCGAGCAAATTTGGATCCGCCAGTAAGGAGTGGGAATATGGACCAGATCAATTGGACCAAGCAGACCGAGGCAAACCCTGAAACTGAACCTCAGGACATCGCCTCCCCACTGGCCTATACCGCCGAGGTCAAGGCCGCCACAGATCACCTGTATGAGCGCGTCAAGGACGTGGTAACACCCCTCGAATGGCCTGCAAAAGCCCCCCTGATACACGCTATAAACCAGCTGAAAACCGAAAAAAACGCCGTCATCCTCGCCCATAATTACATGACCGCCGATATCTTCCATTGTGTCGGTGATTTGATGGGTGACAGCCTGGCCCTGGCCCGCATGGCCGCAGACAGTGACGCCGATATCATCGTTCAGGCCGGGGTGCATTTCATGGCCGAGACCGCCAAAATCCTTGCGCCGGAAAAAACCGTTCTGATCCCCGATGAAAGCGCCGGTTGTTCCCTGGCTGAATCCATCACAGGCGCGGATGTCCGCCGTATCAAGGCGGCCTATCCCGGTGTTCCTGTTGTCACCTATGTCAACACATCCGCAGAGGTGAAGGCGGAATGTGATATTTGCTGCACCAGCTCCAATGCGGTGCAAGTCGTAGAAAGTCTTGGCGCTGACACCGTAATTTTATTGCCCGATGAATATCTCGCGCAAAATGTCGCCGCCCAGACCGATGTGACAATCCTGACCTGGAAGGGCAGCTGTGAGGTGCACGAAAAATTCACCGCACAGGACGTGACAGACCTTCGCGAAGCCTATCCCGGTGTGGTGGTGATCACCCATCCGGAAAGCCCGATTGATGTGGTTCAGGCAGCCGACTTTGCCGGTTCCACCGCCGCCATGGCCGATTGGGCCAAAAACTCAGGCGCCAAAACGGCTGTTTTGCTGACCGAATGCTCCATGAGCGACAATGTCGCAATTGAGGTGCCGGAGGTGAAATTCATCCGCCCCTGCAATCTGTGCCCACACATGAAAAAAATCACGCTGGAAAACATATATGCGGCACTGAAAACCGGCACGCATGAAGTCCATGTCGATGACAGCATTGCCAGCCGGGCAAGAGCTTCTGTTCAAGCTATGCTGGATTTGCCAAAACCGACAATTCCGGCCAGCTTTGATCCGTCAAAACAACAAATCCCTGTTGATATCGTCAGTGTGTAGGAGGCCGTCATGGCCCGCCCCATCCTCATCATCGGCGCTGGCATAGCCGGGCTCTGGGCCGCGTTAAAGCTGGCTCCCAGACCTGTCATCTTGCTAACGGGATCGCCTTTGGGTGAAGGCGCAGCGACGTGTTGGGCACAAGGCGGTGTGGCGGCAGCCCTGAGTGATGATGACAGTGCCGGTTTGCATGCACGCGACACGATAAAAGCCGGAGCCGGGTTGGTTGATGAGGCGGCGGCCCACGCCCTGTCCCAAGGAGCCAAACAACAGGTTGAAGACCTGGCGGCATTGGGCGCTCGGTTTGAGCGCGAAGGGGATCACTGGCTATTGTCCAAAGAGGCCGCGCATTCCCGTCATCGGGTGGCGCGCATCTCGGGCGATGGCTCCGGTGCAGCGATCATGGATGTATTGATCAAAGCCGTACGAGCATCGAACCACATAGATATTCGCGATGGCTGGAAAGCCATTGAGCTGATCGAGACCTCTGAAAACCAATGCGGCGGCGCTATCACCCAAACACCTGATGGATCAAGTGTAAGTTTTCACGCTGAGCACACCATCCTCGCCATGGGCGGGGCAGGCGGCTTGTTTGCCACCACAACCACACCGGCGGGTGCGCAAGGTCAGGCCATGGTGATGGCGGCGCGTCTGGGCGCTGTGGTCCGCGATCCCGAATTTGTCCAATTTCACCCGACCGCACTCAATGCCGATCTGGACCCGGCCCCGCTTTGCACGGAAGCCCTGCGTGGTGAAGGAGCCATTCTGGTCGATAATACCGGGCATCGCTTCATGAAGGCCATCCACACGCTGGCCGAGCTAGCCCCGCGGGATGTGGTGGCCCGCAGTGTTCATCGCCAGAACCGATTGGGCAAAGGGGCTTTCCTCGATTGTCGAGAAGCTGTTGGCAATGCCTTTCCCAAAGCTTTTCCGGCCGTCTTTTCGGCCTGTATGAAAGCAGGCATTGATCCTCGCACAACGCCCATCCCGGTTGCTCCGACTGCGCATTATCATATGGGCGGGGTGGCCACGGATTTGGAGGGTCGCACCTCAGTTTGCGGCCTTTGGGCGATTGGCGAATGCGCGTCATCTGGCCTGCATGGTGCCAATCGTCTGGCCTCCAATTCCCTGGCTGAAGGTCTTGTCAGCGCTGCCCGACTGGCAGAGACACTCCAAGAAGAGGTTGTTCTAGACTTGGACATGGGCGAGGCGCAGTCAGAGACCAGGTCGGAGACGGTGGGGGCGGGTAATCTTCCCCCCCTCGCTTTGAAGCGATTAAGGCAGGCCATGAGCCAACATGCCGGGGTGGAGCGATGTGAAGCCGGGCTCAGGGATTTGATCAACCTGATTGAAAGCCTGCAAAGCCAATACGGCGATTGCGACGCCCTGATAGCTGCGCGCTTCATCGCGGAAGGTGCCCTGCGCCGCACAGAAAGCCGCGGTGGCCATTTCAGGACAGATCATCCGACGACACAGGCACATGCTGAGCACACACAGCTCAGCTTGAGCGATCTGTCACCAAAACGCAAAATACCCGCCTATACTCTCTTGCCTGCCGAATAGGACACAATCATGCCCGTCACACCCCTGCCCCGCCATATTGTCACCGAAGCGGTGACACGCGCCTTCGCTGAAGATCAGGGCGGGCGCGGCGATGTTACCTCAAATGCCTGCATCCCGACCAAGGATGAGGGCAAGTTTTACTTTGCCGCCCGTAACAAGGGTGTGCTCTGCGGTATCCAGCCCATGGTCGAGGCAATCTGGCAGATGGACCCGGATGCGATGGTCAATGTCCAGATGGAAGATGGTGATGCTCTGGCCCCCGGTGATGTTATCGCTTCAGTTCACGGCAAGGCCCGGGCACTTCTGGCGGCAGAACGTATCGCGCTGAACTTTATGGGTCATATGAGCGGCATTGCCACGCTCACACAGCGTTATGTAGATGCCGTTTCCCACAGCTCTGCACGCATCGCCCACACCCGTAAGACAACGCCGGGAATCCGTGCTTTTGAACTGCAAGCCGTGCAGGCGGGTGGCGGGGCTTTGCACCGCTTTGGCCTCGATGATGCAATCCTGATCAAGGACAATCATGTCGCCGTTTGCGGCAGCGTGGATGCTGCCGTGAGAGCCGCCAAAGCCCATGCCGGTCACATGACCCGTGTGGCAGTCGAAATCGACCGTCTGGACCAGTTGGAAGCTGCGTTATCCGCGGGTGCAGAGAGCATTCTTCTGGATAATTTTTCACTTGAAGACTTACGATCTGCCGTAGACAGGGCTGGCAGAAAAGTGACGCTGGAAGCCTCTGGCGGGGTTAATCTGGATACTGTCGGCGAGATTGCCAGTACAGGTGTGGACGTGATTTCTGTGGGAGCCCTGACCCATTCAGCTCCCAATTTCGATATCGGTCTGGACGAGGGTTAAGGCCTCTATTTTCACTGAATGTCAGCCACTGGAAGACGCACCGTTTTCCTGCTATGATTACACTTCATTACTTTGTAATCAAAATTGGCATTATGAGAAATATATCCATTCGTATCAGCGATGAAACCCGCGAAAAGCTCGACCAACTGGCGGCCGGCAAAGACCGCTCCCGCAATTGGGTGGTCAAAGAGGCGCTGGAACAATACATCCACCATCAGGACTGGATTATCGAGGCGATCCAGGAGGCCGTTGAAGAAGCCGACAACGCTGGACCGGGTGACCTCATTCCTCATGAGGACGTGATGGCCGAGATAGATGCAAAACTGAAAAAAGCTGGCTTATGAAACTGATATGGATGAAGCGGTCCAGAAATGACCTGCTGTCCATTTTCGACTACATCTTTGAAAACAATCCTGAAGCTGCACGCCAAACCTTGGTGGCCATACAAAACTCCGTCTCAGCGCTTGAGGATTTCCCGAATATGGGTCGGGAGACAGGAATTGGAAACACTCGTGATCTGGTGATCCCGCACCTCCCCTATATCGTGGTCTATAAAGCCAACAAAGACAGGGTAATTATTCTCCGCGTCTTTCATACATCTCGCAAGCGAGACTAACCCGACGCAACCACTGTTCCGGCTTCACCCTTGAGCGCCACCTCTTCATCGCTGAGGCCACATAGCTCGTGCGGGAAGACCAGCCAGTCATCGCATTCGTGCAGATAAAAATCCGGCGTCAAATCCGTCGTATTGCGAGCCGGTTTGAAATAGACGGTGGCAATCTTGGCTTCCGTGGGGAAGTTGCGGCGGCATTTGGCATTCAGGACCTTGAGCAGGGCATCAATGGAGCGTCCGGAATCAAACACATCATCGACAATCAACAGTCGGTCATCAGCGTTTAGCGTATCGACCAGATATCCCTCACCATAGACATGCACATCCGATTGCTCATCAATGCCGGTATAGGATGAGGTGCGGATCGAGATATGGTCAGTCTCAATCCCCTTGAATTCAAGATATTCCTGAACCGCAATACCAACCGGAGCCCCCCCACGCCAGACACCGACGATATGGGTGGGCTTGAAACCGCTCTCAAGGATTTGTTGTCCGAGGCGAAAACTGTCAGCAAGCAGCTGATCAGCGCTGATATAAATCTTGTCACTGGCCATGATGTATTTGTCTCTGAGTCTCAACCTCTTGCAAAGCAATCTGACAGGGTTAGCCTGCGGCATCTTTTCGGGAGGAATTCATGCGCCATTCCATCGACCATCCGCAAGGCTCCATCCAGCGCCATTACATCGACAGCCGGACTGTCTCCAACAATATGCTGGGTGATCCGACCCGGCGGATTATCGACATATATATCCCGGCTGGACATGACGGCTCCGGCCTGCCTTTGCTGGTTGATATTGTCGGTTTCACCGCAGGTGGGCCCGCGCATACTAATTGGAAGAACTTTGGTGAAAACGCCCCCGAACGCCTCGACCGCCTGATCGCTGAAGGTAAAATGCCGCCCGTTGTGGTGGCGTTTCCCGATTGTTTTACCCGCCTTGGCGGCAATCAATATGTCAACTCAATTGCCATGGGAAACTGGGCTGACTTTTTGATCCAGGAGGCTACACCCTTCGTTGAAAATCTCTTGTCCTGCGGTGGGGATGGAAAACGCGGTATCTTCGGTAAAAGCTCCGGCGGGTATGGCGCGATGGTCCATGCCCTGCTCTATCCAGACTATTGGTCAGCCGCCGCCTGTCATTCTGGCGATATGGGCTTCGAGCTGATCTTCCAGCCTGATTTCCCAAATGTTTTGCGCGCTCTGTCCAAGCATGGAAATAGCATCAAAAATTTCTTGGATGCGTTTGAAAGCGCCAAAAAGCTTAACGGCGATGACCTTCATATCATGATGTTTCTGGCCATGGCCGCCAGCTATGATCCAGACCCGGACGCCTATCTGGGCATCCGCCTGCCGATGACCACAGACACCTGCGAACGCATTGAAGAGCGTTGGGCCAATTGGAAAGCGTTTGACCCGCTCACCCTGGTCAAAACCCATGGGACAGGCCTGTCAAAACTGAAGGCGCTGTATATCGATTGCGGCGATGTAGATCAGTATAATCTTGTCTATGGCGCGCGCATTCTTCACCGCGAGCTGACAGCCTTGGGCATTGCTCACCAATATGAGGAATTTGCCGATAATCACTCATCGGTAGATTACCGGATGGATATCTCCCTGCCCGTGTTGGCCAAGGCATTGAGCGCCTAATATCTGTCGTCGCTTTTGCCAATGGCCGCAGTAAAGGAGGTTGCCACAATGGCAATCAAGGCACGGGCAATGATGGTAAAGAACAAAAGCAATATCTTTTCATCCGACACCGCCAGCCTGACCCCGGCGCGCCAGCGTCCTTCCAGCGGAAGTCCTGCCAGCATGTCTTCGATCCAGTCAGCCATATTTAGCAGGGATTGAAGCAGGCCCTCCATAGTCAGAGCCATGGTCGACAGCATCAACACCGCCAGAATAAAGGACAAAAATATCGATGACATGGCCGAGCTGGAGCGGGTCAACACGCCGACACTGGCCTTGCTCAAGCCCCGGCCCATGAAAAGGGACGCAAAGACAGAGCCCATAACCGCCAGAATAATCCGGGCGATAATCGTGAAAATCAGCAGCAGGATTTTGTCATCACTGGCATAGATACGAACCAAATTCCGGTATTCATCCGCCACCGGAATGGAAGCTATCGCATCTTCAGCGAAATCAGCCCCGTCTTGCATCCAGGAAAAAATGTCGGGAGTGTAAAACCAGGTCACGGCCATCATCGCCATGGCCAAAACCATGGAAACAAACAAAGTGGCCGATATAATTGAAATCCGGCTCATCATGACACGTCTCTCCCCTGGCGGTCAGAATACACCGCCTGACCCTACCCTTTCATCAGACTAGCGACAGATTATGGCGACGTCTTGGCAACACGTGTAAGAGGCGAATTGAAAGCTGGAAACACACCTGAAAACGACCCTCAAACGATCAAGGCGGCCCCATCAGGGCCGCCTTGAAACTCTCGTTCGATTATTATTTGGTACAGATCATCAATGACCGGCAACCAGCTCAACCGTCATGGAAACGCCGTCATCTGACCAACCATCCGTCATCCAGCTTCCACCGACTTGCAAATCAGAATTCCAGGGACCGCAACTCGATTGCGGCCCTTCCTCGGTCACGACCTCAATGCATAATTGATCATCGATAGACCAGGTTCCGGTAACGCCGCGGCTATCGGAAAACGAGCCATCGGCCTGAAACCAGGTATCCCAGCTGTCTTCTCCAACGGTAACACGAACCGTATTTCCAAAAGCATTGTCCATATCCGCCGCCCATACCGGTGCAGCGATGACACTGGCTGCAGCTGCAGCCATCAGTAGTTTTTTCATGGGTCTTTCCCCTGTGATGGATCCAAAGCGGATCTGCGCCCCCACGCGCGAAAGAAGGTTAACGCATTCACCTCAGGAGGGAAGCCCCAAATTTAGTCCACCAATTCAACTTTTTGATCGACATTGGGAACTTCAACAATTTCAACCCAGTATTCACCAATGGAATTGACCACCCGCATCAACCGGTCCAGGGAGATTGGCTTCACAATGTATGATGATGCGCCCAAACCGTAACTGGCAAGAATATCATCCTCATCCTTAGACGTGGTCAGCACGATCACGGGAATATGCTGCAGTTTTGGGTCTTCCTTGATTTCCTTGAGAGCCTCACGGCCATCTTTCAATGGCATGTTCAGATCCAGCAGGATGATCCCGGGGTAGGGTTTACCTTCCAAGTCGGAATAGACTCCATCCCGCTTGAGATAGTCCACCAACTGTTCACCATTTTCCAGAAATTCCAGAGGGTTGCGCAAACGGACATCCGCACAGGCCTCCTTGAATAACAACCGGTCATCAGGGTCATCATCGACCATGAGAATGGTGAAAAGGCTATTATTATTGCTCATCAACATTGCCTCGTCGCGCTGGAAGTCCAGGAAAAGCCCGGATCTTCATTATGTCAGATTCGCCTGCCGAACAGGCAGGATTAAAGTAAAGACAGCCCCCGCATCAGGCTCACCCCAAGCGGTCAGTGTACCACCATGCCGAACTGCAATCTTGCGACATGTTGCCAATCCTACACCTGTTCCGTCAAATGTTTCTCTGCCATGCAATCTCTCAAACATACCAAATATTCGGTCACTATGTCTCAATTCGAAACCGATACCATTATCGGCCACAGCAATTTTGACCATTGCACCGCCTTCACTCACTTCTACGCTGCCCGCGACAGAAATGGAGGGCTTTACACCGGGTCGATGAAATTTTAGGGCATTGGCAAGCAGATTCAAAAACAGCTGATGCATTTGTGTCGGATCCGCTTCAATCGCGGGCAGGTCCGAGATTTTTACACTGGCTCCGGTGGAAACTATCCGCGGTTCGAGATCAGAAACCACATCGGCAAGAACAGTGGACAGCTCAACAGGGTGCAAAGCCGTTGCCGTGGAATTAACCCTGGAATAGCCCAGCAAATCATCGATCAAGCGCCGCATCCTGGAGGCGGCATCAACCATCCGATCAAGATAGTGTTGGCCGCCCTCTCCCAGATCCTCACGGTGCTTATTGTTCAAACGCTCACCAAAAGCCTGAATTTTGCGCAAGGGTTCTTGCAGGTCATGGGATGCGGCATAGGCAAATTCCTGTAATTCCGCATTGGATCGCTTAAGCTCCTGGGAATAGCGATGCAGCGCCACCTCATCGCGGATACGATCACTGATATCACGGAACACTATGACTGCGCCTAATGTGTTGCTGATGGGGTCGATGGCTGAACAAGCATACTCAATCGGTATGGGTTCACCATTTTTGGTCCAGAACACATCCTTGTCGTTTTCAGGCAAAGGTACATTTGCGGTATGAATGGGGCATTCTTCTTTCGGGAAAACCGAACCATCCTGATGGGAATGATGCACAAGAGCATGCATGGACCGGCCTATCAGCTCATCTTCCTTATAGCCCAAAATTTTGCACGCGTATGAATTGACAAAAGTGATGATACCGTCGCCATCAAGGCCATAAATGCCCTCAGCGGCAGTCATCAAAATCTGGCTTAACCGCGTTTTCGCTTCCCGGGTAGAACGCTCTCGTTGCTCGCTGATATTACGATGCATCGTAAACAGGATGGTGAGGAAGATAAATGAAATCGCCATCGCAACAGCAAAGCCCCGCAAAACGGCTGCGGCTTGTTTGGCACCCGCGAAGGCTTCGACGAAATCGACTTCAGTGATTATGCCAATTTGCCGCTCTTCATCCCAAGCCCAGGCTCCGGCAACCAAGACACCCCTGTAATCGCGATATCCGGTCAGATCACTGCCAGTCTCATTTTCTGTCAGACTTCTGGCTGCAACAGTCAGGGGCCAGGAATTATAATCCCCGTCAACCACGCCAGTTGTCGTTAAATTGATGCCCGGGTCACGCACATCAATATGCTGCATCCCGCTATGGCCTTCAGCAATCAAGCCAATTTGGGAGAGTTGATCAACAAAGCGGCTTTCACTGACCAGACGCCCCGTCACATCGACAGCATAGGTTTCACCTGTCACCCCTGTCCGGCCGGCCTGAAAAATCGCCGAATACTCATTCATGGCATCCACGCGCAGGGCAAAATAACCCAGCTGAACGTCACCATCCATCACAGGTGCAATAGCCAGTATTGCGATCTCTTCAACAAGTTCGGAAGAAATTGTGTCGTAAGCATTATCCAGCTGATCGACAATGAACGGGTGGGTCAACATCGAGCCCTGGCTCGTCAATCTTTCAATATCAATATTGTCCAGAGCAATGGTTGGTAGACCTAACGCCTCACTGCTCATCGAGGCCAGAACAATTCCTTCATTGGAAATCAGGGAAAAGCCCTGATAACCATGGCTTGCAACCCAAGGGTCCAGTGCATCTCTTATCGCGTGTGTTCTCAGATGGGTAATGTCACCAGTATCAGAAAATTGCGACAATTCCCGTGCCGCCGATATGACCAGATCCGTTTGCGCCCATATCCTGACATCTGTTTCTTTTTGCACTGACCAATTGTCGAGGTTTTGCCTCGTATTGGTCAGGACCACTTGCATGGTATCCCGGGTTGTCTCCCGTGCTGAGGACATCATGGCGCGTTCACCCAACATGAAAGCCAGCATGACGATAAAGACAAAAAACAGGGCTGCCATTCCCGGAAGAAATTGAACAAACCAGTCATTTTCAGAAGCCCGGGATTGAGCCGCACTGCCACCGGGCTCAAGCCCTGGCTCAGGATGTTCCAGATTATCGATCTCAGACCGGGAGTTCATTCAAATCAATCCTGTTGCCAAACCTGAACGAGCTTCAGGCAACCTTGCTTGGCACCTGACTGATTTACGCCACATTGGAGACAAAATGAAGGAGCTAGCGCTCAGATTGTGTTCATTTACGCATCTATAGGGTTCAACTTGTGCGCCCTGCGGTGTGTTGGAGCGCTCGTCCCATCAACCCTCGTTAGGGATATAGCAAACCGGCACACCGCAACTATTCAGCATCTATATCCGGTGGAACAAGACCAGATGGCTCCCAAAGTTCGATTTTCACGCCTTCAGGATCCATCACCCAGGCAAAGCGGCCATATTCATAGTTTTCCGGCTCACCGATAATTTCAGCCCCGGCAGCACGAAGCCCGGCCACAATGCCGTCCAAATCATCCACCCTAAGATTGATCATGAAACCCCGGTCCGACGGTTCAAAATATCGACTTCGGGCACTGAAGGGACCAAATACCGAATAACCGCGGTTATCAGGCTCATCATGTTCGCGAAAAGGATAGGCCGCCCCGTAATCATCGCTTAGCGGCATGCCCAAATGCTCCCGATACCAATCCTTGGTATTTTCCAGATCACGGCATTTGAAAAACACCCCGCCAATTCCCGTTACCCTGGCCATTTACCAATTCTCCGATTTTCCTGCCCCACCATAGATTTCTGCCAGACGGCGCAGGGTTCCCGGGCTTGTCCCCTCAGGCGGATTACAAGGATCAAACCACTCAACTCTCTCAATCTCACCTTCATTGTCGGGGCAGCAATCACGCCATGATCTGGCGCGGTAAACCAGAACATGATCCCCCCGAAAATGTCTGTGATTGGCATATATACCGATCAGATCAACCGGTCCGGTCAATTCCACCCCGGCCTCTTCTTCCAATTCCCGTCCAACAGAAAATTCTGCACTTTCCCCGGCCTCAACACCCCCACCGGGCAGATGCCAGCCCGGGATATAGGTGTGAAGGACAAGGACAATATGACCATCTTCCCGTTCAACAATGGCGCGTACGCCCAATGTTGCGCCCCGTGTCAGCCTCCACCAGGACTGCAACACGGGTCGAACCAGGGGTTCGATCATTTCTCTCCACTTCATACCGCCTCCATCACTGGTCACCGCGCCCAGACCACGTTATGTACGGGGCGAACCTAAATTGATCGGGAAAATTACCATGTACTCTTTGATTGCCCTGGGGCTGTGTGTTGGTCTGTTCGCCTTGCTTAACCTTATAGAATACAAACGACTCGACTAGGAATGATCTGGTCTCAGCAGGCTGATTGAGCATCCATGTCCGCAACACTCTATGTCCCTTTGATTCTCGCTGGAATCGTTATTCTGCTGATTGGCGGAGATTTTCTTGTGCGCGGGGGTGCGGCTCTGGGACAAAGATGGCGCTTGCCGCCGCTTTTTGTCGGCCTGACCATTATCGCCTTTGGCACATCAGCCCCTGAACTGGTGGTTAGCATTCAATCGGCCCTGTCTGGTGCCCCGGGCCTGGCCCTTGGCAATATCGTTGGCTCCAATACCGCCAACTTTCTTCTGGTTTTGGGCTTGCCCGCCCTTTTCGGACCCATTTTGACCACTACTCCCGGTGTCAGGCGCAACGCCCTCATTGCTTTGAGCGCAGCCCTCATCCTGATCCATGTCAGCTGGGACCATGTCATTACCCTGCAGGAAAGCGCAATCCTGTTTGGATTGATCATTGCTTATATTGCCATGTTGGGACTGCTGGCCCGCTCCAAAAGCGATGACCCATCTCTGACAGAACTGACAGACATCGAAAATATGGACGGGCTGCCGAAAAGCCTGCCCTCCCTGCTTTTGTTTCTGCTGATTGGGCTGGTCGCCCTGCCAGTAGGGGCCCAGATGATCGTCAATGGCGGTACAGCTGCAGCTCGTGACCTTGATGTTGATGAAGCCATCATTGGCCTGACAGCACTGGCCTTTGGCACTTCACTACCGGAATTGGCCACTGTGGTCATGGCCTCCATGCGCAAACATGCAGAACTGGCCATCGGCAATGTGATCGGCTCGAATATCTTCAATGTTTTTGCTGTCGGCGGCGCGACGGGCCTTGCTGCCGGGGCTATGGGTCATTCGCTTGAAGTACCGGAAACCTTCTTTGCCCTGGACTTCTGGGTGATGCTGGCAGCCAGCGTCATCATCACAGCTCTCGTCCTGTTCAAACGCCCCATTGGCCGCCTTATAGGAGCGATCCTGTTTGCCGGCTATGTCGGATATATCGCGGTCCTTGCCGCTCCGATGCTGGCCTAGCCAAACACACGTCTCAAGATATCTGTGGTCCGACGGACCGGATCACGGCGGATCGCCCTTTCTTCACGGCCGATGTAATAGAACACGCCATCCAGAGCTTTCTCGACAGCATGATCTGTTACACTGTCACGCAAGGATTCGGCCGTCCTATTGCTGCTCAAAACAAACAGGGAGAGCACAGACCGGCCTTGATCAAGATGCGGTTCAACGGCCTCAACAGCCCGGTATGCGCCAGAAGCTGACAGCGTTTCTTCCATCCGGGGGTAAAGCAGGCCGGTCAGCCGGTCATTCGTGCGATATCGCAGATAATCCGTTGCCGATGTGTCGCCGCCGCGCACGATAGAAATTGCATCCGACACCGTAATTGATCGGATGGTATCTAGAAAAATCCGTCGCGCCGCCGGCATGGACGCTTCCGCTGCCCTATTTATCCGCAATTCCAGATCATCAATCGATCCCGACAGACCGACACGCCTCAAGCTGGACTGAACCCTGGCAACTGAGCGTGGCAAGGGAATATGCACATGATCATCGCCAAAAAAGCCATCACGCTGACCAAGCCTTTCTGTCGCCAGTCGTGCGGCCAGGCTGAGAGCCTCACGAATACCGGTGCGCGCATCGCTTTGTCCAAATTGGGCCAAAGCCGAACCGCTCATGCTCAAAGCCAGGGTTGAGGCTGCACCTGACACCAGAAATTGTCGTCTCAACATGGAGTTTGCCCTCTTCAATCTCTCACCAACACTAGAGTCGTGATCTGAACCTGTCTTGAACAAATCTGTATGCATTGTCATTCCCAACAGACCAATAATTGTATTACCCTTCACCACAAACAGGGGACAAACATGTCAGCTCAGCCCAGACTAGACCGATTGACCAGTATAGACGCCCTGCGTGGTGTTGCCGTTCTGGGCATTTTGATGATGAATATCCAGGGCTATGCCATGGTCAATGAAGCCTATGAATACCCCTTGGCCCATATGGACATGACCGGGGCCAATGCTGCGGTCTGGGCTTTCGCCAATACCTTCTTCAACATGAAATTCATTACCATCTTCTCAGCCCTGTTCGGGGCCGGGATCATTTTAATGGTGGGCGAAGGTGATGACACGGGCAAACACTATCCGCGCATGCTCTGGCTCTTGCTGATCGGCCTGATCCACGCCCATATATTCTGGTGGGGTGATATTCTCGTGCCCTATGCCCTGTTGGGCATGCTGGCTGTCAGGGCGAGAAAATGGTCTCCCGCCAAGCTGACGATATGGGGATTATCGCTCATCACCCTGACCGGCCTTGTATTGGTCGGGGCCATGGCCAGCATGAATTTGATACCGGGCGGTATCGACCCGGTTGAGGTCGGCATGGCTCTCACGCCCGAAGACCTGGCCGCACGAGTTGCTGACTATCAGGCGGGCTTCATCAATCACATCCCGCACAATTCGATGATGGCAGCCATAGGCGAAGTTTTGGCTCCCTTATTTTTCGGTGGGCGCCTGATCGGTGTGATGTTCATTGGCATGGCGCTTTTTAAAACCGGTTTCTTCTCGGCGCAGCTGAAATCATCGACCTATTTGCTCACGGCTTTAACAGGCTTGCTTTTCGGGCTCCTGCTCTCAAACTGGAGCACCCAAAATGCCTTGAGCTCAGGCTTTGATCTCAGTCATGCCTGGCAAGACCAACTTGCCAATTATGTGGGCAGCTTATTGGTTGCCCTGGGTTATTCGTCTGTTGTCATGCTGGTTTGCAAATCCGGCGTATTCGGATGGATCGTCCACATCTTTGCCGCGACGGGCCGGATGGCTTTCACCAATTACCTGTCCCAGACGCTGATCATGACCTTCATTTTTGTCGGATCCCCCGGATTAGGCCTGTTTGGAACAGTAGAACGTGTTGACCAGTTCAAACTGGTGTTGGTTGTCTGGGCTCTGCAATTGATCTGGTCGCCTCTTTGGCTCAGTCAATTCAAATACGGACCTTTCGAGTGGCTTTGGCGCTCACTGACCTATGGAAAAGCTCAGCCGTTCAGAAAGGTATGAGGCAATACATCGCACATCTATAAAGCGTTTTGTAAGACAACGGGTGTTTTATCGAGCAGAGTCAAGGTGAGCACCAGAGTGAATATGGCTGAGCAGCCTCCCACAGAAGGGTTGGAAACCCTCGAAGATGAATTGTCCAGGACGCGGATAGAACTCAGCGTATTCAGACAATTTGCCATCGATATGGTGGCCATAGAAGATGAAGATCGACTGTACTGGTACATTGCCCGCAATGTCGTTGGACAGATGAATTTTATCGATTGTGTGGTTTATAAACTCGATGATGAACAAGGCATCCTCATTCAGATGGCCGCCATCGGTGAAAAAACACCCGAACCCCAGACCAATATCATCATCAATCGCCTGACCATCCCGCTCGGCCAGGGCATTACGGGAAAGGTCGCCCAATCCCGGCAGCCAACGATCAACAATAATTTGAGTGCTGATCCGAATTACATCAACGACTTGATGGAAGCCCAGTCAGAAATTTGTGTCCCTATCCTGCATGGGGACAAGGTGTTGGGCGTTATTGATTGCGAACACCCTGATCCGGATCATTTCAAACAGCATCATCTTGATATGTTGACCTCAGTTGCCTCTCTGGCCAGTGCGCAATTATTGCAATGCCGTATCATCCAGGAGGTCAAGGAAACACGGGATGCCCTGGCCTCGGCCCTTGAAGTGTCAAGACGAGCCCAACAAAGCCAATCGCGATTTTTGACTGCAACCTCTCATGAGCTGCGAACACCGCTGAATGCAATTGTCGGCTTCTCGGATTTGTTGTCCACACAGGGCTATATCGAAGAAGATGTTGGAAATGCCCGGGATTTTTCACAAAGGATCAATGCTGCGGGCAATCACTTGACCGGAATAGTTGACGATTTGCTCAATTTGTCCGCCATCGCCGGTGGTAAATTGTCAACCAAGCCAGAAGCGATCAATCCGCGTGAAGAATTAGATGCTGTCGCCTTGTTGGCCAAGTCCGGAGCTTACGCCGGGCGTTTGGATATCAGGCTTGATCCGGCCACGGCCGAAATCATGGCTTGGTGTGATCGGCGGCATTTTCACCGCATTTTGCTGAACCTGATCGACAATGCATTCAAATTTGGCTCAAAGGGCAATCTGGTCATCATTGAGGTCAAGGCCCATAAAGAGACAATCCGTTTTCACGTGATTGATGAAGGGATCGGGATTGATCCCGCTCATTTCGAGTTGATTTTCCAGCCTTTCCATCGAGAACCCAATGCGACTGCCCTCAAAATTGAGGGCACCGGCCTGGGTTTGGCCATGGCCCGTGAACTCGCTCGCACCAATGGGGGCGATATCACGGTTCAGAGCACGCTTGGAAAAGGCAGCCGGTTCACCCTTAGCCTCAAACAATCAACCCAAATCTGAATCAAACCCGTCCCAAAAAGCAAGATCGCCCGGCCAAAACCAATTGACCGGGCGATAAGCCTTGTGAACGCAAAGACGGTTTATTCTTCGCCTGTTCCTTCTTCAGCTGCGTCTTCAGCTGGTGCTTCTTCATCCATAGCCTCTTCGATCATTGGCTCTTCAGTGACGACTTCTTCAGCTGGCATTTCTTCAGCGACAGCCTCTTCAGCCATGGGCTCTTCAGCCGGAGCGGCCTCTTCTTCCATGACGACTTCAGGTGCTGCTTCTTCAACAGCGGTCAAACCTTCCAGTGGCGTTCCTGTCAAATCCAGATGGCCATAGTGATAAAGTCCGCCAGAAGCCCCCAACGCACCCATGATCAGTCCAATAAAAAAGCTACGCATAATTTTCCCCAACGCAGATTACAGATACGTAACCTTACAACAAACAATTCAATTAAGAAAGTTTTAACGATTGCACCCACTTGCGCACACCGTAGAGAATGCTTTTCAACCCAACATATCCCCTGAGAGTTGAATTGACAGGGCCGATAATCGGCTAAAGCTTACGCCGAAAGCGTGTCAGCCCAACGGCTTCCGCATCGGCATAGGCCTCCACTTTGCGCGTAGTTACCTGGGCGGCGATCACCGGGTCTGGCCCCAACGCAATATCCAACACTTGCCCGCACAGGGTTTCCTGCAAATCAAACTGGCGCTCTTCCATCGCCTTGATGCCCTGCAATATGTAATCGTAATCAACCACCGTGCCGATATCGTCAGAGCCGCACCAAGCCTTGTCGACCAGGGTGACCACATCCACCAAGACACGCTGTTTTACCCCGCGCTCATAATCATGGATGCCAATCTCGACATTCAATTTCACGCCTTCAAGCCGGTAGACAAACACCTCCTGGCCGGTGGCATTGGCCAAAGCGTTTTCAATCACCTGATCCAGTCTCATAGGCTTATTCCTCTGGTACGTTCGGTGCGTACATCACGTCAGAATTGCGTGCGTCCAGATGCTGGCCGCCATCCACGGTGATGATCTCGCCGGTCATCGCATCAGTGGCAAGGATAAAGCGCATGGCACGAATGATATCGTCAGGCGTCGCGCCACCCTTCATCGGATTGAGCCGATGGGCGCGAACAAAATCTTCTTCTGATTGCCCGCCCGAGGGCAGGATAATACCGGGTGCAATACCATTGACCCGAACCCGCGGCGCATAAGCCATGGCCATGGTGGTGGTCGCACCCAACAGGGCCTGTTTGGCCAGAGTGTAAGAGAAAAAGTCCGGGTTCAGATTGAACAGCTTCTGATCGAGAATATTGATGATATTGCCGGAGGCCCGGCCTTCATGCGCCTTGGCCATGTGCGACGCCAACAAAACCGGAGCCATCAGATTGATGCGCAAGGCCCGTTCTAGATTTTCGGGCGAAACATCTTCCGGCCGGTCCATTTCAAACACAGAGGCCGAATTGATCAGGGCGTCGATGCGCCCCAGACTGCCCATGAATGCGCTAACACCGCCTGTATCTTCCAGATCAAAGCGCACTACGCGAGCCTTTCCGCCCGATCTGGCAATTTGGGCCGCCACAGCATCGGCCTCAACGCTGGATATGTTGCAATGGATGATCACAGACCAACCATCTGCACCCAATGCCTCACATATCGCCGCACCCAGGCGCTTGCCGCCACCGGTGACCAAAACCGTCTTTTCGCTCATCTCATCCTCAAAAACACCTACAGGCCAACTCAATGGTCAATTTATGCCTCAAAGGCAAATTTGAGGATGTTTGGAGTTACCGTCCTCCTCTATCAAAGGGGAAGGAGGATGTGAAATAGCTTCGAACCCCGAGGGTTCGCAAGCCCGCCAAATTCAAAGAGGCGGACATCGGGCGGTCAGGACGCCACATCCGATGCACGGTCAGAGTGGAGCGCATTTCAAAAACAACTCCAATGGATTTTCAGCCTTGAGTCGTGTTTCATGTGGGCATCGACCCTAACGCCTTCATGAACTCAAGCTCAGGTCGAGCGCAACAGAAACAAACAAAAAGTCGTGAGATCAAACAAACTCCCAGACACAAAAAAGCCGACCTCCCAAAGGAAGTCGGCTTTTATCTCCCCCCGTGGTCGGGAAGGGTATTAACTGGCTGCGCGCACCTGATCCACATCCAGATCATACTCACGCACTTTGCGATACAAGGTTGAGCGACCCACGCCGAGGCGGCGTGCCACTTCACTCATCCGACCCGCATAGTTTTCAATCGCAAAGGAAATCAGATCGCGTTCGATATCTTCAAGCGAACGAAGATGTCCACTGCCATTCATGATCTCGACCGGACCCAGCTCATCAACATCGCCAAGGGCTGCATCAACAGAAAAACTTCCTACCATTGGTGCATCGCCAGATGGTGCATTTTCGATAGATGGGGTCAAACCCGAAATTTGCGGAAAATCTTCAGGTTTTAGCGTTTCGCCATCAGACAGGATAACCGCCCGGAAGACCGAGTTTTCCAACTGACGCACATTGCCCGGCCAGTCAAAATTGGCCAAAAGCGCATGCGTTTCCGGCGATGCATCCTGAATGGCCTTGCCTTCCTGGGCATTAAAACGGCCAATGAAATGGCGCACCAGGGGTGTTATGTCATCCTTGCGAACCCGCAAAGAAGGCACTTCAACCGGGAACACATTGAGGCGATAGAACAAATCCTCGCGGAACTCACCAGCAGCAACTTGTTCGGCAAGATCACGATTGGTCGCGGAGACGATTCTCACATCAACCTTCACCGGGCGCTTGCCACCCACCGGATCAACTTCACCTTCTTGCAAGGCCCGTAGAAGTTTGACCTGCATGTCGAGCGGCAGCTCACCGATTTCGTCGAGAAATAATGTCCCGCCATCGGCTTCCTGGAACTTGCCCATATGCTTGCCGACAGCCCCGGTGAACGATCCTTTTTCGTGACCGAACAGCGTTGATTCAACGAGATTTTCAGGGATTGCACCACAATTGACCGTAACGAAAGGCGCACCGGAGCGCTTCGAAGCCGACATGATGGATTGAGCCACCATCTCCTTGCCGACGCCGGATTCACCCGTAATCAGTATCGGAATATCCGATTGCGCGGCCCGCTCACCCAAACGCACAACCTGTTGCATGGCCGGCGCACCGGCAATCATGTCTGCAAAGCCCAATTGACCATTGGCCTTCTTGGTCAATCGCTGCACTTCCCCGCTCAGATTTTGAACCTTGAAGGCATTGCGGATGGAAACCGCGATGCGTTCCGGGCTGGCCGGTTTGACGAAAAAGTCCGCCGCGCCGCCGCGCATCGCATTGACAACTGTCTCAATTCCGCCACTCGCCGTCAAAACAATCACCGGAATATCCGGATATTTGCTTTTGGTGATTTCGAGCGTTTCCATGCCATCCATCCCCGGCATGATCAGATCGAGCAGCATCACATCAATACCGGAAGCCGCAACGCGATCCAGCGCTGCCTCCCCGCTTTCGGCCGTCTCTGCACGATAGCCCTGCTTTTCGATTACCGCCTGTAGAAGGCGGCGTTGAGTCGGATCGTCATCAACGATCAGCACTGTTTTCACCATCACCCACGCCTTTTCGGTCGCATTGTTTTTTCGCCGGGCCTTTGGCCTCACCGCTGATCTCAGCGGGGCGTTTATGCGCACCGTTATGGGACACTCTTCTAAATTTCACGTTTAAGCGTCGGCAATAAAGGGTTAAGCATAAGCTGGGGAATGGCCCGATTTTCGGGCTTCAGGGGTTTTGTAATGAAGAATGAAGTATCTGCGCAATTGGGCGATAATCTGTCTTGGCCCTTTCCTGCTAAGGATTCTTATGCCGGAATAGACGCCCGTCATCGCTTGCCACTGATCCACAGCCTGCCCGGTGTTTTGGCCTGGCCGATCATTCTTTTTGTACTGACATTTCTGGCGGGCTTCCTGGCCGGAGCCATCTGGGCGCTTGCCGGAAGGGAAAATGGCCCGGTTCCATTAAACACAATGGTAATGCTGTTTGTCGCCCTAGCCTATGGCGTTTTGGGGCTGATGTTCTGGTCATGGCTCAGCAAAAACAATCTTCATCATCGCAGTTTTTCTGTCCTGCCCAATTCATTTAATGATATCGGCATTGCTCTTCTGGCTGTTACAGCCGGGATTTTTCTCGGTGGCCCACTCAGCCTGGCCTTTCATGAATTTGCCATGGCAGACCCGTCTTTGACCCTGTCAGGGGGCGCAGACCCGAAAGACATTTCCAATACCGATGACTTCCTCGACACGGGCGCGGCAACATGGACCATTATTCTATCCGCCGTTATTGCAGCTCCCATAATCGAGGAAGTGATATTCAGGGGCTGGATGCAGCCCATGATGGTCTCACGAGGCATGCCAGCCCTCTTTGCCGTTTTGATAACGGCCCTGTTTTTCGGCCTCGTCCACATCTTCAGCGGATTGCAGGTCATGGCCTACACATTCATCCTCGGAATCGCCCTGGGAGCAGCCCGACTGATAACAGGACGGGTCGCAGCCCCCATGCTCGCGCATATGGCCAATAATGCATGGGCACTATTCGCAGTGCCAAAATTGCTGGAAATGCAGTCCGCTTGAGATTGACGTCGGGCGATGGGAGGATTAGCGCTAGGGAATGAGCAAAAACGCCGCAAAGCCCAAACGCCCCCCCGCCCCGCTAAAACAGTACAAGGGCGAAAAACCGCCCGCACCGGCCTGGTTTGAAAAAGCCCTGGCAATCCCGTCTGACAAAGGCTCGGTTGTCGTTGACGGTGCCCGCATCCAGTGGAAAGCTTGGGGGCAGAGGGGCAATCCCGGCCTGATCTTGGTTCATGGCGGAGTTGCCCACAAGGATTGGTGGGACAGTATCGGGCCATTTTTGGCGGACACGCGCCGAGTCGTCGCCATGGATTTGTCCGGCATGGGCGATAGCGATCATCGCGATGTCTATGAAATGGATGTCTATGCAAGAGAAGTCATGGCAGCCGGAAAAGAAGGCGGAGCCTTTGAGCATTCTCCGCCTTTTTTGGTCGGACATTCCTTCGGCGGCTTTGTTTCCCTGACAGCCGCCATGCAATACGGCGATGAACTAAAAGGGGTCGGTGTTCTCGACAGCCCTATCCGGCCGGAAAAAGATCAAAGACGCACCACACCCCCCAGCCGGGGCGGCAATTCCTATGCGACATTTGAAACCGCGCTGGAACGTTTTCGTCTCTTGCCCGAACAACCGTGTTCAAACGCCTTCCTGCTTGATCACATCGCCCGCCAATCGCTCAAACCGGTTACACGGCCCGATGGCGAGGATGGCTGGTCCTGGAAATTTGACGTCAATCTCTGGGTCAAACTGCAATATCAACGACGGGACCCAGAAACCCTGGCCAAAGCCCTGAAATGCCCCATCGCCCTGTTCAGGGGCGCTGATTCGGTTTTGGTCACAGATGAAATCTGGGACTTCATGCGCGAGACATTCGGACCGGAAACCTCCATGATCTCCATTCCCGATGCCCAGCATCATTTGATTCTGGATCAACCCATTGCCGTTGCGGCTGCTTTGGAAGTGCTCACAGGTCCGGGTTGGAAATAGAATAAACTGTGGATCAATCCTGGCCAAATTGCCGGGTAATATCATCCGGCATGTCTGACACCTTGGTTTTAGCTTCCTTGCGCACCCAGCCAATGATCAAGGAAATGACAAACAATACCAGCCAGATCATGCCAATCATCCTGGCCAAATCCCAATCCTGCTCAAAGGCTCCGAAATTGAGAAAATTCACCCCGATAAAACCGGCATAAATCAAAGCCGCCAGCACTGCCGACCACAAGAAAAATGGCACGCGCATGGATCACTCCCCCTACCTGCAACAGGAATAATAGGGCATTGCAACATCACAGCCAACCTTTTTCACGGGCCCGTCGGGCAGCCTCCAGTCTGTTACGACTGCCCAGTTTGGATATAGCGCTGTGAAGATAATTCCTGACAGTTCCACGAGCCAATCCTGTTTTTCCGGCCATGGCCTCACTGGAAAGACCATCTTCACTCATCCGGAGCAAATTGCGTTCTGCCGAGCTCAATGGATCAGACTCAGTCCAGGCTTTTTGCGCCAATTCAGGTGCAATCACCCTTTCACCTGCTGCCACACGCCGTATGGATTCAGCCAGATGTGAGGAGGGGGCATCTTTCAATACATAGCCCGACACGCCAATATCCAAGGCCCGGCGCAAATAGCCCGGACGATCAAAGGTCGTCACGATCAAAACCCGTGTCCTGGAATTTTCGCGTTTCAGTAATTCAGCCAATTCAAGCCCGGTCATGTCGGGCATTTCTATATCGGTAACAACAATATCCGGGTCATGTCGGCGGACAAGATCATGTGCTTGACGTCCGTTTCCGGCTGTACCGACAATAGTCATATCGCTTTCCAGAGCCAGCAATGTCGAAAGGGCATCACGCAATAATGTCTGATCCTCAGCCAAAACCAGCTTCAACATCCTAGATCTCCTGAACAGGAAGTGAGGCAATGATGGATGTCCCCTTGCCGGGAACCAACCCGGCCTCAATCTGCAATCGGCCTGACATTTCCTTCAGGCGAGACGACAAGCCACCAAGTCCGCCCTGACTGCGATGAGCGCCTCCTTTTCCGTCATCCGACACGGACAAACGCACTTCATTGTCCATTTCCACAATCTCGATCTCCACCTGTTTTGCATTGGAATGCCGCAAAATATTGGTCGTCGCTTCACGTATGACCATGGATAATGTTGTTGCTTGCAGTCGTGTCAATCTTACAGGGTCTGTCACAAGGGAAACTGAAAAGCCGACATCTTCCAGACGCTTTCTCGCCTCATCTACAGCCCGTTCCAAATCCCTGTCTTGCAAACCCATAACCGCCTCCCGGACTTCAGTCAGGGCATGGCGAGAAATCGTCTGAATATCTGCCAGTTCCGTCCTTGCTCTTTCAGAATCAGTATCGAAAACGCGCGATGCCAAATCCGCCTTCAAGGTTACAACCGACAAGGTGTGGCCCAGAAGATCGTGTAAATCACGAGCAATCCTGTGGCGTTCCTCCTCTGCACCCAGCATCGCAAACTGGCTTTTCCGGATTTCACTATTAGCTTCTTCCCGGGCATGTCTGGCTGACATCATCGCACCACCAACGGCCAAAGCGCTATTGATATAGATCAACGAGACAAACACAGCGCTCAGCCCCATAAGCCAACTGATTATTCCAATACTGAGCCCCAAGGCCAGTAAGGTCATATCCCTGAAACGCGTTCGCGGAAGCCAAGCTATCATGGTCGCAGCAAAGACTATGAAGACACCACCACCCAAATTGAATGGTATAAAGGAAAAGCCAACCGCCAATGCACAAATTGCTGCCAAATAAATACCGGCATCCATCCGTGTCATCACCACCACATAAACAACGATAAAGCCCGTCATGGATATCAGCGAAATCAACGCCTCACCCAGTGTCGGTGGTTGAAAGCTCCAGGGAAAAAAGAACAAGCCCAGATATACCAGATATATCCAGGGTCTGTTCACGGAAAAATGCTTCATTTCCATTTCCGGCATTCTCTGTGTCCCGGTCCTTCGGTCAAACAGTCACGGAACGGGCGTGACGAAACCGTTTTGATTCCCAAGATAGACCCAAGGCCGCGAACAGATATAAACCGGCAACAACGAAGGGAATAACCGTAAATCTCAAATCCGGAAAAGCATACCAGATCACAGTGACCGCAGCGACACGCAAGAGAGAGTGGATCAAACAAACACGGCTCGCATAGCTCCACCCGATCAGCGGCCAATGCAATGTCATGCCTATTGCCAATGTCAGTGGGGCAGCCTCAGGGAAAACAGATATCAGGACAAAATGAATAGGCCAGAGAAAATTGATAGCCAAAATAGCGGCCATCGTTATCCCGGACAGGGGTGATTTGGCTTTCATAAACGGGGAACGAAAAGGCCCTTGTAACAACAGGCCTACAGGGAAAATAAGTCCTGAACCATATGCCGCCATCAATGCCCATTCAGCCGGTCCCAGATAATAACCCAAAACACCGATCACACTCCAATAAATAGCGCCCGCCACTGGAAGCGAAACTCCACCTCCAGCCGCAACACAGTAACGTTTGCGCTCATTCATAATCACCATCTTCAAATCCGTCATGGCAACACCTGCTCCTATACATCTTCAAGCAAGATGATGTCAGGTCTGAAGCCCAGAGAGCAGAAACAGCTATCACTTGTTTCAGGTGACACTTGTCATCACCTGGAACAGTCGAACATCTTGGCGGAGCGTGCAACGCGTGCTATCGGCTGGCCCATCGAAATTTGATTATCAGGGAATAATGATCATGGCGTCTGATTACATACGCGGCGAAATGGATATTTCAGCTCAAAAGAGCACGTTTGACGGTGTCATGAGCGTCACGGTCTGGAGCTCATTGCTGACCTTGATGTCTGTTTTCTACTTCACCCTGGTCTTTGCCGTGGGCACAGACTGGCTCAGCGCATTGATCGGTGTCTCCGTGCTCAGCGCTGTTCTGGGCAAACTCATGTCCATGTCAGCGGCCTGGTACATCACCGTGGTCGGCTTGTTTATCTTCGGACTTGTCTTTGGTGGCCTCGCCTCTCTTTTCGGCTCCCTGATCTCCGGGTAATTTAAAAAAAACTGAATTTTCCAACCGGAATATTCGCGACAGCACTTCCCCTGCCGCGCGAAATCGCGCATCGTGTCCCGACGTTAAACCAAACCGTCGGGATGACATGCGAATAGCCATACTCAAAGAACGCCATGCGGGGGAAACCCGTGTCGCCGCCACACCCGAAACCATCAAAAAATTCATCGCCGCAGGCCATGAGATCGCCGTTGAAAAAGGGGCCGGTCTGACCGCCTCCATCAGCGATGCCGCTTATGGCGATGCCGGGGCCAATGTTGGAACTCTTGCCGCGACGCTGAAAGGAGCGGATACCGTTTTTGGTGTCCAAACTCCCGATGATGCTACCTTGGCCAAGCTGGCCAAGGGTACTTTGCTGGTGGCCCAGCTGGAACCGCACGGCAACACAGCCAAGGCTGAAGCCTTCGCCAAGGCAGGCATTGATGCTTTCTCGATGGAATTTGTGCCGCGCATCACCCGGGCCCAGGCCATGGATGTCCTCTCCAGCCAGTCCAATCTGGCCGGTTACCGCGCCATTATCGAAGCCGCCCAGCTTTATGGCCGTGTCTTCCCGATGATGATGACGGCTGCTGGAACCGTCGCCCCGGCCAAGGCCTTTGTCATGGGGGCAGGCGTGGCCGGTCTTCAGGCCATCGCCACCGCGCGTCGTTTGGGAGCGGTCGTGTCCGCCACCGATGTGCGCCCCGCCGCCAAAGAACAGGTCGCGTCTCTGGGGGCCAAATTCATCGCCGTTGAAGATGATGAGTTCAAGGAAGCCGAAACCGCCGGCGGCTATGCCAAGCAAATGTCAGCGGAATACCAGGCCAAACAGGCTGAGCTGGTCGCTGCCCATATCGCCAAACAGGATATCGTCGTCACCACAGCCCTGATCCCCGGTCGCGATGCTCCCAAGCTGATTACAAAAGCCATGGTCGAGACCATGAAGCCCGGCTCAGTGATCATCGACATGGCCGCCCCTGCTGGTGGCAATTGTGAGCTGACCAAGCCCGGTGAAGTGGTGGAGCACAACTCTGTCAAAATCGCCGGACACACCAACCTGGCCGGTCATCTGGCCGCCGATGCTTCGGCGCTCTATGCCAAGAACCTCGCCAATCTATTGCCGCTTCTGGTCGGTGAAGATGGCGCAAAAGCCCCGCACTGGGACGATGAAATCATTCAAGGCATGGCCCTGACCCGCGATGGCGCGGTCATCCACCCGACACTCGTCAAACAGGAGGCGTAGTGGATCGTTTCTTTGCCACCTCTGTGATTGTGTTTGGCGTATTGAGCGTCGCATATATGGCTGTCACCACAATCTCATCATTTGATGTCGTAGCAATTTCCGGTTCACCAGAATCGGTTGCTCTCCACGATCTGTACTATGTTTCTCCAAACTGGCCATTTATTATCTGGTCGGTCATCACACCCATCCTACTCATCATAAGCGGTTTGCTTCTACGCAACCGAACAACGGAGTTAAAAAATGGAAGCCGTTGATCCCGTCATTTTCCGTCTCGCCATTTTCGTCCTGGCCATCTTCGTCGGATACTATGTCGTCTGGTCGGTCACACCGGCCCTGCACACCCCCTTGATGGCGGTTACCAACGCCATTTCCTCGGTGATTATTGTCGGGGCCTTGCTGGCCGCAGGCGCACCGGTTCTTGAAGCATCAGGCGTATCTGAAGACGGATCCGGCTTTGCTCGCGGAGCCGGAGCGATCGCCATCATCCTGGCCAGCGTCAATATCTTTGGCGGCTTTCTTGTCACCCAGCGCATGCTCGCCATGTACAAGAAAAAAGACGGCAAATAAGCAATTTCATAACTCGGTATTTTCCAATTTGTTCGGGGAGCGTTCGTGATGGAAACAGGATCAGCAAAAATCTGGGGATGGCTTATCGCCAGCCTGGCCATGCCTGCATTGGCAAGCGAAGCCTGGGCCCAAGACACCGTCCCGTTTCCGATCTTCAATCAGCAGGACAGTGAAACCACGAACGATGATCAGGACACGGAGACCTCTCAATTCCTTCAATATCTACCCAGACAGCAGACGGAAGCCCCACAAGACACCGACGCCGACAATTCAGCTTATGGCTACACCTATACCGACTATCCCTGCCTGGTGGATGACATATCGGTCTATGCCGGCTCCATCTCGATTACCTGCTCAGCTGATATGGGCCCATTGGGAGAGTCTGTGATTTTGGCCTCTGCCTATCTTATTGATGACAATGCCCAAGACATTGAAGAAGCCCGGGATATGGTCGGCCACGCCCTGCAATTATACCAAATCGGCCTTCAATTATCTGAGGAGCAGCGCGTGATTTTACGGGTTCATCTGCACCCGATCAGGGGACAGCAAATTTATTCGATGCGTTCTGTTTCCTTGAATATGGCGGATTATCGGGGTGACGAATAATGACCCGGTTATTGCTTCAACTCACTCTGGCAGCATTCATGGTCATGGGCTTGGTCTTGGAAGCACCTGCCCAACAAAGACGCCCCATAACCGGCGTCACCCAGCAGTATCAAAGACATGCTCCAGAGCCAGAAGAAGAAGCGGCCAGCAATAACCAGTTCCAACCCTACAGCAGGACCTGCCAAATCTTTCAATACGGCTTTCATGAAAGTGACAGGGAAATCCAGATATACATCGCCTGCCGTGACACTGATCTCAGTGGAAACCAGTTTTTCATGAAGTCTTATCGCGAAGATGACCCCTGGGACATCGCTCTGATGCAATCCACTTTTGACCTGGTTGATCAGGCCATTGAAAATAATGCCATTCTCAACATCAGTGTCGCTCCTGACCCGGGAAGTGGCTCAAACCCCACATTTACAGGCATCACCCTTGAACTTCCGCGCTGAGCAAAGCGCACTCTGATCAGAAAGGAGAGACCATGACATTTTCAACTTTTCTGCCCCAGTCTCTTCTGGTCATGATCACATGCCTCTTGGCTCCTGGCCTAGCCTCTGCCCAATTGTCAGACGGTCAAGGCGTATTGGTTGATTGTCATGTGAATGAGCTGGTCTTCAACCAAAGCCGGGCCCAATTCACCTGCGATACAGCTTTTTTCAACCACGATGAATTACGTGCCAATGTGGAATTACGTTTCGACCAGTCCAATCAAAATTCTAATGAACTAAACCTTTGGACCATTGAGCGCACCGTTGATTTGATGGCCTCCGCACCGCGTGATGAATCAGATCGCCCGGTCTTACGGTTTAATTTGATGTATCTGGAAACCCGCATTGCCCGGATCATGGATGTCAGGGCTGTTTGGTCTGAAAACAACGAAACTGCATCTGATCCCGATAACCGGTTTGCCCGGGTCATGAGAGATCGTCTGGATCTGGGGGCGATCGATCCCCGTCTCGCCACTTCATCCCCAACACCGGACGATTTTCAAGGCCTCGTCATGGCCTGCCATGTCGACCAAATTGTCCTCTATCCAGAGTTGGCTCGCTTCACCTGTGCAGATGGCCACAATCCGGACTGGTCCGGCCTCGATGACCAGATAGATATTCGCTATGACCAATCCAGTTCTCATAAATGGATGGCTGAACGCACCATTGACCTGATGGTTTCTGCGCCGCGTGATGCATCTGACAAACCCATACTTCACTTCAACATCATGTATCGCGGATCGGGTTCTCCCGCCTATGCGATGGATGTCCGAACACACTACTGACCGGAGACGAAATCACATGTCTGCCAATCTTGCCGCCCTTCTCTACCTTGTTTCCGGTATCCTGTTCATTCTGGCCCTGCGTGGCCTGTCCAGCCCAACCACCGCGCGACAGGGAAATCTGTTTGGCATGGTCGGCATGGCCATTGCCGTCATCACCACCTTGCTGGCGATTGATCTGGATGGAGCCTCCATGGCACTGATCATTGGCGGTGTGGCCATTGGCGGCGGGGTGGGTGCGGTTATCGCCCGGCGCATTCCGATGACGGCCATGCCACAATTGGTCGCCGCTTTCCACTCACTCGTTGGCATGGCCGCCGTTCTGGTCGCCGCTGCCGCCTTGTATGCACCAGAAGCTTTTCATATCGCATCCGAGCATGGCGGATTACATCATCTCAGCCTGTTTGAGCTGTCCCTGGGTTCGGCGATTGGTGCGATCACATTTTCCGGATCAGTCATCGCCTTTGCCAAGCTCAACGGCAATATGTCTGGCGCACCGATCATCCTGCCCTTCCGACATTTGATCAATATCGCCATCGCCGTCTTCATGGCTGTGATGATCGCTTTTCTGGTCGCTTCCGGCGGTGATGCCAAAACCGCCTTCTGGCTGATCACCCTTGCCGCCTTCATTGTTGGCATCACATTGATCATCCCCATTGGCGGGGCCGATATGCCGGTCGTCGTTTCCATGCTCAATTCCTATTCGGGCTGGGCCGCCGCCGCCTTGGGTTTCACGCTGGAAAACACCGCCCTTCTGGTCACCGGGGCCCTCGTTGGCTCGTCCGGTGCCATCCTCTCCTTCATCATGTGCAAGGCGATGAACCGCAGCTTTATCTCGGTCATCCTCGGCGGATTTGGTGAAGATAGCGGCGCGTCTGCCGGTGATGCGGGCGATCAGGGCACGGCCAAACAGGGTTCGGCTGTTGATGCTGCCTTCGTGCTTAAAAACGCGGGTAAGGTCATTATAGTACCCGGCTATGGCATGGCCGTGGCTCAGGCCCAGCATGCCTTGAAGGAAATGGCTGACCTCTTGAAGGCCGAAGGCGTTGAAGTGGCCTATGCCATCCATCCGGTCGCCGGACGCATGCCGGGACATATGAATGTCTTATTGGCTGAAGCCCAAGTGCCCTATGATGAAGTGTTTGAGCTGGAAGATATCAATTCAGACTTTTCCAATGCCGATGTCGTCTTTGTCATCGGAGCCAATGATGTCACCAACCCAGCCGCTGAAGATGATCCATCCTCACCCATTTATGGCATGCCGGTCCTGCAAGTCTGGAAAGCGGGAACGGTCTTCTTTATCAAGCGCTCTTTGGCATCCGGTTATGCCGGTGTGCAGAACCCGCTCTTCTTCCGCGACAATACCATGATGTTGCTCGGAGACGCCAAAAAGATGACCGAGGAAATCAACAAGGCGATGGACTGATTGAGGGTCAGTTAACCGCTCACCCCATGTTCATATTGTCCCTGTCAGAGTGCAAACAGGGAGACAAGTCATGTTTATAGAACTCGCTCTGGCCGCCATGGATGAGGTGCAATCAGATTGTACCTGGAACGGGATTCCGCTTTATGGTGAAGTCCAGATCGTCGAGAGCTTTGCGGATATTGAAGTTCAAATCGTGGAGAGCTTTGCTGACCTTGAAGTCAAAGTCGTGGAAAGCTTTGCCGATGATTGCGGTGAATGGGAATTTGTCGAAAGCTTTCCCGATTTCACCATCAAATACGTCACCAGCTTCCCCGATATCGAGGTCAAATTCGTCGATAGCTTCCCCGGAATGCCTTGACCCAAGGCATTTGACTCCCCCCGCCAATCGCGCCATTTGCAAGACATGCCAGCGCTTTATCCCAGCTTGAAAGATGCCAGAGCCATTCTGGACCGGGCACAAATCTTCAAACATCTGGCTGAGTTTGACCCCAAATGGGTGGGCTCCATCCCCCTGAATGTCCATGGCCCCGGAGCCGATGCCGATATTTGTTGTCATGGGGGTGATCTGGATGACTTTCAGGCGACACTCAAACGCACTTTCGGTCATATTGTCGGATATCAGGTGAGTGATAGCGCTTATCTGGGTGAACGTTCAATCATTGCCAAATTCACCATCGAGGCCCTTCCCATAGAAGTGTATGGCCGCACCCGCCCGGTTGAAACGCACGAATCCTATATTCACTGGCTGGCGGAAGACCGGCTTTTGAAACGGGCCGAGGAAAAACTGCGTAACGATGTCAGATCAATCAAGCGTACAGGACTGAAAACCGAACCCGCCTTTGCCCAATGTCTGAAGCTTGGCGGTGATCCCTTTACCGAATTGCTCAAACTGGCTTCACCGGGCGATGACGCTTTAAAGCAAATCATCCAGGCTGCCGGATACAAAACGCGATAATTCTATGTCGCGCTGCCCCAATAATTGAAATCCGCCCATTTCGGTGATCCGGGCAGATACCCCGTTTCCATTTCTTCTATGTTGAACCCACCTTGGCGGATCAGATCGGGGATATCACGCATCAAATGGCATCCACCGCCTATGGGCTTCCAGAACGGCTCAATCCGTCTCTGCCATTTGAGAACACTTTCATCCGGCGCTTTGCCATGCTCACAAAAAAGCAACTTCCCGCCCGGTTTCAACACCCGGCGCATCCCCTTCAACGCCTCAACGGCACCGGGGATCGTACACAGCGTGTAGGTCAGCACCACCGTATCAACGCTGTCATCATCAAGCGGTATTTCCTCACCGGGAAGATCAATCAACTCCACCTCAACCGGGCTTGCGGCGAGCGCCTTGGCCGCCTTGCGGCGCATACCAATTGAAGGCTCCAGCCCAAACACATGAGAGACTTTGGCCGGATCATAAAATGCCAGATTGGGCCCGGCTCCCATGCCGATCTCCAACACCTGGCCTTCAGCAGCCGGCACCACTTTTTCGCGCTGCCTGCGAATGGAACTGGCCCCGCAGGCCAGCTCGATCACATGCGGCAAGATATGTTCTTCATAAAACGACATAACAGCTTCCTATCTTATGCACACACAGCACAGCGCGGGGCTGCCGGATCAACCGCCAGCCGTTTCGGCTCGATGGCCTCACCACAGGCCACGCACCAACCATATTCGTCAGCGTCCACCCGCTTGAGAGCCGCCTCTATCCGGCGCAATTCCTGGGCCCGGCGCGCATCCGCGGCCTTGGCCATGGCCTGGACCTGAATTGAATCCATCCGGGATAATCGCCCGACCGATTGCTGGTCCAGCTCGACCGGCTTGCGATCTTCATCAGCCGCTTCACTTAAAGCCAGAAGCTCTGCCTGAAGCGCCAATAACCGGGCTTTCGGATCTCCCGCCATCACCAATCTTTTAACGGGTATTCGATATATTCAGCGGGTGGCCACGGAAAACCGGCCTGTTGCATCCGGGCGGCATAATCCGGTGTCGCCTCCAAATCAAAAGGCGCCCCACATACACAATCTGCCAAGGATCGGCTCAGATGTAGGTATCCAAGCAGTTGGTCATCAAGCTGTCTGGCAATCGCATTCGCTTCTTCGCGCTCACCCAATATCGCATGCATGATCATTCTCAATTCCAGATCTCGTCCTGAATCAAAATTATGTGTTGCGCGTAAGTCCCTGGCCTGATCGTAATCTCCATCCAGGGCTGCGGCATTGACGCGCAAATATGTCTGATAATGGGGCGATGGAGCCAATTCAGCGATAAAAGCTTCAGCTTCTTCAAATTGCCCCATTGACTGTAAGGAAAACGCCGTCGTCCAAAGAAAATATTCATTATAGCCGGAAGAGACATCTAGGCCTTCCGCAGATGCATTGAGAGCCAGATCAAATCGTCCTGACCCCACCGCTAATCCCGCCAACCGGTCCCACCTTATGGAATCCAGAGGATCGCACCGTACCATGTGCTCATAGACAGGAATAAAATCATCCCACCGAGCCGACATCGAGATCAGATTATACAGATAATTGTCCACCGAGCAGTTTTGCACCAAAATGGCCCTGTCAAGAAGACGGTTTGCGCTCGACCAGTCATCAGACAGAAAAAACTGATCGGCTTCGATATATGTCCGGCGAGCAGGATCTTCAGCCGTTTCATGAGCTGCCTGCAATAAGCTTGTCAGCGTTTCGAGGGCCGAAGACTGTTCCTCATCTGTAAGGGGGCTGATACCCAATCCATGGTCTTCCAGAATATGAAAATAATAATCGCCACGCCAAAAATAGGCTTGGGAAAAATCTGGAGCTAACCGGGTTGCCGTCTCGAAATAAGGATCAGCCAGACGTAACCGATCCACCTTGTTTTCACCATCCGAATGGGCAATTTGGAAAGGTTCCGTCGCTTGCTGGTAAGCAATGAAGGCATCAACATTGCGGACGCCTGCTGACCTCATTCGCGCCCTTTGTTCTTCATCAAGAACCACATTCAAGGCTTCAGCAATATTGGCGGCAATATCATCCTGAATGGCGAAGATATCGTCCATCTGCCGGTCATAGGTTTGCGACCATAGATGACTATCATCGGAGGCCCGGATCAGCTGTGCCGTCACCCTCACCTGATCGCCGGAGCGGCGAACAGAGCCCTCAACAATATGGGCAACTCCAAGCTGGCTCGCTATCTCAGGGGTGGAGGGAAGATTGTCTCCCTTGAACTGAAAGGCCGATGTGCGAGACGTCACCAATAATTGTGGCAAAATCGCCAGTGAATTGAGGATTTCCTCCGTCAGCCCGTCAGCAAAATAACCGTCATTCACATTCTGGCTCATTGCCAAAAACGGCAAAACCGCAACAGACTGCTCAGATACTGAAGCCGCATTCATAATACCTGTTCGAGTTTCAGATGCAGTGTCTAATGCGATTTCAATTTGGCTCTGTGGAGCAGGCCAAGCCCAGCGCCCGATCAGCAGAGCGACGACAACAATAAGACCAGCCAGAATGGCAATATCCATCTTGGAGGCCGTCTGAGCCCTGAGACTGTCATCTGAAGAAACGGTTTGAGTAGGCCGCAAACCATCCGGAGTCAGCTCAAATGCCCACGCAATAATCAACGCGACCGGCAAGCCTGCAACCAAGAAAATCAGGACCAGCCCATCAGCCCATTCGGGCAGACCTGCAGCATCAGTGATAACATTTATAATCTGCAACACTAACCAACTGGCGACCAGATACGCCCCGGCTACTCGGATCACATTTCGCTGCCTTAACTCATTCAGAAAATTCACTCGGCATCCCCTAACCTGTAGTCGAAAGGAGGGATAGCACACACTCGCTCCATAAGGGAAACAGCGATTTACCGACCCGCCATCAGGCACAGCTGCTCAAACATCACATCCACCGCCGCCAGGGCGGTGATCTCGGTGGGATCATAGGGCGGGGAGACTTCCATAATGTCGGCAGCAACGAGATTTTCAACGTCCAGAGTACGCAATATCCTTTGCGCCTCATAGGTGGTCAGCCCGCCGGGAACCGGTGTGCCTGTGCCCGGTGCATAGGCCGGATCCAGCGCATCGATATCAAAGGACATATAGGTCGGTCCCTCAAATTTCGGAAGGGTTCTCAAAAACGCCTCAAGCCCGCCGATACGCACATCATCCACCGTGGTGACATTCACACCGTATTTCTCCACCACACCCAGATCATCCGATGCCGCCAACGGGCCACGAATGCCAAATTGCCAGGTGTTTTTCGGCTTCACCAAGCCTTCTTCCAGCGCATGACGTAAAAAAGCGCCGTGATGATATTCACAACCCCAGGCCGCCGGATAGGTATCCAGATGCGCATCAAAATGGATGAAATTGACCGGCCCATGCTTTTTATGAACCGCCCGCAGCAATGGCAGCGTGTTGGAATGATCCCCGCCGACCGCAATGAAGCGTTTGTCACGCGACAGGATATCGCCAAAAAAGTCTTCAACCCGCTGGCCGGTCTGGGCCATATCAATCGGCACGGTCGGACAATCACCGACATCGCCCACTTTCAGCTTTTCAACAAAATTGACCTCGCGGGTCATGTGATAGCCGCGCCCCATCGAGGATAGCTCTCGCACTTTGGACGGCGCAAACCTCGCCCCGGGCCGATAGCTCAACGCTCCATCATAAGGTAGGCCGGCAATCGCCACGTCATAGTCTGCATCAACAGGGACATGCGGCAGACGGAAAAAGGTTTTGATGGCCGCAAAACGAGGCTGTTCCCGGCCGGAAATCGGGGTGTATTCAATATCGCTCATACCGTGTCCTATCACGGACCAGGTCTGTTCCAAACGCCAAACTCTGTTTACAACTTCCTGATGGCTGCAGGGCGGGACTCAACCACTGTGCAATACCGGTGGATTGCAAATCACAGCCCCCCTAGACTTGGCCTTCAAGATTGAGGGGGCCTTTATGTCCGACACCATATTATCACTCGACGGTGTATCGAAAAGCTTCAGCGGCAAGCCCGCTGTGCGCGATGTCAGTTTTTCCGTTGAACGCGGCCAGATCACCGGATTTCTGGGTCCCAATGGTGCGGGTAAAACCACCACACTTCGCATGTCACTGGGCATTCTGTCTCCCGATGCAGGACGCATCAAACTGTTCGGCAAAAAACCCGGCTCCGCCGCCATGGACAAGGTCGGCTTCCTGCCGGAAGAGCGCGGCATCTACAAAAAGATGAAAACCGAAGAGGTCATCGTCTTTTTTGCCCGCCTGAAAGGTGTTGATGCCATTGAAGCGAAAAAACGCGCCCTTGCCATGCTGGAAGAATTTGGTTTGGGTCACACCATCGGCATGAAGGTCAAAGAGCTGTCCAAAGGCATGGCCCAGAAGGTCCAGATCATCTCAACCCTGGTTCACGAGCCGGAATTCATCATTCTCGATGAACCTTTCTCCGGCCTCGACCCGGTCAATCAGAAAACCCTCGAACAAATGGTCCGAGCCCAAGCCGATGCCGGGCGCACCGTTCTATTCTCAACCCATGTGATGGAACACGCCGAACGATTGTGTAACAAAATCGTGCTGGTCACAGAAGGGCGCAAAGTCTTTGACGGCGACGTCACCACCGCCCTGTCTGAAGTGCCGCGGCGTGTCATTATCGAAGCCCATTCCGAACACGATCTGGCCAGCCTTCTTTCAAACATGGGGATTGTGACCGAAGGGGAATTATCCTCCGAAGGCAATCGAAGCTGGAAGATTGACCTAGCCTCAAACAGCGATGCCCAGGACGTGCTTAAAGCCTGCGTCGATGCCACAGTCAGACTGGCCCGGTTTGAACCGGTAAAAGCCCATCTCCATGATGCCTTTGTCCATCTGGTCGAAACCCATAGCCACAAGACAGGGGAGACAGCCTGATGCGCGCTATATATCTGATTGCCCGCCGTGAATTTCTCTCTTATGTCGCCACATGGGGTTTCTGGCTCTCTCTGGCCTCCCTTCCCCTGTTTATGGGATTGGGCTTTGGTTTGCCGCTCTTGATCGAAAACAGCCAGCCCACACGATATTTCGTCATGGTCGACCAGACCGGCGGAGAGCTTGAACAAGCCTATCTCAGCGGCTTGGCACAAAACCGGGAAGATCAAAGCGAACAAATCCGGGAGGCCGTCACCGATCTGGTTGGCGACAGTCCGCAAATCCAGGCCGCTCTGGAAAACCAACCCGGCATAACTGACGACGGCCGTTATGTCCGCGTCTATCCTGAAGACACCGAGCTGGAACAGCTCAGGCCCTATCTACTCGGCGACCAATTACTGGACACTGCTGAAGGCCCTCAGCCCCTGTTTTCAGCCGTTTATCTGAACAAATCGACATCGGGTGAGATCGAGATTGATTATTGGAGCGTCAACCTCACCGATAGCGGGTTGAGGTTGGATATCAAAAATGCGCTGCAAGATTATATGCGCCTCGATCGGTTGCGGGCAGAAGGCGTGCCCGTTGAACTGATCGAAACCATCAACGCGCTTTCCCCCACTGTGCGCGAGCTCAACCCGGAACGCAGCGATGAAACGGCTGAGATCACTGCCGTGGATCGCATTCCATTCTTCGTGTCAGTCGGCTTTGCCCTCGCCCTGTGGATGGTGGTCTTTTCTGTCGCCAATATGTTGCTGACAGCGATGATCGAGGAAAAAGGCAATAAAATCCTTGAAATGATGCTGGCCTCCAGCCGTCATCATGAGATTTTGATGGGCAAACTTCTGGGTGTCGCCATGGTGTCCGCCACGCTTTTGCTAGCCTGGGGCAGTCTGGCCATCGGCAGTGGCGTTCTGGTTCAACAGGTGGCAGCGGCGGCTGATATGCCGATTGCGGAAATTCTCTCCGCTGTTCTAGACCCGGGTCTATTGCTGCCAGCCGCCGGATATTTCCTGGTCGGTTATCTGACTTATGGAGCCATTTTCCTGGCCATTGGCTCCTTATGCGAAACTATTCATGACGCCCAGACTTTGATGACACCGATCATGTTGATCATGATGGTTCCGCTTTTCATCATCACAACAGCCTTTGATTCCCCGGATTCAGCCGTTGTTGAAATTGCCAGCTGGGTACCGGTCTGGACCCCCTTCATCATGCTGGCCCGTCTGCCGCTGGACCCAAGCATGACCGAGCTGATCGGCACAACCAGCGTGATGGTGGTAACAGCCCTTCTGGTGTTATTTGGATCAGGAAGCGTCTTTAGACTGGGTGCTCTCAACCACGCCAATCAGGACACAGTCAAAGCCTGGTTCAAGATCGGTGGAAACAAGAAAAAGCCCGAATAGAAAATCTTTTCCATTCAGGCATAAAAAAGCGCCGCGCCCTTTCGGGAGCGGCGTTTTTTATTCCGTCAGCAAGACTGGATTCTGGCGAACCCTAGCGACGCGCGTTTGCGCTTGGTTTGACAGCGATCAAACCTTCGCGAATAGCCTTTTTCCGGGCCAATTTACGAGCACGACGGATGGCTTCAGCCTTTTGGCGAGCTCTCTTCTCCGAAGGCTTCTCATAATGGTTCCGACGCTTCATTTCACGGAAGGTTCCCTCCCGTTGCATTTTCTTTTTCAGCGCGCGGAGGGCCTGCTCCACATTATTATCGCGGACAACGATCTGTACGATGATACTCTCTCCATTTTGTTTGGACGTGAGCTTCACCCACGTCGCTAGTTCGCCAGAGGCGCGGGCAATAGCACCACTGCGACGTCGTGTCCACACTGCCATGTCAGACTCTTCAGGTGACGTCGCAGTAGCTGTGCGCTAGATATCACATATGAGCAAAAACAACGACAAGACCCGGTCCCGAAATGATCGAACACGCTCAGCCTTGCTTGAGGCTGCCCTGAACCATGTTGCCTTTGAGGGCTGGACAAAAAAGAGCTTCAAAAAAGCCCGCAAGGATTTGAAACTATCCGAGGGGGAAGCCCTGCTGGCATGTCCCCGCGAAGAGCTTGATCTAATTACCATCTGGTCCAAACAGCTGGATCAGGACGCGGGCCAGAAAATCATCAAGGCTGACCTGGCCAAGATGAAAATACGTGAGCGGGTCACCTATGGCGTTTTGTGTCGCCTGGAAGCCATCGGCTCAAACGAGGAAGCGGCAAGACGGGCCCGGGCGCGCCTGCTTCTGCCCGATGCCGCTTCTGATGCGCCCCAATTATTGTGGGCCACAGCCGACACCATCTGGCGAGCCATTGGTGACACCTCCACCGATGCCAATTTTTATTCCAAGCGAGCGATTCTCTCAGCCGTCTATGGCTCAACGCTGTCGAGCTGGCTCAATGAAGACGCGACGGAAAAACCCGATGCCCGGGCCTTTCTCGATCGACGCATTCAAAATGTGATGGACTTTGAGAAAACCAAATTCCAGATGGCCAAGCTGACAGCAGACTTGCCGGATTTGGCCGGAATACTCGGTCAGATGCGCTATGGCGGCGGACCCAAGTTTTAGAGCCCGGCTAAAATCTGGGCGGCATCGATTCGTAATAGGTCTTGAAAGCTTCAACCGAAACCAGCTCACGCTCTGGCCATTTCAATGCCATCAATTGCCCGCCAAAAACGCAGCCCGTATCAATACAAATGGTCTTATTGACCCAGAGCGCTTCGGTAACCGCCATATGGCCATAAACCACATGGGCAGACCCTGAATAATGCACCGCCCAGTCCAGACGGATCGGCAAGCCATATTCATCACGCTCACCCGTAGTATCACCATAAAGAGCGAAACTGCGCTCCTTGCCCGATTGGGTATTGTGAAAATTTTCGGTCAATCCGGCATGCGCCACAACAAGCTGGCCTTGATCGAGAACCAGATGCGTTGGCAAGCCTGCAATAAAGGCCAGAATATCCGCGGCAAACCCGGTGGGTTGAAGTTGAAACTGCAGCACGGTTTCATCCAGGCCATGGGTCAGCTGAACATCTCTTCCCTTGAGCCATCGCATCAGCTTGAAATCATGATTGCCGATCACACAAAACCCGACCCCGCTCTCCACGACGGATTTCACCAGGCGCAACACATCCGGTGACCTTGGCCCGCGATCAACCAGATCACCCAGAAATATCAAACGGCGATTTTGGGGGTGCGAAAGGGTGTAATCTCTCAACCCTTCCGGGCCATCGCTTTCGATTTGATAGCCCAGATTTTTCAACAAGACTTCCAACTCACCGCAACATCCATGCACATCCCCGATCAGATCAAACGGACCGGTCTCATGGCGCATATCGCAAGCAAGGTTAGTCTTGTCAGTCATCACAAGGTCAAAGCCTGAAGCCAGGAATCATCCGGCAAATCTGACGGACAGGCCTGAAATTAAAGTTTACCCAGCCGTGTCACATGGCCCATTTTGCGACCATCACGCGCCTGTCGTTTGCCATAGAGGTGTAACCGCGAATTGGCATCTTGCGCCAATTCCGCCCAATCCTCCACATCATCTCCGATCAGATTGATCATCTGTGCAGATGAATGGGGCGAAACCTCTCCCAAGGGCCAACCGGCAACGCTGCGCATATGCTGTTCAAACTGACCACATGGGCAGGCATCAGATGTCCAATGGCCGGTATTATGAACGCGAGGCGCGATTTCATTGACCAGCAATTCGCCATCTTCAAGTTCAAACAATTCGACAGCAAACACACCAATATGATCCAGCCCATCCCCCAGCAAGCGCGCAATATCATCTGCCCGGGCCTGGGTTTGCTTTGAAATATTGATGGCGGGCGCAAGTGTTCGCTTCAAAATGCCGTCTTCATGGATATTCTCGACCAGAGGATATGATTGAACGTGCCCATCAACCGCCCGGGCTGACACAATGGATAATTCGCGTCTGAAAGCAGCCGCACCCTCTAAAATGGCCGGCTGCTCACCAATGGCGCGCCAAGCTGTTTCAGCTTCATCAAGGCTGCGGATCCAGGCCTGCCCTTTGCCGTCATAACCAAAACGCCGCGTTTTGAGCACGGCAGGCAATCCGGTTTCAGCCAAAGCTTCTTCAAGGCTGGCAAGACTATCAACGGGGGCAAACGGCACGGTGGACACACCGGCTTCATTGATAAAGTTTTTTTCGACAATCCTGTCCTGGGTCAACTCAAGTGAACGCGCGCCCGGTCGCAAGGTGGAAACACGAGATGCAATGGCAACGGCTTCAACCGGTATATTTTCAAATTCAAATGTGATCGCATCACAACGATCCGCAAAGCCTTGAACCGCGCCTGCGTCCGTCCAGGGAGCGGCCCATGAGCGCGCCGCAACACGCGAGGCCGGACAATCCGGTTCAGGGTCGTAAATATGGACATCAAAGCCCAGTTCAGCGCCCGCTACAGCGAGCATTCGGCCCAGCTGCCCACCGCCGAGAATGCCAATGACAGAGCCGGGCGCGAGCGGTTTGGTCGTCATAGCCGTTAATCCTCGACCGTATTGGGCACACTATCGGTTTGGGCCTGACGCCAGTCTTCAAGGCGTTGAGCCAAATCCGGGTTTGACAGGGACAGGATTGAGGCCGCCAGCAGACCGGCATTTTTGGCACCGGCTTCTCCTATCGCCAATGTGCCAACGGGAACACCGCCTGGCATTTGCACGATGGACAATAAGCTGTCCTGCCCGCTCAAAGCTTTGGATTGCACAGGCACACCCAAAACCGGAAGCGATGTCATGGATGCGATCATGCCCGGCAAATGAGCGGCCCCGCCCGCCCCGGCGATAATGACTTTTACGCCCTGGTCACGCGCTGTTTTGGAAAACTCGACAAGGCGATCCGGCGTTCTGTGGGCTGACACCACACGGGCAGAACAGGAAACGCCCAGCGCATCCAATATCTCTGCCGCTTTGCGCATGGTCGGCCAGTCAGAGCGTGAGCCCATAACAATGGCAATATCGACTCTTTGGTCCAGAGATACCGGTGAGAAATCACTCATGGTGCTTCCTGATTGGGAAAACGGAAGCGCGGGAACATAGACTTCAAAAGCCCAAGGTCAAGTTTTGTCCAAAAAACACGGCAGAAAAAGCCCGGATTGACTGTTTCTTAACCACACTTGGAGAGCCTTAAGTCTAATAGAATCACCATGGGCATTCTTATGCGAATAGGACCTCTCAAATCTGCACCTCCGGCCAGCCGGTCAACCAAACCCGGCACCGGGGCCAAATCATCAACAAATAATCCTGCATCTTCGGCGCTGGATACTGCTTCCATCATGGGTGTTCCCGAGGAAGAACTAACCGCCAATGTGCAGAGATCGCTTTTGTCATTGATGGGCGAAGTAGATTTGTTGAGAAAAGATGCAGACCGTTTGCGGGGACAAATTCGCGATCTGGAATCCCTGGCCGATCATGATGTCATGTTGCCGGTTTTAAACCGTCGTGCCTTTCTGCGCGAAGTTAGCCGGGCCTTAGCACTGGCCGAACGGCATAAAGCACCCTCTGCCCTGATCTTCCTCGACCTCAATGGATTTAAGGCGATCAATGACACTTACGGTCACGCCACAGGTGATGTCGCCCTGCACCACGTCGCCAATCTGTTGAACGCGCATATCCGCGAAACGGATTCTGTCGGGCGGTTGGGCGGCGACGAATTCGGCGTTGTTTTATCGCTGACCGGAGCAGAAGGGGCTGAGAAAAAGGCCCACGAACTGGCGGATATGATCGCCTCAACACCGTTTGAACATGACGGCAAGGTATTGAATGTGGGCGCAGCCTGGGGCTCGTATCCACTGACCACCGGGCGAGATGCCGATCAGGCCCTGGCCGAAGCCGATGCGGCTATGTATGTGCGAAAACTGGCGCAGAAAAAAGCCGCCAATGACGCTCAATAAGACCAGAGCGGTCTTTTCTGTCAGGCAATAATGTCCGGCGTCAGCTGGTTTTCAAGCGATGTGATTTCATCCTTGATCCGCAATTTGTCCTTTTTCATCCGGGCAAATTTCAGCTGGTCGACAACGCCATTTTCCGACAAGGCGTCCACCTCATTGTTCAAAGCTTCATGTTCCTCGCGCAAGGCCTCAATGCGCGACAGCAATTCTTGCTGATCGATGGAATCTTTGCCCATTCTGGTGTGGTCTTTTCTATCAAGATTAACGGTTATCCGACCGGTTCGAACAAGCCCGACACGGCGGTACGGAGAGACTACAAGACGTTACGATCCAATAGACGAGTGTTCATCTGAAGGCAACTCAACGCCGACGGCCATTTTCCAGATCTTCACCCCAGCGCCGGGTGAAATCCCAATTCAGGCCAAACAGATCAAGCGCACGCCCGACCGATTGATTGACCAGATCGTCAATACTCACCGGTTTGGCATAAAAGGCAGGCAGGGGCGGACAAATAATCGCGCCCATCTCCGCCAATTGCGCCATGGTTCTGATATGACCGAGGTGAAACGGCGTTTCACGGACCATCAAAACCAGGGGGCGACGTTCTTTAAGCACCACATCCGCGGCGCGGGTCAAAAGGCTGGATGTCACCCCGGTGGCGATCTCCGACATGGTCCGGACAGAACAGGGAGCAATCAACATACCCATGGTCTGAAATGAACCGGAAGCAATGGGAGCCCCGACATCGGGCATTTTATAGACATGGTCTGCCCGCTCTCGAAATTGTGCAATCGACAGCTCAGTTTCATATCCCAGCGTCATTTCAGCGGCCTTGGACGCCACCATATGGCTTTCCACGCCCAAATCTTTGAGCGCTTCAAGCGCCCTGACACCATAGATGATCCCGGAGGCACCCGAGACTCCGATGATAAGTCGTTCTGGTTTCATCATTTCCTAACCTCGAAACGAAACGTGAGTAGACATTGCCCGCAAACATGCTTCAATCCCTACGTTCACTTCAGCAATACAGGGAGATGCATCCATGCCAATCGACGCCCGCATTCGTGAGCTCGACGCACGTCACACTCGCCTCGGTGACAAAATCACCGACGCTGTCAGACACCCCTCAACAGATTCGCTAGAAATTGCCCAGCTGAAAAAAGAAAAACTCCTCCTGAAAGAACAGATACATACCCTTCGAAGGCGACATTAACGCCCACACAAACTTCATCACATTTTTGAGGGGCGGCTTTCGGGCCGCCTCTTTTGCGTTATATCTAGTGTGAAGAACAGCGGAGAATCGTATGCGCGCCCTCATATTCAGCCTGATTGGCCTCAGTTTTTTTCTTACGCCTGCCAGTTATGCCCAGAAAACCACAAGCCCCTGCGCCATGGGACACACCGCCCTGCAAAGCGGAGACACCGCCACAGCCATTGATTTTCTGGAAACCTGCCTTGATTCCGAGGAAATTGATCCGGACGTTGAAGCGGTTATCCATTCTTCATTGGGCGCTGCCTATATTTTCGAAGACCGATTCCCCGAAGCCCTGAACGCCTTGAACATGGCCTTCGCCATCGCCGAAACCAGGCAGGTTGAAATTTCCAACCCGATTGTCTGGCGCAATCGCGGCATCGCCAGGGCGCAAACAGGCAGTCCTGAAGCCGCACTTGAAGATTTGATGGTCGCCATCTCAATCGACCCCAACGACGTTCTCAGCCATTTGAACCTTGGGGGCGTATATCAGGAACTAGAACGCCCGGCCGATGTGGTTGTCGCTTTTGATCGCGTCGTCAGGCTGGAACCGGAATGGACCGGAGGCTGGCTTAACCGCTCTGGAGCCTTGTTGGACATGGGTATGACCGAAGCCGCCGTAGACGATGCCCGCAGGGCGGTTGAGTTGGACCCGACAAACGGTTCCTCACTGAACATGTTGTGCTGGACCCTGATACAGGATGGACGCGCCGCTACGGCCCTGCCTTTGTGTGAACAGGCGGTCGCAGCCGAACCCGATATTGGCGCAATCGTCCATTCCCACGCCAGTGCACTGGAAGCCGTTGGACGTCTGGATGAAGCCCGCGCCCTGTTTGCACGGGCCCATGATCTCTCGCCAGACGATCCAGAAATCAGTGCCGATTTCGAGCGCACGCACACACCTTAAATTCCGGACACTTACCACGAACAGGCATTGCCCCTTCACCGGGCATGTGCCAGATGAAGCTTTTTGTGGCAATCATTTCTCTGCCACCCCTCAGCAAGGAAATAATCATGGCCCAGGGTGATCGCGTCGCCATCATTACCGGGGGTGCCAATGGCATCGGAAAAGCATGCTCTCGCCGCCTCAGCGAAGATGGCTTCAATGTTGTCATCGCTGATATCGATGCAGAGGCCGGACAAGAACTTGCCGAGGAGCTGGGAGCCGCCAAGAACAGAGCGCTTTTCGTCCCCTGCGATGTGTCAGACAGATTGTCTGTCAGTAACCTGCTGGCCGAAACACGCTCTGCCTTCGACCGTCTCGACGTTCTGGTCAATAATGCCGGCATCGTTGCCAAGGGCGACATACTTGATTTGTCCGAAGCCGATTTTGACCGCGTCATGGGCGTCAATCTGAAGGGATTTTTCCTCGTCGCCCGCGAAGCGGCACGCCAGATGGTCGATCAGATTGAAGAGAGCGGAGAGCGCGCCAATGATGCACGCCGTCGTTACTCCATCATCAATATGTCATCGGTCAATGCAGTCATGGCCATCCCCGATCAACTGGCCTATTGCGCCACCAAGGGGGCCATCAACCAGATCACCAAGTCCATGGCCCTTTCCCTTGCCAAACATGGTGTCCGCGTCAATGCCATCGGCCCTGGCAGTATCAACACCGATGTACTCAAGGCCGTCAATGACGACAAAGCCGCCATGGACAAGATCATGTCACGCACACCGATGCAGCGCATAGGTGATCCGGACGAAATTGCTTCCATTGCCTCATTCCTGGCCTCCAAGGATGCCAGCTATATCACCGGCACCACCATTTACGCCGATGGCGGACGGATGGCCCTTAATTACACAATTCCGGTCGATTGATTTTCCAGCATCGGTCCTGACCCGGCCTTTATTGAAGCCCCATACAAAACGACCGCCCTGAAAAGAGCGGTCGTTTGCAAATTGATTATATCTGTTTTTAGTCTTCGTTTGACGAAGACCCGCCCCCGAACAGGGTTTCCAGATCAATCTCGCCTGCTGGCATTTCATCCGGGTCTTTTTCAAGCGCTTCAACCGGCTTCAATGTATCCTTGAGCAATTCAGGATTTTCTTTTTCCATCTTGGCACGTTTGGCAGATGCTTTCTTGACCTGCTCATCAAGATCAATCTGGGAACACAAACCCAGGGAAACCGGATCGGTCGGTTTGATATTCGACGCATTCCAGTGAGAGCGGTCACGAACAGCACCGATTGTGGTTTTCGTTGTGCCCAACAGTTTGGAAATTTGCGCGTCGGATAATTCCGGGTGATTGCGAACAACCCAGGCAATCGCATCAGGTCGGTTTTGACGGCGTGACAGCGGTGTATAGCGCGGACCGCGGCGCTTGCCGGGCTTTTGAAGGTCAGCATATTTCGGCTTCACCGGTGTCATGCGGAATTTTTCGCTGGCTTCTGCCTTTTCGATTTCCTCACGCGTCAACTGACCATTGGATATCGGATCGGCACCGCGCACACCAACAGCAACATCGCCATCAGCAATACCTTTGACTTCCAATGGATGCAGGCCGCAAAAATCAGCGATCTGATCAAATGTCAGCGCAGTATTGTCAACGAGCCAGACAGCCGTGGCTTTCGGCATCAGGATCTCGGTCATGTCAATTGCTCCTTCGGAGAATAAAAAAAGCCCGGCACGGCTGCCGAGCTCGGGGCTTCCGACACCTGAGGGGCTCAATACTGACCACTCAAGCGATTTGCGCCGCTTATATCCCAGCAATTCGCGTCTGAAAAGCCGCCCCTACAGGAGGTGATTTACGGGATCAAAAGCATCTTGCCTGAATGCCCCCCGACATCAAGGCGTTGATGCGCCAGATGTACATCTTCAAGCGCATACACACTATCGATAACCGGCTTCATCAAGCCTGCTTCAATCCACGGCCAGACACTGGCCTTTATCGCGGCCGCCAAGCGGGCTTTTTCCTCAACGGGACGGGCCCGAAGGGTCGAGCCTGTCAGAACCAGCCGCTTCAACATGACCGGAAGAAGATCAATCTCGACCTTTGATCCTTGCAGAAAGGCAATCGAAATCAGGCGGCCACCTGGCTTCATCACCGATATGTTCTTTTGAACATAATCACCGCCCACCATATCCAGCAGCACGTCAACACCGCCAAGGGCCTTTGCCTCAACTTCAAAGTCCTGCTCACGGTAGTTAATGGCGTGATCCGCGCCAAGCTGTCTGCAAAGCTCGCATTTCTCATCGCTTCCAGCGGTCGCGATCACTGTCGCACCAGCAGCCTTGGCCATTTGGATCGCAGTTGTTCCGATACCGCTTGTGCCGCCATGAACCAAAAATGTTTCATCGCGCAACAGCTGCCCCGCCTCAAATACATTGGCCCAGACGGTAAACACGGTTTCAGGCAAACCGGCCGCATCGCGCAAATCTACGCCTTTGGGACAGGGCAAAACAGATCCTTCAGGCGCAATCACATAGTCAGAATACCCACCACCAGAGACCAGGGCGCAGACTTCATCGCCCTCATTCAAAGTGCTCACCTGAGAGCCCACAGCCACTACATGCCCGGAAACTTCAAGCCCCAATCCCTCAGGCGCACCGGCAGGCGCGGGGTAAAAACCCATCCGCTCGATTTGGTCCGGTCGATTGACCCCGCAGGCAATGTTTTTGATTAAAACCTCATGCGCACCTGGCAAGCTCACTTCACGTGTCTCAAGCTTCAAAACCTCAGGTCCGCCGGGCGGTTGCGCTGTTACAATTTGACAGGTTTTTTGCTGAGACATGGGATTTTTCACCGGTTTGGGTTATATTGAGACTTCACACAGGAGGGATTGAGATGTTTCACGATGAGGACAACGCCGCAAGCACAACAAACAAGAATCAAATCATTCCCGGCGAAGACCTCAGTGACTTCTCGATAGAGGCTTTGGCCGAACGCAAGGCACTTCTTGAGAACGAAATACAGCGAATTGACGATATTACTGAAAAAAAACACGCTGGAAGGAGCGCAGCGGACGCCGTGTTCAAGATTTAATTAACATTTTGGTAGAGTCTGGCCCATGCCTTGCTTTGAATCGCGCATACATTTGCTCGATGGACGATTGGACGCCCGATGACTGACACTTCAACACCCCACCTTTTTCCAGCCGGTGGCGAACCTGCGACCCGGGCAAAAGATTTTGCCGGATCTGAAATGTTTGAAAAGCTCTTTACCGAAGGTATGGCGCTGGTCGAAGAGACCGCCAGTTATCTGGATGGTCCGGGCCGGGATGATTCCAAGGCCCTGGATCGCGCCGGTGCTTTGTCTTACGCGACGGAAAGCATGAAGCTGACCACACGCTTGATGCAGGCCGCTTCCTGGCTTCTGGCCCAACGTGCCGTTTCAGAAGGTGAAATGTCAGCGCGCGATGCCACCGATGGCAAATACCGCCTCAGCGCCGACAAGCCCACTGACGGGTTATGGCCTGAAGGTGAGACAGCGCCCCTCGTTCTGCTTGATCTGGTGACCCGATCACGAGCCCTCTATACCCGCCTGAAACGCATTGATGACAGCCTCTATGCCGAAGGCGCATTGGAAATCGACACCAATCCTGTAGCGGATCAGATGGACATGCTGCGAGGCGCTTTCAGCCAGAGCTGATTGATCCAAGATTGAGCACTTCAAAAGGCCTCCTGACAATTCAGGGGGCCTTTTGCATTTGTAACCGGACAAAAGAAAAGGCGCGGACCTTGGGTCCACGCCTTTTTCTCTTGGAACATTGGGTCTGACTTAAACGAAGCCGCCAAATTTGTCCTTGAAGCGGGAAACACGACCGCCACGGTCCAGCAGATGCTGGTTACCGCCGGTCCAAGCCGGGTGAGAAGTTGGATCAATATCCAGGGTCAGCGTATCGCCTTCCTTGCCCCAAGTGGACTGGGTCTGGAATGTTGTACCATCTGTCATCTTTACATTGATGATGTGGTAGTCTGGATGAATATCCGTTTTCATCGATCAGGCTTTCTTCTTCCGTTGCGCCACGGTGACATTTAACAACGCACGCAACTCAATAATCTCAGGAGCGCGGGTCTATACAGGAGGACGGGAAGCGGGGCAAGCGGCCCTTCTCACCTAACGCGATGTCAGCTTCAATTCGATCCGCCGGTTCTGGGCATTGGCCGCTTCAGAGCGCCCCGAAACAATCGGATAATGTTGCCCAAATCCCGCCGCAACCAGGCGATTGGACGGTACACCCAAATCTTCCATCCAATTGACCACAGAAATCGCCCGGGCCGCCGACAAATGCCAATTGGAAGCATAGGTGGTTCGAATCGGCAAAGGATCAGTATGACCATCAATACGAATGACCCAGTCGATGTCGGATGGGATTTCCGTGGTGATCTGGATAATCGCCGCCGCAATCGGTCGAAGGCTTTCCCGGCCGTCATTAGACAAAGCCGCCGATCCCGACGGGAAAAGCACATCCGTTTCGAAAACGAAACGATCACCCACCACCCTGACACCGGTACGATTGCCCAAAATGGTCTGAAGGCGTCCAAAAAACTCCGAACGATAAACCGCCAGCTCTGCAGCGCGCTCAGCCAGAGCCGCATTCAACCTCTGTCCCAGATTGACCACTTGCGTTTGCGCATCCCGTTCACGGGCTTCAGACGCTTCCAGTGCTTCATTCAAGGCTGCGATCTGATTGCGCAAAACCTGCATTTGCTGATTAAGCAAAGCCAAAGCCCGCATGGACTCAGCCGACAATTCCCGTTCCGCATCCAGTTCAGAGACCAGATCATCACTCTGGCTTTGCATCATTGTCAGCGTACTCGTCAAAGCTTCGCGTTCTTCGGTCAGACCAGCAATGTCTGTTTCCAGTCCGGTGATACGAATTTCCAGCTCGGCATTTTCATCCTGGGCCAGATCAAGTTCCGTGGCCAAAGCGGATAATTGTGCATTGAGCGCAGCCAATTGCTCATCGCGCCCGGTCAAGGCGCGGCTCAGGGCAAATTGGCCGGCGACAAAGATCGACAACAAGAAAACGATAACCAGCAACAAGGTCGCCAAGGCATCGACGAAACCCGGCCAGTGATCGCCATTATCAGCCTCTTGAAAACGGGCAAAGCGCGGCGAAGCCATGATCTATTCCCCGCCCCGATCCCGGCTTTCCAATGTCCGGATCAAAACCTTGATCTCGTCCCGAAGCGTACGCGCCGCTTCTTGCTGACCCTCCCGGGCATCTTCGGCAAAGCGCTGTAATGTTGTATCCAGCTGCCGCGTATGGCGCTCAAGTGTGTGGGATAAACGATCCAGAGTGTCGGCTGTTTGCTCCAAAAGCGCGCCAACATAAGCAGAGGACACATCGCCATCCCCCGTTGAGGTCGGTCCGGCTGTCGCCACACGCGATATTGAGGATAGCCATTCTTCAATTTCATTATAGAAACGATTTTGTGCCCGGCTGGCCTGAAGATCCAGAAACCCGATCACAAGTGAGCCTGACAAACCAAACAGGGATGAGGCAAAGGCCGTGCCCATGCCTTGTATCGGGTCTTCAATCGCCGACATCAGTCGCATCACATCGCCTTCGGTTCCACTGGCGCTGGCGGTCACTGCACTGACGGCTTCACCGACAGAGCCCACCACATCCAGCAAGCCCCAAAATGTGCCCAATAATCCGAGAAAAATCAGAAGGCGGCCGAAATAGCGGGTAAAGGCTCCCGCTTCTGACATCCGCGCACCGACAGAATCCAGCACGGTCCGAACCGATCCTGCCGATAGGCGTATCCGGCCATCCGCTTCCCCGATCATCGAGGCCATTGGTGCAATCATCGAAGGCGGAACGGGTAAGGATTCAGGGTTTTCAGAAGATCGAAAGCGCACCAGCCAACGCGCGGCGGGTCCAATCGCAAGGGCCTGGGCAAAGGTGTAAAC
>Ga0316207_10000549_pt1 | contig 57741 bp, 46 predicted proteins | sample 6weekpyrite_MG_FD_204943 | JGI IMG/M metagenome (GOLD analysis project Ga0316207, IMG submission 204943) | Microbial mat bacterial communities from mineral coupon in-situ incubated in ocean water Damariscotta River, Maine, United States -... | ecosystem: Environmental > Aquatic > Marine >...
TTTTTTTAATTCAGTAAAAAGTAAGCGAGCCTTTTTAAAATTTTCTGTTTGTGCATACTCTTCCATTTTTTCCGCAATTTGGCTAAATGTTGTTGCTCCAAATTGAGCGCTTGCGCCTTTGATTGAATGCGCACTTCGTTCGAGTTCTTTTGGTAATTTTTGTTCTATATATTGATCTATATTTTCGATATTTTTTTCCGCACTTGCTGTGTGTTGGTTTACGGCGTCTATAAATTTATGGCCGAATAGATTTTTGAGTTTGTTAAAGGTGTCAAAGTCAAAATCAGAATGATTCTTTTTTGTAGGTTCAATTTCATCAATGATTGGATTGTCAAAAGCTAAGTCATCAATTTTCTTGGTATTTTTAATTTTGTTTTTAAGCCATTTTTTGAGGATGTTTTCTAGTGAAATTTCACTCACAGGCTTTGAAATGTAGTCATCCATTCCAGCGGCTAGGCATTTTTCCTTGTCACCTTGCATAGCGTTGGCGGTGAAGGCAACAATAGGTGTGTGATTAATGTTGTTATTATTTTCCCACTGTCTAATTTCTTTAGTGGCTTCAAAGCCATCCATTTCGGGCATTTGGCAATCCATGAATATCAGATTGAAGTGAGTCTCTTTTATTTGTGAGATAGCTTCTAACCCATTCCCTGCAGGAGTGATTGTGCATCCATAACGTTCAAGATATTCTGTTGCAACCATTTGGTTAACAGGATTGTCTTCGACTAATAAGATGTGTGTATTGATAAGCGATATTTTAGTTTTTGAACCAGACTCTGCTTCTTGAACAGTGTGGCGAGTTACCAGGGGAATTTCGTAACCCTGTTGTTTTGCATTCCAGGTCACTGAAAGAATTTTTGGTATTTCTTCAGAACGCGTTGGTTTGGTGAGGTATCCATCAAATCCCAGACTCTTTAAACGTTTACCATCACCCTTGCGTGGTGATGAAGTGATAAATAGCAAAGCGCCACTTTTTAATAGTTGTAATCTTTTAATTTCTGTTGCTAACATCTCCCCGTCTATTTCTGGCATAGTGTAATCACTTATAACGATGTCGAAAGGTTTTTGTTCGTTAATCGCATGTTTTAATTTAGATATTGCTTCTTTGCTAGAACCAGCGGATTCCAATTGTAAGTTAAGGTTAGACAATTGTTCAGTTAAAATTGTACGCGCTATAGCTAAATCATCAACAATTAATGTCTTGAGGCCATTGAGTTGGTTTTGAGTGTCAGTCTGAGGGGAGTCGAGTGTTTTTTGGTTATCTATGTTTAGTATCATGGTAAAGCTAAATGTCGAGCCTTTACCTTTTTGGCTTTTTACAATGATATCCCCTTGCATCATACGACATAATTGTTGGCAAATAGTCAGGCCAAGGCCAGTACCCCCAAACTTACGTGTGGTTGATCCGTCCTCTTGGTCGAATTTTTTAAATATCTTCTTCAGTTTATTTTGTTCGATACCGATTCCAGTATCTTCAACTTTTACATAAACAGTTACAGTATTGTCAGCGATTTCAAAAGACTCAATTGTGAGAATAATATACCCTTTATCTGTAAATTTGATTGCGTTGCTTAACAGATTTAGCAAGATTTGTCTGATTCTACCTGGATCCCCAATTAAATAGCGAGCGGTGTTGGGTTTATATCGTAGTAGCATTTCGACATCTTTTTCTCGACACTTGATTGCCATCATTTCAGAAACATCTTCAGCTAACGTTTGTAGATCAAATGGAACAACTTCAAGTTCTAATTTCCCAGCTTCAATTTTTGAAAAATCAAGAATGTCGTTAATGATGGTAAGCAAGGCGTCAGCAGATTTCAGCGTGCTTTTTGCATAGTCTCGTTGTTTAGATGTTAACTGCGTATCTAATAGTAGGCCTGTCATGCCAATAACACCGTTCATTGGTGTTCGTATTTCGTGACTCATATTCGCTAGAAAATCTGATTTCAAACGTGTGGCTTCTTCTGCATCTTCTTTGGCTTTTAATAAATCAAGTTCGGTTTGCTTGCGTTCTGTAATATCAGTGCGAATTGCAATATAACTCTTAGGATTTCCATTTTTGTCTTTGAAGGGGACGATAGTAGTATCGACCCAGTAAAGTTTCCCATTTTTCGCTTTGTTGCAAATTTCATCATTCCATACTTTACCGCTTGCAATTGTTCGATACATATTGTGAAAAAATTGTTTGTCATGATGACCTGAGTTGAGCATACGGTGATTGCTTCCGATTAACTCCTCATTTGTGTAACCAGAAATTTCAGAGAATTTGTCATTTATGAAAGTAATAGTGCCTCCTACGTCAGTAATCGCAACTATAGCGTGTTGATCTAATGCAAATTTTTGTTCAGCAAGTTCTAATAATGCTTGTTCAGCCTGTTTGTTGGTAGTTTCTAATGTTTGCTCGTAACTTTGACGCATTTTTAGCATGTGGTTAAATGCATGAGCAAGTTTGCCAATTTCGTTGTTGGAAGTGACTTCGACTTGTTGGTCTGTTTTGCCTTCAGCTACCAGCATGCTTGTATTGGCAAGTTTTATGATGGGCTTAGAAATGCGCTGTGCTTGATAGATCGCGAGGAAAACAACGACAGAAAATGTGATAAATACAAGTAGTAAAATAATTTTTCCTAGCCAATTTGCTGGTGCTAGGGCTTCATCTAGATCAATTTCGCTGATTAATACCCAATTAATACCTGGAAATCTTAAGTCGCTATGGATGCCAAGAACGGGTTTGTTATTTGGTCCCTCATAAATAAAGGCGATTTCTTCATTGTCGTCTAGCATGGTTTCTGGGTTATTATGCTCAGCGTGCCAAATTTTCAATTGTATTGTGTCGATCGAGCGATCTAATATTTCACTTTCGGATGTTGAGATACTCGTTCGAAGCTTTCCGTTTTCACCTACTAGATAGTGCCTGAGTGTTCGGTCATTTTTTTTGTCTTGTTGGAATAGATTAGTAATTCGATCAAGATGCAGTTGGATTGCAAACACACCAACTATATTGCCTGATTCATTGAACATCGGAGCAGTAAGAAAACTGCTTAAGATGTTGTTAGATGGCTCATAATGCTGTAGGTCAGAATATCTTGATTCTCCAGTAGCGAGTGAAATTTTTATACTTTGAGAAAATAAAGTATTAGAGTAGGGACCATTAAAAAAATTGGTTCCTAAGTCTGATTCGTGGGCCACAGTATAAAGAAGATTGCCTTCAGTATCGATAAGAAACAAATCGTAAATGTAGTCATAGTCTTTGCTTAATGAAATAAGATTATTCTGAGATTTGTCAACTCGTTTTGACCAATCACTGCTTATGACATAGTCAGCTAATGATTTGTTGCTTTTTTGAAAACCCTCTTTAAGCGACAATAATAATTGAATGTTACTGGTTGTTTCAGACTGAATTTTAAGATCCATAAATCGATAATCAAACCAATTTTGAATAAAGTTTATATTGAGTTTGGCTAACTGCTCAAGTTTGTGCGTTGCACTTTGCGTGAGACTATCATTGGCTTCTTGATAGCTGATCCAAGAAATTAAGGAAATTGGTAATAGTGAGAGTAATAGAAACCAAAGAACTAAACCACGACTTAGAGAAGTATATTTATTATTGATTGATATATTGATGTCTTTGGTTGTCATATGGCTGATTTAGATTTTTAATTGCTCAAAATAATAAATATCAATTGAGTTGACAGCATTTGATTTACAAAAATCGTTTTAAGAGCAATTGCTTGGTCGTTTTATTCAACGCTAAGTCCTTTATTCATATGGTGTTTAATATCGACATTTTTGATTTCCAGCTTGAGTGGTAATTGATATCTATGTTGTATTTATATCTTACAAGTTTGATGGAAATATGTTCGGCGTAATGTGGGTGATAAATCTCAATTTCTGATTTATGGGTGTGCTCTTAGGTTAGTGTTAGCTTAAGATGTTAGTTGTGAAGCCTTTTAAATATTTATCTTTAGCTGGTCGATATAGAAGTTTCAGCTAAACTTATAAATTGTACGGTTAAATCCTGATAAGTTAAATTAAGGGATTACATTTAATTTCGATGTCTTATACAAGCAGATATACGATATATGGTGCAGGCTTTGGTTTATGTTTCCCTTTAATAGCAACACTATTGGATGCTTGGCTGGAAGCAGGCAATCTTTCCTTTCATGTGATGCTGAGATCGCAATTGGAAAATCCTTTAATATGGATGATTGACACAGCGCCTTTTTTTCTTGGCTTGTTTGCATACTTGGGTGGGGTGCAGTACGACAAATTAAATATATCCCAAGCACAAATACAAAAATTGAATGGCTTGCTGGAAGATAAAAATAAGGATTTAGAAGTTAAAGTACAAGAGCGCACAAAAAAATTGGAATCGAATGTTAATAAGTTAGTAGAGGCAAATCAGATTCGAAATGAGATTATTGCGACAGTTAGTCACGAGTTAAGAACGCCTTTGACTGCGATCGGTGGGGCAATTAAATTATTAAAATCAAAAGCAGTGGGAAATGTCGATGAGCAAGGGATGGCGTTGATTGAATTAGCAGATAGAAATACGGTTCAATTAAATGGTTTAGTTAACGATATTCTTGATATAGAAAGAATAGAATCCGGCGAGCTAATTTTTGATATTCAGAATTATTCTATCAATAATCTAGTTGATCAAGCACTTGAGATGAATCAACCCTTTGCAGACTCATTTGATGTGGAGTTAGCGTTGAGTAATTTTGAAGGAGACCTGAGAGTTGCTGTTGATAAAAAACGGTTTTTGCAAGTAATGTCTAATCTTATTTCAAATGCTTGCAAGTTTTCGCCAATTAAATCAAGTGTTTTTATCGATATTAGACATTTTGATAAAATTATACGCATTAGCGTTTCCGATAACGGAGAAGGTGTATCAGAAGAGATTCAAGAGAAAATATTTGACAAATTTTTTCAAGCAGACTCGTCAAGTGTTAGAGTTCAAAGTGGTATTGGTTTAGGGTTAAATATTTCTAAGTCACTCATTGAATGTATGGGTGGTGTTATTGGTTTTTATCCTAATGAAGAGCAGGGTAGTGTGTTTTTTATAGAGTTTGAAGAGGCTTAAAAGTAATTTAGTCTAGATAGATTTTGTTTTTCAAAATACGGAAATTTATTTTTAAAAGTGATTGGTTGACACAAGGTCCCCAAACACATAAGCCTGTTTCGACTTCAAAACGTGCGCCATGAATAGCACACTGGATATATAAATTATCATAATCCATAAATGTATCAGGTTGCCAGTTTAAATTGGCACCTGTATGTGGGCAGTGGTTTCTATAAATAAAAAAACTCCCTCCACGCTTCAGGATGAAAATATCGAGTTCACCTCGTTGGTAGTTTATTGTAAAACCTTTGCAGCTATCTTCTGGGATGTCATCTACGCTACAAAGTAATTGGTTGCTAGTAGTCATAATTTTTTAGAATATCATTTTCAATGATTTTAGCTAAGTCGACTAAACGGCGGTGGAAGAAATGGCTTGTGTCTTCAAGTGTGTGAATAGTTGGTGGTTTTTTCAAATTATTTGCCCATTCTAAGACATGACGTGCGTCAATGACTTCATCTGCTAATCCTTGTACTAATAGCCATGAACAATTTGGTTCAGGAAAGGCATTAAAGTCAAAAGATGTAACAGCTGGTGCCACAGTAATAAGATGTTTCGCATTTAGGCTTTGTTGCATGCTTGCAGCAATGTATGCACCAAATGAAAAGCCACCCAGCCATAATGATTTATTGGGATAAAGCGATGCCATTAATTCTGAAACGATGCGTAAATCTTCTTTTTCGCCAATACCATTGTCATATGAACCTTGGCTTCGTTCAACTCCGCGAAAATTAAAGCGCATAACGGGAATGTTGTGCTTGTTAAGTGTTTTTGCAATGGTGAACACTACTTTGTTGTTCATACTGCCGCTGTATAGAGGGTGTGGGTGACAAATGACGGCTATATTTTTAACTGTTGCATCATTTAGTGGGGTGCTAAGCAAGCACTCAATTTCACCATCTGAGCCCGGGGTTAAAAATTGCTGATAGTGAATTTGATTTGCTGTTTTTGTATTGAATGAATTTAAATTATTCAAATTCATATTGTAGAATTTACTTGCAAAGGTTATTCACCTGCATCAACGAATACATTGTTATCTGATTTATTAGTAACTACTTCATTTGGTGTATCAGCTTCGCTATTGATAAGCTCCATGACAGATTTTAGAGCATTCACTGTTTCTTTTTTGGTGACTTGGGGGGTTGTTTCACTGTCATCACTTGTAGTTGAAGAGATAAGCTCTTCTGAGTCAGCTTGGTTTGATTGAGTTGCAGGTTTGCTCTTTTCCTTCAATTCGGCTTCAGCTAATTTGGAAGGTCCGGTCAGTTTGCTTTCTTCTGCTGTTTTTTCAACGCTCTCTTTGTTGGCAGTATCTTCAACTAATGTTAGTGGTTGTTTTGTTGAAACCGCTGCAGGTTTTTCAATTTCTTCAGTTGTGTTAAAAGTCTCATTGCTTATGGCAACTTCAGAATCTGAATCAGTAGGTTCAATTATAGGTTTGTTTTTTTCTGCGATTTCAATATCATTAGATTGTTCAACTGATGATGGGTGTTGTTCTTCAGTAGCTTGGTTTGCCATTGTGCTCGTGGCTTCTGTATTTTTTTGATTTGTTTTATGTTGCAACGCTTGGCTGTTTATCCTTTTCGCGTTTAATACTTCAGATAGCTGAATGTTTTCGTCTTTCATGGAAAGAAGTTTTTGTTGAGTTTGGTCCAGCTGAGTTTGCGACTGAATTAAGTTGTTTTCTAGATGAGATACTTTAGCTTTATACAAAGCTTCTTTTGCAAGCCATTCATCTTTTTCTTTTTTAAGTCTTGTGCTGGTGTCATTTAGCGCTGTTAGTTCTGCTGAAGAATCACGAACTTTGATTAAAGTGTCGCGCAGGGCAGTGATTAGGCCTTCTTTATTTTTATACTCTTCAGCTTTATTTTTAACAATCTTTGCGAGTTGCTCCGATTGCATTTCCAATGGATTGTTTCGTAAATCAATACTGTCTAACTCTCTTGCAATACGATATAGGCGATATTCTTCATCGAGTACCACTTGTTCAAGCGAAATATTCACTTTTTGACTTAATGATGAAACTTGCTCAGTGATATATAACGCGCGCTTAGCCGCAAATAAGGCTTCTTGGCCTATTTGCTCTATGCCGGTTTCATAATTTGGATTTTGTGTAATAAATTGTTCTGCTCGTTGAAAAACAGCTAATGCATCGTTATAAGTTAAAGGCGCTAATTTCTCTCCACCTCGATATTTGACGCGTTTAAGAATTTCTTCGGGTTCGTGCATCGCGTTGTAGCGGATTGAGCGACGTTCAAGTTTTTGCAGGTCTTGCAGTAGTTTTCCACGATTTTGTTCGGTATTGGAAATATCACCATTTTCAATTTCGCGAATGATGTTATTTAAACGCTCCTCAAGGCTACCATATTCACTGCGATAAACTTTTTTTGTGTCTAGGGAGTCCAGTTTTTTCTTTAGGGTGAGTTGGTCTTCAAGAATATCTTTGACTTTGCGCATGACCATATTGCCATTTTTTAACACAGCAGATCCAACGGCGACTTTTTGAACAACTTGTTCGCGTGGCACATTTTTAGATATTAATGATCGGGCTTCCTCTAAAGCTTTGTCAGCAGTTGAATAATGTTTGGGTGCATAAACTGCCAATTCATTTACCTCTGATTGCTTGAGGTTTGATTCCAGTTTTTTTACGGCATCAATAGTTGTTAGATTACTGTAGGCACTTACATCTGCTTCCTCTTTGGGTGGTGCAAGTGCAGCGCAACCTGATATGAAGGTAAATACGGTAAATGCAATCCCTGCATACCTTATTTGCCTTAAACCTTTGCTATTTTCGATCATCATCTGCTCCAAGCGTCTGATTGTCATAACCTTGTTTACCTAGGTTTTTTATGCTGCCTAAGTACGAGAACTTACCATTATATAGCATCACAATTGGGGGACAAGCGCTAGTTTGAGGTCGAGGTGAAATATTAATCACCTGGTATTTGTATAGTTTTTAAATGTAAATGCTCGAAAGTTGAGAATGAAAATAACGCGTTTTAAAAATTAAACTTGTAGTAAGTGTTTAGCCATTTTACGGCAGGTATATTTGCTGCATTGCATCATTATCTATTTAAAAAATAGATCAGAATAGTTTGTTTGTTAAGCGGAATTAAGGGTGAAAGTCGGTATGCAACAGTGGATTTGCCATATTCAAGGACTAGAAAACATTTTTGGCGCGCGCGAGGTGGAAAAAATTGGGCGTCAAATTGATGGCGTTGAGGATCTTAGTGTTGATTTTGCCGGAGAAACGTTAATTCTTAGGGCTGATTCAAATGATGTATTAAAACGTGTAGAGAAAGCACTGGCTTTGTCCGGCTATAGATTATTAAAAAAAGGTTACTGCGTGAGCAGTGTAGTGAGCGTTCCTGATTTGGAATCTAACGATGTGCAAGATATTGTTAGAAAAACGATTGGCTCACACACTCAAGTGAGAAAACTTGATATTCGTCCGCTAAGCAAATTGGTTTCGATCACTCATGACATAGACTTTTCCATTACCGCATTTATTTGTGATTTGAATAATCAAAATGTCACAGCGCATCTTCGTAATCAAAGCTACCTAAAAAATCGTTGGCAATCTTTTGCGCATTATTGCGTATTAATTGCGGCAGTGCTTTTTGTTGCAGGCGTTTTGATTGAGAACTATCACCATTCCTCAATAGGAGTCTTAGCTTGTTATATTTCTTCTCTGGTAATTACTGGGATATTGCTCGCTAAGCGAGCGGTTACTCAAATAGCTTTACATCGTAAGTTAACTTATGGGTTTCTCATGCTAGTAGTAACCATGATTTCAATGAGTCAGAATTTATGGTTTGAGGCATCTTTGCTGGGATTGAGTCTTGCTGTAAGTTTTATGTTTGAGGAACGCGCAGGTTGGCGATTGAAACAGCAATGGTCGTTGTTAAAATCTATGTTACCTCTTTTTGCGTTTGTGAAAAAAAGTGAGGATCGTTTGGCAGTCCCCGTTTCCAGTATTAATCTAGAAGACGTGCTTGTAGTAAAAGCAGGTGAGTATGTGCCAGTAGATGGTGTAATCGTAACTGGGCAAGGAATATTTGATGCAAATAATATTATTGCAAATTCAGATATGCTGGAATTAAAAGAAAAGGAAAAAGTGTTTGCTGGATTAAAATTGGTAACAGGCTCAGTTGAGATGAAAGCATTAACTTCAGCTCAAGCTAGTGTAATTTATGTGTTGTTAAAGCGATTGGAAAACTTGCAGACTAAAATCACGCCAAAACAGAAAAAAGTTGCTGAAAAACTAGATTATATGTTGTATAGCTTTTTAGTTGTGGCTTCTGCTTTGTTAGCAACACAGTTTATGCCATCGCCACCATTGCCGCCAATATGGATTGAGAAATCTCTTGCGCTATTAGTGATATCAGGCTCTGCTTTTGTATTAACATCTATGCAATTTTCACATCTATTTTCTTATTTGTATGCTGCCAAAAATGGTATTTATTTTTATGAACCTTCTATTTGGCAAGAAATGGTAAAAATGAAATCTTTAGTTTTAGACAAAGCCGGTGTTATTACTAATAACAAGCCCGAAGTTCAAGAAGTTATCAGTTTGGCAAGTTATTCCATTCAAGATATTCTGTGTATGTGCGCAAGTTTAGCGGCTGCGAGTGAAAATGAGCGGTTTTCATCTTTGATAAAACGAGCTAAAAGCAATGGTGTTACGCTAACAGAAATCAGTCAGGTATTAGACTCTTCCAGTAAGTTCGTTCGGGCGAATATAAATGGGAGTGTGTTAACTTTAGGTTCACAAAGTACTATTGAAAAGATGGGGTTGTTAAATACCGAAATAATTAACAAATTGAGTCGCTGGCAGGGTGAAGGGGAGAATGTTTTTCTGCTTGCTGATGAGGAAAAAGTATTAGGTATGATTACTGTTCTCGATCCAGTGCGTAGTGAAGTCGGCGAGTTTGTCGATTTTTGCCATTATCTTGGTTTTCAAAAAGTTCAGTTGATGGTCAGTGACAATGAAGGGACAAGTGAGGTAATTGCAAATCGATACGGGTTTGATGCAGTTTATTCTGACTTGTCTGAAGACGAAAGGCAGAAATGTTTGTCAAATATCACGAAACAAGAAAGTGTTCTCGCTGTATCAAGTAAAGCGCAATCTGCTACTAATGGTGTTGTATCTATACACACTGATGCCTTGCATTCGGGTGTGGATAGTAAGAAAAATCAAATAATTTCTTTAGGTAAAAATATTCTATTAATTCCTTATTTATTGCAACTGTCCAAGAAGTTGGATAACCGCATGAATCGTTTAATTGTTTTGCTAATTAATATTAAACTGCTAATTTTAGTTGCAATATTTGCAAATGTAATTAATTTCGGCCAGGTAATCATCATTGAGTTTCTGTTGGCTACCTGGGTGATGTCGTCTACCTATAAACCCAAAAATATGTTTGTTGGTAAGACTCTTGGCGAATAGTTAGTCTTTAAATTAAATACTGTTTAGATATTTTTTCCAATCAAAAGCTTCACCAGGATCAGTTTTTCGCTCAGGGGCAATATGACAGTGCCCTGTAATGCGATCATGAGAAATATGTGGATAGGCCGTTAATAATTGTTTAGTTACTTCCGTTAATTTTTGATATTGAATTTCTTCATAAGCTTCGTCGTCGGTTCCTTCCATTTCAATACCAATTGAGAAATCGTTGCAGCATGTCTTGCCTTCAAATTCTGAAACACCAGCATGCCAGGCGCGTTTGTGAAAAGGGACGTATTGTATAATGTCACCATTGCGACGGATTAATAAATGAGAGGAAACTCGAAGTTCTTTTATTTCATCAAAAAACGGGTGATCTGAAGGATTAAGTTGGTTGCAAAATAGTTGGCTAATATAAGAACCACCAAATTCTCCAGGCGGCAGGCTGATGTTGTGGATGACTAGTAAAGTAATATTCGTATTTTTAGGCCGGCTGTCACAATTTGGAGAAAGCATTAATTCAGCCTCTTCTAATATGCCGCTTGTGGTATTAATATTCATTCATTTTTCTCAGTTTGGATCTGTAGTTAAGTCAATATTGTTACGTTTTCATTGTATATCTAGGTTTTGTGAAATAGTTTGCAATTTTGAAGCTTGGTTGAGCTAAGCATACTGATTAACTATCCGATTTTATAGGGTAATGATACTTAAATAATCGGAGAGAAAATATGAAATTTGCAATGGCTAGAAAATCACTTTTGGCGCTGGGTCTATTAAGTCTGTCTAGCTTATCTTTTGCCGCTGATTTTGTCGATGCATATGAAGCTGCTTCAGCTGAAGAATATAATAAGGCTGCTAAGATTTGGCATGCTTTGGCGATGCAAGGGAATCCAGATGCACAATTTAGTTTAGCGATGGTATATCACAGTGGCGTTGCTGGGCCATTAGATGAACAAGAAGCGGTTAAATGGTATCAAAAAGCTGCTAGCAATGGCCATGTTCAAGCACAAGAGTATTTAGCAGTAGCTTATCGTGAAGGCTGGTTTGGTCTTGACAAAGATCTCAGTCAGGCAGAGTTTTGGGAGGCAAAATTAGAAAAATAATTCACCTGAAATTCAGTGGGGTGGAAATGGCCGCTAAAAGCGGCCATTTTTTTATGTTGTAGGTTTGTTGTGAGAGTGTTTTATTCCATCGTCTGAATGCGCTGTTTCACTCACTTCTACGGGGACCATGTGTAAATGGCCGTGACGAATTCCTCTGGCAGCTTTGATGGTGTCTGAGAATTGTTTGATTTTTTTAATGGGGCCTTTTAAAATCACTGTTTCTAGACAGTTATCATGGTCTAAATGAATATGCATGGTTGCATGCGTTAATTCATGGTGATCATGGTGAGTTGAAGTAATTCGGCCTGCCAATTCACTTTCGTGATGATTATAAACATAACTTAAGCTGGCTACACAGTCTCCATCCTGATTGTTTGCTAAACGCACATTTTCAAGTCGATCTCGAATGATATCGCGTAGTGCTTCTGAGCGATTGGAATAACCTTTTTCTTTAATATAGTCGTCAAATTGTTGAGCTAATTCATCTTCCATTGAAATGGTAAAACGCTCCATAGAGGATCCTTTTTTGAATGAGTGTTGTATTTTTAGATTATTTTACTATTGAGTGACAATTTATGCATAGCATAGCCTTGCCACTTTCTTATGACAACTTATATACGCATTGGTTACATGCCACCTCCACCACCAGCGGGTGGAGGTGTGGGAGTTGGGGCAGGCGCTGGCGCAGGTGCGGGAGCACCACCACCGCCACCAGTAGTTGGTAGGTCTGATGTTGGATTACCCCAAGTGTTTGTTGAATGGCAATTTTGACAAGCTGCGACAATATTCACGGCAACATGATCATTGGGTGGGCTGTGACAGGTTTCACAAGTACCAAGTACTTGATTGTGGTCAACTGTACGTGCAGGTGCCCATTGTGCTGTTGTATGACAAGCGTTACAAGCGTTAGTTGTACTAATATGTCCGGTGGATAAGCTGTGGCAATCCACGCAAGAACCAAGAACTTCATTGTGATCAACTGTGTTTGCAGGAGCCCAGCGTTGCGTTAAATGGCAGGAGTCGCAATTGTTTGAAGAGCTGATATGCCCTGCATTTTTACCCAGCGCTGTTGTTCCATTATGACAGCTTGAGCAAGTTCCTATTATTGCTGTATGGTCAACGGTAACGACTGGACTCCAAATAATGCTGCTATGGCAGGCTTCGCAGCGAGTGGTTGAAGCGATGTGTGTTGCTGCTTGTGTATGGCAATCAGAGCAAGAACCAAATACCTGGTTGTGATCAATTGTTGCCGGTATCCAACCTGCTGTTGAATGGCATGAGTTGCATTCAGTGCTGCTATTAATATGCGTTAGTGGCATGTTATGACATGTTGAGCAGGCTCCAATAACTTCAAGATGATCTACAGAAAGTACCGGAATAAATCCATTTGTGGTATGACATGCCACACAATTGTCTGAAGTTGTAATGTGGCCTATAGGTTTTCCAATGGCAATAATAGTATCGTGGCAAGTTATACAGCTGCCGCTACTTTGTGTATGGTCCATTTTTGCAATGGGTGTCCATGCAGCAGTGGTATGGCAGGCGTTGCATATATTTGTGCTATTTATATGGTCGGCAGGTTTGTTATTGTGACAGTCAGCGCAAACACCTATCACTTCATTATGATCTACAGTTGTAGCTGGAATCCAGTTTGTCGTTAAATGACAGCTATCACAGGCACTACTGCTGTTGATATGTGTAACTGGTTTTTCTGTATGGCAAGTAGCGCAGGCTCCGATAACTTCATTGTGATTTGTTACAACTAGAGCAGTCCAGGATAAACGACTGCCATGACAAGAGACGCAGCGATTGGTTGTGTTGATGTGAGTGACAGATTTTCCTGTAGCGGTTATTCCATCGTGACAGGATGTGTAACAATCATCGCCAAGTTGATCATGATCTATCGCTGCGTTGATTGCCCAGGTATTTGTCACATGGCAGTTTTCACATAAATTGTTACTACTGATATGTGTAGGATGCTTTTCATGACAATTTGAGCAGTTATTAACGATGCCCTCATGGCTAAATATTACAGATATAAATGAGGTCGTATTATGGCAAATATCACACTGTTCTGCTGTAACTAAGTGTCCAACGGGTAACGAATGGCAACTTTTGCAATCACCAATAGTTTGCGTATGATCGACAACAAATGGTGTCCAGCTGCCCCCTAAGGTATGGCAGGTTTCGCATAAGTCGCTGGTGAGTATATGGCTGGCAGATTTGCCGGTAGCGTTTGTGCCATTGTGACAAGTTATACAAGCTTGATTTTGAGTATCAACATGATCACCAACGGTCGGTGAAAAAGCAATAGTACTGTGGCAAGCGCTGCAGTCTAAAGTGGTTTGAATGTGAGTAGTAGGCATGCCAATAGCAGTTGAATTGTTATGACAGTCGCTGCATAAACCGATAACTTCATTATGATCTACTGTAATTCTTGGAATAAAGCTTACAGTTGTATGACAACTATCACAATTGTTGGATGTCTTTATATGTTGTGAAGATTTTGTAACAGCCCAAGTGCCATTATGACATCCAGCACAACCGGCGGTCACTTCATTATGATTAAATGCAATAGCTGAAGCAAAAGATTGAACGGTTGTGCTGTGGCAAATTTCGCATCGCTGCGTAGTGGGTAAATGATTTGCTGGATAACCTGTTGCAGTAATGCCGTCATGGCATTGGGTGCAATTTCCACTAATATTCGCATGAATGTCAATAAATCCAGATTGTGCCGACCAGCTAATTCCAATTTGTGTATGACAGGCGTTACATTCCTGATCAATTGGAACATGGGTAGGTGTTGTGCCTGCTGCAATAATATTATTGTGACAAGAGCTGCATAATCCTATCGTTTCATAATGGTCTACCGCATATACCGGTGTCCAATAGCTAGATTGATGGCACGCCTCACATGTATCTGAACTGTTAATATGAATTTCTTTTTTGTAGCTTGCGCTTGTTCCATTGTGACAGCTATTGCAATCTCGACTAACGACAACGTGACTAAATTCAGCGGGTGACCATAGAAGATTATTTTTGTGGCATAAATCACAAGATTGTGTTGTTAAAATATGATTCTTTGGTTTACCTGAAGCGGTAATACCATTATGGCAAGATTCGCATTCACCCGTAACGACGCCGTGATCCATGCGGGCTGAAGTATCAAAGCCTGTTGCCAAATGGCATGTTTCACAAGGTTCTGATGTGACAATATGCCTTGCCGGTTGACCTGGGGCAATAACACCATTATGACACGCGTTACAATCACGCGGTGTGCCTTGAAATATGCTATTGATATGACAGAGCTCACAACTGATTGTTGAGTGTCTGCCTTCCAGTGCAAAGCCAGTGTTTAGATGTTCAAAAGTAGCGCTGACATCTTCTGCCAATGTCGCATGAAATGTCATGAATGGAAAGCAAAATGTGCAAAGGAGTGCTACATACAGTCTAGTTTTAGCTAAAAAAGTTTGAAAGCTGGGTAAAATATTAAGCACCCCTAACATGTTATGGCAAATACCCATATTTCCCAATTTTTTATGTTAGGAAATACGTGCGATTACAGCATATATCGGATGTTTTGACGGTTTATTAAGTGTTTAGAGGGGATTTTAAACTTAGAATGCGGCTGATACTCTGACACCCATTACCATGGTGTTCCCTATTTCTGTACTCATGCTGGGTTGTTGAATGTATTGAAAATCAGGTTGTACACTTAACCAGTCTGTCAGGTTTGTTGTATAGGTGATTTCAAAGGCTGTTTCTGCCACGAAAGTGCTATTGTCAGTCGCGTCGAGATACGCTGAAGATTGTCGGGTATGGACTAAGCCTAATCCCAAAACATCTTCTTCTCGACCAGGAATGAGACCGGTGTAATTTAAACCTGCGGCATAAAACTGTGAAAATTGATTAAACTCTTTTTTCCCACGACCATGTTTGAAAAATATTCCGAGTTTTTCACCAATCGACATTTCGGCAAGTACATACACCCCAGTATTGCCCGGTTTAGCTTCAGCTTCAGTGTATACCGTGGTGCCATTGAGATCTTCGAAACCTTGCTGGTCAGCACGTAAATACCATAAACCAATTCCTGCCTTATAATAGCCACTTTCTCCAGGTTCTTTGTTGATCATGCCAAACTCTGTTGCTAGAAAGACTTCGTCATTGCTAGGCAATTTTGCTTCAAATACTTTATTGTAAGCATCATCACTTGGCGCCGCTGTGTATAGCGCAGTTTGAAAATAGATTTTTTCAGTGACCTCAGCTTTTATTCGAGCACCAAGTGTTGGAATGGGGTAACCCGAAGGTCCACCGTTTTCGGCAATGACTTGGCCCATTCCAAAACCCGCGTTAAGAAATAGGCTGGCAAATTCCGAAACATAAAATTCACCATTGAAATCATGTAAACCGATCAGAGCAGAAGAGTGGCTGTATGGAAAGCTGTGTTCATACCAGGCTTCTACAATTCGAAAGGCGCTGCTACCTTCTCCGCCGTCAATACCGCTGGTACCATGTAAGTCACCTACAGACGGGCCTTTACCAAAAATCATTGCAGCATATACGAAAAATAAACCGTCATCCCAAAGGCCGGCCGCTCCAGTGTCATATTCTCCTACCAGGTCTACTACGCCTAAGACGCCCGTTTTTGTCGGTTCTTCATCGTCGTTATCGACCGCATTGGTGATTCCCCCCGCGTTAATTGACAAAGCATCAACGGTAATTGCAAGTTCATAGGAGAATGCATCGCCAGAAGCACCGTTTTCTGTTGACACGATAGTAGGAGCAAGCCCGTGTTCTTGTTCTTCAAAAGTCCCTGCAGGTTGTGCTTGCTCAGGTGTAGCTTCGATTTCGGGGATTTCTTCTTCTGGCTCAGAGCTAGGCAGTTTGCGCATGGCTTCACGTGCCCGTTCAAATGGATCAACAGAGAGGTTTGGTCTGCGGTCAGCACCTGAAGGTAATTTCAATTCAGCGTATGCGCTTGAAGTGAAAATACTTAAGCTCAGTAAGCTGCAAATAAATAACGGGCTAATTATGTTTTTGTTTTTCATTGTTTACTTCTATCTCTCTAAAATCCAACAAGTTTTGCTTGTGTTACTGCAATATTTAACGGCAGTTGCTATTAAAGGTTTATTTTTTCAGCGTGAAAATCTGACTAATTTTTATTCGTTTTGTGAAATTAATCGCAAATTAGAAATATAGTCTATTGTATCTTTGTATGAAAAAAAATAAAATCTTCTTACAGCTCGAGTGATTTGCGCAAGTATCGCTTCAGTTGTATGAATTTTGGAATTCATTTAACCCTAATTTATGCCGGGGGATTTATGAAGACAATAGCTTATTGAATTTACTCAGTTATTTTCTTTTTTTTATTATTTTTAAATTAATCTGGCATTAAGTTGGGTTCAATTTTGTCGATAACTAATTAATCTAACATGAAATTAGATTAAGCTTTGTACATTTTGGGGGTTTGTTATGATAATAAAGCGATCAATTTTAATTCTACTTCTTTCTACATTGAGTTTTTCGGTACTGGCAGAAAAACTGGAAATCATTACTTCTGTCGCGCCAATTACAAATATTGTGAAGAATGTTGCTGGTGATCGAGCGAATGTGGTTGGAATTGTGCCAGAAGGTGTTAATTCTCATACATTTGAACCGGCACCTTCGGACGCAAAAAGTTTGAGAAAAGCTGATTTAATCATTATGAATGGTTTGCACTTAGAGTTGCCGACGATTAAATTGGCTGAAAGTGTGAAAAAGTCAAAAACTAAAATTGTTCATTTGGGTGATTTAACCGTGACACCTGCTGAGTGGAAGTTTGACTTTAGTTTCCCTAAAGATAAAGGCCACCCTAATCCCCACTTATGGCCGAATGTCGTATTAGCCATGAAGTATGCGGAGTTAAGTCGAGACGCTTTGATTGAGGTTGATCCATCAAGTGCTGAGATTTATCGTAGTAATACCAAAGTTTATTTAGAAAAATTAGCTAAGTTAGATGAAGCAATTTTTAAATGTGTTAAAGCAATTCCTGTAAACCAACGCAAATTAGTTACTTACCATGACTCCTACGCCTATTTTGCGCCGAGGTACGGAATGACCGTTGTTGGTGCAATTCAACCAGCAGACTTTTCTGAGCCCACACCCAGAGAAGTGATTAGAATAATTAAACAGCTGAGAAAAGAAAAGGTGAAAGCAGTGTTTGGTTCTGAAGTTTTTGAAAGCAAAATTTTGGAACAAATTGCTAAAGAAGCAGGAGCAAAATTTATAGATCAATTAGCTGACGATGATTTACCTGGGCAAGTTGGAGACAAAAATCATAGTTTTATCGGAATGATGGTAAACAATATGAAAATCATGAGTGAAGCTTTGGGAGGTAATGCTCAATGTGTTGCAAATGTTGATGCAACAAATGTTAATGGAATGTAACGTTACATGATTAGGCTGGTAAATGTCTCTGCAGGTTATCAAGCCAAACCTGTATTTACACATTTGGATCTGGAGATTGCTGAAGGTCAGTTTGCTGGTATTGTTGGTCCAACAGGGACTGGTAAAACAACGTTACTTAAAACCATTTTGGGTAGCCACATTCCTCATGCTGGTAATGTTTTGGTGCAGGGGCAGCCTATTAAAAAAATTCCCCCAGGTACGATCGGTTACGTACCACAATTGGAAACGGTTGATTGGCAATTTCCAGTCACTGCAGAGCAAGTTGTGCTTATGGGGTTGTTTGCTAGTCGTACTTATTGGCCTTGGCCCACAAAATTAGAAAAACAAAAAGTTTATACACTTGCTGAAAAGTTAGGGATAAAAGATATTTTGCATCATCATATTCGTGATTTGTCGGGCGGACAGCAGCAAAGAATTTTTTTAGCAAGAGCATTAATTAGCAATCCACGTTTATTGGTTTTGGATGAACCAACCTCAGGTGTGGATATGAAAACTCAACATGATGTCTTGCATTTATTAGGGCACCTGAATGAAGAAGGTATTACTATTTTAATTACGACACATGATTTGAATGCAGTTGCTAGTCATTTACCCTGGGTTATTTGTTTTAATAAAACAATTATAGCTCAAGGTAGGCCAGAAGATGTTTTTAACCAAGAGGTATTAAGCCAAACCTATGGTGGAGATCTTGGTGTGGTTAAACATGATGGTCATCTTTTAATAGTCCATAATCCACATACTCATTGATGGAAGCTTTTCTCGAGCCATTTAGTTTTGAGTTTTTTCGTCATGGGATGATAGCAGCTGTTATGGTTGGTGCATTGTGTGGCTTGATTGGTGTATTTATCGTATTGCGCGGTATGAGTTATATTGGTCATGGATTATCTCATGCTGCATTTGGTGGTGCAGTTCTCGGTTATGTGATTAATTTAAATTTCTATGTTGGTGCTGGTCTGGCTGGGTTCTTAGCTGCGGTTTTAATTAATCAACTTTCCAAAGGAAAAAAAATAAAGTCAGACGCAGCGATTGGTATCGTTACGACAGCATTTTTTGCCTTAGGTGTGGCGCTAATTAGTCGTGTCAGGCAGTTTACACAAAGTTTTGATGCTGCTTTATTTGGAAATATCTTAGGTGTGACGGCGGTAGACTTATTGATTATTGCGGCTGTATTGATTGTAACTGTATTGGCTGTATTTTTTCTATACAAACCTTTATTGTTTTCCACATTTGACAACGAAGCAGCACAGGTCTTTGGTATTCGAACAGAGTTGGTGCAACTTGCGTTTTCTTTATTACTAGCGATGTCCATTATTGCCTCTATGAATATTGTCGGTGTGACAATGATTGCGGCGGTACTAGTCATACCATCGTCAACCGCTAGAATGCTTACGGATAGTTTTAGTAAGATGTTATTTATCTCGACTGGTCTGGGTGCATTGATGGGCATTGTTGGGATGTACTCTAGTTATCAGTTTGATGCTGCATCAGGTGCAACGATTGTACTTTTTGGGGCTGTTATGTTTTGCTCTGTTCTATTATTTAACTTCATTAAGAATAAATTGGCCGCTCACGAACATATGCATTCTCATGGTGGCATAATGCATTCGCATCCCCACGACCACGATGGTGACCATGCGCATGATCATGGCGACCATAAACATTCACATGACACTCATACACATTCTCATGGTGGCTATGAACACACTCATGAACATGATGAAAGTCATGTGCCTCATAAACATCATGAGCATAAAAAACCGTAATCTTAGAGTAATGAATGGCCAAGTTATTACTTTTTAACAAACCTTATGAAGTTTTAAGTCAATTTACCGATGATCAAGGGCGAAAAACCCTTGCTGATTATATTGATGTGCCAAAAGTGTATGTGGCTGGTCGGTTAGATTTTGATAGTGAAGGGCTTTTGGCATTGACGGATAGTGGCCCAATGCAGCACTTTATTGCCAATCCCAAGAAGAAAATGGCGAAAACTTATTGGGTGCAAGTGGAGGGGGATGTGACCGATGAGGCATTGTCTCAGCTACGTAAAGGTGTCGAACTCAAAGATGGCTTAACTCGACCCGCAAAGGTGAGGTGTATTCAAGAACCGGAAAATTTATGGTCCCGAAATCCACCTGTTAGGTTTCGTAAAAATATTTCAACTCAATGGCTGGAGCTTGTCATTAGAGAAGGGAAAAATCGCCAAGTGCGACGCATGACTGCAGCTGTGGGTTTTCCAACTTTACGTTTGATTCGTTATGCCATTGGGCAATGGACTTTGCAAGATATTCCTTTAGGCGAATATAAGATGGAACCTATTCATTTGCCTAAAAATTAATTGATTTTTTCTAAAGACTTAAATTTATTGCTTTCATCGAAATGAATTTCAAATGTGCCTTGGATGCCAGAGCGGGTTAAATAAGGTTTTAAAATATCTGCAGGAAACCGAACTGTCCGACCATCAAAAGATTTTGTAATCACATATTGAGCATGACCTTTGTATACTGCAGAATATTCGTCATAGCTTAATGTTAAATAAAACCGTATTGTTTGGCTCATATCATCAAAAGATTTTGCTACGAATGCTTGTAGGTTATGCTTTTGATATTATATTTTCAATAGCTTGATTAAGTTTTTCAGAAAAATCTGAACCTTTTTTGATGATATAATCTGGTTTTAGCTCATTGGGAACATCAATTTCTGAATTGCTAGTAATTAGAATAGTTTTGATTTCGCGTTTGGTTATTTTGTTGTTGATTATCGTTGCGGCTATCAGTGCAGTTCCACATAAGTCAGTATTTTCTTGTGAAGTGATTAGGATATCAAAGTGTTCATGTGCAGAGCGTTGGATTGCAGTAACACCACTTGTGCTTGTTGTGTGAGAGATCTTGGCGTCGGTTAAGATCTGACTGCAAATTTGACCGTACAAGTTAGTTACCGTGCCAACAATTAATGCTTTGAGTTGGGGGCCAGATGATGTTTTTTGTTTAATTCTATATAGGTTATCTTCAATTTCAGAGAAATTGTATTTACCTTCGCTTAGTATGGTGTGAGCGTCTTTTAGGATATCAATATGGGCAAAAATAATATTAATCTTTGATTGATCGATATTTTCTCCTGAATCTATCTCATCTGTTAAAAAGTCTTCTAATTGGTGGCAGATGCTTGAAAGAATGGTAAACCCGTAGGTGCCACCGCTACCTTTTAAGCTATGTACTTTACGGTATATAGCTTCAAAATTTTCCTGGAAGTTATTTCCTTTCTCAATTTCCAGTACTAGGTTTTCCATTTCTTCAAATTGTGTTGGTAGACCTAAAAGATAACTTTGTCGTAATTCTTCGAGTATATTGATTGCGGACATAATTTTGACTTGTGACTTATGTTAGAAATAGTCGAGATTACAAATGTTATCGGCATAATATATAGTAAAACTTTAATCTACATAGATAATTTATGAAAATTAGATACCTAAGACAAATTGAGGATATTGGTGAAGAGGCTTGGAATGCTCTGGTTAAGAATGATTCAATTTTTCTTAGCTATGAATTCTTAAGTGCTTTAGAAGCGCATGGTTGTGTCGGCGAGCAGCAAGGCTGGTTGCCGTATCATCAAGTTGTTGAAAAAGATAATGAAGTAGTGGCGGTTATGCCACTTTACCTAAAATACAATTCTTACGGTGAATTAGTTTTTGATATGTCATGGGCTGATGCTTATCAACGGGCGGGTCGGCAATATTATCCCAAATTTGTTTCGGCTATACCCTATACGCCTGTCACAGGTGCTCGCTTATGTGTTGCGGAGAATGTAAATCAGCAACAGGTAAAGGAATTAATGATGGAGGGATTAATTGGTACAGCGAAGGAAATGTCGCTATCCAGTATTCACTGTTTGTTTCCAGAAGAGTCTGATATTTCGATATTTAAATCACAAGGTTATTACCCTAGGATAGCGTGTCAATTTCATTGGCAAAACCAGGGTTATGAATCATTTGACCACTTTTTGTCTTTTTTGAGCTCAAGAAAACGAAAAAATATACGTCGGGAACGCTCCCGCGTGGTTGAGCAGGGTGTTGAGTTTCAGGTTTTGTCGGGACATCAAATTGAGGATGATTTGTGGCCTGTTATCTATCAACTGTATCGAAAAACCTTTGAAGAAAAAGGGGGATATGCCACTTTTACATTGGAGTTTTTTAAGCAAATTGGGAAAACGATGGGGGAACATCTGCTTGTTACATTAGCTCTTCACAAAGGTAAATATGTAGCTGGTGCCATTTGTTATCGGGATAAGACACACCTGTATGGTCGTCATTGGGGGAGTTTTGAAGACTTTCACAGTCTGCATTTTGAAGCTTGCTATTACCAGGGTTTGGAGTATGCCATTAATCAGGGGTTGCAGTATTTTGACCCGGGCGCGCAGGGAGAGCATAAAATACAGCGAGGTTTTTTGCCTACCAAAACCTGGTCAGCACATTGGATCAAAGATGAGGATTTTTCTCAGGTTATTGGTCAATTTGTGAGTCAGGAGCGAGAATATATGCGGCAATATATTGACGAAATGAGCGCTCAGTCACCTTATAAAAAATAAGGATATCTGGCGTATTGGAAGTGGTTGTTTTATAATAAATACTTATATTTCAAATAAAAAATGCTTTTTTTCCAACGCTTGCTAATCAATGTATGGTATATTATTGTTCAGTTTTAGTCCTGTTTATACAGTTATCCAATGCCGGTATAGTTACTGCATCAGATCTGTAAAATTCAAACAAATAAGGGAGAGCTTATTGTGACTACATCCGAAGCCACAGTAGAACGCCGTTCGCAATCACATCGCGCTATTCAAAAACTTGTAGATCATCGTACGCAGATGCTATCTCTTTATGGTGAATTAGCGGCACATCGGCCTTATACGGGATCTGATAACTCCGAATATATTTCCAACCTTGTTCAGCGGTTTTGTCAGGCATTAATTGATTATACTGCAGATGCCCATTTTCGTTTGTATCGTTTTGTGGATAACAATAAAGAACGTCGAGCTACAGTTTCTAATATTGCAGAAAAGGTTTATCCCCAAATTGAAGAAAGTACCCAAATGATTTTGGACTTCAATGATAAATATGATACGGATGAGAGCAATAAGGATTTATCAAAACTTGAATCTGATTTGTCTATTCTAGGTGAAAAACTGGCAGATCGAATTGAGCAAGAAGACTTATTGGTAGATGTACTAAGTTCTGGCCGTCGTTGAGTTAGAGCGCAATAATTATCAATTTTTCTTTGGTTTAATCACCTAAATAAGAATACCCCTGTAGACTATTTTGTAGATCGTTTAAATAAATCAATTTTTCTTGTTGAGTTAATTCCGATTCATTGATTTTTCTTTGATAATTATCTAGCAAATGTTGGCTGCTATAGTGAATAAAACTAAGAATTTCCTCTACGGTATCACCGGGTTCAGCTTCAACCAATTGATAGTTACCATTAGCATCAAACTCCACATCAATGGAATGCGTATCGCCAAATAAATTATGCATGTCACCTAAAATTTCTTGATAGGCTCCCACTAAAAAGAAACCGATAATATATTCTTGATTCGCTATTAATTCGTGAGCCGGCAAGGTAGATTCAATATTTTCTTCTTCAACATAGTTTTCTACCATGCCATCAGAGTCACAAGTTAAATCTTGAAGAGTGATGCGATTTGAAGGCTCTTCATTTAGACGATGTATTGGCATTATAGGAAACACCTGGTCTATAGCCCAAATATCGGGTAGTGATTGAAAGATGGAAAGATTACAGAAATATTTATCTGCTAACTTTTCGTTTATTTTATCGATAATTTCTCGATGAGCGCGGTACTTAGTTGAGAGTAATAATTGAAGCTTTTTACAAATTTTTAAATATAATTGTTCGACGTTTGCACGTTGTTGTAAATTTAAAATGCCATGAGTATACATAGCTTGGGTTTCAGCTAACCAGTGTGAGGCATCATGAAAAGCTTCAACAGCAGAATGGCTAGATACATCTTGGTAAGTTTTCCATAGATTTATTAAAACAGCCGGATCTTCGTTAGATGGGGCTTTGATCTCCTTGTTGTCTATGGCGGGTTCGTAATCAATGACATTACTAATTAATATGGCATGATGAGCTGTCATGGCTCTTCCTGATTCGGTGATGATATTAGGGTGAGGTAAGCCGTTTTCCGCACAAATTTGTTGGAAGGATTGCACAATGGCATTTGCATATTCTTGAACACCATAATTCATAGAGCAATAATTGCGTGAGCGACTGCCTTCATAATCTATTCCTAAACCACCACCGACATCGATATATTTGACGGGAACATTAAGTTGATGCAATTCTGAATAATAACGAGATATTTCTTGTAAACCAGTTTGAATGTCTCGAATATTTGATAATTGTGATCCTAAATGACAATGAATTAATTTGAGGCAACTACGAGCGTTATGCTTATCAAGTGTCTCAATAAGGTTTAAAACCTGGCTTGCTGATAGTCCAAATTTAGATTTTTCTCCGCCAGTATTTTGCCATTTACCTTTACCAATTGAAGCAAGTCGAAGTCGTACACCTAGATTGGGAGTGATACCAATTTTTTTTGCTTCTTCTAAAATTAATTCTAACTCGGATAGTTTTTCGATAGCGATAAAAATTTGATGCCCTAATTTTTGCCCAATTAATGCTAAGCGAATATACTCTCTGTCTTTATACCCGTTGCATATAATTAGATTGCCTTCTTTGTCAGCGTGAGATAACAAAATCATTAGTTCAGGTTTGCTTCCGGCTTCTAAACCAACACCAAGCTGAGTTTGCTCAAGCATGTGTTCTACCACTGTACGTTGTTGATTAACTTTAATCGGATAAACTGCGTGATAAGCCCCTTGATATGAAAACTTTTTTCTGGCGTTGTCAAAAGCCTTGCAAAGTGTTTTGACGCGATTTTTGAGAATATCGGTAACACGAAGTAGTACAGGCAATCCCAAGCCTGTGTTTTTTATTTCTTGAGTGATTTCAAACAGGTCAATTTGTTTTGTTTTTGAGCTATCAGGGCTGACGGTAACGTTGCCTTGAGCATTTATATCAAAATAAGGTGCCCCCCAGCGTTCAATATTGTAGAGCATTCGTGATTGTTCTATAGTCCAAGGTTTCATCTTGAGTTCCGGATTTGCTGGTTTGATAGTTATGATTATAATGATTTATTGTTTGAATTATAGTGATTTGCCACCGATCCGTGTTTGATGCAAGTGTGGCATCAAATGCTCAGTTTGAAAAGATGGTTTAAGAATAAAAGAAAATCTGAGGGTAAAAATGTCATTAGATAAAAAATGGTTTAGTGAAGTTTGTGAAACTGATGGAAGTGCTTTTTCCTTAAAGATTAAGCAGAAGTTGCATGAAGAGCAAACTGAATATCAGAAAATCGAAATTTATGAGACAGAAAAATTTGGTAATTTAATGGTTATTGACGGCTTTGTGATGTTAAGTCAGCGGGATAACTTTTTTTATCATGAAATGATGAGTCATCCTGTCATGTTTACCCACCCTAATCCTCAAAACGTTTTGATCATCGGGGGTGGAGATTGTGGGACATTACAAGCAGTTCTAAAGCACTCTGAAGTGAAAACAGTTCAGCAAATTGATATTGATGAGCGTGTGACGCGATTAAGTGAAATGTATTTTCCAGAATTATGTACTTCAAATAATGATGATCGCGCCGAGCTTATGTTCATTGATGGGATTCAATGGATGAAAGATGCTTTACAGGAGAGTTACGATATCATAATTGTAGATAGCACCGATCCTATTGGACCTGCGGAAGGTTTATTTTCCAAGTCATTTTATGAGCAATGTTGCCGAGTGTTAAAAAATGGTGGTATTTTGGTCCAGCAAAGTGAATCTGCTTTGTATCATATGAAAATATTAAAAGACATGTATCGAGCGATGGCGGACGCAGGTTTTCAATCTCAAGCAACTTTATTTTTTCCACAAAGTGTTTATCCATCTGGCTGGTGGAGTGCAACTATGACGGCAAAGAATGGAGATTTATCAGTTTTTCGCCAAACAGACGCAGAAAATAAATCTTTTGAAACGAATTATTATAATTCTGAAGTGCATAAGGGGGCACTGGCTAAGCCCGAGTTTTTTAAACGCCAGATGAATTGATTTTTATGTAGCGAGAAAAAAACGGGTAGCAAGCTACCCGTTTATATTTTATAGAGAGTTAATTATTATTTGTTGGTGAATTCTGGATATGCTTCCATACCGCATTCGGAAACATCAACACCATTATACTCTTCTTCTTCTGTTACCCTGATACCAATAACGGCTTTCAAGATGGTCCAGACTATAAATGAAGCAATAAATGTCCAGGCAAATATTGTTACAAGACCAGTTAATTGCGCAACAATGGTTGCATCTGGATTAGATAAAACCACGGCTATCAGGCCCCACATACCAACTACGCCGTGAACCGAAATAGCACCAACCGGATCGTCGAGTTTGAGTTTGTCCAAGCCGATAATCGAGAAGACAACTAATACACCGCCGATAGCACCAATAAATGTTGCTAGTAAGGGATCAGGATTTAGTGGTTCTGCTGTTATAGCGACTAAACCTGCCAGTGCACCATTTAATGCCATGGTTAAATCTGTTTTACCAAACAATAATCGAGCTGTGATCATTGCTGCTATTACTCCGCCTGCTGCTGCCATATTGGTGTTAACGAATACTAGTGCAACAGCGTTTGCTTCACCAACGTCAGAAAGTTTTAATTCCGACCCACCGTTAAAACCAAACCAGCCCATCCATAGAATGAATGTTCCTAAGGTTGCTAATGGCATGTTTGCGCCAGGAATGGCGTTGATAGAGCCGTCTTTTGCGTATTTACCTTTACGAGCACCAAGCACAAGAACTGCGGCAAACGCTGCAGCTGCACCACACATATGTACAACACCAGATCCTGCAAAATCCTGAAAGCCCAACTGATCTAGGAAACCGCCACCCCATTTCCAGTAGCCTTGTACAGGGTAAATAAAACCGGTCATAACGACTGCAAAGGCAAGGAATGACCAAAGCTTCATACGTTCTGCTACCGCACCAGAGACAATTGACATACATGTTGCGACAAATACGACTTGGAAGAAGAAATCAGACATTTTAGAATAATAAGGTGCGTCGTCGCCACCAGCTAATACGGCATCTTTGGCATTTTCTGCGCCAATAAGGAAGCCGAAATCAGGAATAATTGAACTGTCAGATGAGCCGTACATAATACTGTAACCCATTAACATATACATAATACAAGCAATGGCAAATAGCGAAATATTTTTAATGAGTATTTCTGCTGTGTTTTTAGCACGCACAAGGCCTGCTTCGAGCATGGCAAACCCTGCTGCCATCCACATTACTAAGACACCTGATATTAGAAAATAAAAGGTGTCGACTGCGTAACTGAGTTCTTTTACCGCGTCCACAGTATGTCCTCCGAGATTAAAAAAAATTAAAGTGCATCGGAACCGGTTTCACCGGTTCGAATACGAACAGTTTGTTCCAGATCAAAGACGAATATTTTTCCGTCGCCGATTTTTCCTGTTTGAGCTGCATTGGTAATCGTTTCAATGACTCGCTCTGTTAAGTCTGCAGATACCGCTATTTCAACTTTTACTTTTGGTAAAAAATCTACGACGTATTCTGCACCTCGATACAATTCCGTATGACCTTTTTGTCTACCAAAGCCTTTGACTTCAGTAGCGGTAATACCTTGAACGCCAATCTCGGATAATGCCTCACGGACATCATCTAATTTAAATGGCTTGATAATCGCACTGATTAGTTTCATTAAATCCTCCTTTTGGTGTTCACACATACTGCGACACCGCTGTTTTAAATACTGATTGCATATACTCTGGTTCGATTTTTAAAAGAGAGAGGTCCGTTTTTCTTTTTATATAAAATCGTATAGTGTTTTTGCAGTCCAGTGTGTGCTTAAATTTGGAAAGCATGCGAGTTAAATTGCAGTCTGTGTGCCACTTTTATTTCTTTAATATAAACAGTAGTTTATGTCGTGTTTTGTCTTTCTCAGATTATTATTGCACCGTTTTAGTAAGTCTTTATTTCTGTTTCGCACCATATTGGTGCATTTAATTTGATGTGGTTTTAAGATGAAATTAATGCTTTTAGTGCGCTGGAAAGTTAAAATTAAACCGAGGACTTTAAAGAATGAGAGAGGATTAAGTGATAGACCCTAAAGTGTTAGAAGACATGGCTCAAAAATTGGGTGCTGCATTGCCTGACGGCTTGCAAGCAGTGCAACGTGATGTTGAAAAGAATTTTAAAACCATTTTACAAGGTAGTTTTGCCAAAATGGATTTGGTGACACGTGAAGAATTTGATGTGCAAGTGGAAGTATTAAAGCGAAGTCGTGAAAAACTCGATAAAATGGAAAAACAGGTTGAGCAGCTTGAAGCTGCATTAAATCAGAAATAAAGAATATTGTTTTGCTCTTTTGAGTAGAAATATAAAATAATAAGAAAGTAAAAATTATGTCTCTAGCTGTTGTTTATAGTCGAGCTGGTGTGGGTATTGACTCACCATTGGTTACGGTTGAAGTTCATATTGCCAATGGCCTACCTGGTTTGTCGATTGTCGGTTTGCCAGAAACAGCAGTTAAAGAGAGCAAAGATCGTGTTCGTGGTGCAATCGTTAATTCTAACTTCGAATTTCCAGCAAAAAAAATAATTATTAATCTAGCGCCTGCAGATTTACCTAAAGATGGTGGACGATTCGATTTACCTATCGCCATTGGTATTCTGTTAGCTTCTGGACAGCTTGAAGCAAAGAATATTAATGAGTATGAATTTATTGGTGAGTTGGCCTTAAGTGGAAATTTGCGTGTGGTACGCGGTGTGATTCCTGTTGCTATGCAAACCAGAGTTGCAGGGCGTAAGCTTGTTTTACCTTTAGGTAATGAAGTTGAAGCGAGTTTGTTGGGTGATGTTTCTATTTTAGCTGCGGATCACTTAGTGACACTTGCTCAGCATCTTAATGGGCAAAAAGTCATTGAGCCTTATATCTCAGAAATGCAACGAAAACCTTTAGCTTGTCCGGATGTGTCTGATGTTAAAGGGCAGCAGCATGCGAAACGCGCATTAGAAATATGTGCTGCAGGTGGTCATAGTCTATTGATGGTTGGACCACCAGGAACGGGAAAGACAATGTTGGCTAGTCGGTTGCCGGGGATATTGCCTGACATGACCGAGCAAGAGGCGGCTGAATCTGCTGCCATTCAGTCCATAAGCTCACAGGGTTTTGATTATTTCAATTGGGGCAATCGATCGTTTCGTGCACCCCATCACACAGCGTCTTCAGTTGCATTGGTCGGAGGTGGAGGAAATCCTAAACCTGGGGAAATTTCTTTAGCACATCATGGTGTATTATTCCTGGATGAATTGCCTGAGTTTGGTCGGCAGGTATTGGAGGTTTTAAGAGAGCCTTTGGAGTCAGGTAGTATCACGATTTCAAGAGCTGCGCGGCAGTCAGAGTTTCCGGCAAAATTTCAATTAATCGCAGCCATGAATCCTTGTCCTTGTGGCTATTTTGGCGATAGCAGTGGTAAATGTCATTGCTCAGAAGAAAAAGTTCAACGTTATCGAAATAAAATCTCAGGCCCATTGATGGATAGAATTGATATGCATATTGAGGTACCACGTATACCGAAACTTGCTCAGTTATCAAATCAGGCTGATGCGACGATTGAAAGTAGTCAAGAAATTAAATCTCGCGTTAGAATAGTGCGAAAAAAACAAATGCAACGCATTAATAAGTGCAATGCTCAGCTATCGGTGAGCGAAATTGATCGTTATTGTCAATTAGGTGCTGAAGAAAGTGAGTTTTTATCGCAATCTATTGAAAAGCTTAATTTGTCGAGTCGTGCTTATCATCGTATTTTGAAAGTGTCGAGGACAATCGCAGATATGCAGGATAAAGCAGATATTGAGCTTCCGCATATTGCGGAAGCGATCGGTTTTCGTCGTTTGGATCGAGCCTAGATCAGTTTTAGAAAGTCGAGTTTACCTTGAATACTCTGGTTTCCTTACGCTGAACGTGAATTGAACATTCTTTTTTCGTAAGTGAGCATTTCGAGGTTGTTTTTAACGCTGCTATCACTCTGTACAGGGTTTTCTAATGTTATTCGCCAGCTTTATGAGATAGCTTGTCCAGAGCCCCCGCAATTTTTTTAAGGCCACCGCGACATTCGTTACTAATTTTATGTCGATCAGCGATATAAACTGGATCGTTATAGGTTAGCCATACTTGTCCAGCAAGATCTTGCCAGACTAACATTTTTTGAGGTAAATCAATTGCTATACTGCGTTGACATGCGATTAAAGGTGAGCCAACTTTTGGATTGCCAAAAATAATGAGTTCAGTAGGTTTTATATCAATGCCAACATTTTTTGCGCCTTTGGAGTGTTTAACATGTGCCATGATTGACATGCCTTTCTTTTTAGCAATTCCAATGAAGCGGTCCGCAGTGTGAGTCACAGAAAATTTACTTTTTACATTAACCACACCATCGGCGTCAGCGGCATAAGCTGTATGATAAAGTAGGCTGACGATCAATATAGCAATATATTTTTTCATGGGCATTCCCTTAAATTAAGTCTCCAATTGATTGAAGTTCACCAAGGTATTCTCGAGTGAGGACTTTACTTTCTTCCACGGCTGGTTGATCAAATGGATTTATGCCCATGAGTTGTGCAACGACAACAGTTTCCATTTCTAATAGAATGATCAATTCTCCAAGTGCATAGGCATCACGTTCGAGTAACGCAAGTGTTCGATTTGGTCTTCCTCGTCGACTAAGCGTGGTTCGTGTCGCTTTTAATTCTGACATAAAAAGCTCACCGATTGTGTGGCCAGCAAGTGGTGAAACAGCAGGAATGGATTTGAAGCGTAAGGGAACGCGCCGGCCGCGAAAGCGAAAACCTGGATCAGTGATAAAAGTCACCAGTTTATCGTCTGGTCCTTCTAGTAATAGCTGCAGTTGAGAGTGTTGGTCTGTTACGCCATGCGCTTCTGTTGGGGTTAGGCCTTTGTGATTTCCTTCGCTATCGATTTTACCCAAGCTTTCTGCCCATAATTGACGAAACCAGTTAACAACAAAGCGTAAATTATCTGCGTATGGCATGACAACGCTAATGGTTCGATTTCGTTCGGCATGCAGATATTGGGCGGCGCCATTATAAAAAGCAGGATTTTTCAAAATGTCATCTTCAGAGCAGCGAGCTGCCATGGCTCGGGCGCCTTCCATAACGCCAGCGATGTCAACACCACCAATGTAGGCGGGTAATAAACCAACAACAGATAAAACGGAAAAACGTCCGCCGATGGCCGGATGTTCTATTACTTCGATGCTGAGTTCTTGGCTAAGCCGGTACAAAGCGCCTTCTTTATTTTCTGTGATAATTAAAGTATGTTCTGCCGCCTTTTTGTAACCCAGCTCATGTTCCATAATAGGAAGGGTGGTTAGAAATTGGCTCAATACTTCAGCCGTGTTACCTGACTTTGATACAACCAGTAATAAGGTTTCATTCCAGTTAACATTCTCTAGAGACACCATGGTTGATGGGTCCACGTTGTCATAAAAAGTTACTTCATTTTTTGGGTTAATATCACCTAAGGTGCGAACGAGCATTTCACCGCCCAGTGAAGAGCCGCCAATACCAAACACAACTGTTTTTGAAAATTGTCCGGCGATGGCCTGGCCGCGTTTTTTAATTGCTTTGATGTTCGTCTGATTAGGCAAATTGAGAAAGGAGGTTTTGCTACTGTGCATCCATTCCTTAATTTGCTGACGTAATGGGTCAAGTTGACTGGAAAGAGCTACAATTTCTTGATCGGAAACGCCGCCTTCTCCAATTCCGGTGTTAGATAAATTATTATTGTCTATCGATAGACGCGAAATTTCACTCAAAACACACTCTCCTGATGGTTAATTACTTGTGACATATTTAAATTACTTTGGTTTTAATCATTACTATAATTGTTGTTCTTTATGTTCAAGCACAATTCCCGCCAACGGAGGTAAATTTAACAGCAGTGAGCAGGGTAGCTCCATCCAGCTTTTATTTTCTGAATGTATAGCGCCATTATTGCCCACATTGGTCCCTCCATAATGGGATGAATCTGAATTCAAAATCTCTTGATATTGGCCTGGCAGTGGTACACCTAGTCGATATTCTTCTCGCGGCACCGGTGTAAAGTTTAGTACAACGATTATGGTTTTCCCATGATGGTTTCGTTGGTAACTCACTATAGAATGATCGGCATCTGTACAGTCAATCCATGAAAAACCTTGACCCTCAAAATCAAAATGATGTAGGGCGGATTTTTCTTTATAAATGCGATTAAGGTCACCGACAATACTCGAAACCCCTTGATGTAGTGGGTAATCAAGAACATTCCATGGCAAGGTAGTATCATGATTCCACTCTTCATATTGTGCTAGCTCATTACCCATAAAAAGTAGTTTTTTTCCTGGATACGTGAACATATAGGTATAAAGTAAGCGTAAATTTGCAAATTTCTGCCATTCATCACCGGGCATTTTGCCTAATAATGAGCCTTTACCGTGCACTACTTCATCATGTGAAAAAGGTAAAACGAAATTTTCACTAAACGCATACATCATCCCAAAGGTTAAATTATTATGGTGATGAGCGCGATGGACCGGGTCATTGCTCATGTAGTTTAAAGTGTCATGCATCCAGCCCATATTCCATTTCATGCTAAAGCCTAAACCATTATGCTCCGTGGGTGTGGATACGCCAGGCCAAGCTGTGGATTCTTCTGCTATTAGTAAGCTACCCATGTGCTCTTGTTGAGTAACAGATGTCAGGTGTTTGATAAACTCTATCGCTTCAAGATTTTCATTACCACCATGTTCATTGGGAATCCAGTCATTTTCTTCACGAGAATAATCGAGGTACAGCATAGATGCGACAGCATCGACTCTTAGTCCATCAATATGGAACTCTTCAAGCCAATATAAAGCATTGGCGATTAGAAAGTTTTTAACTTCACTTCGGCCATAATTATAAATGTAAGTCCCCCAGTCGCGATGTTCGCCCTTGCGAGGGTCTTCATGTTCATAAAGTGCAGTGCCATCGAATCGGGCAAGTCCATGGCTGTCCATGGGGAAATGTGCAGGCACCCAATCAAGAATGACCCCAATGTTGTTTTTGTGCAAATAGTCCATAAAATATCGAAAATCATCTGCATTGCCAAAACGACTAGTGGGCGCAAAACAACCAATTGTTTGATAGCCCCAGGAAGCATCCAGAGGATGTTCGGTAATGGGCAACAATTCGATATGGGTGAAACCTAGTGGTTTAATATACTCCACTAATTGATGGGCAATATCCCGATAATTCATGAAGTGAAAATTATCATCTCGACGCCATGACCCTAGGTGTATTTCATAAATGGATAGTGGCTTGTGTAACCACTGGTTCTCTGAGCGAGTATTAAGCCAAACTTGGTCGCTCCACTGAAAGTCAGATTTATGGCGAATAATTGAAGCTGTATCAGGGCGTAATTCAAACTCGCGTCCATAAGGGTCGCTTTTTAAGTGCAAATGATTATTTTGGTCAGCAATTTCAAATTTGTATAAATCTCCATCTAGTAATTCTGGAATAAATAATTCCCAAACACCACTGCCGCCACGGCTGCGCATTAAGTGGCGGCGCCCATCCCAGTTGTTAAAATTTCCTACAATACTGATTCGAGATGCGTTGGGAGCCCAAATACCAAATGCGATACCTTTTACGCCATCTACAGTTTTTGGATTGGCGCCAAGTATTTCATAAACATGCCAATGATTACCTTCTCCAAATAGATGTAGGTCAAAGTCAGGAATCACTGGATCAAAGCTGTAGGGATCTATTACAGTCTGTGTCGTTTGATTGTCATACGTGATCGTTACGCTGTAATGCGGTGGAATATCGCTCGCTGGGCCTTGCCATTCGAAATAGTCACTATTAGGTATGCGAGTCATCGCTTGTTGGTTGTTAGTTAATGTAACGCTCAGTGTGTTCGGGCTGAAAATTCGAACACGAACTGAGTCCTTTTGGTAATGAGGACCTAATACCTGAAACGGATCATGTGCATTTGCGTCTAAATGAGAAGGGAGCGTTTGTTCGCTAACTGTATTTTTCATAAATCTACTAGCGCTTATGTTGAAATCGATTAACTACTAGTTTAACAAAAATTCTGAATATTGACTGCCTTAAAATTTAATAAGAGTTCGAGTACTTGAATTTTTTGCTTGGTTAAGCAGCAAAATAAGTTCTATGAATTGCTTTAAAACATCAATACGTACATTTAATGTATTGCGGGCATGTGATAAAATTTAACTGGAGTATTTTTTGCTGAGTTGCTTTGTGGGGCTTTTTGTAACAGAAGCAAAACCTGAGCACCTAATTGGAGATCAATTCATGAAACAAGAAGAAGATGATCCACGTTTTGTTAGTCGTCTGACACGAAACACGTTCGCAATTATTTTGGCCGGTGGGCGAGGTTCCCGGCTCAAGCAATTAACTAAATGGCGTTCTAAACCTGCAGTACCGTTTGGCGGTAAATTTCGGATAATTGATTTTCCACTATCAAATTGTTTAAATTCAGGTATTCGTCGTGTCGCTGTTGCCACACAATATAAAGCACACTCTTTGATAGTGCATATTCAACATGGCTGGAGTTTCTTAAGAGCTGAACTTGGTGAGTTTGTTGAATTACTTCCTGCCCAGCAACGAATTGAAACTTCCTGGTATTCAGGTACTGCGGATGCAGTCTATCAAAACTTGGATATTATTCGCCGCCATGGGCCTGAGTACATTCTTATATTGGCGGGTGATCATGTTTACAAAATGGATTATGGAAAGATGCTTGCACACCATGCGTCAAAAAATGCCGACATGACAGTTGCATGTTTGGAAGTGAGTTTGGAAGAAGCTACTGCATTTGGTGTTATGAGTACGTTGCCTGATGGGCGAGTCGTTAAATTTAGTGAAAAACCGGAAAATCCAGAACCTGTTCCAGGTAAGACTGATATTGCATTAGCATCAATGGGTGTCTATATTTTTAATGCTGAGTTTTTATATGAGCAATTGATCAAAGATGCTGATACACCAGGATCAAGTCGGGATTTTGGGCATGACATTATTCCAAGTTTAATTAAGAATTATCAGGTGCACGCTTACCCCTTTCGCCATGGGACGGAAGAAAAGCAGGCTTACTGGCGTGATGTAGGGACAATTGACTCTTTTTGGAAAGCTAACTTAGAACTCATTGGTATTACACCGGAGCTAAATTTATATGATAGAGATTGGCCTATTTGGACTTATCAGGAGCAATTTCCACCCGCTAAATTTATTTTTGATGACGAGGACCGACGCGGCATGGCGATAGACTCAATGGTGTCTGGAGGCTGCATTATTTCAGGTGCCTGTGTTAAGCATTCATTACTATTTTCTAATGTTAAAGTGCATTCTTTTACAGAAGTTGAAGACGCCGTTATTTTGCCTGAAGTAGAAATTGGTCGAAATTGTCGATTGAAAAAAGTTGTTTTAGATAAAGGTTGTAAAATCCCTGATGGGACTGTTATTGGTGAAGATCCAGAGGAAGATGCTAAACGATTTCATGTTAGTCCTGAAGGTGTAGTTCTGGTGACACCCGATATGTTGGGGTTTGAGATACATCATGTCCGATAAAAAAATAAAATTGGTGTTATGTTGGCACATGCATCAGCCCTATTATGTTGATACATCAAATAATGAATACATACTTCCCTGGACTTATTTGCATGCGATAAAAGATTATGCCGATATGGCAAGTCATCTGGAAGAATTTGATGGTGCTCGTGCAGTTGTAAATTTTGCGCCTATTTTATTAGAGCAAATTGATGATTATGCTAAACAACTAGAAAACTGGGAACAAAAAGGTGCTGTAGTTAAGGATCCACTACTGGCTATGTTGGCGGCAGACAATGTTTCTCAGTGTCAGAAAGAAAAAAATTACCCTTTAATACGAAGTTGTTTGCGCGCCAATGAAGAACGATTAATTAATCGTTTTCCTCAATTTAGTCAGTTGGCGAGTTTGGCGAAACTGTTTGAGGGCAATGATAGTCTGGAATCCTATGTTAACGAACAATTTTTATGTGATTTGTTAGTCTGGTATCACTTGGCTTGGATGGGTGAGGCCGTTAGGCGCGAACATGAAGTTATAAGTGCGCTAATTAAAAAAGAAAAAAACTTTACCAAAAAAGATCGCCATGATCTGGTGGGTGTCATTGCGGTATTGCTTAAAGGAATTATTCCTCGTTATCGTAAGTTGGCTCAAAGCGGACAAGTTGAACTCGCTTTTTCACCATACGCTCATCCAATTATTCCTCTGATGTTAGATATCAAAAGTGCAAGGCAAGCGTCACATGAAATGCCCTTGCCCGATTGTGAAAAATATCCGGGTGGTGAAGAGCGTGCTAAATGGCATTTTCAGCATGGTATTGATGTATTCGAATCTTATTTTGGTTTTAAACCCACAGGATGCTGGCCTTCCGAAGGGAGTGTGAGCGATGAGACCATTGCGCTGAGCGCTGAAATGGGTGTGCGCTGGGTGGCCAGTGGGGAGTCTGTATTACGAAATAGCCTGGAAAGAACTGATATTGCAGATGATGCATGTATACATCGTTCCTATCGATTAAAAGACATACCCGTGAGTTGTTTTTTTCGTGATGACGGCTTATCTGATTTAATTGGTTTCAATTATTCAACATGGCACGCTGATGATGCGGTAAGTAATTTAGTTCATCATGTGGAAAATATTGCAAAAGCTTGCCCCGATAAAGAAAGTGCCGTTGTATCGATAATTTTAGATGGTGAAAATGCCTGGGAATATTACCCTGAAAATGCTTATTATTTTTTATCAACGCTTTATAAAACGCTGTCTGAGCATGAAGCCATTGAATTAAGTACCTTTGGTACCTGTGTGGATGAGGAATATGAGACCTTTGAATTGCCGCATGTAGTCGCTGGTAGTTGGGTTTATGGTACTTTTTCTACTTGGATTGGCGATAAAGAAAAAAACCACGGATGGGATCTTTTGTGTGCTGCAAAGCAAACTTATGATGAAGTTATAAAATCACATAATTTTGATGCAGATAAAGTGACAAAAATAAATCAACAGTTAGCGATTTGCGAAGGCTCTGATTGGTTTTGGTGGTTTGGTGATTATAATCCCAGTGAATCAGTGAAAGATTTTGATGATTTATATCGTAAACATCTTAAACAATTATATAGCCTGTTAGGGCGCCCGGCTCCCAGTTTATTAGATGAAGTTATAAGTCAAGGGGGAGGTGACCCAGCTGCTGGCGGCGTTATGCGTCAAGGTAGTGAAGAGTGATTTTTGAAAATCGAAAAGCCGGTGTTCTACTTCATCCCACTTCATTGCCTGGAGGTTTGCAGAATGGTGAATTTGGTGAAGATGCCTATCAGTTTGTAGATTTTATAGCTGAATGTGGTTTTAAATTGTGGCAAGTTTTGCCGATGGGACCAACACACGATGATAACTCTCCCTATCAGTGTTTGTCAGCCCATGCAGGGGATGCAAAGCTCATATCCATTAGTCAATTACTCACGAAGTCTTGGGTTGATGAATCTGAGTACCAAAGTTTTCAAGACGAAGTTTTTTCTAAGCTTGAATATAATAAAACCACCTGCTTAAAATTTTTACTTTCTCAGTTTGATAAAGCGGCAAATGATTTTGAAAAGCAGAGTTTTCTGGATTTCCAACAAGATCAAAAATATTGGTTGGAAGATTATGCGTTATTTATTGTATTGCGTGAAAAATATTTGCATCAAAGTTGGACTTGTTGGCCGACAACATTAAGGGATCGTGAGCCTGTTGCGCTAGATGAGGCGCGCCGACAATATGATGATGCTATTCGCTTGATTGAATTTGAACAGTTTATTTTTTTTCAACAGTGGTTGACGTTAAAAAAATACGCAAATGATAAAGGGATTGAGTTATTTGGTGATATCCCATTATTTGTTGCTCATGATAGCTCTGATGTCTGGGCAAATCGAAAGATTTTTAAACTTGATGAAGAGGGGCATTCAAAGTTTATTGCGGGTGTACCGCCAGATTATTTTTCGGAGACTGGTCAGCGCTGGGGTAATCCTTTGTATGACTGGCACGCTATTGCCAACGAAAATTATCAATGGTGGATTCAACGCTTAGGTACACAATTTGAGTTATTTGATTTGTTGCGAATCGATCACTTCCGAGGTTTAGAGGCATATTGGGAAATTCCTGCTGAGCATGAAACAGCTATTAACGGTTATTGGGTAGAAGGGCCGGGTGAAGCGTTCTTTGATGCGATTGAAGAGAAATTGGGTCGACATCTTCCGCTGGTTGCCGAAGATTTAGGATTCATTACTGAAGGTGTGCATGGTTTGCGAACAAGGGCACAATTACCGGGTATGAAAATTTTACATTTTGCTTTTGATAGTGATGCGCTTAATCCCTATTTACCGCACAATCATGAAATTCAATCCGTTGTTTATACCGGGACTCATGATAATGATACGACTGTTGGTTGGTATGATAGTTTGAACGATGATATAAAAAAGAAAATATCAGATTACTATGGTAAATCCGATGAGGCATTGCCCTGGTTGTTGATACGTAGCGCTTTTGCATCGGTTTCATGCTTATCGGTAGTCCCCATGCAGGATCTTATGGGTCTTGATTCAAGTCATCGTATGAACGTTCCAGGTACAGCGGAGGGTAATTGGAATTGGCGTTTTCGATGGGCAAATGTTGATAAGGTGCAAATTATTGAAAAGATTCGCGAGTATGCTTATTTATATGCTCGTTGAAATATCAGTTTTATTGGAAAAGTAAAAAAAGGCCGCTGTTTAGCGGCCTTTTTGAATTTGGTACCGAGGGCCGGAGTCGAACCGGCACGGAGTTGCCCCCACTGGATTTTGAATCCAGCGTGTCTACCAGTTTCACCACCCCGGCAAAGAGGCGCTAGTATAGTAAATATAGAAAAAACGGCAAGTACTATTTAGCGTAAGTTAATTTTTTATATTCTCTTCTTGTGATCGTTAACAGGATTTTTTTGTAAGTAAAATTGTTCAAAATTATATCTAGCCGTGAAATTAGTGTAACTTATTGATTTAATTAGAGTGTAAACTTGAGTTAATTTAACAAGGCATTGGTCGAATTTCAAGCGCGAATTTTGTTTAACGGTAGAGTGGTACAGTCAATATGATAATCAATCAAGGCGAAACTAGAGAAGAATGCCTGATGTTGTCTCTTTGTCGTATAGATATGATGTGAGTGTTTAACTCTTGGCCATATTTTGTTGGAATCTATGAGTTAATTCCTAGTAATCGCTTTTTAGGGCTTTTAACTTAATTTATATCGGCACAAGCCATCAAACTGGCAATGTTGGCAAACAGATTCATCTCCCCAGGCAGGAAGTGCTGAGCCGTTTTTTAATGCACGATACATTGTTGAAAGTCGTTGTTTTGCTTGATTTGTTAATTCTTCCAGGGCTTCGTTTTCTATGATGCATTTTTCAGCAACATCTTTTGTTCCGCTTTCGAATTGTAAGTATTCAACACGAGCTACCTTGTCTGGATTTGCCATGGCATAATGTGCTAACTGAATTGCTTCGCCGCTTTCCACGTCCTGGGCACTTGGTACGCTACCTGTTTTATAATCTAGTATATTAATCTCGTTTGATGATTGATCAATGCGATCAATTCGTCCGTGCAGATTTAAATCAGCATCAAGAACAGTTGATGTTTTGATTTCCCCCGATTTAAATAACCAGTTTTGCTCATGTGACATTTGCCAGTCTATGTAAGCGGGAATGAGTTTTAACCAACGTTTTAACCAACCGCGATGTTGAAAATTATCTTCTAGATCATAGGCAAATACCTGTTTAGAGATATTTTCTAAGAAACTAATCGCTATAGCTTTATTGCTTTCGGAAATTTTTTGGCCAAATGGACCGGTAATGTCTCTAATGCCACCCGCGTGAAATGCCTGTAAGCATAAGTGAATGCGCTCGCCATAATCACTTTTAGCCAGTTTTTCAGATATTTCCTCTGTGGCACGAAGTTTCAAAATTTGCCCGGCAAAAAATGCATAAGGACATTGAATGAGAGTCTGATGTGCGCTAGCTGATAAAGAGTCTGGCAATAGGCTGGTGCTAATTTGAGGGAACTGGTGTTGGCTTTTTGAAACAGCTATCGATGTTATTTTTGAGCTTTGTTGCTGGATCAACTCGTGTAATAAATGATTCTCAAGACTTAGTGAGAATGCGAGTTGATGAAATCGGGTTAATAGTTCTAACCATGGGCTGGGTAGTGATTCTTGAGGTCCTGAGTGATAAGAAAGTAAAATAGATGAAGAAGATTCGAGTAAAGATCGAAAAAAATAAAATTTATTGTGGCGCTGTTTTTCAGCGTCATTTAGTCCCAATTCTTGTTTGACATTTTGGTTAAAAAAAGGTGTTTGCTTAATTGTGCCTGGAAACTGATCTTTCGTCATGCTGCCAATAATAATTCCGTCATACCTTCCCATGGAAGTTTGAGATAAATGCAACAATTCTATCGAAGGGTTATAGGAATTATTGGGAGAAAAATTGTTTTCCTCGAGTTTTAAGCTTAACCAGTGGCGGAAAGTAATCCAGTCAAATTTAATATCCGTGTGAGCAGCAGATTTTTCGAGATCATCTAATAATTCCAAAATCGCTTTACCAGCAGCATCCTGCTCTAATAATTGATAGATATTTAGTTTGTGAAGTGAAGTTTTTAATGCATCTAAATATCCCGATAAAAATGCCAGTGGTTTTTCCTTAATCGTTTGAAGTGAATTGGCAGACTGTGATAAATGTTTGAAAAGGCTCAACAAGCCTGCAGTAATCTCGCTGTTATCATTGCCAAGCCTTTTTTGGCGAGAGATCCAGCTTTGTTGATAGCGATCTAAGTCTCGTGCGATGTTTTCACGGAATACAAGATCTTGCTCAAATCGAAAAACGACTTGAGTATGCTGATCTGATTGTTCAAACGCGAAAGGAGATTTTAATATATCTAGCAATGGAGCATAGTAGAAGTTTTCTTCAATACATTGTAGCCAGCTTTCTATGACGGAGGCAGCGGTTGTCGTAGAAATAGCCCAGCCCGCAGTGTCGATCATGCCGATGCCGTTGCGTTGCAATAAAGCTCTCACTCGTCGAGCAAGTCGTCTGTCTTCCAGTATGAGTGCGATATCATTTTTTTCTTGCTTTAACCACAAGCGAATTTGTAATGCAATCGCTTGGGCTTCTTCTTCAAATGATTTCGATTGAAATGTATTAAGTGTCTTATTGATAGGTTTTAAGCTTTTGCTAGCTTGTTGTGCGCGATTGTGGAAGTGTGAAACTTGATTATTAAAAACAGCTTGAAGGAAAAGGCTGCTATTTGATTTTGATTCGAGGTGAATGGCAGTCCCATCAAATTGAGAGAGTATATTTATTAAGTAATCATCGTTGTTATGCGCGGTTGATTCAGCGTGAAGATGTAATTCAAGAGAGTCTTGTTTTAAATGGTAATTAATCCATTGTATTTCCGCAGGTAAAAAATCAAAAAAACCAGCGACGTAATAAAAATGAGGTGTGTTTAACTTCAAATTCTTGGCAAGTTTTAATTGGTGTTGGCTTTCTTTATCTAGGCTATTAATTTGTTTGAGTTGTTCATGCCAGGCAATCCATAATGTGTGTACGATGAGTGCTTCTTTACTTAACGCATCTTGTTGTTCATTCTTGCATTGGTAAGCATGTTGTAATTGAGCGGTAAAATCTTCCAAACTTGTGGGTAAATTAATTTGTTTTCGAGTCAATTCATCGAATAACTCAAGTAAGGCATATGCTGTGGTGAGTAAGTTGTGTTTTCCAAATAAATTTTTATGTTGTTGTAAAGCATCGATTAGAATTAGTTCGCGTGCATTTTTCGGGATGGTTTGTTTATCTAATATTGTTGTTTTGTCTATGTAATCTCTAAACGCATAGATTTGCGGACCCACCATTGCGCCGGCGGAGGTCTCTCCGAATTCGCTTAATATTTGTTTTTGTAAATCAGCCGCGCGATGATAATTGGGTAGAAGGACTATAACGTTTTGTAAAAAAGGAAATTGCGAGCGATATTTGTCAGTAATTTTTTTGGCGATAACCTGAATTATATCGCTATCAAACGCATGGCAGTTGATTGGCAAGTTTGTCATGTAACATCGATATAAAACGCGTTAGAAAATAACGCGTTATTTATACAATTACTTTTCAAGAAGTTTTAATTTGTCTGATTTGCCATCCCACTCTTCGGCATCTGAGGGTGGTGCTTTTTGTTCAGTGATTACCGGCCAGTTCAAGCAAAGCTCGGCGTTTAGGGCGATAAAATGTTCTTGGCCTTCAGGAACGTCATCTTCAGCAAATATAGCCTCTGCTGGGCACTCTGGTTCACATAAAGTGCAATCGATGCACTCTTCTGGGTCAATGGCTAGAAAATTGGGGCCTTCGTGAAAACAGTCCACGGGGCAGACTTCAACACAGTCGGTGTATTTGCACTTAATGCAATTTTCCACCACAACATAAGTCATTCAAAAACTCCTGAATAAGATGATTCAATTAAGGCGCGAATGCGAGATAAATTCATGACGTATTCGAGCAGGCGCTATTTTAGTAAGAAATTGGAAATTCTGCGAGCCTTAGATTTTATATTTTGATAAAAAAATTAGTTTACGGTTATTTATTAAGCAAATTCTTGAGTTTATAGAGCTCTTCTAAGGCTTGTTTGGGCGTTAATTCATCAGGGTTTAGTTCTTTTAGTGCTTCGATGGTGGGTTCCTTGGGTGGGTCAATGCATAAAGCCAGTTGCTGTTGCCCATGTTGGTCAGGTTGCGGTTGATTTTGATTTTCCAATTCAACTAAACGCATCTTTGCCTTGTTGATAACTTTTTGTGGTACTCCAGCAAGGCTGGCTACCTGTAAACCATAACTTTTACTTGCTGGGCCTTGTTTTATATGGTGCAGAAAGATAATCCGGTTATTGTGCTCAGTTGCCGATAAGTGAATGTTGTCTACATTTCGGTGTTTTTCCGGTAAGGTTGTGAGTTCGAAATAATGTGTCGCAAATAAGGTTAAAGACTTTACATTTGTTGCAATATGTTCAGCGCAAGCCCAGGCTAATGCTAGTCCATCAAAAGTGCTGGTGCCGCGACCGATTTCATCTAATAAAACCAAGCTATTTGAAGTGGCATTATGCAAAATATTAGCGGTTTCTGTCATTTCCACCATAAAAGTTGAACGTCCGCCAGCGAGATCATCGGATGCTCCAATTCGAGTAAATATGCGATCAATTTCACCAATTTTTGCGGATTCAGCTGGAACATAACTGCCGATGTGCGCAAGTAAGACAATTAGCGCGGTTTGGCGCATATATGTTGATTTGCCACCCATGTTAGGGCCGGTGATGATTAGTAGTTTTCGTGCTTCAGAGACTTCTAAGTTATTCGGTACAAACGCATTATCGAGAACATTTTCAACTACTGGGTGACGACCGGCTTGTATATGTATGCCATTTTTGGATTGTAATATTGGCTGGCAAAGATTTAATGTGACTGCTCGTTCTGTCAAATTATTTAAAACATCCAGTTCTGATAGGCCGGAGGCGGTGTTCTGTAAACCGATTATATGCGCTTGCAGATCTTCGATGATTTTGTCATAAAGTGCTTTTTCTTTTGCGAGTGCGCGTTCTTTTGCGCTGAGTATTTTATCTTCAAATTCTTTGAGCTCAGGGGTAATAAACCGCTCTGCAGCTTTTAAGGTTTGACGTCGAATATAATGAGCTGGAGCATTGTCGGAATGTAAACGGCTGATTTCAATATAATAGCCGTGGATGCGATTATATCCGACTTTTAATGTGTTAATGCCGGTTAATTCTTTTTCTTTTTTCTCAAGGTCAATTAGAAATTGATCACTGTTTTCACGTAACTCACGCAGTTCATCAAGTTCTTTATCAAAGCTTTTTTTAATGACGCCGCCATCACGAATAACTACGGGTGGGTTTTCGATAATCGAGCTTTCTAAAAGCTGGAATATTTGAGGGTGTGAATCAATTTTTTTATGTAGAATTTGAATCAGCTCAGAGGCGCCGAGCTTTTCCATCAGTTGGTGAATGTCTGGCACTATTTTTAATGAATCTCTCAGCACAGCTAGGTCTCTAGGCCGCGCAGATTTTAATGCAATACGAGCTAAAATGCGTTCTATATCTCCGATACCTTTTAGTAAATCATATAAATCGAGATAATTTTGATTTTGTATCAGGCTATCAATGGCTTTATATCGCAGTTTTAATTTTTGATGACTTCGTATTGGTCGATTAAGCCAGCGACGTAATAATCGGCCACCCATGCTGGTTGCAGTGCAATCGAATAGTTGTGCTAATGTATATTCTGTCCCACCTGATAAATTTTGGTCTATCTCCAGATTGCGGCGTGTTGATGCGTCCATAATGATGCCGTCTTCTTGTCGTTCTGTATGTAGAGATTGGATATGGGGTAATGCGGTTTTTTGTGTTTCTTTGACATATTCCAATAAACATCCAGCAGCACCAATTGCAGTACTAAGGTGTTCACAGCCAAATGCACTTAAGTCATGTGTACCGAATTGAAGTTTTAATAATCGGTAAGCGTTTTCTTGATCGTATAACCATGCCGATTGTTTACGGCTGCCAGGACGTTTGCGGGGAAATATATCATTCGATAATAATTCGCTGGTAAGTAATTCTGCTGGATTCAAACGTTCTAGTTCTGACTCGACGGCTTCGGCAGTTGTAAGCTCCATTACTGAAAATCGACCGCTACTGAGATCAAGTGTTGCTAAGCCAAAAACATTGTTTTCAAAGTTTAATGCAGCGAGTAAATTATCTCGACGTTCTTCCAATAATGTTTCGTCAGTGATAGTGCCGGGTGTCAAAATGCGAGTAACTTGTCGTTCAACTGGGCCCTTGCTTGTTGCAGGATCGCCGATTTGTTCGCAAATAGCGATAGATTTTCCGAGTTTTACTAGCTTTGCGAGATAAGGTTCAACAGAATGAAAAGGTACACCGCACATGGGGATTGGTTGATCGCCTGATTTTCCGCGTGCAGTTAATGTGATGTCCAGTAACAGAGAAATTTCTTTTGCATCATCAAAAAATAATTCGTAAAAATCACCCATCCGATAAAATAAAATACTATCTGGGTGCTCTGCCTTGATGCGTAAATATTGTTGCATCATTGGGGTGTGAGGTTTATTTTTTACTATTTTTTTTGGTGTTGTTGTCACTTTTTCAGTGGTAAGTGTATTTGTAGTCATTATATGATTTTACTGTACTAGTTGTGTGTTAGCAGAAGATAAACGCATTTTTAATCGCATATCTCGATAAGCGTGTGCGTATTCCAAAGCGGTTTCACCCGTAATTATTTTTTGTAAAAACAGATCGTAAAGTGATTGATCCATGGTGGCCATTTCAGATGCGCCTTCCTTGTTCATGAAATCTTGCATGCCGGCAAAATTACCTTTTTGAATTAAATCGCTCATGTGCGAAGAATTTTGTAATAGCTCAAACACGGCAATTAATTTTCCATCAATGTTAGGTACTAATTGTTGGGCCATAATTGCGCGAATATGCATGGAGAGGCTTAATAGAATTTGTTCATGTTTTGAGTCTGGAAATAAATTCAATATTCGGTCGATTGCTTGTACTGCATTGTTGGCGTGAAGGCTGGCAATGCACAAATGGCCGGAATCCGCAAATGCAATCGCCTGTTCCATAGTGTCACGACTTCGAATTTCCCCAATTCCTAAAACATCGGGAGACTGGCGGAGCGCGCTTTCAAGAGCGGCATGGTAAGATTTTGTATCAATTCCTACTTCACGTTGATTAATAATTGATTGTTTGTGTTCGAGTACGTACTCAATGGGATCTTCTATCATAATAATATGTGATGAGTCATGTTCGTTTCGCTGATCAAGTAGAGATGCCAACGAAGTTGATTTTCCAGATCCTGAAGGGCCGACAATTAAGATTAATCCGCGTTTTTGCATGATTAATTTTTCGGTACTAGCTGGTATGCCCAATTCAGTAGGTGTAGGGATGTGCGAAGGAATAGATCGAATAACCATGGATATATTTTGGCGCTGGCAGAAAACATTGATTCTAAAGCGACCAATCCCAGCGGCCTTGTAGCTAATATTAATTTCCAGGTCTTCAAGAAAACGTTGATAAGCTTCTTCGCTCATGATGCCAATGGCAAATAGTTCGAGATTATCTGGGCCTAGAGCGGACCCTTCGGATTGAGTGATTTTGCCATTAATACGATAAGCCGGTGTTTTACCATTGGTGAGAAATAAGTCAGTCGCACCCAAGGCATTCATTTGTCTCAGTAAGGCTGGAAATGAATCTCTCATTGTATCCCCTATTGAACGTTACTTATTTGTATTTTTATATTTTAATGATGTATTTGTTATTTTTTGATTAGGTTGCTTACCTAGTGTGCAGTGTAAATAAAATTTTGCTTATATCAATCTTTATTTGGCAGATTTGCAAGAATTTAGGCGTTGTAACATTTCTGCATGAATCTTGACGTTTCCAGTTATTAAATTCCCATTTTTCAGGTAGTCACTATTGCCATCAGTATCGGTTACGATTCCACCGGCTTCTTGGGCGATCAATACACCAGCAGCGAGATCCCAAGGTTTTAAGCCAAACTCCCAATAACCATCTAATCTCCCCGCGGCAACATATGCTAAGTCTAGTGCGGCTGATCCTGCTCGTCTCACACCAGCGGTGTCTTTAATCATTGCTTTTAAGGTTGGAAGGTATGCGTCTAAATCTTGGTCAGGGCGATAAGGGATTCCTGTACCTAATAATGCGCCAGTCAGTTCTTTGCGTTGAGTTACTCGAATTCTGCGGTCATTTAACTGGGCGCCTTGGCCTCGGGTGGCTGAAAAAATTTCATCTTTCAGTGGGTCAAAGATAACAGCATGCTCAAGTTTATCGCGATATTTCATGGCAATTGAAACCGCAAATTGTGGAAAACCGCGTAAATAATTGGTTGTTCCATCTAAAGGATCAATGATCCATTGGTATTCATTACCTTCTTGAATGCCAGACTCTTCCGCAAGGAAGCTGTGCCCAGGATAGGATTTTCGAATCGTTTGAATGATTTCTTGTTCTGCACGACGATCCACTTCACTAACGTAATCATTACGTGATTTTTCTGTAACATTGAGTGATTCAGTGTGGTTATATGAGCGAATTATGACATTGCCAGCGTTTCGCGCGGCGCGAATAGCTATGGTAACCATGGGGTGCATGGGGAAGCTCCAGTTTAGTGTTAATAAAGCGAGATCAGAAAATCCCTGATAGGGGCGCGTAGTTTAGAGATTTCATGGCATAATGGCAATATATTAAGCAACTTTATAATGAATATTCATCAATGAAAAAGCAAAATGTTAAAATCGTTTTAATTGAAACAAGTCATCCAGGGAATATTGGCGCGGCGGCAAGAGCTATGAAAAATATGTGCCTTGATCAGTTGTATCTTGTTAATCCTAAAGAATTTCCTTCTGCAGTAGCGACCGCGCGGGCTTCAGGCGCTGATGATGTGTTGGCAAATGCAATTTGTTGCAAGAGTTTGCAAGAAGCTGTTAAAGATTGTTCGTTGGTGGTGGGTGCTAGTGCGCGTTTGCGATCTGTGGATTGGCCAGAATTGAATCCTCGGCAATGTGCTGAACTCGTAAATGTAGAAGAAAAACTCTCTCCGGTGGCTATTGTTTTTGGTCGTGAAGACTCTGGTTTAAGTAATGCTGAATTGGATCACTGTCAGTATTTAGTGCATATTCCCACAAATCCTGATTACTCTTCACTAAATATTGCAGCAGCAATTCAGGTGATTTGTTATGAATTGCATCTTGCAAACGATAATATTTCGTCAAAATTTAAGGGGCTGGAGCAACGAGCCACAAATGAGCAATTGGAAGGGTTTTATCAGCATATGGAGTCTGCTTTAACAGAAATTGGTTTTTTAAAGCCACCTAGTTGTCAAAAATTGGTAAGACGATTGCGGCGTTTATATAATCGAGCGCAGCTAGATGAAACGGATGTTAATATTTTAAGAGGTGTTTTGAGCGCAGCTCAAGGTAAGAAATATGATTGGGCGGCAAGAAAGAAGCAGGAGCCTTCTTCTGATTAATTGAATTCAACCGGCTTAGTCCCCAAGAATAGCTTATAGATAAAAATAGAGAAAATATGTTTGCCCAAATAAAAGAAGATATCGCATGTGTTTTCGATAGAGATCCTGCGGCACGAAATTGGTTTGAAGTTATAACGACTTATCCTGGATTGCATGCGTTGCAAGCACATCGTTTTGCGCATTGGGTTTGGAAGCGTAATTTAAAATGGTTGGCTCGTTTACTCTCAGCTATTTCGCGACTATTAACAGGTATAGAGATTCACCCAGGTGCTAAGATTGGGCGGCGGTTTTTTATTGATCACGGGATGGGAGTTGTCATTGGTGAAACTGCTGAGATTGGTGATGATTGCACGATTTATCATGGAGTTACCTTAGGAGGTACGAGTTGGGATGCAGGTAAAAGGCATCCTACCTTGCATGATGGTGTGGTTATTGGGGCTGGGGCTAAGGTTTTAGGGCCCATAGTTGTCGGAAAAGACTCTCGAGTTGGATCTAATGCGGTGGTTGTGAAAGATGTGCCCGAATCTGCCAGTGTGGTAGGTGTTCCTGGTCGAATGGTGACCAAGCCGCATCCTGAACACGAAAAACGACAAGTGATGGCTAGTAAAATGGGTTTTGATGCTTACGGTTCCACAAAAGATATGCCTGATCCAGTTGCAAATGCAGTAAATCGTATGCTGGATCATATGCATGTGGTTGATGAGCGGCAGGAACAAATGTGTAAAGCATTGAAAAGTATGGGAGCTGCTATGGATGACGTCAAATTACCTGAAATTGACTCTTGTAAGCTCGATAGTGGTGAAAATGACGACCCTACCGAAGAAAAGTTAAATGTTAGTTAAACCAGAAATATTTTACAGAGCCTAAAATCGACTAACTTTCGCTAAAATGCACGAATATGTCAGTAAAGCGCAAGAAATTACTAATGCTGAGAAGGTCGTTAAAGGCACAAATAGTGAGTGGTTAAATGGTTGACAAAATTACTAGGGAACTGTACTCTTTGAGGTAGGTAGACTAAAGATAATAATTTTAAGAATACACTAAGGGTATAGGAAGAAAACTATGAGACTAACAACCAAAGGCCGTTATGCGGTAACTGCAATGCTGGATTTATCCATTAATTACCAGAATGGGCCGATAACATTATCTGATATTTCCAAGCGCCAGGGTATTTCTCTCTCATATTTAGAGCAATTATTTTCTAAATTACGTAAGAACGGTCTTGTTGACAGCGCTCGTGGCCCTGGTGGCGGATATCGCTTAAGCCGAGATGCCGCTGAAATTGCCGTAGGCGAAATTATCACGGCTGTAGATGAAAAAATTGATGCAACGAATTGTGGTGGTAAAGGCGACTGTCATAACGGTGGACCTTGTTTGACCCATGAGCTATGGTGTGATCTGAGTAGTCAGATTCGTAATTTCCTTGATGGTATCACCCTCGGTCAATTGGTTAAGGATCGTGAGCAAAAAGAAGCAATTGCCATTGAGTTCGCAGAGAATGAAGAAGCTGATAGTAGTAAAATAGTTGGTAATACTGCGGCTGCAATGTAAATATATTTTCATACCTACACTGGTTGTTTTTATGGCGATCATTCTGTAAGTAATATGTCGATTTATTTTGATCATAATGCAGCAACGCCTTTAGACGAACGGGTGTTGGACGAAATGCTTCCTTTCATGAGGGCACATTACGCTAATCCTTCCAGTATTCATTCTCAAGGCCGTGTTGCCCGTAACGCAATAAATATTGCCAGAGAGCAGGTAGCGGAGTTAGTTAATGCTCACCCTTCCCAGGTGATTTTTACCAGTGGTGGTACAGAAGCCAATAACCTTGCTATCAAGGGTTCATTGCGTGGGATGGGGCTTAGTGCGTTGACTTGTAGCGCGATTGAGCATCCTAGTATAAGGGATGTTGTTAGATATTTTGATGGCACAGTGCCTAATAGTGAGTTGCCTGTGGACTCGTCGGGATATATCGTAAAAGACGCACTAATTGAAATCTGTCAAAAAGAAAAACAATTGCTCGTAAGTATGATGCTGGCAAATAACGAGACGGGGACTGTTCAAAATATTTTAGAGCTAACTCAGGTTGCTCGATCACAAGGGCACTTTGTACATACTGACGCCGTGCAAGCCATTGGAAAAATGCCGGTAGATTTTGTTAAGTTAGGTGTGCATTTAATGACGATATCTGCACACAAATTTTACGGACCAAAAGGTATTGGTGCATTAATTTATGATAAATCGATTGATGTTGAGCCAATTGTTCATGGCGGTGGTCAAGAAAAGAATTTACGCTCTGGAACAGAAAATGTCGCAGGCATTGTTGGATTTGGTAAGGCTGCATCACTAGCTGGATCTAATTTAGAAAAAAACCAAAAGCATTTGGCAAATTTGCAACGGTATTTTGAAGAGCGACTGAGGCAATTACCCAGCATTGTATTGTTTGCTGCTAATGCTAATCGCTTGGTTAATACGACATTTTTCAGTGTGCCAGGAATAGTTGGTGAAGCTTTGTTAATGCGTCTTGACGAGTGTGGTGTAGCACTAACAAGCGGTTCCGCTTGCGCTAGTAAAAGTGATAAACCCAGTCATGTATTAATGGCAATGGGTGTAGATGAACAAGTCGCCAAAAGTGCAATAAGAGTGAGCTTTGGGTTGAAAAATACCAAAGTGGAAATTGATAATTTTTTCAGTGTTTTAGTTTTGCAATTAAATTTGCTCGGTTTACTAAACGCTGAATCGTAATACGTTTAATGGAGTTTTAGTGATGAAATTACCGATATATCTTGACTATTCAGCAACTACCCCAGTGGATCCACGGGTAGCAGAAAAAATGTGTAATTGTCTGACCATGGGCCAAAATTTTGGTAATCCAGCATCACGTTCTCACCAGTTTGGCTGGGAAGCTGATGATGCGGTTAAGAATGCTCGTAAGCAAGTTGCAGATTTGATTAATGCAGATTCAAAAGAAATTGTTTGGACCTCTGGTGCGACAGAATCTAATAATTTAGCGATTAAAGGTATTGCGCATTTCTATCATAAAAAAGGTAAGCATATTATAACGTGCAAGACAGAGCACAAAGCTGTGCTCGATACTTGCCGTCAGTTGGAACGTGAAGGCTTTGAGGTCACTTATCTTGACCCGGAAGCGAATGGATTAGTTGATCTAAAGAAACTAGAGTCAGCTATCCGCGAAGACACTATTCTTGTTTCATTAATGCATGTAAACAATGAAATAGGCGTGGTTTTGGATATAGAGGCGGTGGGTGAGTTAACTCGATCTAAAGGTATTATACTTCATGTTGATGCAGCGCAAAGTGCGGGTAAAGTGCCAATTGATTTGAAAAAAATGAAGGTGGATCTCATGTCATTTTCAGCACATAAGATTTATGGTCCCAAAGGTATGGGTGCATTATATGTGCGCCGTAAGCCACGTGTGCGATTAGAAGCTCAAATGCACGGTGGCGGGCATGAGCGTGGTATGCGCTCAGGTACTTTAGCAACTCATCAAATTGTTGGTATGGGTGAAGCCTTTGCTATTGCAAAAGCAGAAATGGCGACTGAAAATGAACGTTTGCATACCTTGCGAAATCGTCTGTATGACGGCATTAAAGATATGGAAGAGATTTATTTAAATGGTGATGAAGAGTCTCGTATTGCGGGTAACCTGAATGTAAGTTTTAACTTTGTTGAGGGTGAATCACTGATTATGGCATTAAAAGATGTTGCTGTTTCATCAGGTTCAGCATGTACTTCAGCTAGTTTAGAGCCATCATATGTTTTACGCGCCATTGGTCGAAATGATGAGTTGGCCCATAGTTCCATACGTTTTAGCATAGGCCGGTTTACCACTGAAGAAGATATAGACTATTCAATTAAATTGATAAGAGATAAAGTCGAAAAATTACGTGACCTTTCTCCACTTTGGGAAATGTATAAAGACGGTATAGATTTGTCTAAAATTCAATGGGCTGCTCACTAAAATGGCAATATCCATGACTGAGGCAGCAGCCAATCGCGTTCGGTTATTTCTTGATAAGCGTGGTAAAGGTGTTGGTTTGCGCCTGGGTGTAAAAACCAACGGCTGTTCTGGCATGTCTTATGTGTTGGAATTTGTTGATAACATCGAAGAAGTCGACGAAGTGTTTGAGCAATTTGGTGTTAAAGTGATTGTTGATAAGAAAAGTTTAATTTATATCGATGGCACTGAGCTAGATTATACAAAAGAAGGTTTGAATGAAGGGTTTAAATTCAACAATCCTAATGTAACTGGTGAGTGTGGCTGCGGCGAAAGTTTTAACGTCTAAGATTAATTCGATTTTTCCGGTATAAAATTAAAAAAAATAGTATATATGGAAAAGACTAACAATTATTTTACCTTGTTTGATATGCCTGTTACGTTTGATATCGACTTGACTGAGTTAACTCAGCGTTATCTTAAATTGCAAAAGGCTATTCATCCCGATAAGTTTTCCAATTCAGCTGAGCAAGAACGCGTGTTTTCAGTTCAGCAAACTGCTCAACTCAATGATGCTTATGATACTTTGAAAAAACCGTTGCTTCGTGCACGCTATTTATTGGAGTTGAATGGTGTTCATCTTAACGATGAAAAAAATACTATTATGGATTCTGATTTTTTAATGCAGCAAATGGAGTTGCGTGAAATAGTTGAAAAGGTAAAGACTGGAAATGCTGACATTGAAACCTTAGAAGAAACGATTGATCATATCGATGATCTATATAATGCCAAGTTGCAGGTCATGAAAAAACTTTTTGCTGTACCTGAGCCTGTGTTTGAGCATATTGCTGATATTGCCAGAAAATTGCAGTTTTTCAGTAAGCTTCGGGAAGAAGCAGATTCGTTGGCAGTTAAATTAGCCGATCACTAATTTTTTTTTAAAGAATAAATATGGCCTTACTTCAAATATCTGAACCTGGAGAATCTACTGCTCCGCACGAGCATCGCTTGGCGGTGGGTATTGACTTGGGTACGACAAATTCATTAGTTGCTACCGTTCGTAGTGGTTCGACAGAGACATTGCCTGATTTGAACGGCAGACATTTACTGCCTTCTGTTGTTCGATATCTCACTGATAGCGCACCTGTTGTTGGTGCTGAAGCTGAGGCAGCGGCCGCAATTGATCCTTTAAATACTGTTGTATCTGTAAAACGTCTGATGGGGCGCGGTATTGAAGATGTAAATCTGTTGGGATCTAGATTGCCATATCAATTTGAAAAAAGTGAATCTGATATGCCGCTCATAAAAACTGCTGCAGGGAATAAAAGCCCTGTCGAAGTGTCTGCAGATATATTAAGTGTACTAAATGAGAGAGCGCGGCAAAGCTTGGGTGGTGATTTAGCGGGCGCGGTTATTACTGTACCAGCCTATTTTGATGAAGCTCAACGCCAGGCAACAAAGGATGCAGCTCAATTAGCAGGTATCAATGTATTTCGATTATTGAATGAGCCAACTGCCGCAGCAATTGCCTATGGTCTGGACACGGGTTCTGAAGGGGATGTGGTGATTTTTGATTTTGGTGGCGGCACATTTGATGTGTCTATACTGAGATTAAATAAAGGCATATTCGAAGTATTAGCAACTGCTGGGGATTCTGCTTTAGGTGGCGATGATATGGATGCAGCCATTGCCCATTGGTTAATGGAGCAAGCTGGTATTGATGATGCGAAAGCTGAGCATACGACGTTACGCTATGTTATGCAGCAAGCAAGGCAAATAAAAGAAGCATTAACTGAGCAGAGTTCTGTCAGTATTATTTTAAATATAGAAAATGATGCTTCGTGGTCTGGTAGTCTAGATCGCACTCGTTTAAATGAAATTATTTTATCTGTTGTAAAGAAAACCTTGCAACCTTGTCGTCAGGCGCTGCGAGATGCGAGTTTAACAAAAACAGATATTAAACAAGTTGTCATGGTCGGTGGCTCTACACGTGTGCCATTGGTTAGAGAAAAGGTTGCCGAATTTTTTAAATGTGATCCACTAGTGGATATTGATCCGGATAAGGTGGTAGCTATTGGAGCCGCTATCCAAGCCGATATATTAGCCGGAAATAAGTCTGATGATGAGATGTTGTTGCTGGATGTAATACCGTTGTCATTAGGATTAGAGACAATGGGTGGATTAGTGGAAAAAGTCATTCCTCGAAATACAACTATTCCGATTGCCCGTGCCCAAGAGTTTACGACTTATAAAGATGGCCAAACTGCCATGGCTATTCACGTTTTGCAAGGTGAGCGGGAGATTGTTGATGATTGTCGATCATTAGCGAGATTTGAATTGCGGGGTATTCCACCAATGGTGGCGGGGTCAGCAAGAATTCAAGTCACTTTTCAGGTGGATGCTGATGGTTTGTTAAGTGTTACTGCAAAAGAACAAACGAGCGGAGTGGTTAGTCATATTGAAGTTAAGCCATCTTATGGTTTAACGGATCATGAAATTGAATCTATGTTGCTCAGTTCATTTGATCATGCTGAGGAAGATATTAAACTCCGAAAATTACGTGAACAGCAGGTTGAAGCGGATCGTGAAATCTTAGCGCTAGAAGCAGCGTTACAAGAAGATTCAGAAATTTTGTTGAATAAAGATGAATTAGTTGCCATTAATAGTGCTTTAAATGAATTAAAAGTGATTCGTCAAGAAGGTGATGCTGATGCCATTAAATCAGCAATAGATAAAGTGGAAAGTGTGTGCGAATTTTATGTTCAGCGCAGAATGAATAAAAATATAGAAAAAGCGTTGTCTGGCCACAAAGTTAACGAATTTAAATAGGTAGCAGTATGACTCAAATTATCGTATTACCCCATGAAGAGCTTTGCCCTGAAGGTGCAGTTATTGAATCAGAGAAAGGTGTGACAATATGTGATGCATTGTTGGCAAATGATGTGGATCTAGAACATGCTTGTGAAAAATCATGTGCTTGTACTACTTGTCATATAATTGTTCGAGAAGGTTTTGATTCGCTCACTGAATCTACCGAGGAAGAAGATGATATGTTGGATAAAGCTTGGGGTTTAGAACCTGATTCAAGATTAGGTTGTCAGGCAGTGGTGGCTGATGAAGATCTGGTCGTTGAAATCCCTAAATATACCATTAATATGGTTTCTGAAAATCATTAGATTCTGGAGAAATATAGTGAGTTTAAAATGGGTTGATTCTTTAGATGTTGCGATCGAACTTGATGAGAAATATCCTGAGGTTGATCCTAAATTAATTCGTTTCACAGATTTACATAGCTGGGTAATGGGGTTGGAGAATTTTGATGATGACCCAGATCACTCAGGTGAGAAGATTTTGGAAGCGATTCAAATGGCCTGGATTGAAGAGAGAGAGTAGTCTACTCTTCTAGCTGGCTTGCGCAGTTAATGCAATGTGTCGCAGCGGGATCAATTTGTAAGCGATTCTCAGGAATTTCATTATCACAACGTAAGCAAAATCCGTATTCATCATTCTCAATACGTAAAAGTGCGGACTTTATTTTAGTTAATTCAAGTTGACGTCGCCTTTTGGTTTCTAGCGACATAGCTTGAGCTTGAAGCGCATCCATTCGTGATAATCGTCCAACTTTAGATTGATCTAGTTCAACTACGTCTGCTGCATTTTCATTTGAATTTGTCCTATTCAATAATTCCTGCTGTTTGTATAGCAAGATTTTTTTATAGTGATTGATATCCATATTATTAATCCCTCCAATACGCAATAAATTGATCGCGTTAAATATGGTGCAATAAAAAAGCCCGAACAAGTCAGGCTTTTTTGATATTAAACGAGAATCTGCTTAAAGGCCGTTATCATCATACTGATACAGTGTTGCGTTTAAGTCATTAGTATCATCCAATTGAGTTTTGTCTCCATGGCCCTGATAGCTCCCAATATTAGGTGTTAAGATACAGGCTTCATCAGTTTCACATAAACTATTATCGTTGCCTATGTCATCTCCAATGATTTCGATGGCATTACTTAAAAATGAAAATGGAGTGCCAGCATAAAAAGTGTGTTCTTCATTCGTGTTAACAGTTGACAGTTGGTTTCGAGCTATCGTGTTATCTGCTGAATTTAATGTCCAATCAAATAGCTTGCAGCCATTGTTATTGCTACCATCACCTGCGTTGTTACAAGTACCGCCACCTGCTTCTATTGTTGCTGCAGTTTGACTACCCCAAGCGCGATATTCATTTTCGAATTCGATAAATGTGTTTGCATTGTTAACGTGGAAGGTGGCGTCAGCAGTATAGTTACTAATATTTGTTTCGCTAGCAACTGAACTAAATATTTCTGCTATTGCGCTATCGTTTATGGAAATGGATGTAATGTTATCACAACTTATATCAGGGCAATCCAAAGCTGCATTATAAGCATCAAGAACATTGATTAGGCTATTTGCTTCATCTGTCGCATCAAATTTAATGCCGCTTGATAAGTTATTGGCAGTTGTAATGTTACTGAGGAGATTGTTTCTCGCGTCATTTACACCACCCGATTGTTCAAATCTCAGTCCATTATCACCATTAGAAGTTATGGTCGCCGAATTAATAATGTTGTTGCTTGCGCCAGAAATGACTAGACCGTCCAGGCGATTGTTACTGGTAGAAATTTGGACTAACTGGTTGTTGTTTCCACTAACAATAATTCCATTTTCATCATTGTTTGCGCTGCTGATATTTAACAATGAAACATCAGTACCTGCTAGGTTAATCCCAGATAAGGCGTTATTTGCGCTCATTGCGTTTGCTATAACATTACCGCCCTGAGTTACTTGGTTGCTGTTTATATAGATTCCATGGCCATCATTATTTAAAGATTGAATGTGCAATGCTCTGGTAAGTAGGGTGTCACTTATCTCAATTCCATTTCCTTCTGAGTTGCTCACAGAAGCAAATTTTAAAGTAGCAAAACTGACTCGATCTATTTGTATGCCAATATGACTATTACTCGCGTTGATGTCACCTTCAAACCAGGTGCCAACACTGTTATTGGATATCAAGACGCCAGCGTTGATTGAAGCCGGTTGAAGCGTTTCTCCCGGCTTAACTAATAATGACACGCCATCTGCAGCCAATTCAAAACGACGGTTTAAATCTGCTTCATCTTGCGCAACATATATTGCACCCTCTGAAGATAATATCGTCTTGTTGGCATTAACAATCGGATTGTTCCACCAAATACCTTCACCTGATTGAGCAATAACTTGATTGCCGTTCATTACATCGATACGATTCTCTTTCCAGTTTGGCGACGAGCCAAAACTAATTAGATC
>Ga0316207_10000550_pt1 | contig 57715 bp, 91 predicted proteins | sample 6weekpyrite_MG_FD_204943 | JGI IMG/M metagenome (GOLD analysis project Ga0316207, IMG submission 204943) | Microbial mat bacterial communities from mineral coupon in-situ incubated in ocean water Damariscotta River, Maine, United States -... | ecosystem: Environmental > Aquatic > Marine >...
TTGGAAAGAAGCTGAACCATATATTATGAAGGATGCTAAATGGGCTTATAGGTATGCTAGACATGTACTTGAAGCTCCTTGGAAAGAAGCTGAACCATATATTATGAAGGATGCTAAATGGGCTTATTGTTATGCTAAAAATATACTTGAAGCTCCTTGGCAAGAAGCTGAACCATATATTATGACGGATACTAAATATACTTGCTGGTATGCTAAAGATGTACTTAAAGCTCCTTGGAAAGAAGCTGAACCATATATTATGAAGGATGCTGAATGGGCTTATTACTATGCTAGTTATATACTTCAAGCTCCTTTTCCAGAAGCTGAACCATATATTAAAAAGGATGCTGAATGGGCTTATAGGTATGTTAGATATATACTTAAAGCTCCTTTTCCAGAAGCTGAACCATATATTAAAAAGGATGCTGAATGGGCTTATAGGTATGCTAGATATATACTTAATACTCCTTTTCCAGAAGCTGAACCATATATTAAAAAGGATGCTAAATGGGCTTATTACTATGCTGAGTGGGTGCTTAGAGGTTCTTGGGAAGATGCTGAACCATATATTAGAAAAGATAAGTTCTATGCTCAAATGTATTTACAATATGTATGTAGAATCCCTTTTCCTGAGGGTGCTAAATATTATGAAACAGGTAAATCAATTCCTGAACCAGTATTAATGAGGTATATAAACGCAAATATGCCTCAAGAAGCCGAGGAAAATGATGCATAATTATAGTAAAGAGAATTTTACATTAAATAAAATGATATTATTCCTTGCAATAATAGGATTAATAGTTAATATACTATTTAACTTACCAATTACGTTAAACAGTATAAATACTTTATGTAGTAATTGTATAGTAGAGAAATACGGAGGAGAGATATATGGCGTAGTCACAAACATTTTAGAATAATTTTTTAATAATGAAGATAAGGTTAATGATATGACAAATAAATTTAAAGTAAGCGGAGATATAGTATCTCCATTTGCTCCTATTATTTTCAGACATAATTTATGTGAGAAAATGGCATGGAGTAATAAAGAAAAGAAATCTGTACCGAATCCTGAAGGTACATATAGTGTTACACAGCTTTTTGATCCTTCTAATAAAGAGCATAAAAAGTTTATAGATAAGTTAGAAGAGTTGAATCAGAAAGCATATGAATTAGGTGATCCTGATAATAAAATTAAGACACTATATAAGACTAGTGAGAAATCTAAATCTGTACCAGAGGGAATGAGAGCTTATACATGGACCCAAGCAGGAGATCGTTCTCCAACTGTAAAGGATATGCAGAAGAATGAATTACCTGATAGTATTGTTAATGAAATGTCTTCAGGCTCTAACATTAGAGTTGTTCTCTTCTATAAAGAGATTGACGCTAATGGCTGGGGAGGTATAAAACTATACCTTAGAACTGTGCAGGTAAAAGACCTTCAGAAGTTTGGTAGTGACGATAATCTACTGGATGATGATGATGATGGTTTTGTTCTTGATGAATCAGTTACAAATTCTGATCTGAGTGATGAGGACTTCATCTAATGAGTTCAGGGTGGTTAGAGAGTGGACTACCGTGTAAGTACTGTCCTTCATCAGATGCTGTGAGCTTAAATGATGAGGGATGGTACAAATGCTTCAGTTGTGGAGTGAATTATAAAGACAGTGATGAGATTGTTAACAAGAGGCGATACATGAATTTAGTAGATGGACATATACAGGCATTAAAAACAAGAGGGATATCTTTAGAGACCTGTAAGAAATGGGATGTTAGCTGTGGGTATAATCAATCGGTAGCCGGTGTGATATTCCCTTACAAAGATGCTACAGGTAAAACTATTGCCCAAAAGTTTAGAAGCACTGATAAAGGCTTCCAACTCCTTGGTGAGACATCCAAAGTGTCTTCCTTACTATTTGGGTCGTGGCTATGGCCTGCTGGCAGTAGTATGAAGATCATTATCACTGAGGGGGAACTGGATGCTTTATCTGTATCACAGATGCAGGGAAATAGATATCCTGTCGTATCAGTGCCACTAGGGGCTTCAAAAGGATCTTCCAAGATTACTAAAGTTCTTGCCGAGAATTTAACATACTTAAATAGTTTTCCAGAAATCATTTTAATGTTTGATATGGATGAGGCTGGACAGAATGAAGCCAGATTATGCTCTAAACTATTCTCTCCCGGTAAGTGTAAAATAGCTTCACTACCTTTGAAAGATGCTAATGAGATGGTGAAAGCAGGGAGAGAGGAAGAGCTAAGGAAGTCTATTTGGAATGCTCAACCATACCGTCCAGAGGGTATTCTGACTATTGATGATCTAATGAGTGAATTGGATATTGAACCTGAACCGGGTATATCATATCCATGGGCACCATTAACAGAATGGACCTATGGTTTAGGGAGGCCTGAGTTCAATGTGTTTATATCCGGAACAGGTATGGGAAAGACTTCGATATATAGAGCTATTATGGCTCATATCTTAAAGGAGCATGACGCTAAAATAGGGGCTATATTCTTAGAGGAAACACCTAAAGATACCATTATTAAACTAGCTGGTAATATGGTGGCTAAGAGATTTGATAGCCCCTTGATCTCCTTTGATAAACAGGACAGAAATGATGCTATTGAGTCATTACGAGGTAAGGTATTTGTTAACGATTTACGTGCTGATAATAGCTGGGTGAGAGTAGAAGAGAAGATTAGACATATGATCGTAGGAGAGGGATGTGAGTATATTTTTCTGGATCACTTAACTAAATTCAGTGATGGGGCCAGTGACCCTAATAAAACAATGGAAACAATATGTAGTTCTATTTCAGATATGTGTATGGAGCTAAACGCTAATATTAATTGTATTGCCCATACTAGAAAGACCGCAGGGGATGGGAAGAGCTTTGAAGAAGGTGGCAGACCGGGTAGTGATGATATTAAAGGTAGTGGGGCTATTAAACAATATGCATGGAATATATTAAGTCTTAGTAGGAACCAACAATCTAATGATGAGTATAAACGTAACATCAGTAAGATTACTTTAATTAAATGCAGGAATGCAGGAGAGAATGTAGGTAGGGAATTTTATATACGTTATGATCCTGAAACAGCTTTGTTAACTGAGGAACCTGATATGGAGGATTTGTAATGCCCTTATATAATGTAACTAAACGGACTCTTATCACAGAGGTGTTTAGCATTGAAGCATGGTCGGAGGATGATATTGATATTGTTGACCCTGATACTTATACTGATTTACTATCCCGAACTGAAAAAGATTATGGCACACCTAAGATAGACTTTATAACTTATTTACCGGAGGAATTGATAGATGTCGAAAGATTTGATGACGTATAATGATATAGATTTAGATATCTCTAAAGTCTATACATTTGATATTGAAACGGATGGCTTGAAGGATTATACCGTTATACACTGTATGGTTCTAGAGGACCTCCATACCAAGGAGATATTTGAATATACACCAGATGAGATAGTTAAAGGTTTAACTAAACTTAGTACTGCTGATGTGATTGTAGGCCATAATATTATAGGGTTTGACCTAAAAGTTATAAAAGACTTATATCCAGAACAATACAATCCTTTATTAGAGTGTGAAATATTAGACACATTAGTGATGTCACGATTATTATCAAATAATAGAATAGTACGTGATGAGGTGCTTATAGCAGCACAAAAGATGGCTAATGAGGACTTTCTAACTATGGATAGTTTCACAGGTCGTGTTAAGTCCTTAAAAGGGTCTCATAGTTTAGAGGCGTGGGGCAGACGTTTAAGTCGTTTGGATTTTAAAGGAGAAGATTGGAATAAAGGTGACTTTGGGAAGACTACTGATTGGAAGGAGTATACACCTGAAATGTTAGCGTATTGTAGGCAGGATGTTATACTTAATACGAAACTTCTAGAACTATTGCTGAAAGCAAAGGATACGTATAACTGTCCTTGGTTACCTATTCAGATGGAGTGTGAGCTACAGTTCATATTAACAGAACAGGAACGTTACGGCTGTGCGTTTGATCTAGATAAAGCAACTGGACTATACGGTCTGTTAATACAGCGTAGAGAAAACTTAAAAGAGGAATTAAGGCAGTCCTTTAATGGATGGACGGAGACCATGAAGACTCCGTTATATTATACTGCTGAAATAGATGACAGGAAGTTTAAAGCCGTTACGAAGAGTCAATTAAGTGCTGAATTATATGCCTCATTTCAGTCTACAGATGTAAGACCGCGCTACAAAGTAACTAAGAAATGGCTGAATAAGTTTATTAAACCCGGTCCATTACGTACCAAACATCATCCATTTAATCCGGGATCAGCTAGTGATATAGAGAGGGAATTCCGTAAGAAGTATAAATGGAGGCCAAAGGAGTATAACTATAATGGTACTGCTAAATGTGGAGTCGAGGTGTTAAAGGATTTGGATTATCCGGAAGCAAAGCTATTAGTAGAGTTGGAAGTTGTTCAAGATCGTTTAGAGAAGTTAGCAGAAGGTAAGAGAAATCCCGGCTATATTCATGATATAGGAGATGATGGACGTATACACCATCATGTTAATACGTTAGGGACAATCACTAATAGATGTGCCCATTCACGTCCTAATTTAGGACAAGTACCTGCTACTGGTGTGTTATATGGAGAAGCATTTAGAAGCCTTTTCACAGCGTCGGAAGGCCGTGTATTAGTTGGCTCAGATTTATCTGGCATTGAAATGAGAGTACAGGCTGAGTATATGCACGAATGGGATGACGGTGAGTTTATAAAGTCTGTAGTATTTGGTAAATCTTCTGAGGGCACCGATGCACATAGTCGAAATGCTGAGATATTAAAATGTGATAGAGCTACTGCCAAGACCTTTTACTATGCTATGATCTATGGGGGCGGTATGTGGAAATTAGGCGATACAGTAGGAATCACAGATACTGATATGAATAATCTAGGAGGACCAATGCCGCAGTGGATTTCTGCATATTTGGATGGTCAAGGTAAGGCAGTTAATACTGTTAACAGAGCTAAGGTAATGAAGGGAAAGAAGCTTAAAGAAAGAATGATTGAAGGAACTCCTGCTCTTGCAAATATGATAGATCGCAGTAAGGAGCAACATAGTACCCAAGGCTATATAACATCTCTAGACGGTCGTCCAATCTTTACCAGAGCGGCTCATAGTGCTTTTAACAGTACCTTACAATCAGGAGGATCAATTGTTGCTAAGTTTTGGGTAATATGTGTAAATAGATTATTAACTCAAGAACAGATAGATGCTAAACAAGTGTGGTTTGTACATGACGAGATTGCACTAGACACACTACCTGAAGATGCTGAAAGAGTTCAAGAGATTTGTAAAGAAGCTATAAAGCTTGTGGAGAAATTCCTAGACTTTAAATGTCCTCTGGATGTAGATACAAAGGTGGGTAAAAATTGGTTAGAAATACATTAGGAGATTGTTATGCAGTTTGAGAAATATGTTAATTTCAAGGCACTAGATGTGTTAAGTATGGACGGAACAGAGTTAGCACAACTTCAAAAGGATGTTAGAAAGATGGCTAAACAGTGTTCAGATAGTCCCTATCAGTATAAAGATTCGGAGGTCCGTCATGTCTGATGTCTTATCGCCTATAGAAGGTGATTTAGTTAAATTATCCACATATGGAAGGGAAGTAATCACTCGCTGGAGTTGGCGATATATACATCCCGATATTAAGGTAATAGAAGTATTAGATGAGGAGTGTGTAAGATATGATACAGCAGTTTAAAGAAAGCTTACTGGCTTTAGTATATGCTTTGTTTATATTTTACATAGGAACTACAGTGATAGTTATATTATTACTAATTCTAGCGGCTTCTCCTGTATTCTTAATTATTAATACAGTACATGAATTCATATTAGATATTAGAGGTAAATAAATGGTTAGGTTATTAATAGATGGGGATATTCTGATATATCAGACTAGTGTATCACTTCAAGTAAGCACTCCTATAAACGAGATTATAGAATTAGAGGAACTTAAAAATGGGTTTCATAATAATTTCCTGACTAAGGAAGACGTTTCTGATATCATTGTTTCATGGGCCAATATAGATGATGTGATGATGGAAGTTCATAGACGTGTAGATGCTTTAAAACGTAGATTTAAAACTGATAACATTATTATTACCTTATCAGACTTGAAAAACTTTAGGAAAGATGTTTTAGCTACATATAAGATGAATAGAAAGAATGTTATAAAGCCTGTATGCTTACCTTTTGTTAGAAAACATATTCAGCAATATTATCCGCATGTAATATATCCGAGACTAGAGGCTGATGATGTGATGGGGATATTAGCTACTGATCCTGATAATAGTGAGGAACAGATTATTGTTTCTGATGATAAGGATTTAGAGCAAATACCGGGACGTTTATATAAGCCAATGACTAAGAAATTATTAACTATTACGGAGAAGCAAGGACAATACAAATGGTATGAACAAACACTGACAGGAGATGCTGTTGATAACTATATTGGATGTCCTAAAATAGGCCCAAAAAAAGCTAAACAAATATTAGATATTAACTTGACAGGTGAAGATGTTTGGAGTAATATTCTATCCACCTACCAAGGAGCAGGTTTAACAAAAGAAGATATGTTAGTGCAGGCCAATGTGGCAAGGATGTTAAAACATGGTGATTATAATATTGACACTAATAAAATTAAACTATTTAAATATTAAGGAATGAATATGACTAATATAATTGATTTCACTTCTGAAAAATCAAAACTTGCTTCTAAATCCGTTAAACCCCCTGAAACCGGTGATGACTATGATTTAGCCTCGTTAATGTCTACAGCCGATGAGGCAATAATCTATATGGATGTACAAGGTAATTATCCGCTTGATATTACATGTATGAATACTGTGTTTAAAGTAAATAGAGATATTACCGCAGAGAATGTTGCATTACGTATGACTTTAATGCGTGAGGAATTTGAAGAGACTTATAAAGCTTTAGAAGGAGCCTTACATGATATAAAAAACACTGGTTCCATAGCGGACGAGACATATATAGAAATATTAGATGGACTTGTGGATCAGACAGTTATTAATCTAGGCACAGCGGATATATTAAACATGGACTTTGACGGTGCTTGGGATGAGATTTTACAGAGTAACCTATCAAAGGTGGATACTGAGACTGGTAGAATTGAGTATAGAGAAGATGGGAAGGTGTTGAAGGGAGCTAACTATAAAGCACCGGATTTAACTGAATATATTAACTTTCTTCAGGACTTGGAATAATGAAGACACAATCAGCTAAGGCAAAGGGACGTAGATTACAGCAGTGGGTACGTGATATGATCTACAAGACCTTTCCAGTACTGAAAGAAGGAGATGTAAGAAGTACATCTATGGGAGCTGGAGGAGAAGATATACAATTATCCCCAAAGGCTAGGAAATCCTTCCCATATAGTGTGGAATGTAAGAGTAAGGCTAAATATGCAGTTTACAAGGATTATGACCAAGCTGTTAGTAATTGTGGTAAGTATCAGCCTTTATTAGTTATCAAAGCAGATAGAAGAGATCCTTTAGTGGTAATAGATGCTAAATACTTTTTTAAAATGGTTAAAAGGAAATAAGAATGATAAATATAGACTATAAACGTGATGAGCTATTTGATGAGTATTCAAAAGAGACATTTAAAGATAGATACCAATTACCTCATGAGCACTCTCCTCAAGACGCTTTGGCAAGAGCGGCACAAGCATGGTCAGGAGGTGATAGTGAATTAGCTCAACGTCTTTACGACTATAGTTCCAAGCATTGGTTTATGTTTGCGTCACCAGTATTAGCCAACGCACCGGAAGGTGATGAAAGTCCTAGAGGAATGCCTATCTCATGTTTCCTCTCGTCTGTGGAAGATTCTCGTAACGGTATTAATAAGCATTGGTGTGATAATACATGGCTAGCTTCAGGAGGGGGAGGTATAGGCTCTAATTGGGGGAAACTACGTAGCATTGGACAGGCTACTTCTACAGGTAATAAGACCACTGGTATAATGCCCTTTATAAAGGTAGTAGATAGCCAAATGTTAGCAGTAAAACAGGGTAGTTGTTACGCTCCGGGAACAGAAGTCCTGACTAATAAGGGGTGGGTTGATTTTAAGGACTTAGATGTTTATCATAAAGTGGCTCAAGTAACGGATGATAGAACAACAGAGTTTGTGACACCTTTAGACATTATTAAAGAAGATTATGAAGGTGACTTATATCATTTCACACATAATAGCCAGTGTATAGATTTACTAGTTACGGCTAATCATTCTATGGTATATGAAGATGAAGCAGGTAAGCTACATAAAAGACGGGCTGATGAGATAGTATACAAAAAAGGTATGACACACCATTGTTCTGCTCCTGCTGCTACTAGTAGTAGTAGTCCTCGACTCACTCATAGACAGCGTTTACAAATAGCTTTCCAAGCGGAAGGATATAGACTGTCAACAGATAATAAGCTACATTTTAGATTAGCTCAACAGTGTAAGGCTGACCGTCTAAAGAGTATATTAGACCTATGTGGTACTGACTACCTACTATCGATGGATGCTAATGATAATACGTTATTTTCTATAGATAAGACTACTTTCTGTTCTAAGGACTTCCGTGAAATGTTTTCTTTAGAAAATGTGACCCAGCAGTTTGCAAAAGATTTTGTTGATGAAGTAAAATATTGGGGAGAGGGACACTCTAGTAGTGGTAAGTTTAGCTTTACTAGTCATTATAAGTATAACATTAACTTCGTTCATGGCATGGCAGTTTTAGCGGACTATAAAGTCACTGATAGGGAGGGCTTTCTGGTGATTACTGATCATGCTTCGGTTTCTGGAGACGGTATTGAAATCTCTACTAGGGCGTATAAAGGAAAGGTATATTGTGCTGAAGTTCCATCAGGCCGTTTACTAGTACGTTATAACGGCGTGGTCTCTGTATGTGGTAATACTCGCAGGGCAGCATATGCAGCTTACTTGCCGATTAGTCATCCGGAAATAGAAGAGTTTATGAGAATACGTAAACTAGATGGAGGAGACTTAAATAGGAAATGTTTAAATCTACATCATGGAGTAAGTATTCCAGATAGCTTTATGAATCTTCTACTATCTTCTATAGAGAATCCTGAAGTAGATGACTCATGGGATTTAGTGGACCCACATTCAAAAGAGATTGTTAAGACTGTATCAGCTAAGGCGCTATGGTCACATTTACTGACTTTAAGATATGATGTAGGTGAGCCATATCTATTCTTTGAAGACACCACTAATCGACTCCAGCCAGAAGCTCATGCAAAATTAGGTTTAAAGGTATCTCAATCGAATCTATGTACAGAAATTACGTTACCTACAGGCTTAGATCATTATGGTAAGGAGCGTATAGCAGTATGTTGCCTGTCTTCTTTAAACATAGAGAACTATGAGCAGTGGAAGGACACAAATATAGTACAAGATTTAATTACTATGTTAGATAATGTGATTGAATATTATATCACACATTCTACAATAGAGGCTGCTGCGTATAGTGCCGCTAGAGAAAGAAGTCTAGGATTAGGTACAATGGGATTCCATGCATATTTACAATCCAAGAATATTCCATTTGAGTCAGCATTGGCGGTAGGAGCTACAAACAATATATTCCGTATAATCAGAGAACGTACTGAAGAGCAGACTAAAGTATTAGGAGCATTAAAAGGATCATGTCCGGACTATATTGACGCACAGTTACCGGGCTTTAGACGTAATATGCACTTATTGGCTATCGCACCGAATGCGAGTTCAAGTATATTATGCGGAAATACAAGTCCTAGTATAGAGCCTTTAAGAGCTAACTGTTTCTCTCAAAAGACTAGTAACGGTACTAATATTTATAAGAATCCTTATCTGGATAAATTACTAATGGAAAAAGTAGGTCATGATGAGATATATAAGGAGACATGGAAATCTATCACTGATAATAGAGGTTCTGTACAGCATTTAGATATTTTAACAGATTATGAAAAAGATATCTTTAAGACAGCTATAGAGTTAGACCAGTTCTGGGTTATAGAACATGCCTCACATCGTCAAAAATATTTAGACCAAGCACAGTCTATAAATCTGTTCTTCCCTGAAAATTGTGCTAAATCGTATATACATAAAGTCCATACAACTGCATGGGCTAAGGGAATTAAATCATTATATTACTGCCGTAGTGAGGCTAGTAGCAGAGCGGAAAATATCAATACTAAAGTTACAAAATTTGATTATGATGAATGTTTAAGTTGTGAGGGATAGGATGAAAAAAGACCAAGAATATGATATAACTAATCGAGAATTATTAATAGAAATTTTAGAGGAGTTAGAAGTGTTACAAGAAGATATAGCGAGGGTATTAGGTAATGAGTAGAATATTAGAAGAAAGAGTGGCATATAAGCCTTTACTATATCCTTGGGCTTATGACTCTTATAAAGAACAGCACCAAGCTCATTGGCTGCCTGAAGAGATTAATTTTGAAGATGATATACAAGATTGGAATAAAGCTTTAACAGATGCTGAGAGGGATTTCCTAACTAATATCCTTCGATTCTTTACACAAGGGGATGTTTCAGTAGCAGAAGCATATACTAAAAAGTTTTTACCAGTCTTTAAACATCCTGAGTTAGTTATGATGATGTCTTCAATAGCATCATGTGAGGCAATACATATAGACGCCTATAGTCAGGTAATTGATACTATAGGTATGCCAGAAACTCTTTATAGCTCTTTCACAGAGATTAAAGAGATGAAAGATAAATATGATTATATAACTGAACAGAAATCATTTGTACTACCTGATGGCAGTATAGATATTCCTGAATTAGCTAAACAGATCGCTATATATGCTGCATTTACTGAAGGTATGCATTTATTCAGTAGCTTTGTCATGCTATTAAACTTTCCTAGAATGAATAAGATGAAAGGCATGGGACAGGTTATTACATGGTCTATAAGAGATGAAACTATACATTTTGAAAGTATGATTAAATTATTTAGAACAATCATTAAAGAGAATCCATCTATTTGGACAGATGATTTTAAAGCAGAGCTTTATCAGATGGCTAGAGATATGGTAAAACTGGAAGATAACTTTATTGACATTGCGTTTAGTTCGGGCGGGATAATTAATCTAACTGCTGATGAAGTGAAGAATTATATTCGATTTATAGCGGACAGGAGGCTACTACAGCTAGGATTAAAACCTAATTACAATGTTACTACTCATTCACTAGATTGGTATGCTGATTTGGTAAATGCAGTAGAACATACAAACTTCTTTGAAAATAGAGTTACTGAGTATTCTAAAGGAACATTAACTGGAGATTGGTATGCCTAGAAAGAAATTAAATGGATGGAAATGTCCTATAAAACATCCACCGAAAACAGGAGACACTATTTTAATATATTATGGTAAACTACCAGCTACCGTATATGTCAGTGGCGATATGGTTAATCCGAATGTAAAATATTATCTAAGTGTAGAGACTGGTAAGATATTACAGGATATAGGTATACTCTACTGGAGACAGATACCAGAGCCGCCTAATGACTTGGAGCAGTTGATGGAAGAAGCTGTACAGAAGTCTAAAGAGCTAAATGAGGTCAATGAAACAGTACATTAGAGGAAGATATGGTTACCGGAAAAGATGTAAATAATATTGTTAGAATTAATAAATTACAGAAAGAGATTAAAGATTTACAGATGAAATTACTAGCAGCAAAGCATCTTAATTCACAATTAAAGGAGAGGTTAGATAATGAATATAAAGATACTGAATAATATTACATTACTAGATTCAATGGGATCTGATTTAACAGTAGTTAATGCGGCTAGAGTGTCATTAAGTAAATCACATGAAGTTTTTGAAGAAGAGAATGATACTAGGCTAATAAATTACTTAGCTAAACATAAGCATAAAGCTCCATTCTTCCATCCTAAGATACAGTTTAGGATTAGAATGCCTATATTCATAGCTAGGCAGTGGTTTAAACATAATATTGGCATAGATAGAAGTGAAGAGTCTCGTAGGTATATCGATAATGATCCTGAGTTCTATGAGATAACCAAATGGAGGGAAGCTTCCTCAGACATTAAACAAGGATCATTAAGCAGTTCTGTGGACTTAACATTAATACAGGATACTCTATCTGATCATTATTTACAAGCACGTGAGTTATACGGACGTTTACTAGACCTTGGGGCATGTGCTGAACAGGCTAGAACTATGCTGCCACAATCAATGTACACCGAATGGATAGAGACCGGTTCGTTATATGCTTATGCTAATTTAGTAGAACTTAGAACAAGTGAACATGCTCAAAAAGAGATAAAAGATTATGCGTTAGTTATCGAAAGACATGTATCAAAATTATTCCCAGTTAGTTGGCAAGCATTAATGGAGACTATGAGAGATGACGTTTAAGAAATTTGATCAAGATAAAGTAAAATTATCTTTACTGCCTTGGAAAGCTATAAGAATAGTTACACGTGTGTTAATGTTTGGGGTAGAGAAATATGGAGAGAATAATTGGAAACTGTGTGATGATCGGGACAGGTATGTAAACGCAGCTTTAAGGCATATCACCGATTATATAGAGGGCGAAAAAAAAGACCCAGAAACTAATCTGAGTCCTATAGCACATGCTATATGTGATTTATTATTCGTGTTACATTTTGAGCTAGAAGATGAAGTACAAGCCGATTAGTTATATAGAAGATGATTTATATTATGATGAATGCGGAACACCTCATTTAGAGGTCACAGACGAAGGGAGTGATTATGTTTTTTCAGGACTATATGATGCTAATGGTATTCCACTATATCATGTTAAACCAACTATCGGATTTATTAAGTGACTTTTTGGAATATACTGAAGATTCCTTTCACTTTACCAATAACCCATCCACTACCTAAAGCCACTCCACCAATAATCCAAGCCCATGTAGAGTTAAATGTACGCTCTACAGGGCTGGCTTTATTATTAAGTCGATTAACAGTTTTAGCAGTTAGTTTACAGAGTTTAACATCTTGTATAACGTGATCTGGTACTTTATTCTTTAATATCCATTCTGCCGTTTCTCTTGTAGGTTCGTGTGCATGGAATACAGGACGTACATTGACATATTTAGTTTGAGTACAGCCTGATAAAAATAGTGTCACTATTAGAATATATTTAATCATCTAGTAAATATTCCCTATCATTAAGGCTTATAAACTTATTATATTCCTCTGATATTATCTCATTATCTGTCGCTTGTTCGGATATAATACTTAGTGAGTTCTCTAATTTACTATCCGTAATACCTTCAGCTTTACCGAAATGATATGCCAACATAGAAAAGCCTATCCCCAAGATTATTAGAGATAGGCTCATAATGCTTATAATTTTATAAAACCTTTTAACAGGTATTGTATCAGTTGTAGGCATTATTCAATAGTTTTTGTTGCTTTTTTACGACCACTAATAGAACGTAAACTACCGATAATAGCAGAAATAGCTCCTATTGCTACTAGAATAGCTTCAGCACCGATTTGTAGTACCTCACCATCTAATACTAATCCTGTCGCACCAGCGACGGAAACCAGTACACCAATTATAGCATAGATGTTATTACGTATTGTCTGTGATTCATACCACTTTTTTGAGTCTGTCATACTCACCTCTAAATGTTAATTGTTTATTAAACTTACCATAGTTATAGAAATTTGTCAATAGCTATTTCTCTATGTTACGCCTATCAGCAGATTCTCTCATTAACTGCCTGAATTCCTCTTTAGTGTCACGATCACTAAGCATCTCTTTAATAGCAATAGCAGATCCAAATGCCATCGCTCTAGTACTTGGAGTGTACTGCGTTGGTTGTCCTCTTCCTAATATAAAGTTCCTAAATACAGGAGACATTAGTAATTGTGCTTCCAGATTCATAGTAGAGATTTCTAGACCGGATGACAAGGCTCTTGTAGGGTTAGTAAATAAAGTATGTAAGCTGAAATCCGCGGCTAGAGACGCTGCTTGTAGAGACGCTCCTACATCCCCCTCAACTTTAAGCATATTAGAAATTGTTGTCCAATCCTTTATTTGTTGAGCTACTTTATCAGGGAATATTAACTTTGTTAAACCACTCTCCTCAAATCCTCGCATAGTTTTACTAAATTTCTTTGTATCTAATTTCAAAGAATTTTCGGTGAGGTCAATAGAATCTTTCGTAGCCTTTTCCAGCATACCCCATCTTAGCATCTTTTTAATAGCTTCAGGACGGCGTACAGACTTGATAATGGTATTTAATTCCTCAACACTAGCCTCACTAGCAAGTTTAATTGCGAACTCAGCATCAGTTACATCTTTAGTGAGTAACTCTTTAAACTTACCTTTATTAAATATATCAAATGCTGCTCCTACAGATTTCAGATTCTGAACGTCATTAGAATTAACAAGTAAACCTAAACTGTCACTGCTCTCCAATTTCCGTAGCTTCTGAGTTATCTCATTAGGATTGTTTAATAGATTTAAATAAAATCCTTCACGTATCTCATTAAAGGCTTTAGGATCAATTGTGTCACGTAATAATAATAGATATTCAGTATCCTCTCCTTCTAATAGTCTTCTACCTAATGCAGAATAATCTTTATCTTTAACTAATCCTAATGCATAATCAGCTTTCCTATTCTTTATAAAGGAGCTATATTCATGATTCAATTCTCTCCATGCATCTAATTTCTCTACCGGAACGCCTAACGGGTTAGCTCGTGCATCGGTAATAGATTTAACTATTCCCCTTGCAAAGGATTGACGTGAATCTGTAATAGCAGGATCAGTAGAGTATGCATGTTTAGACATGATATCAGAGATACGATTCATTACATCTAATCCACTTGTTGTTACTTCCCCTGTTATAGGATCTACTGTGTCCTGTATCTTAGTGGATAGTGATCTAACAGTATCTAAGTCAGTTAAAAAGTCTTTTCCGAATGAAGGTTTTAGTTTTACACCATCAACTTCAAGAATTTGTGTAGAAGGATTAGTATTAATCTTTTCGATTGTATCTGATAAGTCAAAAGTAGGTCTGTCTTGTCTAAGAGCTTTATAATTAGCTCTGTAAGCATTTCGGAAGTATGTCTGATTATCTGTTACATATTTATTAAATGCAGCTTTAGCTTTTGTACCTACTTCAAACGTACTTGGGCGTTTTCCAGAAATAGTTTTTAACGTCTTTTCAAAACTACCTCCTCTAGTAGGGTCCCCAGTCTTATCCAAGAAGTTCTTAGTCATTTCCGTAAATTCCAGATCATCCAGTACAGAATCCTTATCAAATTCCGCTAATGTTCTAAGTTTAATGCCTTGAGTTACAGTGTCATGTAAGGCTACTTTTTGACTTAGATTTAATGTAGGCAGTGAGGAAGATAGTTCTTGAATCTCTTCAATATTATTAAAGAGAGTTTGAATTTGTTCTTTCTTCTTGGTTCTTAGTCCCTCTGAGAATGCCGATAGTTGAGCTTCACGCTGCTTTGCGGAGCTGAATTTCTGTCCCGGTGTGAAAAACTGTTCTGCATCTATATCAAGTCGGGCAGCGGCTTCTGAAGCCTCTAACATATCATCACGTCTATTTTTAAACGTACCTATCTTGCCTATAAGCGGAGTACCAGACTTTCTAAGCTGTGAAAATCTATCTACAAAGGTAGCAAAGCTTTCCTCCATAGTCCCTTGAATAGCTGCATTCTTCCACTGACGTTCCTGATCTTCTTCTGTATCAATCTGAACACCTTGAATCTCTTGGAAATATTGTGATAGTTGTTCTGATAAAGAACCTGCACCAGACTGTTTAGCCAAACGTATGCCCCAATTTACCAGTCCCGGACCCCTTCCTAACGGTGTCATCTCTGCGACTGCTATGGCTGCCTCTTCTGGGCCTATAGAACCAATAAATGATGCAATATCACCGCTATCATATTCACGGAAATTCTGCACCGGATACCATGTCTCCTTATCTTTCTCTTTAAAGAATACTTGATCTCCTGATAATGTAGGAGTTACGGTGTAATCATAATCTGGATATTCATTCCTTAAATACAATACTTGTTCTAAACTATTGTCTAAATCACCTAGTCTAGCTCTTAATAAAGTATCGCCACCAATGAAGTCCCCGAAAGTCCTATCAAATGAATAAACTCCGAGATCTCTGGTTAGGTTTATGGACTCCAAAGCATGTTGGCGTTTTACTTCCTCTTTATACTGTATAAAAGCAGAAGGAGAAGTAGGTTCCTTGGTTACGGCTGTAAAAGGATCGGGGGAAAGGACCGACGGATCTACAGGTACATTCGGTAATTCTGAAAATAATGGAGATACTGGTGCCTGTAATGTATCACCTTTAAACTCCTTTTGAATCACTTGATAAGGGTTATATTCTTGTTGTATATCTACTGGTTCATTTGCTTCTATAAGAGCTTGAAGCTCTGTATCTAAAGCAATATCTTCCTCAGATCTTACATTAGGATTTATCCCCAGATCTATATCTTGGTTCTCTAGTACTAACTGGTTTAATTCATCTTCTTCAGTCTGTAGTACTGAATCGGCTATTGTTATCGGTGCTTGTTGTGGCATTATTTGCCTCTTCTGCTTGGGAATAATTGATCTAATGCAGCGTTATATTCTTCAGGTGTTACTAAGCCTTTTTTCCGCTTCTCCATCCATTCTCTAGCCAGTAAGTTCCTGTTATTCTTGGCTTGATCCGGGGTTAGAATACCTGCTTTACTTTCATTATATAATTGATTAAATCTGGTGTGTAAGGCATTAGCTGGACTGTCTACTTTGACTTTCTCTTCTTTAGGTGTCCAAAGTTTTTTAATTGTAGGACTGACAGAGTCTGTAATGATAGATGGGCTTTTACCGTTATTCGTTAAAATGTTTCTATTATATACTAGACTATCCCCTAAATAAGTTTGCATAGCAGATACTGCTGCTGCAATTTGTTTGGGACTATTAATAATGCCGATAGTACCATTTTTCATGCCTTCTGAAATCGATGTAGCGATAGCAACAGCCTGTCTGTCTTTATCTGACAATCTATCACCATCATTCGCTGCTTTACCTACCGCGGTGATATATAGAGATATTTCCGCCTGAAGAGCAGAAGCGGCTTCTATATCTTTATCAGTTAGCTGTGTTCTATTAAACGGAGTTTCACCTGCTGACTCCCCATCCTCAATGAAACCCATAGCCAAGTCTAAGGCTCCTTGTAGGCTTTTAGTTGACCCTGTAAAGGTATCAAAATATCTTCCAAAGGTGTTAGCAATTCGTGAACGAGTATCCAAGGCCCCAGTTTTTAGTCCTGTTAAAACCCTTTCACCTAATGTATATGCACTTCTACCAGACACAAAAGCTGTTTCAGCTAGTCTTTGTGCTGATTTAGATAACATATCATCAGATAAGCGGTCTCCTGTCCTGTACACTGTAGCACGTGCCTGTGACACATCCAAGTCACTATTCTCAACTAGGTATTTGACTTCAGCTTCCTGTTGTCTTAATTTATATAAAGGATCGTTGAACTCTCGTTGTCTACCGAGTTCCAATCTATCGGCATTTGTCTCTAATTGACTATAAGCGGCCTCGAAATCTACATTACCTTTTTGGTAATCAGAAAGTACAGCGGATGTTTTAGCTAGTTTAGCTGCTTCTTTAGCCGCTTTACTACCGTTAATAGCCTTTTCACGTCTGACAGCTTCATCAGTCTGGAATCTAATTTTAGCCATATCAGAACGAGTTTTGGAAGCAGCTGCCGCAATAGCTTTTTGATCTGCTGTATCTTGGTCTAATAATTGCGTAGCCTTATCAGAGGCTCCTATCAGTAATCCACTTAGAAACGCACTTACCATAATTTACCTCGCATTTAATAATTCTTCTTGTGTAGGACCTCTTGTAACATCAGCTCCAAAGGGATCAAAAGCATCAGCCTGTCCTTGTAAGACTTGTTGAGCTATAGTGTCTGTTTTATTAGGGTCTTTATCTATCTCTGCTGCTGCAGCATCTGCTGACATTTGTTCTAATGATGTTGTAGTATCTGCCCCTAGGGCCGCTCTCTCTTCTGCTGTACGTAGTCTATCCGGTCTAGTATCTTCTTCTAAAGGACCTGTAACATCCGCTGCAAATGGATCTTTAGACTTATCTTCGATAGCTTCTAACTCCATTTTAAAGGCTGTTAAAGCATCTTTAGACGTTGGCGGAACAGTATTTACATTCTTTAATCCACCAACATGAGCTATAGCTGTTACCTGAGCCATAACAGTTGGCTCCATAAGTAACGCCATATCTACAGACCATTTCCCTTTACTTACGCCAGCCAGCAATACTGTCTTAGCTATGTCCTGTACATTTATACCTGCTTGATTCTTTTCCACACCAGCCTTAAGAGTCTCAATAATTCTATATGATTGCTCTGGAGCTGATAAACTAGTCCATATAGCCCTTAATGCTTGATCATGTTCTACATATTGTGGAGGCTTATCCCACGGCCTATTGCCTAACTTTTCAGTTAAAGCTTGTCCGGGAATAGGAGCATCAAATAAGTCTTTTGTTCTATCGGCCATATATCTTCCTATTTTACATTCATATATTTACTGAGCATAGCTATCCATCTAGCTTCTATCTCAGCAGGATTAGTTACTTCAGCGGACTGTCCTGTTAAAACTCTTGCGGGGCTTTTACTCACTCCTGTCATCCCTTCTTTTAACTCTCTTGAAGATGGTAATGAGGTTTGTTGTGTCTCTCTTTCAACCCGTCCAATAGTCCCTTTAGCTAAGTCTTTAAAGAAGTTAAAAGTATTCTCACTTGTGGAAGTCCCTGCAAAAGGAACGCCGGTTGCTTTAGCGAAGCCTCCGTCAGGTATGCCTGTATCATTTATCATATATTACCTGCTATGTTTATTAGAAGAAGTCCAGAACCTTGTCAATGCCTGAAGACACATAGTCAACAGCCGTACCTAGGTCACTGAAATCAAGTTTATCAATAACTGTAGTAGCTAAATTACCTAAAGATTGTCCTGTAGCCCTATCTGTTAAGTACTCTCTATTACCGGAGACTACAGCTAAGTTATACGCCCTGTCAGCAGCACTTTCTGAGGCTTCAAAAGCCCATGCTAATTTATCTCTATATTCCATTATCATATTATTTAAAGCAAAGTTACTGAGGTTCATTCTATTTTGTACATTTACTTGATTAGCTGCGTTAATTGCTGCAGTTTCTGCTGTGTTTAATCCTCTACGCCACTGTACGTTTGACTGATCTACTACTTGCTGATTTTGGGCATTCCATGTTTCTCTATTATTTTTAAGGTTAGCATTAAATTGCTGTACCTGTAATTGTGTTTGTCTATCGAACTGAGCTACGGCTATAGTATTACCAGCATTTTGTGCTGCTATTGTATTAACTTGATTAGTATTGAACTTCTCAATATCTGATGTTAATTGGGCGTTAGTAGTCTTGATCTGTGATATAGTGCTAGCTATAAATTGTTGTACTTGAGTTTTACTAGCTGCGTTAAACTGTTCAGTAGCATTGGCTATACTGACGTCTGTTAACATGTTCTGCTGTCTTGCTTGGAAGTTTACCAGACTAGCTTGTTGTTCGGAATTAAACTCATTTAAATCCCTTTGGAAATAGGTTTGAGCATCCGCCGCGGCTATAGGCAGTGCTGATTGCTGTATAGCTTGTACTATAGCACCAGCAGCTATTGAAGACCCTTGAATACCTCTTGCTGCCATAGCTTCCATAGCTGCATTGTGGGATGCTTTAGCCCATGCTGGTACTTGTCCTGTTTCTATGTCTGCATATAATGATGCTAATCTGTTCTCTACTAATGCATCATCGGATAGATTAAATTTAGTAGGATCAAGTGTTTCTACAGGACTTGTAAATGTACCGGTTATTTGTTGACCTGTAGGATCAACTCCTGCTAATACTTCTGCTGCATCTATCTGCTGTGCTGGAGCAGCCTGTTCAGTAGCTATGGTCGGGGCAGCTCCTATAGGCTGTACTCCAGCAATTTGAGCACCTTCGGGTGTTAGTTGTTGAGCGGTTAAAAACTCTTCTGGCTGTGCTGTCTGAATAGTAGGAACTAGCTCTCCTCCTACCGGAAGTGTAGGGTTCTGTACAAGTCCGCTTACAAACTCATTAATAGGGATATCTTGTTGTCCAGCAGTCTGTGCCGCTCTAAATGCCTTGGCACGCCCTCCACCAAATGCTTCGTTAAAGCCTGACGCTGCTGTTTGGGCTTCTAATGCAGTCAGACCGGATGCCTCCAGTTCTGCGGCTGTTTTGCCTGCTCTAAGTGCTGGATTCTCTCTTAATTCTTGTGCAGTGGGCATAATTATTTATCCTGTTTAGTTTTAACTAGATCTGCTATATCTTTACGTAGATCGCCTATAGAATTCCCTAGGCCTGAAAGGCTGGTTAGTAAATTAGTTTGTAAATGTATCACATCATCTTTAGTAGCATAATTCTTTGGTAAATCTACTTTAACACCTGTTAACTCTTTATCCACACGTAGGAACCTCTCTTCGCATTCTTTATCATTATCGACTTGCTGCTGTATAATAGCATTTAATCTCTGTTCATTAGAGGATATTCGGTTATACATATGGTAGTATATAATACCAATTAATGTGCCTATAATGGTAAGAACTGCTTTTATTAATATACTTTCCATAAGTCCTCATTATGATTTTTGTAAGCCATATAATGCAATAGTACCGGATGTCATATTACCTGCCGAAATACTTAATTCAAATGCATCAATATCTACTGCGTCCGCTAAATGACCCCCACCAGTACCAGATACAGATCCTGTTGTTGCGGTATAGCCCATCTCTAAATTATAGGTAAGTCGATTTGTGGTGCTTGGTGAGTGAAATGTAATAACTGAATTATATACATCGCCTGCAGCGGATGCGGGTGCTGTCGTAGTATCTGAAATATTTATTGAACTACTTACCGTATAATAAATTACTGAATTTGAGCCAGAAGATACAAATGAACTTAAATATCCCCTTGCTTGCACAAATGTAGAACCTAAGTCACTAGAGAACTTTAAAATAAGATTACCGGATCCTATACTGGATACCACATCTGTTAGTACAATTTGATATGTGTCGTATGTAGACGTTATACCTGCTGCAATAGTTTTTGATGTATCCGCACTTAAAGAGGTCGTTGAAATTAATGTCCATCCTTTATTTATTGTAGACACTGCTCCCGACGTGACAGTGAAATCATCTGAATCAAAACTAGCAATACCTTTATTAGACGTGGAAGCATCTTCACCAGCTATAGTAACAGTAGTACCAGAACCTGAAGTATCAATGCCCTCACCTCCAGCAATAGTTAATGCATTTGCGGTAGCTGCTGCGGTCCCGGAATCAGTTGGGAAGGAGTTTGTTACAGCCCCGGTTACAGCTACGGTAATAGAACCTGCCCCAACACTTGTTGAGATTCCTGTACCATCTGTTAAGACTGCTAATACAGGGTCCGCACTTGTAGAACCAATAACTAACTGTCCGTTAGTAGCCTGTCCTAAGGGTGTTAAAGCACTAGTACCAGAGCCTAATAACACACCTCCATCAGTAAGTGTTGTGGCTCCTGTGCCTCCGTTAGCTACTGGTAATGTACCGCTTACCGAAGTGGCTAGAGGTATTTGAGGACCATCACCCGATCCGCCTGTATGGGTATGACCTGTAGAGCCATTAAATCCATCTTCAACAGCGTTATACTCATTATTAAAATGACTGGCCTCAATAGTATTTCCAGTAATTATATTAGCTGACTCTTGTCGTGTATATCCAACCAATTAAATATCCTCCTCGGAATTCTTGTCTATTTTAAATACTATATGACCTTTATAGCTACGGTTTGGGTATTTGTCCCTAGAGACTTTTCTTAATCCTTTTGCACTAATACCGTGATCTCGTTCAAATTCGTTTAAATTACTGTAAATATGTTCAATACCATCTGGTGTTATTACTTTCCAATTCCACGGAAACTGTATCTCACTAACATATTTACTAAGTTTTTTACGTGTTTCTGGTGTTACTTCATGGCCTAGTTTTGATTGAGATATTTTGGCTTTAGTCTCATCTGACATAGTACCACCTTCTCCTCCAAATGTCAAGTTATAGCCGTTGTCAATTGCATCATACCACTGAATAAAGAAGGGTTCCATTGTGTTTAGTACATGATCGTGATCCGGGTGTTCATATACAGTAGCTATTTTAAAATTATCTACACCATATTTATTAATAGCATTATGTAGTTTAAAATATGAGCTAGGATCTTTAGCTTTTGCTTGATGTTCTTTCCAACGTGTCTCTATATTACGTGCAGTAAATCCTATGTAAGGCTTCTTATTTACCATATTAGTGATTTTATAAATACTAGCTAATGACATTATCTCTGTCCTTTCTGTAAATACTGACATTCAAAAGCATCAATCCTGTGTGGAGCTTCTGATGTACTTCCTGAGAACTTAAATTTAACTTCAAAGCAACTGCCAATAAGATTCTTTTTAAATACTTGGACAGAGAAAGAGCTGTAAACTCCGGTTCCATATAGTGCCGTACCATATTTAGCTTGTCCACCAGTGAATGTTAAGGGAATAACCGCAGGTTGTAAAACATCTGCTTCATTGAAGTTTAATATAGCTGCTAGGTTTAACGTCAAATCACCATCAACTTTTGTATATACAGTTATCTTTTGTAGTACTTTACGGAAGAGGGCATCACTCATCATAATGTCGGGTGTAGCATATAAGTATGGAATACCTGTACCATCAAAATCATTGCCGCTTTCCATTTTACATACAAGACCACTTGTGGGGTGACCGAATACAGATAACTCTGAACCAGTGGAAAGATATTCACTATCCGTCCATGTCATATTTAGTCCTTCAAGTTTACTCCATTCAAATTGTTTTTCCGCACTGGCTCTTCCTAAAAAGCCCGATGCATCAGCGTCATTAGCTAATGTAGTATCAATGAAGAAAATACGGTATTGACTTTTATCCCTTATTAGACAACTAGCTATATCATCCTCTCCTTTACCTGATATTAAGGTACGGAAAGTAGGCTGTATGGCACGTGAAACTAGAGCTAAATCAACATCACCTATACGATCAGTTCCTGCCAATGATCTTAACCCATCAGGGGCTAGATATATTAAATCTCCAGCAATCTCCTGTATGGAATCATGAGAAATACACCCAATACTTCGTGTAACACTTTGTATAGTAAAATCAGATGACGTATTACCTACTAATTTAAAAATACTATTTGTACAGAAAATATACAGAATATCTCTAAATCTTTTTAACCCCGTAACACGGTCGCCAACATTAATTTCAATTGCACCATTAGTACCGTCAAAATCTGTTTCAAGATTTGGTGAAGATATCGCTATTGATGAGGAATTAGAAGCGGGAGCCAATACTAATCTGTTTTTAATCATCTCAGCATATTTAGGAGCGGTAGGGGTGCCTGTACCATTAATTACTGTCTCTGTTTGAGAGCTGTCAAAATGTCTAGCAGCATCTTGTCCTGTAGTAAGTATTACTACTTCCTCACTAATAGAGAAAGAAATAAATCTATGCTTTGTTGATGATGTACTTAAATTAGCGGAATTAAGTTTAGTTCCCCACGTACTGCCTGTACCATAAAAGACATCCATAGATGTGGATCCTGTATTTTTACGACTGACATATACACCATCGTGGGCTACTTTACCTCCTAATAAAGGAGAACTTGCCAGTCCGGGGACAGTTGTAGTACTATACTTCTGAAAGCCTTTTATACGTTCATAACCGCCTTCAAGAGATGGTTCGTAATTAATTAACTGAGAGGCAGTACCTAGTAACTGCTCTATAAGTCCGTGTTCAAGAAGTTCAACATTTTCTATTAACCCCCCTCTACACGGTACTTTAATGTTCTGAAATCTATCTGCCATCTAATTTATGTACCTAGAATATTCTGGGAAAGGAATTAGTTCATCAATAAGTAAGTTCACTTGTTCCTTAAATTCTGTTTTATAGAAGGATGCTAACTCTACGTTATCTCGGAATCTATTACCAGAGCTTAATACGCCAGATTTAAGTATATGTTTATGTCTCTCTGGGAAAGCTGGAACATCTGTAGAGCTACTTAACTCTGTAAAAGCATCGTAGTATGCATAGCGTACCAGATACGTATTATCCGGTTTAATAGGGGCTACTTTCCAATTATTATCATTCTCTCTAACTACTTTAGAAGGTGTGGTATAGTTTGTTGTTAAAACAGCTCTACGTGCGTTCTCTAAATAGTTGTTTACATATGTATCTTCATCAATTAATGTAAGTTTTCTAGAGGAAGAGAAGGGAAATGCATTCTCTACTTTAAAACTAGTATCCGGTGTAGAGATAGTAGTAACTGACTCCGAAACGGTCATAACAGTAGCTGTTAATGTTGTAATAGTGAAGTCAGATCCTGTGTTTGCTGATAGGTTCTGCCATCTAACTTTCATTCCTACCTCAAACCCTTTAGTAATGAAGCTACCTGCTGTTATAGTAAATGTAGATGTTCCAGAATCAGCAGTAACTGATGTAAAGTCATTCTCGTCACCGTAAACACGATCAATATAAAAACTTCCCCAATCCAGTTTTGCCGCAGCGGAAGGGGAAGTATAATCAGTCTCACCGATGGTAAGTACTTGAGTAGTGAATACACGTTGGAAAGGCCATTCGTTATGTCCTTTTTGATAGATCTTAGCTAGAACATTATTAATTTGTTCTTTGATAAATAAGTGAAATCCTGTAGCCGCATCGAACTCTGTAGTATCAGCGAATGGAACTTCATTAAAAGATGTTAAGATTTCATTAGCTATACCAAAATAGGTGTAATCTGCCATATAATTTAACCAATTTATTAAAGAAAGGGTGGAGTGCTATAGAACCCTATAACACTCCGTTAAAACTTAGTTAGTGTAAGTCTTAGGTTCTGCTCTTGGAACAGCTAGTTTAGCAGGTGGTGTTATTTCAACACTCCACGCTATCTTACCTGTTATAGAGGCTGATGTTACAAAACTTCCAGCAATGTAGCCATCACTAGCAAGAAGAGTAACTGCTGTCGCTCCTGCTGCTACAGTAGTGAAAGTTCCTACTGCTGAATCAGTTTGTGCATCTATATAATCATCTGGATCAGTAGCCGAAGCTATTGTATTACCAAAATCAGTATTAGTCACACCTACCAATGCAGTTGTAATTTCAGCATCAAAGTTCTTGAACATAGAACCTGCTTCAAAAGGTACTAGACGAAACACATCGCCGCTAGCAAAGCCGGCAGCATCTAGTTTAGCTAAATCAATAACTCCACTATAGATATTTGTGCTTGTTCTCTGGAAATCCGTACCCTGTAGATATGTATCTATATTAGCCATATATCAGTTCTCCTATTAATGAGTTACAAAGCCAACAAAAAGCATCTCTGGTCGGATAACTTTCCTACCAAATGCAGCCATACCCATGTATCTCTGCATCCACTTTCCATTGACATCTTCTATCTTGGTTTTTGTTATAGCCACCGCTGTAGCAGTCGCCTCCTTATGCCCAAACAGGATGATATCATCACTATTTGCACTTACCGGAATATTAGTACTCTGATAAAGTTTAAAGCCATTAATCTCCTGTCCGCCAAACATTAAGTTCTTATTAAGGAATGAAGAACTTGATCCTGTTACGGATGCATCAGATAATCCACTACTTTCTCTACGAAGTTGTTTGAAGAAAGCAGGTTTAGCAGCAGCAAATCTATTATCAGCATATACATTATTCTCATCAAGAATAGTACATGCATCGCCTAAGAAGTCGATAGGTGAGATATTACCTGCGTCATTGTTAACCGTGATTGGAGAGCCTGATGCTCCTAAAAGAGCATTAGTACTAGCGTTATCTCTCATATGTTCCAGAATATTAACATCAATTGCTGATGTAAGATCAAACACTGCACGTGTCATTTGCTTGGAAGCCCAATCAATGTTGGCTAGTTTAGTTTGAACATCTTCTGTAACGAAGTTAAACGATTTACCTTGGTCAATAAGAAGCTGAACTGAATCGTCATTTAGGAACTGATCATTAGCTGATGCTCCTGCTGAGTAGTCTTCAATTGTAATCTCATTCTCTTTAAGGATGGTTAGAGTATCGCCATAAGCAAAAAGTTCTTGCTCATAGTCAGTGTTAGTTATAGCGGAACTTACAAGGTTCTCCCTAAGGTTCATGATTAATTCACGTGACCAGATTTCTGGTGCGTATTTACCTGTAGGGAAATTACCAAAGCCTGCCGCAGTTGGGAAGGTCATATTATTCTCCTAATATTAATTAAAAAGAGCTAATATCATTGAATCAAACCTTTATTGTCTTGTTCTTTGATCTTAGCCAAGTTTTCTCTAAACTCAGCATCAGACATATTATTAATTTGAGCCATAGTAAAATGAGTTCCTGTACCTTCTGTTTGTACCGAACTATCAGATTCAATAGGCATACTATTAGTGATTTGGTCTTGTTTCATTTGTTTTGCCTCTTGTTCCTGTAATATCTTACTATCACGGTGATTTTTATAATAGTCTAAATAAAGTTTAGTGTCTTGTATGGTGACATCTTTATCCCCAGATAAAGCCTTTTGAGCTACAGGGGACTGATCTTTCAGCCATGTCTGGAAATCATCACTCTTCTTAACATCGGCTAAATCTGGTAAAGCTTCTTTTAAAGCTTGATTATGTTGTTGTGATGTTAGTTCAGATTGAGCATTACGAAGGAGTTCTATTTCCTTACGAATCTCTTGACGAGTTTCTAGAGAGGCTTTGCCAGCCATAGTTAGCATGTTATTAAAACTATCAGGATGTTCTTTGGCAAAGTTAGCTAAATCCTCATCCGTCGATGGTAATTTATTTCTCTCTGCTTCAGTCAGTTTAGCCTGTAAGTCTGCAATAACAGTATCCTTATCATTGAGTTGCTTCGCAGTATAGGATCTAGTATCATTGTAACGTTTGTTTAATGAAGCTAAATCATTCTGTAACTTTGAAGGGTCAGTAGAAGGATCTTGGTTCTGTGAGGGGTTCAAATTATTTGAAGTAGTCTCAGTAGTCATGTGAATATTCCTTGGGGTTTATTATACAATAAAGTGGCCAAAGGGTTCCTATAAGTTATTAAAGGGGTTCCTTTTTGGAAGTAGCCTTAAGATCTGAATCAACATCAGAAGATGTATCATCCTCTGTGTCATCTTCAGGTATAGTATCAGCGAAACCTAATAGATTATCGCGGACATTATCTGGTAAATCTTCTAACATCTTTTCAGCCTCTTCTCTAGGAAAGGGCATAAGGACGGTAGAAGCATCTGAGTATTTCATTACAACATCACCTACCTCAGGACCAAGCCATGCTCCCATGAACATAGCTACCTCAGGGGTAAATAATGTGACTGCAAATTCTTTCATCTCAGGTATTAAATTGTCTAAAGAAGTCTCCAATTCTGCTTCTATGTTTAAAGGAGCTTCTTGAGGTTGCTCAACAGGAGGGGCTGTATTAGCTACTGGAGCTGCCTCAGGTGTTGGAAGTGTTTCAGGTATTTGTGTATTATTATCTATCATTTCTTCTCTCTCTTAAGAATCTTCCGAAAGCTGTTTCTTCCTGTTCACGTCGTGCAGTGACGGATGGAACCTTAAATCTACCTAACTTCTGCCCGGTAACGGGAGCACCTACGGTATCTCCTGAAGTACTAATAGGTGAAGGTCCTTGTTCTTGTACAACACTAACAGGCTTACGTGACACAAAGGCTTCCATTTCGTCAAAGGCTGTTTGCTTTGACCTCTCAGCTAACTCTGCCATACGTGGTGCGGTAGCTGCTAAAGCCTCATCTACATTAATGAAGTTAAATTTCTGTGTATTACCAAATGAATCTGTTGCTGTAATAAATCCTATAGGAGGCTCTAATTCGCCACTAGGAAAATATTGTTGTGACATTCTTCCAGCAGCTATACGAGCTGTATTAGCATCTTGTACACGTTGTCTGGTCAAATCACCATATGCACTTAAGTATTCTGATAAAGCAGCTTGTCCTTCCTGTTCATCTGGATGTATGGCTTTAACCAATCCCATTAAAATGTTGGTTCCTCTATCTCCAGCCTGTACACCAACTCTAAACTGTGTGTTTTCTAAATTTACACCTGATTCATTGATTGCATTTATACGATTTGTAAATTCAGGTAATATTTTTGATTCAGTTAGTCCACGATGTTCTTGAGCTATTCTTAAATTCTTGTCATCACCTAGTAAAGGTGTTTCTCCTGATAAATCCACACCTTGTGAAAACTCTCTAGCTCCTTGTGATCTGTTTAACATCGCTAAACCTGTAAAGACAGCTACAGGTAATGCAGCAGCTTGTAAAGCTTGTCCAACTCCTAGAATAGGTGCTGGTAGATTTGCTGCTAATCCTGATGTAACAGGTTGTGAAAACCCTGTAGCTAAGTCCCCTCCTGCACCTGAGAAAGGAACACCAGTAGCTTCTGCGAAGCCTCCAGCAGGAATGCCTGTACCGCCAATTACAGTTTCAGTTCCTGTAATAGCCGAACTTACTACATCCTTTGCTATACCTGCTCCTTGCTTTATACCTTCTTTAGTTCCTTTACTAATAAGTGTTTCACCTATAGTAGGGGCCTCAGGTATTGGTCTTTGTCCTTGGGTTGTAGTTTGGAATCCCGGTCCTAATCCGAAACTATCAATAGCTAAAGGGTTTATAAAGCCTAGGCCATATGTACTACTATTGAATTCGGGAACTATTACTGCCATATGTTTAATTCTCTAAAACGTTTTTAGTTAGTGCTGGGAGTTCTAATATCTCAGCCAGTGAAATTACTTTCCCCTGATTGCGGAATATTTCCTGTTCCGATGTTTCCACCGCCAACGCCTGATAGGTCTGCTGGATTAGCTCCTGAAGGTACTCCTCCATTTCCTTCCAACTGTCCTGCCGGAGGAGTTCCCGGAGGCGTTGTGCCTGCTGCTTGTCCATTACCTTGTGCTCCTTGTGTTAATTGCATGAGTAAAGCCATTTCTTTAGCTTTAGCTGGGTCATTAATTACTTTGTCCGGATCTAAATCCATTGTCTTCGATATTTCTCTTGCTAAATACTCCCAATCTACTTGTGGAGCCATAGCAGGATTTGTGCCTAATAATTGTGCGAATGTCATAAGTCTTTGAGACTTAACTTCTCTCTGAAGTAATGAAGATGTTCCACGTGGTTTGATAGATATGTCTCCACGTATAGTAGGATTATCTTTATTAAATTGCATATTCCATTGGAATAAAGCGTTACCAAACGGCTCTAAAATATCTCTATCTATATTCTTCACAACAGTTTTAATGTTTTGAGCGGTAGCTCCTAAGAGCATAGATGTTTGTGAAGCAGTTCTAATGCTTGAAGGTAAATTACCAGACCCAGTATAAAATCTGGGGATACCGGTCGCATCATCACTAAACTGCATTGCCTTATCCACTGCTGTAAAATGATTAAATGATGTGTCATTAAATGTAATCCCCCTTATAGCCTGTCCTTGACCACCTTTTGTGAATATATGTTTACCGGGATATAATGCTAGATCCTGTCCCGGAACTAATCTGTTTTTATCAACTTCAAGAATTACACTTCCTGCCAGATTTAAGTTATCTATAGCTGCCCTCCAATGGGCATTCACAAGCTGTTGTGTATCTCTATTATTATGTGGAATTCCTTTGCCCCATATCTGATAATGTTGATCTTCATAAGCTGCAATGTTATATGGTATCCTCATTGGTATAAAAGGATTTACAACAGCTTTTAATAGCCTGCCTTCACATATGAATGCATTGATCTGATATTCATCAGTCTCTTTGAATTTTAAACCTAATTGTTTAGCTAATTTACTATCAATATAACCCCAATATTCAAGCACCTCATACCTGTTATATAAATCAGATCTGTTACTGTCGGTTAAATTCTCCTCCCAGTGTTTCGGGACGTAACTCGGATCAAGAGCTACTAGCTCTTCTATTTTATCTTTCTTGAAACTCTTATTCTTTAATAAAGAACGTAATTTAGGTTTATTCATTAAATGACGTTCAACGATACCTTTGCCCTCAGAAACCCTAGCAACACTATGGTCCGGATAGATATTCCAGATAGTAGGAGCGGAAACATCAGGTATATTTATTGAATCCGGCTTGTATACTAACTCACCTTTGTCATTCTCTATCCACTTGTCACGCTTTTTAATTGTTGTGAAAGGCCCCTTCAAACATCCGCTACCTAAATGTGCTAATTCCCAACATGTCTTTGTTATTTTAGACTCAGCATCCATCTCAATGAATTGATCTTGGAATTGCTTGTTTAACTGTTCCGCAGAACGTTTGGCAGGATGTATCTCTAATTCAGTAGGATCTGATGCCTGTCCTTTTTTAACTATAGCACCTGCGGATAGAAGTTTATTAAACTGCTTTTTAAGACCTCCTAACATATTGCTAGTAGTGCCGGGAGGTATTTCCATGCCATCGCCGGGGAATCCTAATAGATCAGCAGGCTCCTCTTCGCTGTTTTCAGTACCTAAGCTGATGGTTACTGTATCTTCTATACCCTCGGGAATAGGTGTGGCATCTGCTGATATTGGGAACTTACCGTCCGCCGTTAGTATCTCTAATATATTACCATATGCCGCTAAAGCCTTAACTGTCGAAGTCTTAATAAATACGGATGAAGCTAATGGATTTCGTTCTCTTAATTGGCTTATAATAGCTAATTGATCAGGGCTATATGTTCCTTTAACATCTTGTAAAGCACGTAACCACTCATCCTCATGGGGTCTTCTAGCATCTTCAGACTCCCTCATAAAGGACTCTATAACGCCTACTAAAACCCTTTCCGCATCAGCTTTCTCTTTTAATTGAGCTTCTAAATCTTCGTTAATAAGTTCCATTCTATGCTCCAAATGTACTATCCACTATCAGCGGAGTGGCTTGTTGGTATTGCCCGTGTAAGTACCCATCTCTGTAAGTTGGCATTTCTACCATCGTGTCTGGCATTGCCTGTAATCCATAACGTAACGCATCTATGGCATGGTCTGGTAAAGATGTTTTACGGGAAGTGTCTATATCCTCAGGGTTATTCTCACTTACCATGACTGTACTTAATTCTTGTATAATCTCTTTACAGGTATCAAATATTTGTAACTTGGGTTTTAAGATGCCTAGAGAGTTTAACTGTGGTGCTAAATATTGATGTATGAGTTGTTTACTGGCTATACGTGATCCCTTACTACGATCTGCAGGAATCCATGTAAGCCCCTGTTCAGCCATTGTATCAATAATTGACTGTCCTATGCCTCCTCTATCAGAATCAATAGAACCATCTATATATCCTTCTTGAATAAAATCACCTTTCTCTAATTCCAATACTGTGACAGCAAACTCATCGGCTAATACTCTTTGTGTAGTTAGCTCACGATAAATATATACGTTATCATCCCAGTCTGCAGCAAACCATAACACGGCTGCCATTGTGGAATACCCCCAGTCACATGCTCTCCATTTATACCAGTTAGGAGGTATTTTAAAGGGGCTAATAACATGGACAGGCTTTTTAAATTCCGGGAAAGCCAATCCGACAACTGCGTCCCATGATCCGTGTAATTCAGCATCACGTAATGCTTCATCGGGGATAGCATATAAAGATGCAATATAATTAGGGTTAGATTTTAATAGGACTTTATTATCACTCCAGTGACCAAAGAACCATTTCCTAGTTAAAGTTAAGTCCCCTACTTCAGTTTCGTAGGTATTAACCAGCCTCTCCTCTTGATTCCCTATTTGAGTTGTATGATCAAACTCTATCTCCCAGCGATCTTTAACCCATGACTTACCGGGGCCCCAAGGGTTACAGGTATTTCCTGAAATCCAGATAAATCCTTTCTGTCGAAGAAAGAATGTTTCATTATCCTGTACTCCAATACAATATACATTACCTGTATATTTTTCATGGAAAAGATATTTATTATCCGGCTTAGTTGGGACCTGAATTGTCTTAGTAGTTAAAGTACCTGTTACACAGTAACTATTACCGCCATAAGGATATATTCTCGTTGAGTAGCCTAGCTTTACCAGTATCTCTGCTATATCATCAATTAAATCTTTATCAACAGTAGTATATTTAACTAACTCTATATCAGGACTATAGCGATGTGGGCCTATAACATAATGTAGTAATTCCTGATATTGTTCTAATGTAGCATATAACATGAAGTCACGTGGTATGCGTTTATTACCTGCAATAATGAACTGTTTAAAGTAATCTATCATATCATCACGATAAATACTATAATCATCATGTCCACTGAATAATTTGTTCTGAGGTTTTAACCAATTACCAAAATATTCTATAAAAGATGATGGGGAAGCAAAGATATCCGGATAATCAAAACTCTGTATTGTTAGTGGATTATAAGAGTAATGGCATCTCGCTATTTGTGTAGTCTTCCTTGTAATCTCGTTAAACGGTATTATCGTATCTTGATGAGTGATAGTATTACGTTCTACAACTCTATGATCTTTAGTGAATGACAAATACTTAGTACCATCTTTATATCTTACTAACTCTTCATCTTCAACAGGATATATAGCTGCCATTGTAACTGGCTTTAAACTCATTTTACCACGTTCGTCAGTACTGTAAACTAAATCGCCCTTTCTTACATCCTGTATTGGCATCCAGCCTTTAGCTGTTAATACCTCTCCCTCATCTACACAACACCTTAATGCGATTGGTAGGGTTGGGTCGGGAGATCTCATTGAGGCCTTTAAACGGTCTATAATCCATGAACCCCCATATTGAGCTATCTCATCAATGCCTACCCATGTATATTCCTGTCCACGATAACGTTCTATATCATCTTGCTTATCACAATAACCAAGTTCTAATGTAGCTCCTGAAGGGAAAACAAACATACCAGCTTGTTGTTTCCATTTTGTACCGGGGTAGGCACTCTTATAAAGAAGCTCACAACGCTTTTGAAGCTCTCGTAAATCAGGCATTGATTTCCTGATTAACAAACCTCTAAAGTTCTTATTGGTGAAGTACGGCAAAGGGTCGGCTATTAGTGCGCTACTTTTAGCGGCTCCTCTTGTGCCTGAATATAATACCTCATCTTCTGTACTACTTAAGAATCTAGCCTGTTTACCGGGATTAGCCGCTAATGCCTCTAAGTTCTCATCAATAGTGAGGTCAGGGTCATAATCAGGTAAGAACCCAATCTCTCTTGTATCTACAACTTTATCAGGTAAGATGTTATTCTCTAAGTCATCACGAACCTTTAACGCACTTTCAACAGCTTTATCAGCTTCTTCCTTCTCTATAATCTGCTTAGTCGCAGTTTCTTTAGCATTTTTTAAAGGAGCTTTAATGTTCTTAATGCGTTTACCAGATGTCTTTCTCTTTCTTGCTGGTAGATTTTGTTTAACCATTAATATATATCTGCTTTTAATAGAGCCATACGATCTTCAAGTGGAAGATAGGCTTCTGGGAAAGGTTTACGTGTTTCTACTACCTTTTGTAGTCCCCACGGTGAGATAGATTGGTTACCATGATAAGTTAAGTAATTAGCCATCTCAACCCATGTTAACTCATTCATACGATCTATCACAATTTTTAAGGACTTAAACCGTGAGTCTACTGGCATTAATATAGAGGAGTCCTCTGCATCAACGTCGTAGCCCCACGGTACTGTATATGCTGTATTTAAAACTGGTAACGCTAGTCGAAAGCGTAAGTTCCTCTGCAAGGATTTATGGTCCCTGAAAATAACTGTAGCATCGTATATGTTACCTTTAACTGTCATTAAATAGTGATTTCCAATGTTACGAATACGCTAACCGCATTAGTAGATCCACCATCAGTTTCAATCTCTACTGAACTTCCTGCGACTACAGTTCTAGCTGCTGTTGGTGTGGCAGTATCTACAATACCCGCTGCAGAACCTGAGTTAGCTATAGTTATAGCACCACCTGTAACAGCAGTACCACCTATCTTAGCGGTTAGAGCTGCGTCCCCGGTTGTGATAACTCCGTTTAATACCGTGGTAATGCCTGTTAAAGTACCTCCGAAAGGGGTTGCAATGTATATTTGCCCCGCTGTTGATACGTCTGTAATTGTACCAGTTAAATATACCTTTGTCAACCCTTCGGTATATTTATCACTTAAATATTTATCTGTAACCTTTTTACCAGTCATGTTTGTCTCCTAGTCAATGTTCTTTGCAGGAACAACAATCACGGTGGCCGGAGCATCCTGCTTTACTTCAACCTGTGTCTTTTTAGTAACTCCAGCACGGTCAAGAATACTGTCAGCAGCCTTTAAACGTGTGTTTGCACCTAATATCTCTGTTCCCCTCATTACTCCAACTACTGTACCGGCTGCTTCTAATCCATGTTGTATTAAGAAGTCTTCAGCTCTGGTAGCTAGTTCTTTACGTACTTTATCAGTCATAATCTGGCTAAACGGAGTTTTAGGAGAATACCCAGCTACATCCATGCTTGGACGGCTTTTATTAAATGTTTCTGGGTTTTCATAATCTGTAAACGCAGCTATGAATGCTGCTTCTTTATCTGTCAATTTTTGTGACATATTTACTCCTACGCTGCTAAATTCGCCATTGCTTTAAATACTGGTGCTGAGTAAGCTACTGCTGCTGTGCTGACAGTTGCATCACATACAGTGTCCACAACAACCGTTGTTCCTGTAACGCTGACAACCTTTTTAACTCCTGTTACTCCCGCTATAGTAATATATACATTAGGTACTAGACCCAGTTCCGTAGATACCGTGATAGTTGCGGATGATGCCGTAGTATCGGCAGTTGTTGCTACTATCGTTCCATAAGTACCACTTTGAACACATGCCGTTCCTATTGATGAAGATGCGGTAGGTGTATCGTCAAACACTATATCACCTCTATACCATGTCCTTTGGTACGAAGTTGTAGGTACGCTATTCGCACGATATATACTAAATTTCTCCCCATTCGCTGTGTCATCCCAGTCAAGTACTCTACCAGACCATCTATTATCAGTTCCTGATGTCTCACCAATAGCATTAAGTGTGGTGTATGTACCATATATTGTGTTTCCTTTTACTGTAGTAGTAGGCCCAACCCTATTATCAGTACTATGGAGGAAAAAAGAATAATGACAACTACTCTGTAGCTGATATATAACTCCTGCACAATCTTTAATGAGATTATTAGTAATCGTGGTGTAGATTGTTTTGCGTATAAAGAAAACAGTCGATGCTGCGTTAATTATTGTATTACCATCTATTAAACATGATGTTAAGAAACCGTCGCCAACTTGTATTGCTGTATCTGTATTTTCTATAACATTACCTTGTATTATATTAGCTTTATCATCATCTATAAATGATGTTCTGGATACTTGTACCCCATCTGTGACATTTCTAACCAGATTATCTTTAACTTTGAACCCTGTGACATTATCAGATACAAAAACGCCATATATTAATTTATCTGCTCCTGTTCCGTAACGTTCTTCACTCTGAATAATACGATTATCACTTACTGTTGTTGATTCTGTTCTAATAGATATGCCTGACATACTGCCATTAGTTACATTCCCTGTATCTATTACGTCATTACCTCTAATAACATGCCCCACATCGGTTGTAATTACAGACGTATATGTTAATGTATTTAATGCCACTCTTGTGATAATTCCACCATATGGCGTGCCTGACTCTGCTGTAACTCCATTTAATGCAGTACGCACTAGAGAATTATTAGTAACCATAACACCTAAAGTCCCACGGACATATATACCAGTTTCCCATGTATCGGATATCTTGTTGCCAGTTATTAACATTCTTCTCTGGAAAGTACTTCTGTCACCGGGGTCTGTTAATGTTCCTGTATATGCCTGTATACCAGCCTTAGGACCCTCTACAACATTGTTACTAACAATTATTGGAGTTTCTCCCCAAGTCTGACTAATTGATATTCCTTGATCTAGCCCCGCAACAGAAACAAAGTTATTACTTATTATACCATTATATGAAGAAGGAGTAACCACCCCCTGTAGCTGATCACTTGTAATACCTGCCGTTCCTGATAAATTAGTAGGGAAAGTTATAGTACCAGCATCAAGGCTTGCTATAGTTTTTCCAATATCAGCTATTATATTATTATCTAAAATTTTAAAGTCATTAGAATTATCATAAAAAACACCAATACTAAACTTATTCATTTTACAATCTTTTATAGACCATCTTGAACAACCTGTAACCGATACACATGAATTTTGGTATATTATGGCTGAAGTAGGGAATGCTTTATCATCTGGGTCTTGATTCCTGAAAGATAAGCCATCTATTGACCAATCATCTACACCGTTTGCATAAACTAAAGGATGATGATTAGCTCCAGCATCCGCTGATTTTAACCGCCCTTGTCCTGTCCAAATTACATTAGCTTTCTTTGTTATATAGCCATCTATCTCATATACACCCAAAGGGAAATATAGTGACACTGGTGACCCCTCAGTGACCGCCCTTGCTGCTGCTGCGTCTTCCGCTGCCTGTATATATGTTGTGTTGTTAGCTGCTGTTTCTAATGTGCTGGCACCATAGTCTAATATACTAAATGAAATACGATCACCTAACGTGTATTTATCTCTCATATACCGACTTGTTACTTTTCTTCCTGTCATGATCTAACTTGTTGCCTCATTCTGAATACTTTTCTTTATAGCTGATTTTAAGTTATGCATTAATAAACCGCCCATTGCTGATTAAAGTATTCCTCTAATATCTGCCTTTCATAGTCTAAGAGAGTCCCATCAATAACACCTAGTATGGCCATACTACCGCCAAAGGTTCTTGTAGTTAGTGAGGGGTTCCCTACATAAAACGCACCTAGTCCATAACTAAATGCCACCGTTACCGAATCAAGTTGATTTGTGCCATTAATCCATACTTTAGTGCTTGCTGAGGTCCCTTCAATTACTGCAAGGCCATAACTACCGTATGGAAAACTCGTTAAAGGAGTATATAAACTTGTTGCACCTTGTCTTAATCTTACTCTATCAACCCCAGTAGCAACACCAGTATCTATATAATTACTTCCATTTGAGCCAAATACTTGCGAATCATTTGTAGGCCCTGTGTTTTGGTTTATCACCATTATAACAGTTCTATCTTCTGACCCTGTTAGGTTAGGCATACTGATAGTATAGTCCAAGCCTTCATTGTTAGTTATATCAAAGTCAATAACGTTATATCCATTCTGAGTAGATGCATTTGTTGTTGGTCGCTCACTAGATGTTGTTTGGTCTACATGCACTGCGAAATCTGTCTGATCGTTCCACTTATCAACAGCCCCACTAGTGTCCTCTATCGTATCTGTGTCTTTTGCGTTTAGATACATAACAAAATTATTATTAATTATATCCAGTGCATTGTACTTCCATTTATTGATTAGATAGTTCTCTACCGTCTGCATTTCCGTTAAAGATAAAGCTCTATCATACATTATAATCTCATATACACTTCCGTCGAATGGAGTGATAGCAAGAAGTCTACCTACTTTAAACCCTGTATTTGTAGATAATTGCGTACTTACTGCGTCTGTAACCAGCTCTACGCCATCGCCCCTTATCAGTCTGCCTGAGGAGTTTAATTGAAACGTTAATACTCTATCTTCTAAGCTATATCCGCTTGCAACTGTTGCATCTAAGTCACTCCCATAATGCCCTAATGTCACTTGTGTAGCTGACCTATAACCGCAATGGAAATTCTGATTTACAGCAGCAGTTGTACCTCCCATTATCCATTGACCAGAAGCGTTGCTATTAGCCTTAGCCACCACAAAAACTGTATATTCTGTATTTGCAAGGAAGGTTGCATCTCCGTCCATTCTGTCATCAGTACCATCAAAATCTAAACCGTACTTACTACCAAGCGTATTTATACCTCTGATAGGTTGTAGGCTCGATGTTCCTTGTGTGATATCTCTGGAATTACCAGACTTATCATCCACCTGACTAGGTGACTTGGCAACCTCCAGACTAGTTAAGGCTGCGTAAGTGGCTGTTAAAGTCTCTACTGTGTTTATCGTAGTGCCTTCGATACTAGCCACCGTATAAACATCCGCACTATCAACCCTTATAGTCATACCTGCACGTGCTATTCTCGCCATTGTGGCGGAGGCTGTTAATACCGTTGTACTAATAGTACCCGATACCGTTTCTGTAGCCGTTTGATATGCTAATGTAACTGTTGTAGCATCGGCAGAGTCTAACCAAAGCTGTATGCTCGGAATATCTGAAGGTAATGTTGTCTTCTTATTAAAGCCTAATAACATATTATGTAATAGATCTCACTATGAATGTAAATGTTTTACTAGTTTCACTGGCACTACTCTCTACCTTTGCCGCTCTTACTCCTGCAAATATAGCTGGATCAAAGAAGTACTGATTTGCAGTAGTATCAACTGTTACACTGTATGAACTGTTAGTGATATCTGTCAATGGACTAAATGTACCTACAGAACTATCCGCTGCTACGGAAAAAGTAAGTGATGTAGATGATAAACTAGCAGGAGTTATTAACCCTACAATAGTACCCCCCTTTAAATCCCCCGTCGAAGCAGATGTAGATCCTGACGTAGTAACAACGTCTACCGTGTAGACAACTGCATGGGAAGTATTTGATGCATGATTCTGACCCATAATAGGCTCCTTATATTAAAAATAATCTTTATATGTAATTGATCCCTCTATATCCGAGGCTGCAGCTGATTCCGCTGCTAATGTGACTCTTTCACCAGTGTGTATATCTATATCCAATTCTATTAACGACTCATTTAAATCAGCAGCCTTACTTAAGTGAAACTCTCCTTTAAGCGTCCCTCCTGTAACCGTAGTACCTGCGGTATCTATCTCTAACACTGAGTTTGTAGCATCAACAGCACTATAACTTGGTACTCCGCCTAATGTAGCTCCCTCTAATAATCTTATAGTAACAGGTTTAGTGCCATCAGAATCTACTGATAAGTAGTTTAAAGCTGACCTAACTCTGTTAGTCTCCCCTTGGAAAGTAGTTGGACTCTGTAAGGTAAGAATGTTAGTTAATGTGCCGCTTGACAGAGTCTTACTGCTGTCAACAGTAAACCTTCTATGACTAGCATTATCCTCTTTACTACCATTATATGCTCCTCCTGTCCATGAACCTGTCTTCATAGTAACAGAGGTAGCGGCTGCACTTGTCTTAGTTACATCACAACAAATTGGTAATACAGGATTACCTATACTGGTTCCTGCCTGTGTGTTAGGGAAATCAATGATATGAAAGGGTATCCATCCATTATTAATCCCTCCATACACACTGAATACTACAGGTGCGGTACCTAACCAGCCATATTGAATAAGGAATATATTTAGATAGCTGGTATTTAAATTAAATCCACTAGGGCCATTACCATCTAATGTATCTTTATTGAAATTAGCCTGTGTAATATGTGTATCTACTGTATTCTTTCTATACCCACAGCCAAATGTAGTACCATTATACCCAACAAAGAATCCATTATCAGCACTGAAAGTACCAATAGCCTGTACCGTATTAGCTAAACCACCATCATCCCATTGAGCTGTAAAATATCCGTATGCCTCATCAGCAGGTCTATATCTGATACTATGTTTACTCTCCATAATAGCAGAGGCACTAGTACCAGTTCCAGAACTCACTACCCCCATGTTCGTGGCCTGTGTAGTAGTTCCTGTATCTACTATAGTAGACTTAACATCTTCAGTAGATAAATTATACTGAAACTGTACAGCAATATCCGTCTGCTTAGTACCTACCATTAACTCGTTAAACAGTGTTACACCAGCTTGACTACCACTAACACTAGTTAATGTTACGTCAGAAGGAGATTGAGGCTGTGTTGGCATTGATGTTATAGCCATTAAACTATATTCCTCTCTATTCCGTCTACTGTAAATGTTAAGGCATTAGTCACAGACGTCTGTACCGCCAAATTACCTGAAGGAGTCTCTAAACTTAATCCATTCAGAAATTCAATCAAAGTATAAGAATTACCTGCTAATGTTACTCCGTAAGCCAATGCTGTAGTCTGATCATAGGTAGTGCCATCATTGTCACGATAAATACTGAAATCTGCATTAACAGTAGTAGTATTAGCTATAACAATCTGGTAAATGAGTCCGGAGCTGTTAGCAGGAGGTGAGTAAATACTGGCTGCATTTACATCACCGGGGCGTAATTGGCCTAACTGTTTAGGGCGATATTGGGAATAATCCATATAAGACTGAGAAGTGAATGATGACGTCATTATAACACACGCTAAAAGGGGTGTCAAGGAGCTAAAATATTATGTTTTTATTTTTTTTTTCAGAAATACTTGCACTAGTACACCATTATGGTTGTGTTTCTCGTTGCATTCTGGTTTCGACCTATGATAGGATTAGGTAGGGATTATGATAGGATTATTTTACGACGGTTTCCTAGGCCGTGGAGCCGGTTTTTAAAGGGCTTTTAAGGGTGTTTGAAGGGGTTTAGAGGTGGTTGAGCCATTATTTTTGGTATTCACATGTAATCGGCTATAGTACAGTCCTACCCCCACCTACACCCCTAGCCCACCCCTCTCCCAGCCTGTTAAACTGCCTTCCAGAGCCATTTCCAAGGCATTTGAAAGCAGTTTCAACAAAATGGCGAAAATTTGGCCTAAGGTGTGGGGAATAGTGGACTGGGTGGTCCAGAATAGCCTAAAACGCTACAATCCGCGGTGACAGCTAATTACAGGCGATTTGTATACATAAACTGTGACATTTCAGCCACGTTACCAGCCTTTTAACTATTTTACTATTGACTTAACCAGTCCAGTCCAATATCATGGGAACATAACACAAACAGGAGTTAAACAAATGTTAACAGTACCGAACAAATACCGCACCAATAAATCATATACTGAATTATCAGCAATGGAACGATCTACGTATGACCGTCTTGCAGAACTCTTATATATACGTATAGACGAGCTAGAAAATACAGACTTACAAGGAGCGATTAACTTACTCGCATACGCTATGGAAGTAGATCGTACTCTATTAAAAGAAGTGTATAATGACTTAGTACAAACTAGCTACGATGTGGAGTAGTAACATGACAATGGAACAATTTTACAACATAGTATTAAATATCTATCGCAGCAACGGTGATATTAATACATTAGCTGTACTATTCTATTTATTTATAGCTATGATAGTAATATTATTAATAACAGAACATAGGCACTAGAAAAGAGAGGTAACTAAGATGATAGACGACATGACGGTAAGATTCTTTGCAACATGTATAAGTAATGATGATGTGGGTGTTATGGAAATATCAGAGCAACAGTTTATAACAGTAGATGGAGATATAACATACGAACGTCATACCATTTCTACAAATGGAGTAGAACAAATTTGTTTAACCCGTAATAACGAGCTATATTTAATAATTAACCAAGAGACAGGAGAATAAAACCATGTATATAGAAGTAACAAGAGAAATGTTTATAAACGAGTTTAAAGCAATAAGACCTGACAATTTCAGTCATGAGGGGTTAAACGAACTATTTAACTATTTTGAACAATTAGAGGACGATTGCGATATGAGAATAGAGCTTGATGTAATTGCGATATGCTGCGAGTGGCGTGAAGACTCACTTCAAGACATACTAGACAATTACCAACTTGAGTCACTGGAAGAGCTACAAGAGAATACCCACGTTATAGAGCTTGATAATACAATACTTTATAAGGAGTTTTAAAATGAAAGAAGCAGAAAAACACATATTAGATGCATTAGAAACAGACAGCTTCGGTAACAAACTATGTTGTGACCATGCCAAAATAAAACACGCTTACGAACGATTTACCCGCGAATATGGCTGGAAAATAAGACAAGTAGGTGAGTTAGAAGCATTGACTGAATGGCTGCAAGGACTGGCGTTAAATATTAACTATTTAAATTATCAGATACTAGAAGACGCAGTATCTCAGGGAAGGTTACCAGAGAACCCAACAGCTCTACAAGAGCAGGAAATACTAGAGGACTATTTTCCATTCATGGCAAAAGTGCTGCAAGGACTGTTTGAAAAAGAGGGACTAATAAAATGAAAGAAGTAATTAAAGCAGGTACACAGTTTATCTTTTCAACAGGGTACTGTAGTACTAAGGAATATTACTATATAACAGCCTTAAAAGATATAACAACAGACACTGCAGCTAGTTCCATTGAGGAACTAAAGGATTATAAAAATAATTATATAGGCCTTGACCGCCTTACATTCTTAGACAGCCCCGAAAAGGTTCTGGCACTCATGATATATAGGGGGCATGTCTCCTATCCTGAGTTCCCGATAGTCCTGTGCAATGAGTATTGGGAAACCCCTGAAATATATGACATGGAACATGCTAAAAATATACTTGATGAGGCTTTAGAAACTATTAAAAAATATTTTAAACAGGAGTAATATAATGCGAGAAGTAACGATATATAAAACATATGACAACAAGAGTTTCAATACCCAATCCGCAGCAGTTGATCACTGTATGGAGAAGGTAAGAGTTAGATTGACTAGATTGTTTGAGTCCGAGATAAATAGCGGTGATGCTGTAAAACTAGCAAATAAATTACTACTAAAGCCAGACCTACACGCCGAACTAGATAATATCTTAATGTGGCTTAATGAAACGGAGATAGACGAAGATGATTAATCGTATAGACATTGATATTGAAGATGTAAAAATATACCTGCATGATATCTATCTCAAATATTTTAAAAACAGGAGCTAAACAAATGACGTTACTAGACTATGATTTAAAAGAACTTATAAAGAATGCTAAACAGAGCGGAGCTTGTGGATATGGTTTAAAAGAGCTTAAAGAGCTTAAAGATATTAAACAAGCATTAAACCACCCTCAAGCTGCTTATTGGCTGTATTACTATGCTAAATATGTACTTAAAGCTCCTTGGAAAGAAGCTGAACCATATATTATGAAGGATACTGAATGGGCTTATTGGTATGCTAGATTTGTACTCAAAGCTCCTTGGAAAGAAGCTGAACCATATATTATGAAGGATACTGAATGGGCTTATTACTATGCTGAATATGTACTTGAAGCTCCTTTTCCAGAAGCTGAACCATATATTATGAAGGATACTGAATGGGCTTATTACTATGCTGAATATGTACTTGAAGCTCCTTTTCCAGAAGCTGAACCATATATTAAAAAGAATGCTAAATGGGCTTATTACTATGCTAGATTTGTACTTAAAGCTCCTTTTCCAGAAGCTGAACCATATATTATGAAGGAAGCTAAATGGGCTTATTGGTATGCTTATCACGTACTTAAAGCCCCTTTTCCAGAAGCTGAACCATATATTACGAAAAGCCACTACTACAAGGAACTATACACTGACCACTTTAAAAACAGGAGCTAAACAAATGTATATACCGATAACACAAAACATGTTTATAAATAAATTCAAAACATTTAAAACGCATGGATTTAGTAAACAAGGATTAAAAGCCTTATACAAATATTATCAAGAATTAGAAGAAGATACAGGCCAATTAATAAGGCTGGATGTTAAAGCTATCTGTACAGAATGGTATGAACACCCCATTGAAACCGCTTTAAAAGCTTATGGCATACAAACAGTAGATCAACTATATGACTACACGCCCGTGATAGAAATCCTAAATACATCTACAATAATTTACCAGCCATATTATTAGGAGATTAGAACCATGCTTAAAAAGAAGCCTAAATATATAGCAGTACATAATAACGACGAAGAATTACTAGGAATCATCACGGGTGATATAGCATTCCAACAAAGACTTCAAGCATTAATTGAAGATGAGTATTCAGTAGAGTTTACAGCTATAATCGATATAGAGCCTATAAAATATCAAATAAACACTATTACTATTGATATATATGACTCATTACTTTATAGTAAAGTACCGCTAACATTATCCGAAACATTTCTATATTAAGGAGCTAAACAAATGACGTTACTAGACTATGATTTAAAAGAGCTTATAAAGAATGCTAAACAGAGTGGGGCTTGTGAAAATGAGTTAAAAGAGCTAAAAGAGCTTAAAGATATTAAACAGGCTTTAAACCACCCTCAAGCTGCTTTTTGGCTGTATTGGTATGCTAGAGATGTACTTGAAGCTCCTTTTCCAGAAGCTGAACCATATATTATGAAGGATGTTAAATGGGCTTATAAGTATACTAGAGATGTACTTGAAGCTCCTTGGAAAGAAGCTGAACCATATATTATGAAGGAAGCTGAATGGGCTTATTACTATGCTGTAACTGCACTTAAAGCTCCTTGGAAAGAAGCTGAACCGTATATTAAAAAAGATGTTAAATGGGCTTATTACTATGCTAAATATGTACTTCAAGCTCCTTGGAAAGAGGCTGAACCATATATTATGAAGGATGCTAAATGGGCTTATTACTATGCTATAAATGTACTTAAAGCTCCTTGGAAAGAAGCTGAACCATATATTATGAAGGATGCTAAATGGGCTTGTTACTATGCTAGATATGTACTTAAAGCTCCTTTTCCAGAAGCTGAACCATATATTATGAAGGAAGCTAAATGGGCTTATTGGTATGCTTATCACGTACTTAAAGCCCCTTTTCCAGAAGCTGAACCATATATTATGAAGGATGCTGAATCGGCGTGTAATTATGCTAGATATATACTCAAAGCTCCTTTTCCAGAAGCTGAACCATATATTATGAAGGATGCTAAATGGGCTTATAGGTATGCTAGATATATACTTAATACTCCTTTTCCAGAAGCTGAACCATATATTAAGGAAAATAGCTACTACTATGAATGTTACACTGATCACTTTAAAAACAGGAGCTAAACAAATGATATTACTAACAATTATTGGACTACCATTACTAGCCTTTTTAAACCGTTTAAAGGGCGTAAAAGTAAAACAACTAGGCTGGACAAGAGTGCCACTAGTATATACAATAACTGGCCTATATGCTGCCCTGCTTGCCTATACAGTCGGACTCCCGCCACACATTGTCCTAATCTGTCTCGGCTATGGCTTAACCTACGCACTATGGAGACAAAAAGGGCCTACATTAGCTTGGATAGGTGGTCAAAGTTGGTGGAATCCTCATTGGGAAAAGCCTAACCATAAATATATAAATATACTTTTAAAGAAATTTCATAGACTTGATATAGATGATGTAGATATATACTATAACAGCTTACGAATTAGATTAGGCAATATAGGCGGAGCATATAGGGGATTCCTCTACTTTATTCCTTTTATGCTGTTAGCTGGCTTTATACATCCTATTGGATATTTAACAGCATTGACAAGCCTTTTCTATGGTTATATACATACTATAACAGGCGAATACGGACCGTGGGGAACTATGAAAGATATGGTGAAAAGAGCAGAGATACTTAGCGGTGTAATAATACTATACCCAAATATCGTTTTACCGATTTTAATGCGTGGACTAATTACTTAACCTAAAACTTATGGAGATTATAAAATGAAAAAACTATTAATAATAACATTACTGACACTAGGACTAAATGCTTGCGATGGGCCAATAGATACCAGTTCCTTTCCGCTTCAAACTCCTTTACATGAGTATGAAATTGACACGTGGGGAGCTAATAGCGAGGTGTATGAGATTATCCCTAAATCAGCCCCTGATTACAGATGTGTAATGCTAATGCTAGACTCAGGAAGGGCTGTAGGATTTGATTGCTTTCCAGTAACTCAACAAACAGAGGTAAGTAATGAATACAAATAAAATTAAAGCAAATGAAATTAAAGCAATAGAACTAGTATCACCAATAACCTTAGAGCAGTTAATAATGTTAGCAGGTGAGTATAGGGAATTTCAATTAATTATGGATAGCACAAAATCAGTACACTATCTAGAAATAAATAAACTAAATAAAACAATTAATCTACTATAGGAGTAAATAAAATGACCAAATCAAAAAAAGAAACTGTACATATACATAATCATATAATTAGAGATACTGTCACTTTCATTTGTTGTCCAAGTAGTACTATAGCTAGTGCGTGCGGAGTAGGCAAATCTACATTATGGGAACTAATGAATTGTCCAACGAAGAGATTCCGTATAGAAACTGTAGAGAAAGTATGTAAGGGACTTGCTCTCAATATTGATGACGTAATTAAGAAAGAGGAACGAAAAGCTATAAGCAAACCTAAAGGACTTAGAATAGAAGTAGGTAAAAAAATATATAGATGCCGATGATGATGTTGTGGAGATATTAGTAAAACATAATTCAAGATATATTGGACATTGTATTGATAGATTTGGTGACGATGTATGTATTATGTTTGATACAAGAGGTGTACCAGTAAATGATATTGGCAGTCAATTGGAAAGGGAAGTGCCCCCTCCTTTTATTCCGTTGAAGGGTTTTATAAGTATGTTTAAGGACTCTTCAAATGCATATCATTCCTGCTATGTAGAAGGTAAGTTAGACCTACACACTGATATAATCATAGACCTGTCAACATTAACCGAAGCTAACTTTGTGAAGGTAGATGAATAATAAAGATATAAAGATGGAAGTGATAATATTTGATGATGGTGACGAATGTACATATGAGGATGTTACATTTAATGTGGTATATTATACATTCAAAGAACATCATACAGAAAATATTATATATACATGGACAGAAATAGTTGACTATAGTTACGATAACAAGTACAGTAACTTAGAACAATTAAATACACACTTGGAAAAGTCATTATATGACGAATTGGAGGAGATTGAAGAATGAATGAAAGAGAACTTAGACAAGTATTAGAGCAGCATGTTCTTTGGTTAGAGGGTAAAGATGGGGGGAGGAGGGCTGACTTGAGAGAGGTTAACTTGAGAGGTACTGACTTTAGGGATACTAACTTGAGAGGTGCTGACTTTATGGGTGCTGACTTGAGAAATGCTGACTTGGGAGGTGCTGACTTGAGAGGTGCTGACTTTATGGGTGCTGACTTTATGGGAGCTAACTTGATGGGAGCTAACTTGATGGGAGCTAACTTGATGGGGGTTGATTTGAGGGATGTCGTAGGTAACGGTATAGAAATAAAACACAGTAGTGAGTATCATTACCATCTGTCGTGGACAAAAGACACTTTAGCTATCGGCTGTAAACAATATCTCATAGAAGACTGGAATAGTTTTAGTGACGAAGAAATAGATACTATGGCCCATGGTGCCCTTGATTGGTGGAAAGAATATAAAGATGAAGTTATGGAGTTAGTAAAATGAAAGAAGGTGATATTATAAGAAAGGATGGAAAGTCCTACAAGGTGACTTTGGAGGAAGTAGAGGAGAGTTATAGTGGTGCTTTGTATATACACACTGGAGCTAGCTTAGATTATTGGGTTGTTAGGCAGGAGAATGATGGTGCATTTCAGGCGGAGCGTATAAGTATACCAAGTATCAAATATTTAGATTATGCTAAAAATGTATTTGAAACAGAATCACATGCACAACAATTTGCAGATGCGTTAAATACTATGGCAGAGCTTAGGGAAACAAGTGTACTGCCTGTAGATGGTGTGGAGCAGTACACATTAAGTCTTTCTTTCAATAAGAAAGGGCAGTATTGGTTGATATCATACTCAGTTAGATATATGAAAGGGAAGTTATACAGCCCTTTACCATATTACGCAACATGGGCTGAGGCTGAGGAATTACTTAGGAAGGTAGGGGACGAGAGGATTATAAAGATGTTAAAAGTGTTTAAGGGGATTTATGATGAGTGAGATACTAGATAAAGTGGCTATTGCTTTGAGGGATAGTTTTGATGTTGTATATACATACGACAAACACGAAGTCCATATGCAGTTATCTGACCCTGTAGAAATGGCTCGAGCAGCTATATACGTTATTAGACAGGATTATAAATTAGTTCCTAAAGATAGCGTTGTGGTGCTCCCACATGATGCAGTGCCAGAAGTAGGTGATGTTGTTACAGATTCTAATAAAAAAGTTTGTGGAATATATGTAGGTAGAAACACGATTGAAGGTATGGAAAGCCACAATGGAAAACGTTTTTATGCCCTTAATGGAGATATTATAATAGTTATACGCAATGGTAAACCAGTACTGCAGGAGAAGAAGAATGACTAATAAACTATATTATGATGACCCTTTAAAGGCTACATATATGGCTAGAGAGTTTGGGGTTAAGTATTGGGAAACAATACATTACCCTTCAGAGGACAATAATTACTATCCATTTTTTACGTATGACACTGGCGAATATCCTGATGTTAAAGAAGTTATTTATTCAGATTATGATAGATTCTATGTCCACCCTGATTCATATCATATATTTGAGGATAATGAAGATTGGGATATAGCATTATTACAGGATGCGGAGGAGTTTTTCTTTCCTTTTACTTACTACGGCGAGAAAGGATGGCACTTTTCTTCAACGAGTCCAATAGGTAATTATACGCAGAGCATTCTAGATGAGAAAGGTATAAATACTATTATTCGAGATAATAAACACTTTTTTATGCCAGAGGTAGAGTAATGAGTAAAATTAAAGCAGTAGTATGTAATGGTGTTAGATACGAAGTTGCTAATAGAAAGAAAGATATAGCTAAGGCTCAAGAGGAGGCTTTTAATAAAGCTTCATATATAGTGAATGATGTTGGTCGTTTAGGACAACAGATAGCAGTACAGGAATATTATCCAGATATATGTGAGATACGTGAGTTAAATAGAAATGATAAGAACATTATAGAACTTTACGCAAGTTATGAAGGCGGTAAGCCTTATCTATACAAAACATTATTAAACGTAAGTGAAGTAGAGTGGTATCAGTGGTGAATGAGAGAGAGTCAATAATTAGAAAATGTGTACTAGATAGTGATGGGAAGTTTCCAGAAGGAATGAACGGTATTTATTTTATGGGAGAGAGAATTGAAAGAACTACTTTTAAACGTATGTGTAAAGAATTAGGATATTAAAATGATAAATTGTTTTTTAGATACAGAAATGATTGAATTTAATATTCATTCTATACAGATAAAACAAGCATCAAGAGGGAATTTAATAGCGTTAATATTCTACCAAAGCATGGATATTACTAATTCTGGAACTCCTGAACATAACGGCGAGCAATCGTTAGGGTGGTTTTATAAAGTACATATAGTCGACGAGAATATAAAGAAATTATATAAACGGATAATAAAATCCTACTTTAAAGAAGAATTTAAAATATCCCCTCTCATATATATCAGTGAGATTCAAATAAAGACACAACTTAGAAAACCACATTCCTGTGAAGTGTTTATAGAATATCCCCCTACACTAATAAAAGATATTTACAAACAAGATGAAATTAAATTTAATAAAACCATAGAGTTAAATCTAGTAGACAACATCATGAACCATATCACATCCGAAAGAGGGTATGTGTAAAGAATTAGGATATTAAAATGATTACAAACGAAACAGAACTTATTGAGAATTTAAGAAAACGTGCTGATCTATATGATAAAGCTAATGATTATGCTGAAATACGTAATAACCTTATGTTTGAGGTAAGAAAGATTGAAAAGAAAATAGACGCTCTAAAAGCAGAAGCGGACATAATCAATAGAGATGTTGAAGATTACTCACTAAAGACATTTAACTTATTCACAGAGGCTTTAAAATGAACGAAGAACTAAAACAAAGAGCAATAGAGTTAATGAATGAAATATTATCAGATTATTCCGGAATAGAATGGGAGAGAAAATAAATAACATTAGCCCTTGACACTGGCGGAATACCTATCTATAGTGGGAAATAAGGAGAAAATAAATGACTGATATAAGTAAATGCGGAAATAGTGATAAATGTGAGGTAAAAGAGCAATGCTATAGATATATAGCTCCTGCTAATGAATATTCACAATCCTATTCACTATTTTATAAAGATAACTTAAAGAATCCAAAAGATTGTGAAGGATATTGGAAGGTAGTGACATTATGAATAAAAAATATGACTGGTATGTTTGGCACACACCTCCAACATCATGCCATTGTGCTACCTCGTCCCCGCCGTGTAGTTATTGTACACGTGAAGAACAATGTCCGCAGTGTTGTGGGGACTTATATGAGGATGAGAGATATTGTGATAATTGCGGATATGTACCAAATTATGAAGAAAGTTTTTATAAATTAACAGGAGAACATAACATGAGTGAATATAATAAATATGCAAATTTAATAGCTGTACTAAATGAAGACTTAACTACAGTAGCTTGTCATGTATTAGGAAAAGATGACGGAGATTTATACTTATTTAAAGCTAGTAAGGAGTTAGCAAAAACATTAACCAAAAATGATACAGTACTTGCGGGAAGTGTATTTAGCCCTAAGACCATGTCTATTTGGACTATCAAAGAGATACATGACGAAGTTGATATTAGTCCAGATAGTGAAAAACAATACGATTTTGTATTCCAGAAAGTTGATGAAGACGCATTAAGTGATCTCATAAGTTTTGAAGAGAAGAATGTAGGATCACTAAAACAACATCGTAAAGCTGCACTAAAGGAGCAATACCTTATGGAGAATAAGCTAAACGGTATTAAACTTATAAAGTAGGAATAAGATATTTATTATGGCGGTTAAGATGTAATAGGTTGCATATATGAGTTTATAACATAAGGGAGTCAGTTCGATTCTGACGCCGCCACCAAACAGGAGAATAAAATGAATGAAAGAACAACAAAATTCATAGAAAATGATGGCACACTAAATTCCTTAGAATGTAATGATATTTATTTACTAGACAACGTTACGGACTTAGTACTGGAAAACTGTACCTTTGAAAGAATAATAAACTGTAGTCAGTTAAAAAATCTTAGAATGCAACATTGTCATGCAGGGGAGATATCCTTAGGTAATAAATTACAAGGTTTAAAAATAGAAGATTGTAATATAGACAATTTATGTTTTTTTGACTCCAACCCTCTAGACGATATTATTATATGTAGAAACGCTATTAAAGCAGTAACTTATACACCTCTAGATAATAAAGACACTGCTCCAGATTTCTTTAAGCAATTACAGTCAGAATCAGGGGAATCATATGACTGATATTCAATTTAATTACATAATACTCTTATTGGGTTTGTCAGTAATGGTACAAGCTATAGCATCAACAAAACTGAACCCAGCCCCTTTCATTTTTCTAGTAGTAGTGCAAATAATAAACTTCACCATAAGTATGTATGAAACTTATTTTTAACTTAACAACAAAGGTATTAGTGTAGAAGGAGTAAAAACAAGATGAACGAATATAGTATATTAGAAGACCCCTCAGCACTATCTACGGTATTAGCTAATGCTATTAATATAGATGACGTTGGAGAACCATATCCACCATATATGGACATACCTGATAAGCTACAAATACAAATGACCTTCCCGTTTAGGGGTGCTGCTGTACGGTTTCGAGCAAGGCTTAAAGGCTGTACTCATAGTATATCTGTGTATTTAGATACGGGTAATACATTAGGTTACTATGGGGATGGCGGCAGTTATTGGGAGGCTTACCCTATAAATGACGAGACATATAGATGCGATATTAATGATGTAGACGAACTAATGAAAGTAATAGTAGGAGAGTTAGAAAAATGACTGATAAAGAAATATTAACACGTAGAGAAGATGAACTATTTTATGGTGAGGTATATGATATGTGGGAAGATTTAGGGCTATCGTGCGCAGGATATAATAGCGAGATAGACGCTGATGTTATCGCTGTCTGTGAGCATATTATAAGCTCTTTTGATGAATCCACCCCTGAACCAAAGCCGTTAGACTTAGATGATAAATATGTAGAGCTGATAAAATATATCCTTTGTAATGCGGGATTATGCGACTATGGTACTAGTCCAAGAGTTTGCTTCTCTAATCGAGGGAAACTAGAAGAGTTCTTGGAAAAGGTATATCAAGAGCAATCTACTATTCGGGAAATACGAACTGAAAAAGGAGAATAACAAGATGAATGAAATAGAATATGATGTCCTTAATACGGAATTAAAGCAATCTATAGAAATAATAGACGAGCTATACAGAGAAAGATACAATATTGCTGTATCTATAAGAAAGGAAACTATAAGAAAGGATAAAATACTAGAAAGATTGCATAAGCATGAGGAATCAAAATGACTGAAACAACATCAAAAGAAGTAGCAACACTTGCTAGCCAATATATAAAATTCAAGTCCATATCTGTGACATCAATGGAAGGCGAACAACTGGCAGAGTTACAAAAAGATATAAGGTCGATGGCTGCAAGTTTATTAACACAATGTGAGGATAAGGGGGGTTTCTTGGTTTCTAAAGGGCAAGGAATCAATAAAAGCTGTCATAGTGCTGATCTTTCTATCGGTGTAGATTGGACTCATGAAGATACAGATAATGATTATAGGGTTGAGTTTTCAGATGACTATAAAACTTATTCAATATATAGGTTTGACTCGCTAATAGAACGAGTGGGACATGCAGAATCACTAAGTAATAAGGAACATAATAAAGTTATGTCTTACATATATGAGAGGGTTGTGAAATACCAAGAGGGAGGAGAAAATGACCAGAACAATACATAACAAGGCCATAGAGTGCGTATTACTGCTTTTACTAGCCATAATACTAATATCAGGCTGTCAGCAGTTTAAGCATAGCTTCACGCCACCTGATACAGAGATTAAACAGAAGTACCAAGGCTGTTTAGATGGTAGATATATTAGAGTAGAGAGGAAATGTAATGAATAAAGAATATTACTATAGATACACATTCTATCCTTCCTTAATGAAAGGTATGGAATTACACTGTCTAGCTTTTGAAGTTATAAAACACACTAAATGTGGGGTCATTATACAGCTACACTTTAAAGGTAAATATAAATCAGATCAAAAATTCATCAATAACAATAACCTGAAAAGATTTGCCTATCCGACTAAAGAAGAAGCTTTAAAAAACTTTCTGATATGTAAAGAATATGAAGTAACAAGGCTATGTACAAAAATAGAAGCACATGAAGCACATATAAGGGACATAGAGTATATAGTAACTAAAGCGGAAAATACGGAAGCAGCATTAAATACCTCTGTAACATATAAAACTAAGGAGAAATGTAATGGATAAGAATAAAATAACTAATATACTACAACTAGAACGGCCATTAAAACATTGGGAACTAGCTTATTGCCATAAGGAATACGGAGCTAGTAAAACCAGTGTAAGGAAGTTATATCTGAAATATTTAATTTATAGAATAATAAACTATTAGCGGAAATAAAATAATGTTATACAAGATATGGGATCTAGACACAAAATCATGGTGGACATCGGAAAGTAGTATCTCAACATGTAATAGCATATGGGATTCCCAAACAGAAGTACATAAAGCGTTAAAAGAGCTTGAAGCCCCTAAAAACTATGCTATAATGACGTTTAACTTAGATAATAAAGGAGACTAGAATCATGAATTTATTATCAGCTTTAACATTAATATTCATTACACTAAAATTAACATCAGTTATTACATGGAGTTGGTGGCTGGTTTTAATGCCAAGTTTAATAGAGGGTACTATCTTTATTCTTATATTATTCATCTTATGGAAGACACAGAGGTAAAAATGTTACATAAATTAGTTATATCCACTACAATAACTTTAGCTCTTTTAGGAGCATTAACTATTACGGAAAATCAGTTATTGAATGATAAAAGATTTGAAGCCATAGAACTTGAATTAAAACTTTTTGAATTACAATATAAACTAGACACAGAAGAAAGAAGTAATAACCCATTAAAAAAGGAGCTTAAAGCCCCTTCTAACAATCCTGATCTAAATCAATATCCAGATATTTATCCCTCTCAGATTTACGACTGGAATAAACACCTCACATAACTCGTTATACAGAGACTTTAGCTACATTTAGCTACCCTACTGTATAAAATATAGTTAAAGCCTCTGCACGGCCTTTAAAAGCCGTTTAAACACTATTCCATCCATTCAGAGACATCTAACAGATACACATCACTATATTCTATATCATAAATAGGAATAATATCATTTAAAAGACTGAAAACATCTGTATCTAGTTCATTTACATAAATAGTATACATAAAACGTTCTTTAATGGATGTGTTACGTCCTCCGTCGATCAAATCAGGATGGGGAGGTTCAGTACTGTCCATACAATGAGCTGTAAAGCCAGCTTCAAATTCCTGATAATTATCAATAAGCATAGATTCAAATGCCATAATATCCTTTTCTTTAGCACCACTAAACACCTTAAAAACTATCTTTAACTTTTTGTTGTATTTAACATTTAACATTTCAATAACTCCATATAACTAATTTTTAACTATGTAACCTGTTATAAGTCCCAGAAAACTATCTGTCAAGCAGTAAGTTACATCTGTAACCTGTAACTATTCTTTTCCGCCACATCCGGAGGATGTCACAGTTAAACACCTGTTTAACATCCTTTTAACTGTGTTTAACTACTTTAAAAGACTTTTAACTATATGTTTTAAAGGGAAATACAGAAGCTGTACCGTAACTAGAACCTTTTAACTTCCATTAAAAAAGGGCTTTAAGCAGCTTTAAACTCCTTATAGCCCTGTAACCTGTAACTATTCTTTTCCGCCACATCCGGAGGATGTCACAGTTAAACACCTGTTTAACATCCTTTTAACTACTTTAAAAGACTTTTAACTATCTTTTAACTATCTTTTAACATCTGTTTAACTGTGTTTAACTACTTTAAAAGTCTTTTAACTATCTTTTAACTTTGTTTCTTAAAGGGGTCTTTACAGGATGTAACGTAACTAGAAACTTTTAACATCTGTTAAACAGCCTTTAAAGCTGCCTTATAGCTACCTATCAGCTGCCTCTCAGCTACCCCCCTTACCCCCCTATGGCTCGCATTATAGTCTCCTTCGATACCTTTGTCAAGTCTTTTTTTTCTGCACTTATAAAATATTTTTTAAAATAGTGCTTGACATTTTTATAATTACCTTTCACTATACCTTTTAACGAATTTTAAAGAGAATAAACCATGATACAAGAACATCGATGCAAAACCTTAGCACAAGCCGTTTTGCTAACTTTTATAAAAGATTGTTTCAGAACGGGACCAGATATTAGCTCGGCTGATAAAAGATCATATGACGAGAATTGGGCTATGGTGGAATCCCTCGTACCTAATGAAGACTTCATCGAGATCTGCTATAACGCTGGTGCCAATCCTAGTATCGTCAAACAAAAGTTACTAGAATTTAAGAATGACCCTATAATGAGCGGGTTCATAACTATGTTAGAATAGAAACAGTGTTTAAACGGATTTTAAAGGCCGTACAGAGGCTTTAGCTATATTTTATATAGTAGGGTAGCTAAATATAACTACAATTACTCAGAGGCCTTTAAAAGGCTATTTAAAGAATCTAACCGAGGATATTATGTATACCACGAAAAAAGAAGCTTATAGAGAAGCTAGATATCAGAGCAAGAATGATTATACATCTGCTATGATACATGGCTTTATAGATGAATTCACTATTGAAGTGGAAAAACATTTACCTGACATATCACAGAGTGAAATACTAGAGATATTCCAGAATGTAAATAAACAATTTGGAATTGGTATAAAATTTTTAGATTTAGTGATTGACATCCTAAAAGAATATTGGTATTACTACTCCTTAGTAGACTTTTCTGCTATTTATCAGGAGCTAAACAAATGACATTACTAGACTATGATTTAAAAGAGCTTATAAAGAATGCTGAACAGAGTGGAGCTTGTGGATATGGTTTAAAAGAGCTTAAAAAGTTTAAAGATATTAAACAGGCTTTAAACCACCCTCAAGCTGCTTTTTGGCTGTATTGGTATGCTAGAAATGTACTTAAAGCCCCTTTTCCAGAAGCTGAACCATATATTATGAAGAATACTAAATGGCCTTATTACTATGCTATAAATGTACTTAAAGCCCCTTTTCCAGAAGCTGAACCATATATTATGAAGGGAAGTGAATGGACTTATTACTATGCTAGAGATGTACTTAAAGCCCCTTTTCCAGAAGCTGAACCATATATTATGAAGGATGCTAACTGGGCTTATTGGTATGCTTATCACGTACGTAAAGCCCCTTTTCCAGAAGCTGAACCATATATCATGAAGGCCGCTCAATGGGCTTATTACTATGCTAGAAATGTACTTAAAGCTCCTTTTCCAGAAGCTGAACCATATATTAAGGAAAATAGCTACTACTACGGACTTTACACTAATTACTTTAACCAAACTTAGGAGAACAATATGATAGAATTAGACCATAAGAAAGGATTTATAAATTCTTTACAAAATGTATTACAAGAATTTGAAATACGTATTTACAAAATGCGTCAAGAAGATAAAGACATAGCCACTCATGCTACTATAAAACTAGACGGTAAATATATTAACCAAACCAATATGCGAACTGTGCGAGAGTTTTTCAGTCATCAACGCCCTGTGAACAAATATATTCCAGAAGCCCTTAAAACACAGAAGAAGTATTTTGAAATCGCTGAAAGATATATGGACTGTACGATTATCTCTGAGGATTTAGCTAAGAAAGAATTTATAGCAAAAGATAAGCAATTATTAGATATATCGGATAATGAGAAACAGCGGTTACAAGCTATTGTTGACACACAGGCTAACACAATAAAAGCACAGGCTAAACAGATAACAGACTTAGAGCTGACTATAACTAATTTAACCAGCTCGTTAAAGTCCTCTGAAACACGTGAGAAGGAAGTTACAAAGAAAGTACCAACAGTAGTTAAAACAGGGAAGAAGTCATAATGAAAAGAGAGAAAACACACGTTAAACTGATTGTAGATAGCGATAATACATTGATGGTACCTGAATTTAACTATTCAGAATCTACATTTATAGGCTTGACTGTGGACAGTAATGGATATCTTTGTGCAATATTAGAACCTATTGAACATCATATTACCATTCAGGATGAAGACTTTTATGATGACGGGGATTATGCGGAGAGAGAAGTAATGGATACATTTGAGTATTTTAATCAGGATTATTAAGATGTTAGACTATGACTTAAAAGAACTTATAAAGAATGTTGAACAGAGTGGAGCTTGTGAAAATGAGTTAAAAGAGCTAAAAGAGTTTAAAGATATTAAACAGGCTTTAAACCACCCTCAAGCTGCTTTTTGGCTGTATTGGTATACTGTAAAAGTACTCAAAGCTCCTTGGCAAGAAGCTGAACCATATATTATGAAGGATGCTGAATGGGCTTATAGGTATGCTAGACATGTACTTGAAGCTCCTTGGAAAGAAGCTGAACCATATATTATGAAGGATGCTAAATGGGCTTATAGGTATGCTAGACATGTACTTGAAGCTCCTTGGAAAGA
>Ga0316207_10000551_pt1 | contig 57655 bp, 59 predicted proteins | sample 6weekpyrite_MG_FD_204943 | JGI IMG/M metagenome (GOLD analysis project Ga0316207, IMG submission 204943) | Microbial mat bacterial communities from mineral coupon in-situ incubated in ocean water Damariscotta River, Maine, United States -... | ecosystem: Environmental > Aquatic > Marine >...
TTGTTTCTCCTAATGTAATTTCAACATCTTGCCAGTGTTCTTTTTGTATTTTTATCAGTTCCCATATTGTCCAGGGAACAAGGACAAGACCAACAACGCCTCCCATCATGATCCACAGCTGCCAGTCAGTACCGAAAAAAGTCCCCACGGGAATCACGATACCAATCATACCGTAGTATCGGTATGCGGCTTGTTGAGTAAAATACCCTACTCGTTCATTGGGATGATGACGCGCAATGATATAAATCATAATGGAAAGACCAAACCACAAGATGGGCGGCACAATCATTGCGATAAACATAAAAACGGTTGAGATACGTTCTAATTCAGTTAACAGTAGAATGGGCGCAACAATAATGCCTGGTAATAATGAAACAAGATTTCCGATATTGAAAAAGCGAGCAAACTTACGAGCATTTGCCGCCAGAATAATTTTTGTTTCACCATTGTTTTCGTGTTCAGTTGTCATATATTTTCGTTAGCTGGGAGGCTATTTAGGTTATAATTTGGCGAGTATTCACAGTAAGTGAATGATAAACACCTTAGTTTAGGTGTCAACCGATATGGATATCGATGATTTACAACTGGTTAAAAAACAGTCTTTTTAGCTTTTTTTCAAATCAATGTTTGCTTTGCCTCACACCCACACAAAACTCACGTTTGCTTTGCTCTGGCTGTGAAAAAGATCTCCCTAAAAACGGCTTCCATTGCATTATTTGCTCAACACCTTTTCCTTCTTCACATAGCCAAAATAACGCCCTCACTTGCGGTAGATGCCAGAAAAAACCTCCTCACTACACCACAAGTATTATTCCGCACATTTATAGCTCTCCACTGAAACAACTAATCAGCCAATTTAAATTTCACCATAACTTATCCTATGCACCGTTATTAGCTCACAGCTTTATTGAATCGGTAAAAGAGCGAAAAAATAACCTGCCTGAATGCATTATCCCCGTTCCCCTGCACAGTGAACGCTTGCGAGAACGCGGCTTTAATCAAGCACTAGAATTAGCGCGCATCATCTCAAAACAGCTCAAAATTCCACTCGACTACTCACTTAGCCAGCGAAATAAAGCCACCCCCTTTCAAAGCGGCTTAAGCGCAAAACAACGCAAACAAAACCTAAAAAACGCTTTTAGCATAAATAAAAATAGACACTACAAACATGTCGCCATATTTGATGATGTCGTCACCACAGGCACGACTGTTAATGAACTTGCTAAACAACTAAAACAGAATGGGGTAGAAATAATAGAAGTTTGGGCCATCGCCCGAACAGAAAATAAAAATTAGATAAACTCAAGATATAAAATTTTCTCACGAACAAAGAAACGTTTGACAGCAAGGCGAAAGTCAATAAAAAACCGGAATATATACGAAGTAAATTAGCACTTTGAAAAGAATTTCAACGCAGCTATCAAGCATCTTGTTTTGCGTGAGGTAATTTTTAGAAATTTAAATAGAAATCGATATATGGCCCATTTGACTCATAATCCGTTCCAATATCAGCAGCCTTATCTAAATTAAAGCGTTGATGCTGCCAACCACCTTGCAAGCCAAAACCCTTTCGCCATTCGTAAGATACTTGCGCACGATAATCAAGGATCTGGTTCTTTGTTGAATCAAAGTGGCTACCAACGATCCCCGCAGATAAGCCTTTTAATTTTGTATTAAATAAAGCAGAAGCATGTAATAACGGCAGCGTTTTATAAAAATGAGTATGGCTAAAATTCTTATTTTCGACGCCTGAAAGATGGCGCAATGTCAGCCCAAAATCAACATTTACGACCTCATTTTGCCATGGGTAGACCAGGCTCGCATCGAACTGAGAAAATTTAATTGCTTCTTGATGAATAACATGATCGCTCTCAGGAATAAAAATATTTTTAGTATTACTATTTGTCTGGTGGTTAAACTTGAAATTAAATAATGGCTCATTATGTTGAGCAATAGCCTGCCCCGAAAGCAATAAAATGCTGAGGATAAAAATTTTTATTTTTTGGCAATGTCGCATATTCGTTATTATCTAAGAAAATAATTGAACAAAATAAATCAGCTTATCCTTAAGCTGGCAAAACACGTGGGGGATGACTTGCTAAAAATTATAGACGAGTATGAGAAGTGAAGCTACATGGGACAGATGGAAATTGTTACGATTTGTTAACTACTCCGATTCAGGGAAGCCAATTTCCTTTAGTGCAGAAACCCGATTATTAGTAAACTTAACCAGTCCCGACTTTAAGCTACCTGTTTTTTGAGCCCGCTGATAAGCCTCTAATGCCTGTTTATTTTTCCCTGTTTTTTCCAGAGAAATTGCTAAGCCTAACCACCAAACACCTTCATTGGATCGAATTTTTACCAACTTTAAATACAGATCAATAGATTTTTGATGCTGATTTACACGCTGATAAGTTGCCGCTAGCAAAGCATGGTAATCTGGCTCAACAGCCATCACCGAAGCACCGCGTTCTAAAACACGAACTGCAAGTTGAGGATTATTTTGCTCTAATAAAACACGCGCATAAAGCTGTGCAAACAAGGGGTATTCAGGTACAACTTGTACACCCTCCCTCAATAATTCTGCTGCACTTATCAGGTTACCGGATTTAATATAGATGCCGGCCAACATTTCTCTTGATTTAATATGAGGAATATAAAGTGACAAAGCTTCACGTAAATATTCTTTCCCCTTGTGCATACTGCCTCGCTGTAACAACTTATAACCCTTATTATAGGCAATTTCAGCTAGTTGCTTATTATTCAGTGGCCGATGTTTTTTCTTTAAATTAACTACAGGCGAGTCATCAACTTCTGGCGGTTTTTTTGGGACTGCAACAGCGCTTGGTTTTTTTTCTTCAGCTAATTTTACTTTAGCCAATTGTTTTGCATGTTCTTCTGTACGCTTTTTTTCTTGCAACCGAGCTTTTCTTTCTGATTCTTCTTTTGCTCGCGCTCTTTCTTCTTTCAGTAACTTCAGTTTTTCGGCTTCTCGTACACGTTCTTCTTCCCGAATTTTTTCTTTTTCTTTTACTTTAATTTCGGCAAGCTTTATCGCGGTTGCATTCTTAATCTTCTCAATTTCAACAGCTTGTTGATTTACTAAATTTTTTTCTACTTCAACAGATGTTGTGCGTTCCCATAGCAAATAACCAACAATGACAAGTAAAATAAACGAAACAAAAGCGACACTCCAAACAAGCCAATTAAACGATTTGCGTTTAGGCGTTGTTTCCCAGGAGATATTATCGCTTAATGATTCGGATGTTTCTAAGTCACGAGAACGTCTTGCCTCGAGATCTTTTAACATCTGGTTTATTAAACTCATAGAAAAATACCGCTACTAATTAACGCTGCAATATAAAAGTGAGAAAAGCGATAAGAGATAAACCAGACACAAAAAATAATGCGTAAGTACCCGATTTAGTTTCTATTTTTTCCATCTGTGCATCTTCTGTATCTTTAATTGCAGCTTTCATATTTTTGTTGTCAACATATTTAGTTCCTTCACCATATGCCGACATCATAGATTTATGTGAGAGAATGTTAATTAGGCGTGGAATGCCTCTACTCGCTTTGAATAAGCTGCCCATGGCCTTACTCTCAAACAAATTACCCTCTTTATATCCAGCGATACCTAAACGATGACGTAAGTATGATTCTAAACTCGCTTTTTTAATCGGCTTTAAACAATATGAAAAAGTAATACGCTGCTTTAATTGGCGGACTGTTTTTTCTTCTAACCTTTCATCTAACTCTGGTTGACCAAATAAAATGACTTGCAATAATTTTTGTTTTTCTGTTTCCAGGTTGGTAAGTAAACGCAGTGCCTCCATTGTCTCTATCGGCATGGCTTGTGCCTCATCAATACATAAGACAACACTTTTTCCTTTTGCTGTTAATTCTAACAAACGATTAGTGATCATTTTAAGCAGTTGATGGTGCCCGTAATGTCGACTCATATCTAACCCTAGTTCTTCTGCGACCGCGCTTTGTAAACCATAGGGCGTTAACATGGGGTTAGGGATATAGGCCGTTTCAAAACGTCTTTCAACGGTGTTTAATAGTTTTCGACACAGCATCGTTTTACCTGTGCCGACTTCACCTGTAACTTTTATAAATCCTTCGCCTGTGCGAAGTGCGACTAACAGGGTATTAAGTGCTTCTGAATAGTGTCCATGCGAATAAAAGAAACTGGTATCAGGTGTTATTGAAAAAGGCGCTTCAGTTAAACCAAAATATTGCTGATACATAATCTATTTACCGTTTATTACCTAGTTCTAAGTTGTTTAATGTTTGCTTTAGCTTTATTTACTTGCTTTGCCATCTCTTTGTCTGATGTTGTGACTATAGGTTTTAATAAAATTACCAGTTCACTTTTTTTATCAATATCCTGGCTATGACGGAATAAACCACCAACTAAAGGAATATCACCTAACAACGGTACTTTCGATGTACGTTGTTCAATGGTGTTTTGCATTAAACCACCTATAATAACAACCTGGCCGCTTTTAGCACGGATAACGCTATCCGATTCACGAATTGAACTGACTGCCAAAGGAACACTTAATGCTGTTGTTGTTGATGCGTTAACCGTTTTTGTTTTTTCTGTAACCGAACTAACCGTAGGATGAATATGCAAGATAACCTCATCATTTTCACTAATTTGAGGTGTAATATCTAAGGCAACACCAGAAAAGAAAGGAGTAAAAGTCGCATTACTCTGGTTTGTTGACGTGCCTGCAACCGTTCCCGCTGAAGTTGTGCTTGTAACATTAGTTATGAAAAACTCATCTTTTCCTACTTTAATTACCGCTTTCTGATTATTAATTGAGGATACTTGCGGGCTTGATAACACATGGACATCACCTTGACTTTTTAGTACTTCAATAAAGGCACCGAAACCAGAACCTAAATTAAGCGCCAATGAAAACATTCCACCAAAGGCAGAAGCCGTCGTACCTGTAATTTGTTGCAGAGCATCTGGGTTTAAGTTTCCCGTATTCCCTGCTATTCCAGAAAATCCTGAGCCACCAAATAAACTGCCACCACCCGTTTGCCCTATCAGCGCACTATCGTTACCAGACTCTTGCAGCGAACCCCAGTTAATACCTGTTTGAAAATGTTCGTTCAACTCTACTTCTAGAATTTTGGCCTTTATGATGACCTGACGTTGAATAAAGTCTTGCGTCTCTTTTATAAATTTTTCGACTAGTCGTAGTTCTTGTGGGAGTGCGTGGACAACTACAATTCCTGACTGGGGACTAACTAAAACACTGCGTCCCTCACTAGCACCAACAAGCGCCTTTATATTGATATCTAATTTAGTCCAGAAAGCTGATTCACTTGTTGTTTCAACATCACTTCCAGAGTTTCCTGCTGTTGCTCCAGCCACCGTATTGGATTTCACACTCATTTGTGAACTACCCGTTCGACTTACATTAATATAGTTAACATTAAATATCTGGGTGCGCATTTCATTTGGGAAAACACTAAAAGCAGTCTCACTTTGCTCAAAATCATAACCATAGACATCTCTTACTATTTCCATCACTTCCTGTACCGTGACGTTTTTTAAGTCTAAGGTAATACGGCCCGAGACCTTTGGATGTAAAATCATGTTATAGGCGCTGCCATCAACTAACCCCATAAAAAACTGTCTTGCTTTGGCACGATTTACTTTTAAGTCAAAACGAGGCTCAACATCTATACTCCCCATCCCTGGTGCACTCAAATTAATATCAGGCAACAACGCTGAAGCAATATCGTCTTCAGTTTTATTTCGCTTAGATGAACTATTAGCTTGTTCGCTTTTAAAGACATCATCTATCATCTTATCCAAACTATCGCCTTTTTCGGCTCCAGGCTGACTCGCGCAAGCGCTTAGCATTAAAGAAATAATACTAATTATTATAAAACTGAATATATGATTATCGTTTTTCAAATTACTCTCCGACTAAAATTTTATGATAGTCATAGAAAATTAACCCATTAATATCACTGTCTTTTTTTTATCCGACGCGACAGTAATTTTATCGTAAAAGTTTTTCCCTTCTTTCTTAATTTAACAGAAGAAGGATATATACCTAATATCTTTGCTCCGCTTACCATATCACCCACTTCGACTAAACGATTGTTCACAATCGCCGTACGTCGCAGTGAAGAAATCTGCACCATAGACACTGAGTAGCGTACAGAAACACTCGATTTTTTTTGTCCAGGAACAAATAAACGATGTCCCGGAGGTCGCATTGGATCATCCAGCTGTGCCATAGCAGAAAGCGAACCTGATCCAATCAGACAAATTGAAATTAAAAAAATTGAATTCTTATACTTATTAAACACCGATCCAACCCTTATGAAAACTTAAAGTATGCACCGTTATGTCAATAGAAGCGTTTGGATATTTATTAATATTTAATTCTAAATCATCCCAATAAAAATCCCATGGCAATTTATCCAAAGCTTCAAAATATTTTAAGGTTGCTAAATACGAACCCATAAACTTCATTCTCATACCGTGATGATAAATACCAAATCCTTCCGACTCACCGTCTTTATTAGTAGCCAGTGGACCTATGGGTTTGCTTGGTAAGCTTTCGATACTTTGTAATTTTAAACCTACATTCTTACTCAATACTGACTCCAGAATTATGGCCATTTCTTTTGGTTCAATTAGGCCTCGCATGTTTTCTTTTAAGCGAAGATTTAAATTTGCTATCTGCTCTTCTATCAGCTTTAACTTTTGTTGTTGTTTTTGTTTAGGAGTTATTTGATGTTTATTTTTAGCTTTTAATATCAAAAGCTGACCTTCTAACTTCTTATTTTTAAATTCCACACTTGATAAATTTTTATCTACATTAGCTTGCTTCTGGTTTAATGGTAAAATAAAAAACTCAGCAAAAATAACAACAATAGTAATAACTAATAACAACAAAACAGAAAGACGCTCTCTCTCCCCCAGAGCGTCAAATTTTGCCAATAAACCTTTAATCTCAATCATTTTATGTTTTCAACTTGAATAATATTTTTCAAACTAAAATTGAGCCACTGTTTTTTATCTTTATTTCTATTCATTTTAAGGTTTTTAAAAGTCATGCCAGCAAAGGCTTTTTCTGCTGACAAGCGCTGTAAATACTTTGGCAATAAAGAAGCTTTACTGGTGATTCCTTGTAATGATATATCCGTACCACCACCAGCAAAACGTAAGTTTGTTAGCCATAAACCTTCCAAACGTTGTCTTGCCAAGCCTCCAACCAAACCAGAAAAACCATCAGCATTCCCAAACTCATCTTGATTTAAAATATTAAGAACTTTTTGTTTATTTGATAATTCTTTTGTTTTTCCTGTTATTTTTTTCGCCAAGACCACATCTTTTTTCCCTCTAGATGCCTCTATTTTAGTTTTCTCGGCATTCAATTTTGCCTGTGTATTTTTCGCTTCCTGCAAAGCCAGCTCTTGTTGTTGTATTTGGTATGACTTAAAACCACTTAATGCAGAAAATCCCACAACAATAACTAAACAAAGCTGTAGCGACATGACAGCAGAATACTTTATTTTTTTATTTTTTAATTCGTCATGATATAGATTGACTTGTTGTAGGCTCATGCTGCGACACCTTTGTCACCAGCTTCTTTTTCCTCAAATAAAGAGGCTGTTGATTCACGTAGTGCTGTACCGATAGCAAAAAAACATTTTGCCTGCATTTCATCGCTAATTAAATCAGGGGCATCTAGCACATCATTAAAGTTCAAAACACGTACTTGTAAGCCTAATGCATCTGCCAAATATTTAGTTACATTAGAAATATCATGCCCAACAGGTGCGATAACTAAGCTATTAATTGAAGGTTTTGAAAAGTGACTTTCATAATAATCTAAGGAGCGCTGCACCTCTAAAACGATAGTATCTAATAAATGTTGTTGCTCAGGAGGGATGCCTTCTAGCGCTAACCCCTCTTGCTGCTCTTCATCTAAATTTAATGTTGAGAGTAATGGAGAAAAACCAACATCAATGTTGCGCGCTAAAAAAAGAGATGAATCATGCGTTAAAGTCATAAGACCTTGTGTCGCATCTAATTTTAACAGCACGACGCCGTTCTCATCTTCTGGCAATAGCGATGCAATATTTCTCATAACAAGTTCAGCAATATCAATACTTTCAACTTCTAAACCTTGCTCTTCTAAAGTTTGAATTCGCCTCTTTAAAAAAGCTTTCTCCGCTGCTGTCACATAAACTAATGAGGTACGCCCTCGATCTTTTTGTTCTGGAATATCGAAAACATCGACAATTGCATCATCAACATTAAATGAGAAACTATCTTTTATATTCCAGCGCACTGCCTGGGTCAGTTCATCCTCTTCCACATCAGGTCTTTCTATCATAACTAAATTGGAATCAGAAATTAACAAACTCGTTGCTACTACTGTCTTTTCAAGATTGTGTTCGTGTATAAATTTTTTTAACGAAAGCTTTGTTTTTGCTTTGTTTTTAATCGGAGAATAGTGAAAAGCTTGAAGTGTTGGTGTCTGGCCTTCTGTATGAGCAATGCATGCATGAGCAATGCCTTCATCAGAAAGCGTTATCGCATTCATTCCCTGACTGCGTTTTTTCTTTTTAAAGAAAGTAAACACTCAGCCTCCGACACCTTTATTATCTGGCTTACAACAAATGTGTAAAGTCAGTTTTTATTATTTACGTTATATACAACTCTAAGTTTACTTCATAACTATATGTTTTTATAGGATTATAGAGTAAAGAGTAATAAATAACTAGGGCATATATACACTCTAATATTAAGTGTATTAAGCGGGATAACTAAAGAAAATACCTGCGAAAAGGACAAGACCGACCCAATTGTTATGCAAAAAAGCCTTAATACATAAAGCAGGCCGCCTCGAGCGAATAAGATATTGATGGTAAAGCATCAAAATAGCTGAAATTAGCATTGCAGTATAATACTCAGTTCCAAGTTGAGCCTGGGCGCCAACTAAATACAAAGCAAACAACATCATCACTTGTAACACGCCAATAATACTGCGATCTGCTTCAGCAAAAAGAATCGCGGTTGATTTCACACCAATTTTTAAATCTTCTTCGCGATCGGCCATCGCGTACATGGTGTCGTAAATAACACTCCAAAGTACCGTAATCACATAAAGCAACCACGCAATTTTCGGTACGCTATTCGTCTGCGCGGCAAAAGCCATCGGTACAGCCCAACCAAATGCCATACCCAAAACAATTTGTGGCATATGTGTATAACGCTTCATAAAGGGATAAAGTGCTGCCAGAAAAACACCACCAAATGACAATATAATGGTAAACGTATTCATCGCCAGTACTAATAAAAAAGCACTTAAACACAAAGCAAAAAATAGTAACAAAGCCTCATCAGATGACACTTTTCCTGAAGCAATTGGACGATCCTTCGTTCTACTTACCTTTGGATCAATTTTACGATCAGCATAATCATTGATCACACAGCCTGCTGAACGCATTAATACAACGCCTAAAACAAATACCGTTAAGACTACGATATCAGGCTTGCCTTCACTCGCGATCCATAATGCCCACAAAGTTGGCCACAATAAAAGGAAAATACCAATCGGTTTATCAAGGCGCATCAAAAGGTAATATTGGTAAAGGCGTTCTCTAATATGCGACCAGTTGGTACGTTTTTTTAAATGGTTTTTCATTCGTTTTTCGACTTACATATTTAACATTGAAGGCAAAAAGACTTCGTTCACTAATAATGGCTTTTTATGAAGATAAAAAACCGAACGACGTCCCCAAACAGATTTAGGCGTTTGAAGCAGTGACTCAGTCGCACACTTAAACATACGTTGGCCTTTTTTAATTTCCGCAACTTCTAAGGCATCTCTTTGAATATTGGGATCAGAAAACAAGATCTCGCCCAGGGGACGGCTACCCAACTTACCCAAAAAACGTCGTTGGCCAGTTAAAGTTTTTCTTGGTAAAACACTGCGTGCGAAAACCCAGGGTTTATTTCCACAATAAAGCAATACTTCTCGAATTAAAGCATGATGTTCTGGGTGCACGCCTAAACGAAGAGCTTCGTTTAACATTGGACGTTGCCATTGCTGAGATAGCACTTCAACACGAAACTCATTTTTACAGGACAATACAATTTTCCGGGTTAAAGAACCTTGATCAAAAAGCCAGGGGGAAATTTCAACAGGAATATGATTAATTAACATATCTCTGCTGCGCCAAACAGGTTCAGAAATATGACTGCCAAAATTATTTGATATTATATTTTTCAAAATGTTCTCTAACTAAACCGCAGCGTATTTTTTTGCTTGTCCAATCCAACGTTTAATTAAGGGATCAACCGAATCAGGATAATGCTGGAAAAGTTGATCCGCCATTGTCGCCACATGAGGAATTAGCTCTTGATCGCGTTGTAAATCGGCAATTCGCATTTGCATAATACCGGTCTGTTTTGTGCCCAGTACTTCGCCAGGTCCGCGTAATTCCAAATCTTTTCTTGCGATTTCAAAGCCATCATTGGTTTCACGCATAATTGCCAAACGTTCCCTGGCATTCCTCGACAAGGTGCCATGATACATGAGTACGCAAGCACTTTCTTGTGAACCACGTCCAACCCGGCCACGTAATTGGTGTAATTGTGAAAGCCCTAAACGCTCAGCATTTTCAATAACCATCAAACTTGCATTGGGAACGTCGACGCCCACTTCAATCACGGTAGTGGCAACCAATAAATCAACTTCACCAGCCTTAAAAGCCGACATGACTTTTTCTTTTTGTTCCGCCTTCATACGCCCGTGCACTAGCGCAACCCTCACTGAACTCAATGCCTCTGCAAGTAAATTTGCGGTATCTTCCGCTGCTTGTGCTTGTAGTGTTTCCGACTCTTCTATTAATGTACAAACCCAATAAATTTGTCGGCCAGCACGACAAGCCTGCTCAACCCGTTGCACGATAGCATCACGCTTTGAATCTGGCACAACAACTGTTTCAACAGGAATACGCCCGGGAGGTAATTCATCAATGACCGAACAATCCAAATCAGCATAGGCTGTCATAGACAAGGTGCGCGGAATAGGCGTCGCAGTCATAATCAGCTGATGTGGAAATCCTTCATTAGAACGACCTTTTTCTCTTAATGATAAACGTTGGTGCACACCAAACCGGTGCTGTTCATCAACCACGATCAAGCCTAATTTATTAAAGGTCACACCTGCCTGAAATAAAGCATGCGTTCCAACAACCACATTGCCCTGCTCACTGTTGATTTTTTCAAGCGCCTCACGTTTTTCGGCAGCTTTTAATTTACCTGATAACCAAACAACATTTAAACCTAATGGTTCTAACCATACTTTAAAATTTTGAAAATGTTGTTCAGCTAGCAATTCTGTTGGCGCCATAATAGCGGCTTGATAATCCGACTCAACTGCTTTTAACATAGCAAGAGCGGCAACTACAGTTTTACCCGAACCAACATCACCTTGCACCAGGCGTTGCATTGGATTTGTTTTTTCTAAATCAAAATTAATATCTGCTATAACGCGTTGTTGTGCTTCAGTTAATTTAAAAGGTAAGGCATTTAAAAATTGCTCTACCAAATCTTTTTCTTTTTTTAACAAAGGTGATTTTTCTTTGTGCATGACAATACGAAGCTGGCGCATACTTAAATGGTGCGCCAGTAGCTCTTCAATAATTAAACTTTGCTGAGTAAGATGTTTTCCTTCTGACAATTCTTCTAGCTGCGCATCCACTGGTGGATTATGGATATAAAGCAACGCTTCCTTCAGTGTTGGCCACTGGTATTTCTCTAACAATATTTCGGGAATTAAATTTGGTAATTGTAACTCATCATTTTTAAGCTTTAATATCACCTGCGACATGACATTACGTAACGTTAATTGATGAACACCTTCTGTTGTTGGATATATAGGCGACAAATTTTCATCCAGAACAATATCATCATCTTTTTTAATGAACTGATATTCCGGGTGCGCCATTTCAAACCCGACTTTACCTCGACGCACTTCACCAAAACATAAAAGTCGTGCCCCACGTTTTAACTGATTTTTTTGCGCGTTACTAAAATGAAAAAATCGTAACGTTATAAATCCTGTTCCGTCCGAGATACGACTCAACAACATTCGTCCTCGGCCAAATTTAATCTCACTTAATTGAACTTCACCCGCAATTTGACATTCCATGCCTGCTCGCAGTGAACCTATAGGATAAACATGGGAACGATCTTGATAACGCAAAGGTAAATGAAAAAGAAGATCGTCTTGATTATGAATATCAAGACGTTGTAATTTTTCTGCGACCTTAGGACCAACGCCTTTTAATTTTAGAAGTGAATTTAAATCAGCTGAAGAAGAGTTCATTTTAATTTTTATAAAGTACTACGTAACTTCAGTACTTAGCTTAAGCTTTATTCCAACTCTAATACCGCATCCATTTCAACTTCTGCATTTTTTGGTAATGACGCAACACCTAACGCAGCGCGAGCAGGATAAGGTTCAGTAAAATACTCAGCCATGACTTCGTTCACAGTTGGGAAATGACTTAAGTCGATTAAAAAAATATTTAATTTCGCAACATCTTTTAAATCGCCACCCGCAGCTTGAGCGACAGCTCTTAAATTATCAAATACACGTCGAATATGAACAGCAATATCCCCTTCAACCAATTCCATTGTTTCTGGAACCAATGGAATTTGCCCAGACATATAAACCGTTTTATTCACTTTAACAGCTTGTGAATAAGTCCCAATTGCTTGCGGTGCTTTATCTGTTTGAATTATTTCCCGAGCCATTTTTTTCTCCCAAAAACTATGTATATTTTAAAACCAAATAAGTATGACGGATAATATGAAGGCTGAGAACAAGGCGAAAAAATTATGGAAAAGCGTAGCTTACTTAAAATAAGTGGGCATTTTGAATGATTTTTTCAACGCCATTATCTGGCTTCTCATTATTCGTCATTTTTTGACGCGTTGGATTCTTATGACTTCTTCCATCTTCCTCAGCTCTCGCATAATACGTGCAAGATGCCGCCTATTTTCTACCATGACAGCAAAACTCAAAGTAGAATGCACACCATCTCGTTCTGTAATATTTACGTTTTCGATATTGGCCTCCATCTTGGCAATGGCTGAAGCGACCCTGGCTAAAACGCCTCGCTTACTGACTACCAATAAATTAATATCGATCGGGAAGTCGCCATGGATATCATCTTCCCACTTTACATCCAACCATTTTTCCGGCTTATCACGAAAATCAGCAACATTTTTGCAGTCTTGGGTATGAATAACAATGCCGCGCCCTGCGGTAATAAACCCTAAGATAGGATCGCCAGGAATAGGACGGCAACATTTTGCATAATTTATAACGGCACCTTCTGTTCCTTTGATAGCCAAAGGTTGTACCTTTAGCTCGTCATCATCTCCACTACGATCACTCATTTTTTTACGTATTTGCGCTAAAGCCAGGGCAACAACAATCGGAATGTGGTTACCCAAACCAACAGCACAATACATATCACTAATACTTACGAAGCCCTGCTCTTCACTTACCTGCTGCACTTCTTCTTCGGGAATAACATCTATAGATGTACCATGCACCGCGAGGCATTTATTCAAAAGACGCTTACCTAGTTCTTCAGCCTCATCGTATTGCAGTTGATGTAAAAAATGCCGGATATTGGTGCGTGCTTTTGCGGTAAAAACAAAATCCATCCAGGTTGGGTTAGGCGAAGCCGTTGGTTCAGTAATTATTTCAACTGTTTGTCCGTTTAGTAGTTCTGTTCGTAACGGAACTAACTGGCGATCGACTTTTACTGCAACACATTGGTTACCTACATCGGTATGAACCGCGTAAGCAAAATCAACGGCTGTTGATCCTCTTGGCATTTCCATAATGTCACCACCTGGAGTGAAGAGATATACCTCATCAGGAAAGAGATCAATTTTAACGTTTTCTAAAAATTCAATCGAATTACCGGCATGCTGTTGTAGCTCTAGCAAATCATGTAGCCAACGACGTGCTCTCACTTGAGCATTATTTGTCATGACATCATCATCATTTTTATATAACCAATGTGCTGCAATACCTGCTTCTGCAACTCTATCCATATCTTCCGTTCGAATTTGAACTTCAACCGCAACACCAAAAGGGCTAATTAAAACAGAATGCAAAGATTGGTAACCATTCGATTTTGGAATCGCAATATAATCTTTAAATTTTCCTGGCACAGGTTTATATAAATTATGTACCGCACCTAAAATTCGGTAACACATATCAACCGAGTTCACGACGATACGAATTGCATAAACATCCATTACTTCACTAAATGAAAGCTGTTTCATTTTCATTTTGTTATAAATACTAAAGAGGTGTTTCTCGCGACCAGAAACGCGACCAGAAAGTCCTTCCTGGCGCATTCGCTCTAAAAGTGATTTTTCTAGCTTACTAATAATTTCACTTCGATTACCTCGTGCTTTTCTAACATTTTCTTCTAACACACGATAACGGTTAGGGTACATCGCCAGAAAGCCTAAATCTTCCAGCTCTAAACGAATACGATTCATACCTAAACGGTTTGCGATAGGAGAATAAATTTCTAACGTTTCACGGGCGATACGACGGCGTTTCTCGGGGCGCATAATACCGAGAGTACGCATATTATGAAGGCGATCAGCGAGCTTAATAATGATGACGCGAATATCTTTTACCATCGCCAACATCATTTTTCGGAAATTTTCTGCTTGCGCTTCAGCCTTGGTGGCAAACTCCATATGTGTCAGCTTACTTACACCATCAACTAAATCAGCCACTTCATCCCCGAAGCGTGTAACGATTTGTTCTTTATCAAACCGAGTATCTTCAATAACGTCATGCAGGATCGCTGAAATAATGCTTTTTTGATCCATGTGCATTTCTGCAAGGATGCGAGCAACAGCTAATGGGTGATAAATATAGGGTTCGCCACTGGCACGACTTTGACCATCATGCGCATCAGCACCAAAAAGATAGGCTTTATAGATTTCAGCCACTTGCTCCACCTCGAGATAAGTCTCGAGCATCTCGCAGAAGTGGCTAATACGAAAGGCAGTGGGATCTTCCTGGTACGACGAAGACTTACCTTTCGCTTGGTAATTTTTATTCTGCGTTATTTCCTGCGATGTCTGAGTCACTGCTACCTGAATCTCCACTTAATGCTGCTTTAATTGCTGCTGCCATATCAAGTGTATCAGATTCTGACATTTCACCAGACTCTTCCGTGCTTTCTTCTGCATCAACTTCCGTAAACTGTCGTTTTTCAGCGGCTTCTGCTTCATCCAGAATTTGCTCATCGATTAAACCTTCCGCAATTTCACGCAAAGCGATAACGGTCGGCTTATCATTTTCTGGCTCAACCAAAGTATCTTTACCTTGTGCAATCTGGCGTGCACGTCTTGCAGCTAAACGAACCAATTCAAAGCGGTTATCTACATTTTCTAGGCAATCTTCAACTGTTACTCGAGCCATCTGGCAAATCTCCAAAAAGGGATAAAATCAAAAAAGGTCGGCAAGTATACCGATCAGATGCTGTTTAATCCAGCAACTCTTTTAATAATGGCCCTAAACGCTCACTTTGCACGCTATATCGACAGCGATGCGCCAGCACAATACCCCTTAATTCTGCAAGGGCATCATCAAAATCATCATTTACAACCAAATAATCATATTCCGAATAATGTGAGGTCTCACTTTTCGCGTCTCGCATACGCCTGGCAATAATTTCTTCGCTATCCTGACCCCGACCACGCAGACGTTCTTCCAATGCAGCTTGAGATGGCGGCAAAATAAAAATATTCACAGAATACGGTAGCTGCTTTCGCACCTGTTCAGCCCCCTGCCAATCAATTTCTAAAATAACGTCATCGCCCTGTTGTAATGTCGCTTCAATGTTTGCAATCGCAGTGCCATAAAAATTATCAAACACCTGTGCATGCTCTAAAAAAGCAGAGTCTTCTACCATTTTTTCAAATTCAGCTTTATCAACAAAATGGTAATCAAAACCATCCTGCTCACCGTCACGCATTGCCCGCGTGGTATGCGAAACAGAAACACCGATACCATCTGTTTTTTCTAACAACGCTTTAACCAAGCTGGTTTTACCTGCACCCGATGGGGCAGAAATAACATATAATGTACCTAACGGATCGCTCATACCTTTCCTTCAAAAATATTTTATATCGATAATTATTATACCGGACGTTTCACCAGTTCATTAATTTGTCTACACAAAAACTCATTCTCATCGCCGATCATACTGACACAATGGGAAAGCTCGGTATGAGTACGAATAGCGGTTGATAATTTATTTTTTAACTCGTCAATTTCTTCTTCTGTTTTTGCTTTAGCCAAATCGGTGGAGATATTTTCTAACGCATCAAACTGTAAATTCAAAAGATTTTTTAACGAAGCCTGATCTTCACTGTCATTTGGGTTAATGTTGACAGATTTAATACGTTTCACCAAATGGTGTCTTTTCAAAAGTGCTTTAAGCTTATTGCCAACATCAACCCAAAAACTATCAACTCTTCCTTCATTGAGCAAAAATTCCTTTTCTATTTCGAGAAAATGTTTTCGTAATATCAACCAGTCAGGTTCAGTAAAATCTTGTTCTTCTAAATCTTTTTCACTATATAACTGATTAAAACGAAGCTCAGTAATTTTTGCCTCGGCCGTTAAATAAAATTCTACAGATGCTATTGGGGACTCTTCTTCGTGTTTACCCGCCTTAACAATAAGCTTTTCAATATTAGTATTTTTTGAGCGTAATAAAAAAAATAAAAAAATCACTAACACAAACAAAACAAACATCACTTGAAATATAATAATCAAAGTAAAATGACTAAGTTCAACCAATTTAGTATCTCCTTTTATCTTTGCTAAAAAGCAAATTCCTTTATTTTTAGTTCACTCTATATTCTGGATCTGCTCTCTCATTTGCTCAATTAATACTTTTAAATCAACAGATGCTTTTGTAGTTTCGGTATCAATCGATTTTGAGCCTAATGTATTTGCTTCACGATTTAATTCTTGCATTAGAAAATCCAACCGTCTCCCAATAGGTTTTTCACTTTTTAATACACGTTCGACTTCAGCTATATGTGTTTCTAAACGGTCGAGCTCTTCATCAACATCGGTTTTTTGCGCAATAATCACTAATTCTTGTTCTAACCGGTTTTCATCCACTTCAACGCTGGCATCTTGAATTCGCTTTAATAATTTCTCACGCCATAATTGCATAATCTCTGGTAAGCGTTTTTTCACTTCACTGATGACATCTCTAATGGCAGAACAACGTTGTTGAATAAGTTCAGCGAGCTTCTCACCTTCGCGTTCTCGTCCTTGCAGCATATCTTTTAATGTTTCATCCAATAATTCCAGCACACTTTTAGTGAGTTCATTGGAATCAAGTTTTGCCGTTTTAATCACACCGGGCCAACGTAAAATATCCAAAGAAGAAACCGCTTCTGGATTATAAAGAATGTGATCAACTGTGCGGCTGGCGTTAGCAATTTGTTGCACCAGCTCCTCGTCTATAAGAATATCGCCGTTACTTGACTCATTACGAGTAAAACGTAAGCCGACCTCCACTTTACCTCGAGCGAGTTTTTCTGCGATGCGTTCACGTAATTTTGGCTCAACGCTACGAAACTCCTCGGGTATGCGTAATGAAATATCCAGATAACGGTGATTGACTGAACGTAACTCCAGCGTTAGCACTCCCCAGTCTTTCACTAATTCTTGTCGTGCAAATGCTGTCATACTGCGAGCCATAGTTACCCTCTCATTTCTTTAAAAACAATGCCTTAGCCAATATTATAAGCTATATCTAAGTTTAAATTATCAACAACAACCATTAACTTAATCCCTGTGCTACTCTAAACTATGAACTCGATTTTATGCACAAAAAAATTAATAATTATTTCATGAGCACAGCTTCTAATTCACTGACTAAAGATACGACTCTGGATGGCTATACAATCGATAAAGTCATCGGTGGTGGTGGTTTTAGTATCGTCTATTTGGCACGAGATCACGAGGATAAACAAGTGGTCATTAAGGAATACATGCCGTCCCGAATTGCTGAACGAGTTGAAAACAATGAAATTATGCCAACAACCGATGCCAATGCAGAGCGATTTGCGCATGGCCGCAGGTTATTTTTCCAGGAAGCCGGCACCCTTATCAACCTAAAACACCCCAATATCGTTAACGTGAGAAATTTTTTCCGAGCCAACGGCACGGTTTACATGGTGATGGACTACGAAGAAGGCGTGAACCTGCAAGGCTATATCAAAAAACATCATGGCGGTTTAAGTGAAACTCTATTGGGTGCCGTGTTTATTCCTTTACTTGAAGGTTTAGAGCTTATTCATAGCAATGGCTTATTACACTTAGATATAAAACCCGGTAACGTCCATTTATGCAGCGGTGCAAAACCTTTACTGCTCGACTTTGGTGCCGTGCATGAAATGATGCACACTCGAAAATTTCAGCCGAACCAGGTTGTCACTCCTGGTTTTTCACCTTTTGAACAACTTGATCCCGGTGGCTACGTGGGGCCATGGTCAGATATCTATGCCGTCGGCGCTTCCATGCGTGCTTGCATAGAAGGTAAATCTCCTCCTACCTCTCCTAAACGACGCGAAATTGATACCATGCGACCCGCGGTCAATGCATTTAAGAAAAATTATTCTCATGAGTTACTTGAGGCGATTGACTGGGCGATGGAAGTTGACCCCATGCTTCGACCACAAAAAGTCGAACCGCTACTCACTAAATTGAAGTCTATTCCGAGCCTGGGAAAAAATACGCCCAATAAAGAAAATGGTTGAGTCAGACTCAAATGCAATATGAAATAGGCCGCGTCAGCTTACTCGGTAACCGAGAAAATAATCAAGACCGTCTCGGCGTGTCTGAAAGTCACGCTGGCGTTATGCTGATTCTTGCCGATGGTTTAGGTGGTAAACCGGGAGGCGCACTCGCAGCAGAAACCGTGGTGAAATTCATACAACACGCACTCCAGCACGAAGTCATGCCTGTAGGTTCACCCGAAAAATTTTTAACTAAATTAATCATCAAAACCCATCACGCAGTTCGAGCCGCAGGTGAAAAACAAGATCCTAAAATCGAACCGGGTTCCACTGCCGTCTTGTGCTTAATACAAAATAAAAAAGCATGGTGGGCACATGTTGGTGATAGCCGTTGCTACTTATTTCGCAATGGCTTGCCACTTTATCGCACGCAAGACGATTCTTATGTTGAACAGCTTTACCAAAAAGGTGAAATTCCCATTGAAGAAGTTGAAGGTCACCCAATGCGTAACTACGTGACACAATGTATTGGCCTAATGGATAAAGAGCCCAAAGTTACCGTGAGTAAAGGGGTCGAATTAGAAGAAAACGATACCTTATTATTATGTAGCGATGGGTTTTGGGAGCCGCTCGATGATGCTTTGATTGGCCCGGCACTACTCAAAGTTGGTCTCCAGGACTCCATCAATCAACTGGCATTGCAGGCCGAAAAAAACAATTACCCGAACAGTGACAATACCTCTGCTTTAGCCATGAAAATTATTTCGTTACAAAGTATCAATAAGTCATCAAGTGATAAAAAGCCCAAAACAGCGACAGCCGACACCCCCCTTGATGGCGCAATCCAGGAAATTGAAGAGGCGTTTAATTTTTACAAAGACGAAATGGACAAATGAGACAAGATTAAGCGCGTTCACGTCTACTTTCATTTATAGGTATAATCTTGCCAGCATAAATATTTTAAATTATTTAAGGATTCAACATGCGACCCAGCGGCCGAACTCCCAAACAAATGCGTGAAATACGCATTACCCGTAACTACACCAAACATGCAGAAGGTTCTGTACTCGTTGAGTTTGGTGATACTAAAGTCATTTGTACTGCGTCTGTTGAAGGGCGGGTACCTGGTTTTTTGCGTGGCAAAGGTCAGGGTTGGGTCACGGCTGAATACGGTATGTTACCTCGTTCTACCGGTAACCGAATGGGGCGTGAAGCTGCGCGAGGAAAACAAGGCGGACGGACAATGGAATTTCAACGACTCATTGGTCGTTCATTGCGTGCCGCGGTTGATCTTAAGGCGTTAGGCGAAAACTCAATCACAATTGATTGTGATGTCATTCAAGCCGATGGTGGTACACGTACAGCGTCGATTACAGGTGGTTACGTTGCTTTAGCTGATGCGATTAATTATATGATTGCTGAAAAAATGCTGAAGAAAAGCCCATTAACTCGCCATATTGCTTCGGTATCAGTGGGTGTATATAAAGGTACTCCCGTTTCTGATCTTGACTACATCGAAGACTCAGATTGTGATACCGACATGAATATTATTATGGATGATAATGGTGGCTTTATCGAAATTCAGGGAACCGCGGAAGGCGACGATCCTTTTACCGGAACACAATTAACTGAAATGTTGGGATTAGCTAAAAACTCTATTAAACATTTAATTGAAAAACAAATTGAAGCGTTAGGTTCTTAATTCATGCAAAAAATTGTGCTCGCAAGTAACAACAAAGGCAAAGTTCGTGAGTTTGGAGAAATACTTGCAACACTTAATATGGAGGTAATTCCTCAGGCAAACTTTGATATTGATGATGTCGATGAAACAGGACTCACCTTTGTTGAAAACGCGATTATAAAAGCCCGCCATGCCTCAGCAATAGCGGGCCTCCCGGCCATCGCCGATGACTCAGGCTTAGAGGTAGACTTTTTAAACGGTGCACCAGGTATTTATTCTGCGCGTTATTCAGACATGGAAAGCGCAGGTAAAGATGCAACCGACGAAAAAAATCTGCTTAAACTTTTAGATGAGCTAAAAAATGTGCCTAAAGAAAAACGCAGTGCACGCTTTCAATGTGTTCTGGTTTATATGCGTCATGCTGAAGACCCTACCCCAATTATTTGCCAGGGTGCCTGGGAAGGTATTATCGCAACAGAAAAACACGGCGAGAATGGTTTTGGCTATGATCCTATTTTTTACGTTCCAGAATATGACTGTACATCAGCGCAATTAAAGCCCGAACAAAAAAACAAACTGAGTCATCGCAGTATTGCTTTGGCAGCCTTAGTTAAAAAACTCACTACAAAATAATATTTAATTAAAGAGGCAATACCATGTTAACAACCGATCAAGCTGCGCCCAGTTTTAATGCCATTGACCAAAATAACAATACCATCAACTCAAGTGATTACGCTGGCAAGAAAAATATCGTACTTTATTTTTATCCAAAAGATGACACACCAGGTTGCACTATTCAAGCAAACCAATTTACCTCGTCGATTGATGGATTTACTCAAGCCGATACAGTTGTTATTGGTGTCAGTAAAGATGATTGCCAAAGCCATCAGGCTTTTATAGACAAATTTGGTTTAAAAATTGAACTTATCGCAGATACTGATGGAAAAGTCTGTAACGACTACGGCGTCTGGCAGGAAAAGGAAAAAAACGGTGTTAAAAAAATGGGGATCGTACGCTCTACCTTCGTAATCAACAAAGAGGGAAAGCTTGTTTATGTTGAATACGGTGTAAGTCCTGAAGGGCATGCTGAAAAAATGCTCAACCTGATTAATAAACTGTAACTCTCACATATCTTGTATGAAGTAGCCTTCTGCTCATACAAGACAATTAAAATAATGCTATTAACTGCATTAAAAGCAGCATAACAACATTCTATCTTACCCTTCTTTTTTTCATGTGAATTATTGATCCAGATCAAGATCAAAGTAGCGAAAAAATCAGACCATAGTCACGCGTTCACAAAATGTAATACATCCACATTAGCCAATGCAATAACCGTTTTACTCAATGGATATTCGACATACCTTGAGTCTTTGTGGAGAGGAACCCCACCTCTCCTCTTTTTTTCTAATTAATTTATAAGATTTTTGTATCAGGCAGATTTTTTAAAACTTCTTCAACAGTATCAAAAGTGGTTAATACTTCAACAACTGAAGGATGCGGCTCAACTAAAATATTAGGAAAGTCTATTTCATTTTCTTCATTAATAGGGAAAGCAAGTTGTTCTTGTGGAGGCTTAAACTGCGCATCAACGGTTTCTTTATTTCCGCGTGCATCAAACCGATACCAACCATAACCTTTTAAGTAAGCGGCATTAAATCCATGCAAACTATAAGGCGCACCATCATCATGAATACTTAAACGTTGATAACATAATCCAGCGGGTATTTGGTTGGCTCGTAACAGTGCTGCAAGCAAATGACTTTTTGCAAAACAATATCCCGTACCATGTTTTAAAACATCTGAGGCTTTGCAAGTAACGGGATTTTGTTTGTAGTCCCAGCTATGCTTTATTTTATCACGCACCCATTCAAAACACCGCTGCGCAATATGTACATCACTCTTATTATCTGCTGCTAGTTTCTTAGCCAAGACCAGAATTTCAGAGTGATCCCAATCAACATATTCTGAAACTTCTAAATATTTTTTCATCACAATAACAACAAAATTAATTTGGTTTACACAGGCAAATAATAATTCCATCGACAGTAAACAATCAAAGCAATACCAACATAATTAAATTCTATCCAAAAACCCTTTTTTCTTTGTCAGATTATTGATCTAGATCAAAACACTACCTATACAAAATCTAGAACATTAGCATATTACTAATTACCGAATTATAGGAAAGAAAATGAAAAATATTTTTACCAAAAATCTTATTTCAGGCCTCATTGCAGGTTCGCTAGTACTTACTTCAATTTCAGCGTCTGCCGTAGAAAAAGGGGATTGGATGGTTCGTTTTGGTGCAGTTAATGTGAGTCCTAATGACAGCAGCTCTGGGCTAACCGATGTAGGTTCAACTGCCACTGTTGGAGTGGATAGTGATACTCAGGCCTTTGCTAATCTCAGTTATATGATTGAGGACAATGTTGCACTCGAACTATTAGCAGCGACACCTTTTTCGCATGATATTGTTGGCACCGGATCACTTTCAAGTTTAGGTAAAGTGGGTGAAACAAAACAGTTACCACCAACTTTCAGTGTTCAATACCACTTTAAGCCAAAGGCCACTGTGCGCCCTTATATGGGAGCCGGTATTAACTACACAGTTTTCTTCGATGAAAAAGCAACCAACACTATCACATCCTTAAAGCTCGATGACTCCGTCGGCCTCGCTGTTCAGGCAGGTTTTGATGTTGATATTTCAAAAGACTGGTTCTTTAATGCTGATATTCGTTACATCAATATTGAAACAACAGCGCGTACAAGTCTCGGTACTTCAGAAGTTAAAATTAATCCAACGGTTATTAGCTTAGGTATCGGTACAAGTTTCTAATAACAGTGTTCTTAAGTTTTGTTTACTTCAGGCACTCGACATACCTTGAGTAAATTTTTGAGGTAGGGCCCCTCTCCCCTACCTCTTCTTTTTTAAATATCCTAGTGTTAAACGGGTATAATGCCTAATAGCTTGATCGTTATTGATTAACAAATAAACTATTATTAGTTAACCAATAAAATGATCTTTAATTATATTAGGAATTACTTTTTGTTTAATTTCAGCACGCTTCCACCGCTCTCGCTTTACATCCATTTTCCATGGTGTGTACAAAAATGTCCTTACTGTGATTTTAATTCACACGAATTAAAAACTGACTTAGATGAAAAAGCGTATATCGATGCTTTAATCAATGACCTTGATCAAGAGCTTCCTTCTTTTTGGGGAAGAAGCATCAGCAGTATTTTTATGGGCGGTGGTACGCCAAGTTTATTTAGCCCAAAAAGCATCGACCGTTTACTTTCTGAACTGCGCGCTCGATTGAGTTTTACACCCAATATTGAAATCACCATGGAAGCCAACCCTGGTACTATCGAGCTAGGTAAATTTAATGAATTCAACGGTGCGGGTATCAACCGCTTATCCATCGGCATACAAAGTTTTAACGATGACAAGTTAAAAAGCTTGGGGCGAATTCATGGACGCAAAGAAGCCATTCGAGCAGCAGAGTTTGCACACGATGCAGGCTTTAACAGTTTTAATTTAGATCTTATGTATGGCTTGCCAAATCAGTCATTAGCTGAAGCCGCTGATGATATTGAAACAGCGATAGCACTTGAACCAAAACACTTATCGCATTATCAACTCACCATTGAACCTAATACTTTTTTTCATCATCAACCACCCACCGTGCCGGATGATGATCGCTTATGGGAAATGCAAGAAGTCTGTCAAACACGTCTTGCAAAAAACGGCTATGCACAATATGAAATTTCGGCTTATGCAAAAGACGGTTACCAATGCCAACACAACTTAAACTATTGGCAGTTTGGTGACTATCTTGGCATTGGCGCAGGCGCACATGGAAAACTCACCAATGCACCCGAACAAAAAATTTACCGCAGCTGGAAAGTGAAACAACCCAAAGATTTTTTAAATAATGCAACAAACGAAAAAAGAATATCAGGCCAAAAAACTTTAAGTCGTCAAGAAGCCGCTTTTGAATTTATGATGAACGCACTAAGATTAAATGAAGGCTTTGAAACCGAAACATTCCAACAACATATTGGTTTACCTATTTCGGTTATTGAAAAGCAACTAAAACAAGCAGAAGAAAAAGAATTGATCAGTTGGGAGTTAAAACGGATTAAACCTACTGATATGGGACGGCAATATCTAAATACTTTGTTAGAATTATTTATACCTGATTGATAATTATTTTACCCATCACTCAAAAACAATCACCTCTTTAGTCTCTAACCACTGTGGATATTTTTTCATCGCTTTTGAAAAAATGGGATTTTGATAATGTCGCTCTAACCAAGCCCGAAGTTTTGGGTATGGAGCTTGTTGATACCATTTTTTATCGACACGTGAAAACTGGCGAATAAAAGGCAAGATTGCATAGTCCACTAAACTTGCTTGCTCTCCCATAATAAAATTATGTTTGGTTAGCTTATGCTCAAGATTTTTTATAAAGGGCTCACACAATTGCCGGTACTCATCCAGGTTATCATCATGATAACGTGAAGCCGCTTTATATTTATTTAAAGCTTCTACAAATTCATGATCACTTCTCTCTATTAAAGCAAGCATATTTGACAACATTGTTTCATTTTGAGAATAAAGCAGGTTACGCGGATCGTTTTCTTTTAATGCCCACAACATAATATCTAAACTTTCATCGATGACCTTACCATCGTCAAACACCAAAACCGGCACCTCGCCTTTTGCGGAGGCCGCAAACATTTCGTCTGGAATACTTGTCATCACAATATCACGCAGAATCACGCTTTGCTGAGCAAGCAACAAACCCAAACGCGCCCGCATGGCATAGGGGCATTGGCGCAGTGAATAGAGAATGGGGTGTGACATTATGCTTCTACCTGCTTTTTTCTTAACACGATAATAACGTAAATATCTGTGTATTTGCTGCTTAATATGCGATCACACATCTTGAATTTTAGTATAATGCGCGCCATGAAAAACCAGAAAAATCAAATTGAATTATTAGCACCCGGTGGTGATCTTGACGCGATTAAAGCGGCTATTTTAGCGGGTGCAAACGCGGTTTACTGTGGCCTGAATAAGTTTAATGCGCGTAGTCAGGCAAAAAATATTGAACTCGATGATTTGCACGGCATTTTACGACTCGCTCACAAACACGATTGCGAGGTTTTTCTGACCCTCAACATTATTATTGTCGAACGAGAAATCCCTGCCCTTTTTGCGTTACTCAATAAACTCGTTAACACCAAGCTTGATGGCATTATTATTCAAGACTTAGGAGTGTTTTATATTATTAATAAATATTTCCCGAGTTTAAATATTCATGCCTCCACGCAAATGACCACGCACAATGAAGGGCAAATTGAATTTTTAAACAAACTCAAAGCTACCCGCGTCAATCTTTCACGCGAGCTCAATATAAATGAAATTACCGCACTCTCGACTAAAGCCCACAAGCACAATATGTTAACTGAAGTGTTTGTGCACGGCTCTAACTGTATTTCTTTTTCTGGGCTTTGTTATATGAGTTCGGTTACTGGTGGTAATTCGGGTAATCGAGGTCAATGTAGCCAACCTTGTCGAGATGAATACCTCACTACGGCCGAGGGTAAAAACTTCCCGCTTAATATTAAAGATAACTCTGCTTTTTCTGATTTAGAAATTTTAGCGGAAGCGGGCGTAGACTCAATGAAAATCGAAGGCCGCATTAAAAAATATCATTATGTTTATACCGTGGTTGATACATGGCGTAAGCAGCTCGATGAGTTTTATAAGAAACACGAACTCAATAACGACAACAGTGCCTTGCGAAAAGTGTTTAACCGCGATTTCTCTGATTCCTTTTTAAAAGGCACCATGAGTCGTGATGTTTTTATTGATAATCCACGAGACAACTCGGCAATTTATCTTTCTAAAAACTGGCAAGGTTCTACTGATGAAAATTTAAGTAAAGCGAAGAAAGTTTTATTTGATCAAAAATCACAAATTATAGAAAGTATTGAAAGTCGTATTGAAGACCTGAGTGTTGATAAAGCACCGCTGATAATAACAATAGCGGGTAAAGCTGGCTCCGTATTAACTGTTTCAATTAAAACACCCGATGAGACTTTTGATGTTCATTCAGAGATTCAACTGGTACCTGCAAATGATGGAAGTACGGCTGGCATCAATAACGAACTCATTGCCAAACGCTTTAAAGCTTTGAATGACACAGAATATTTTATTGATGAAATTAATTTAGATAAGCTTGATAGCGCATTATTTATACCACACAAAGAACTCAGCGTTATAAGTGCTAAAATTTTTACTATTTTGAATGATTCAAATGAAAAAATACTAAATATCGACGTTCCCGTATTAACTCAAGGTAACAAAGAAACAATTTCGCCGTCTTTATCTTTATTGATTTCCTCTAAACAAGACTTACACCTTTGCCAGGAAACAGAAGCAGATATTTATTTTCAATTACCTAATCACTTCAAAGATAAAGTTTCGAACTATGTCGATTTGTTTAACAATAATCCCCGGTTAATACCGTGGTTTCCTGCCGTTTTAATTGGTGACAATTATCATGCAGCCGTTGAATTACTTGAGCAGCTTAAACCAAAACATATCGTAACGAATAACAGTGGTATTGCCTTTGCTGCTTTTGAACGCGATATTGCATGGACAGCTGGCCCCTATATGAATCTGGTTAACTCATATAGCTTGTTGTGTTTAAAAGAAGAATTTAATTGTGTTGGTGCGTTTATTTCCAATGAAATCAGTCAGGCTCAAATTAAAAAAATCGTCAAGCCAAATAACTTCAAACTCAGTTACAGCATTTCACATCCAATTGTTTTAATGACGACAATTGCCTGCATGTTTCACCAGGTATCAGGCTGTAAGAAAAACATTGTTGATGATAAATGTATTCAACGTTGTAAAAATTCTGCTTCGATTACCAATCTGAAAGATGTGTCCTATTTTATTGACAAGGGCAAAGGTGAATACCATACCGTTTACAATGAAAACAATTTCTTAAATACCGATATTGTGACGGATATTCCCGATACTTTTTCAAACTTTTTTATCGATTTACGCGATATAGAGACCGGAACAAAAATAGAAACCGATAAAACGCAGATGGTGGAGATTTTCAAAGACTACCTTGACGGTAACCCTGACGCGATCACACAATTAAATCAAAATATTTATCCTTCAACCAATACGCAATACAAAAGAGGGGTCTAGTTTTAATAGAAAAGCCCCGATAGCCTAAAGGGCAAAAAATATTTAAACTATAATACTATGCGTAAAAACAAAAAATTAGACGATGCTTTTTTTCAGCAGCTTATTTCGGCTGCACACGAAAGCCCAAGAAAACGAAGCCACCATAACCTGCATAAAGAACTTGATGAACCTGTGCAACGGTTATGTATTGCATTAACGAAAGGCACTTATGTTCGGCCACATCATCACCCACAAAGTAACAAGTGGGAATTAATGCTGGTCTTGAAAGGACAGGTGAATTTAACGACTTTTAGTCCAGAAGGTATTATTTTAGAAAAGTCATTAGTGGGTGAAGGTGAATCTCTCTCAGGGATCGAACTCCAACAGAATACATGGCATACCGTCTTTCCGGTAACAGATGAAGCCATTATGCTTGAAGTGAAAGAAGGCCCTTACACGCCTACACAAGAAAGTGATTTTGCACCTTGGTCTCCAGTGGAAGGCGAACCTCAGGCAGCCGACTTTTTGCATTGGTTAGAAACGGCAGAAATTGGAGAAAGCTTTTCTGCTTAGCGAGATAAACACCACCTCAACCGTTTAAGGAAAAACATTGTGCCGAAACTAGCAATAACCGATAAAGAAATTGAAGATTGTTTTGATGTCATGTCAGAACTTCGTACGCATTTACAAAGAGCATCATTTTTAAACACTGTGCGTAAAATGGAAAAAGAAGGCTATAAACTGGCTTTTATTAAAGATAAGAGCAAAGTTGTTGCAACGGCAGGCTATCGTATTTATTCAAATTTATTTATGGGAAAACATTTATACGTCGATGATCTCGTCACATCTGAAAGTGAGCACTCCCAAGGCTACGGTAAAAAAATGGTGGACTGGTTAAGAAACGAAGCAGTTAAAGAAAATTGTAATTTCTATCACCTGGATTCAGGTACTCATCGAAAAGAAGCGCATAAATTTTATTTTCAACAAGGATTTTCTATCGCAAGCTTTCACTTTAGTGAAAAGCTAAAAACGGTGTTATGATTAAAAATCATTCACTTGCATGGTTACCTCGATGACTTCTCGAACACATTGCAGCGACATTTATTCTTATCGCACCAAAGATGATTCTGAAATTAGGGAGCTTATGCACCCTAAATATCATGGCAATCAAAATCAAAGTCTTGCCGAAGCCATTGTTAACCCCGGATTAACGACACATAAACATATCCATAAACTTTCTGAAGAGCTTTATCATATCACCCAGGGTCAAGGCATGATGTTTTTAGGAGATGAACAATTTGAAGTTAGTGTTGGCGATACACTTTGTATTAAACCCGGCACACCTCATCATATTAAAAACACGGGAACAACGCCGTTGCATATTTTATGCATGTGCTCCCCACCCTATAGTCACGACGACACTGAATTATTATAAATGCGCATAGGTATTGATCTTGGTGGAACAAAAATAGAAGCCATTGCTTTAGATGATGTTGGTAATGAATGTTTTCGCAAACGCATACCATCTCCGCAAGGTAGTTATAAAAACACACTCAACGCATTAATTGATCTTATCAACGAAATTGAAACAGCCACTCAAACGACGGCCTCCATTGGTATCGGGATCCCAGGAACGGTTTCGCCTCAGACAGGTTTGGTTAAAAATGCGAACTCAACCTGGTTGATTGGCCAACCTCTTAAACATGATTTAGAACTTTCTCTCAAGCGCGAAATTCGTATTGAAAATGATGCCAACTGTTTTGTGGTTTCTGAAGCAACCGATGGTGTAGCAAAAGATGCAGAAGTTGTCTTTGGCGTCATTATTGGCACAGGTACTGGTGGTGGTGTATTTGTTCGTGGTCAATCTATCATTGGTGCAAATGCTATTGCTGGTGAATGGGGACATAATCCTTTACCCTGGCCAACTAAAGAAGAAATTGATGGTCGAAAATGTTATTGTGGACAACAAGGTTGTATTGAAACATGGTTATCTGGCCCGGCTTTTTCTTACGATCATCAAGCACAAAATAATTTAAAAGAAACTTTAAGCGCGAAAGAAGTTGTTCTCTTAGCTGAAGAAGGCGATCAAAAAGCTCAAGCCTCTTTATGGCGTTACGAAGTACGGCTCGCCAAAAGTTTAGCCAGCATAATTAATGTTATTGATCCCGATATCATTGTGTTAGGAGGTGGCATGTCGAATATTAGACAGCTATATAACAATGTACCAAAGATATGGGATGAATATGTTTTTTCTGATCATGTGTCAACGAAATTAGTCGCCCCCATGTATGGTGATTCCAGCGGTGTACGTGGTGCTGCCTGGTTATGACACATATGAAGAAACGAGCATTACCTTTTATAAAACGATTACACAATCATTTTTCTTATTTTGAAATTTATATAATCCCATTCCCGCCCAACATGAAATGTAACTGGGTTTTCATCTAATTAAAGTTTTTATTAAGAACAGCCGATAGAGGCTTAATGAGAGGTAAATTATTAAATAACCTTGCATACCGCAGGGATTTAGTCTATTTTTTTAGGATTATTCATCTCCTCTTCCGTACTTAGAAAAAGTACGGCATAACAAAATCGCGATCTGATATACCAAGTGAATTTGTTATAAGACTCTGATTTTAATAAATAAGTTTTTAAGGCTATATATTTATGGGTGCAGATATAACGCTTGATGAAAAAAATTATAAGAATATTCTTGATGGTATGGTTGATGGCGTCATTACTATCAATCAAGAGGGTACTATTCTTACTTTTAATAAAACTGCTGAAACCATATTTGGTTATAAAAGCGATGAAGCAGTTGGTCAAAATGTCAGTTTCCTGATGCCCGAACCTGATAGCAGTGCCCATGATTCTTATATAAATAAACATATCACATCAGGTGAAAATCATATCATTGGTATTGGTCGCGATGTTATTGCACTAAGAAAAAACGGCGAAACATTTCCCATGCGACTATCGGTCATTGAATACCCTGCCAAAATTGAAGGTGACCGCTGGTTTATTGGTTCATGCCGGGATATCACCAAACAAAAACTTCAGGATGAACAACTAAAACGTAGTTTAAAAATGGATGCGATTGGTAAGATAACCAGTGGTATCGCGCATGATTATAATAACGTCCTTGGTATCATTTTAGGATATTCAGAGATACTCGAAGAATGTGCACGAAAATATGATCAACCCCTCGATTACATTCAACAAATAAGACAAGCTGCTTTACGCGCATCAAGTTTAACGAACCAGTTATTATCAATCACTCGTAGCCGCCCAAACGCCATTGAAAACACAAAAATCAACGAGGTTATTTATAACAATCGAGAATTATTAAGTAAAACGCTCACTTCAAAAATCGCATTATCCATTAAGACTGCCGATAATATATGGAGTAATTATATTGATAAAGGTTGCCTGGAAGATGTCATTCTCAACCTAAGTATTAATGCAATGCATGCTATGCCAGAAGGAGGAGAGCTTGAAATTACAACATCAAATAACCAAGTGCACTCGATTGAAGCGCAAGTTCTGAATATCACACCAGGAGATTATGTCAAATTAACGGTTTCCGATACGGGAACCGGCATGACAGATGATATTAAAACGCATATTTTTGAGCCTTTTTATTCCACCAAAGGTGAAAAAGGTACTGGTCTGGGCTTAAGCCAGGTTTTTAACTTTATACAGAAGTCTAAAGGCGCAATTCAAGTTTACTCAGAACTAGGACATGGCACCCGTTTTTCAATTTTTCTACCCCGCTCTGAGCACGAATTAGAAAAGAACACTAATCATAATTCTAGCAAGTTATCTGAAGATGAATTAGAAGGAACGGAAAGCATACTTATTGTCGACGATGAACAGGGGATATTAGATATAACCAGGGAAATATTATCTTCTCATGGCTATAAAACTTTTTGTGCGTCTAGTGCAGAAGAAGCATTAAAAATACTCAAAAATGAAAGTATCGATCTTGTTATTAGTGATGTCATAATGCCGGATACAGATGGCTTTGAACTGGCACATATAATTAAACATGTCTATCCAAATGTAAAAATTCAATTATATAGTGGCTTTAGAAACCCCAAAGGTAAATCAGTAACCGACGGGGTGCTTTCAAAAAAACTTTTAGAAAAACCATTCACATCTAATCAACTATTAACAAATGTTCATGATCTATTGAGTAGAGACACTGACATTAATTTATTCGACGCTAGCAATATTTAGTCTTATTAGATAAATTAAACGCTTATCAGCTTTGTTAACGATAAAGTTAAGAAATTTTTATGCGCACCACGCTCATCACTTCGAACTCTAAACCCGCAATAACTTCAATTGTAGGGTAATAAGTAATATTTACTCTCGCCCCCTTTAAATTTTTATATTGTTTTTTTCGCTTATATTTAAACGGGACTTCACAGCCTTCTATCATTACCGTGTTTAATACCCATTCGGCTTTATCGCGTTGCACATGCGAAACAACTTTCACGGCATCTGAATGGGTCAAGCCTTCATGTTTTTTAACAAGTTTAGTTGGATCGGATTGCATAGTATTAATTTATTTTTTTAAAGATTAAATCCCAAACACCATGACCTAAACGTTGGCCGCGTTGTTCAAACTTTGTTAGCGGGCGAAACTCTGGGCGAGGTAGAAATTGATTTTTTCCTGCTGTATTTTCGAAACCCTCTGATTCATTCATCACTTGCATCATATGTTCTGCATAATTTTCCCAGTCTGTTGCCATATGAAAAGTGCCGCCGAGTTTTAATTTTTTTCGTAATAATTGTACGAATTCAGTTTGTACAATGCGGCGTTTATGATGGCGCTTTTTATGCCAGGGGTCTGCAAAAAATAATTGCACGCCATCAAGTGACTCATCGGCTATCATTTTTTTTAAAACATCAACACCGTCTTCACAAATAACGCGAAGGTTTTTTAAACCTAACTTTTCTATTTGCAGTAATAAGTTACCAACACCGGGAGTATGTACTTCTATACCAATGTAATCTTGCTCTGGATTATTTTTCGCCATTTCAGCAAGTGAAGTGCCATTACCAAAACCAATTTCTAAAATACAGGGGGCTTTGCGTTTAAAAACAGACTCAAGATCCAGCTCCCTATCTTGTAAACTCAAACCATACAACGGAAAAAGTTCATTAAGCGCTCGCTCTTGCCCTGCTGTTAAACGCCCTTCACGTTTAACAAAAGAGCGAATACGACGAATGAAAGTTTTTTCTTCAGACATTAATAAAGAACCCGTGCAGAGAACGTTAAGAAACTTAAAAAATTAAAAAAACGTTCCATCAATGGGTGACGAGGCACTTGCATAACGTTTACGTGGCATACGTCCAGCAAGAAAAGCTTCTCGTCCTGCTTGAATTCCTTTTTTCATGGCCGATGCCATTAAGATAGGATTTTTAGCTGCAGCTATTGCGCTGTTCATTAACACACCATCACAACCTAATTCCATTGCAAGCGCAGCATCAGATGCTGTTCCGACACCCGCGTCAATTAATACAGGCACTTTTAATTCCTCTATAATAAATCGAATATTGTTTGGATTTTGTATCCCAAGTCCTGAACCAATCGGAGAGGCTAAAGGCATTACCGCAGCACAACCCATGTCTTCTAATTCTTTGGCAATCACAAGATCATCGGTGGTGTAAACCATGACATCGAAATCTTCTTTAACTAAAATTTCTGCGGCCTTTAATGTTTTCATTACATCAGGAAACAGGGTTTTTTCATCAGCCAACACTTCCAGCTTCACCAGGTTATGGCCGTCTAATAATTCCCGCGCCAGGCGGCAAGTGCGTACAGCATCATCGACCGTGTAGCACATCGCGGTGTTTGGCAAGATGGTATATTTTTCAGGAGGTATCACATCCAATAAATTAGGTTCGCCGGGCTTTTGTCCAATGTTGCTACGACGCACCGCAACCGTAATAATTTCTGCTCCACTTGCCTCAGTCGCAAGACGTGTTTCATCATTATCTTTATATTTTCCTGAACCCACTAATAAACGTGATGAATATTCTTTCCCGGCAATGATTAATGGTGAATCTTGAGTTGTTTCTGTCATGCTTTTACCTAATCTATTGTAAATTTAAATTTTATTTTAAAAAAATTCGTTATCTTTAACCGCCGCCCACGGCATGTACAACTTCAATTTTATCGCCCGCTTTGAAAACATAATCTGCATAAGTACTGCGCGGTACTATTTCTAAGTTGACTTCCATCGCAATACGGCCACTGGCAATGCCCATTGAATCAACAAGTTGCTCAGCTGTGAAACCCGCTTCCACATCACGTTGCTCGCCATTTACGATAATCTGCATATAAACCCTTAAAAATTTATGTTGATGCTGAAAAAGATGTGATATATCTTCATTTCTCAATAATAAATAAAAATAAGACATCACAATGCAAATTCTACCACAGCTTATATCTTGCAACACGGCCGGCACACTTGATCGACTATTCCGCATCCGTTGCCTTACCTCCCCCGATCGAATGGCCTACCGATATTTTGACCGCCAAACGGACGCATGGTCAGAAATGACATGGAATAATATGGCTGACTTGACCAGTCGCTGGCAACAGGGGCTGCAAAACGAAGGATTACAAAAAGGAGATCGCGTTGCCCTACGTTTAAAAAACAGTATCGAGTGGGTTGCTTTTGAGCAGGCCGCCCTGGGACTGGGGCTCGTAGTCGTACCTCTATATGTCGATGATCGCCCTGATAATGTCGCATATATTCTTCATGATGCTGGGGTTAAAATTCTACTATTAAACGATGATAAGCAATGGCAGGAATTATCAGGCCATATTGAATCGGAGTCATTATTAAGCCGTACCATTATCTTAAACTCAACAACAGATTATGATGACATTGCAGTCTCTGCTGAACAGTGGCTGCCAGAAGAGCCGGCACATTTACAAGAGCGCGGCGGTGATCCTCACTCTATTGCCTCTATTGTTTACACTTCTGGCACAACAGGTCGACCAAAAGGCGTCATGCTCAGCCACCACAATATTTTATTTGATTGTGAATCTGTGCTTAAAAAGTTAGGGTTTAATGAACCACACACATTAGAATTCCTGTCCTTTTTACCCATTTCTCATATGTACGAACGCACTGTTGGCTACTACCTTCCTATGATGGCGGGTGCAAAAGTCTCCTACGCCAGATCGATACAACTCCTTGGTGAGGACTTTCAGGTTATTAAGCCTTCGATACTGGTTTGCGTGCCGCGTATTTTTGAACGCTTTTACGACAAATTACAGCAAAAGCTCGCAAAGCAATCCATTATCTCAAGAACGCTTTTCAAGTTTGCCGTCTATGTTGGCTGGAGTCATTTCCGCTTTAAACAAAAACTCGCATTATTTAACCCTATTATCCTTTTAAATCCTTTATTCCAAAAAATTATCGGCTCCAAAATTCAACAGTTACTGGGTGGAAAATTAATCCTTGCTGCTTCAGGTGGCGCGGCCTTACCACAGGAAGTTGCCCGAACATTTATCGGTTTAGGTGTAAATATTGTTCAAGGTTATGGACTCACTGAAACGAGTCCCGTGATAACAATGAATAATTTGAGCTTAAATATTCCATCAAGTGTCGGTGAAGTTATGCCCGGTGTTGAGTTGCGTATTGCGGAGAATGATGAACTACAAGTCAAAAGCCCTGTGATTATGAAAGGCTACTGGAATAACCACCAGGCGACCAGCGAAGTCATGACCGAAGATGGCTGGTTTTGCACCGGTGACAAAGCAAAAATTGAAAAAGGTTCCGTTTATATAACCGGTCGCATCAAAGATATTTTAGTCACATCAAACGGCGAGAAAATTCCACCTGTGGATATGGAGCTGGCAATAACCATTCTCCCTGAGTTTGAACAAGCCCTCATTGTTGGGGAAGGTAAATCCTACCTAAGTGCCCTCATTGTGTTAAATGGCGAAAAATGGCCTCAAATTGCACAACAGTATGGATTAGATCCACTTGATGCGGAAAGCTTGAAAGATAAAAAGCTCAATGCCGCAATGCTATCGCTTGTCAAAAAAGCATTACATGATTTCCCCGGCTACGCCAAAGTACGCCGAATTTCTCTGTCATTAAAGCCATGGAGCCTGGAAGAAGGTTTAATCACCCCGACGTTAAAAGTGAAGCGCGCGCTAGTTTTGAAGAAATACGAAAAAGAAGTCGAAGCGATGTATTAAAAATTCGTGGGGCAATTAATTCTGACTCACAACCTTTTTAATTTATTCGATATTCCAGTTACCAATATCATCTTCACTTTGCTGTCCATCAGGACCAAGCGAAAAAAGATCCAACTCGCCGTGTGTACCCGGATAAAGATACAAATATTCTTGTCCCCAGGGATCTTTATTTAACTTCTTAATGTAGCCACCCGCTTTATAATTGCGTGGCTGCGGTGAACCCGACGGTTTTTTCTCTAACGCTTCTAAACCTTGATCGGTACTTGGATATTGATAATTATCCAGCTTGTAAATGTTCAATGCACTTTCAAGCGCAGTAATATCATGCTTCGCTTTTTCTATTCGCGCTTGCTCGGGTCGACTCATTATTTTCGGTACAACCGCGGCAGCCAAAATTCCCAGTATCACGACGACGACCATAATTTCAATTAAGGTGAAGCCCTGTTGTTTTACTGCCTTCAATTTTCTATGATCCATTTAGTTAGAGTCCTGTTTCCTAACGTACCTATCGCAGACAATATATTACCTCAAAAATTTGTTAACAGCACACTTTAACCGAATAACTTTTATGCAGATAATGCATGACAAGCTATACTCAATTCTCCATTATTCTTGAGCGAACATTATGAAATTGTTATTAAAAATTTTAAGCGGTCTTATTGCACTTGTATTAATTATCGTCTTAGGTTTTGCCTTCACATTCAACCCAAATGATTATAAAGATGACATCATCACTCTGGTTAAAGAAAAAACCGGACGCACGCTCTCCGTGCCAGGCGATATATCCTTATCATTATTCCCATGGATCGGTTTAGAACTAGGGAAAATTGAACTTTCTAATGCAAAAGGCTTTGGAAAAAAACCATTTGCAAAAATAGATCACTTACAAGTTCGCGTAAAACTCTCACCCCTGTTAAAGCAAGAACTTAAAGCAGATACATTAAAAATTAAGGGGCTTACGCTCAACCTCGCTAAAAATGAAGAAGGCATTAGTAATTGGTCGGACTTGTCACAAGAAAATAAAACACCATCAAAAACAACACAACAAAAAGTCAAACCAGCAAACAACCCCTTGAGATTACTCGGTGTTTTTGCACTTAATGGCATCGAAATACATCAAGCACAATTTAACTGGCACGATCAACAATCCAAACAAAAAGTTGCAGTTAACGATGTTGAGCTGGAAATTGGCAAAATAAAAACCGGTACAATTATTCCTTTCCATACACAATTCCACTTCAAACAAAAAGGACTAGAAACAAATCTCAACTTTAAAAGCGGCATCAAATTTTCATCCGACTTTAAACTGTTTTCGTTCCATAACACGCAACTCCATTCAGATACAAAACTGTCAACATTAAAACAAAGGTTACCTGCAACCATCGCAAGCAAGCTTATTCGGTTAGACCTTCATAAAAAAATAGCCGTTAGCAAAAACATTAAACTTTCCTCCAATGATGTAACACTTAACAGCCAAGTCAATGCCAAAAATATTTTAAGTAAACCCATCGTTACTGCAAAAGTTAATTTAGAAACAATAAACCCTCGTGTTTTAGCAAAAAACTTTGATATTGTGTTACCGGCGATGAGTGATAAAAACGCCTTAACAGTGTTTCGCGCGCAGTTTGATGTCGATTCATCAGCAAAAAAACTGAAGCTCTCGAATATTGCTATGCTGCTTGATGACACTAAAATAACGGGGAAAGCCAACATTCCTTTTTCAGCTACGCCGATCATTCAACTGAATGTAGATCAAATCAATATTGATCGATATTTAGCGAAACCCATTCCAAATAAAAAAGAAGATAAAGACAAAAATAATAATAAAACCATAGAAGCAGCTCTCATTCCCATTGCCTTATTAACGCAAATTGATGTCTCTGCCGCACTGAAAATACAGGCACTACAAGTAAAAAACACACACTGGAGAAACGTACATTTTTCCGCTAAAGCGAAACAGGGAAATGTTCAGCTTAACCCCATTAAGTTACAAGGCTACGGTTCAAGCATTAATAGTAACGTTAACATTATCGCCAGAAAAAATACCGCCTCACTTTCTAGCGTGCTGGATATTAAAGACATCAAGTCAGGCGAACTATTAAAAGATTTTATGGAAGTCAAAAATCTACAAGGTTTAACCTCGATAAATGCCAATATCAAAACAACAGGATTAAAACTTAGCCAACTAAAACAAAATCTCAACGGTACGCTGCGTTTTTCTTTAAAAGAAGGCACTGTCAAAGGGGTTGCTCTTGACCATGAAATAAACAAGCTAAAAGCAAAAATTAAACGCAAACCTGAACCAGCTAAACCAGTTCCACTAGAAACAAAACTTACCAACCTAAATGCCAGCGCCATCATTAGAAACGGTGTCATCATTAATAAGGACTTACGCGCAGCAACCCCCTTTACCCGTATCATTGGTCAGGGCCGAGCTAATCTCGTCAAGGAACAATTGGATTATATTGCCACAGTAAAGCTAACAAACGCCCAAGATATAAAAAACACCATCCCCTTTGAAAAAATGAAAGCCACTCCTCTGGATATTCATATCCGCGGCCCATTTGACAAACTCAGTATAAAAGCCAATTTTGAAAAAGCCCTCAACAGCTTATTTAAACAAGAAATGAAAAAACAGGAAAAAAAATTAAAAGAAGAAGCTAAAAGAAAACTTGAACAGAAAAAAGCTGAACTCAAAGCACGGTTAAAACAAAAAGAAAAAGAAGCTAAAGAAAAAGCAGAAAATGATTTGAAAAAAGAGTTAGGTGATAAACTTAAAGACCTATTCAAATTTTAACCAAACAGCATGAACAGCGATTACACCTTTAGTAAAAAACTCCTTAATTGGTACCAACAATACGGTCGCCACGATCTACCCTGGCAACAAGATCGCAGTTTATACCGTGTATGGGTTTCTGAAATTATGCTGCAACAAACGCAAGTGGCCACCGTCATTCCTTATTTTGAGCGTTTTATGGCGCGCTTTCCCGATACCCGTGTTCTCGCCGATGCCGAACAAGACGAGGTATTGCACCTTTGGACAGGCTTAGGCTATTACGCCCGCGCACGTAACTTACACAAAGCCGCACAAATCATTCGTGATGAATATGGCAATCAATTTCCTCAAGACTTTGATGCCGTTTTGGCTTTGCCCGGCATCGGCCGCTCAACCGCGGGTGCCATTTTGGCCCAGGCATTAAATCAGCGACACATCATTCTCGATGGAAATGTGAAGCGAGTACTCACTCGTCTTTTTGCCATTGAAGGCTGGCCGGGGAAAAAAGAGGTTGAAAACAAGCTTTGGGAAATCGCCGAATCTCTTACGCCCAAGCAACAACTCACGGACTATACTCAGGCCATAATGGATTTAGGCGCAACCGTTTGCGCGCGTAAATCTAGCTGCCCAGATTGTCCTGTTATCGACTTATGTGAAGCCCACCGACAAGATCAGGTATCCAGCTATCCCACGCCTAAAAAACGTAAAGCACTGCCGGTCAAAGAAACACAAATGCTCATCCTGCAAAATGCAGAGGGCAATATTTTATTGCAGCAGCGCCCCCCCAGCGGTATTTGGGGAGGGCTTTGGAGTCTGCCAGAGTGCAGCGGTGAGAATATTGAAAAATGGTGTCAACAGAAGCTTGGGCTGTTGATTGGCAAAGCTATAATGAAACCCGTATTTCGCCATACCTTTAGCCATTTTCACCTCGATATCACACCAATTCACATCAAGGTAAAAGCCCTTACAAATCAGGTGATGGAAGCCGATAGAGGACTCTGGTATAACACGCAGCAACCTGAATCACTGGGGTTACCCGCTCCAGTCGTTAATATTTTAAAAAGCCAATAGGAGTAGTTCTCATGGGCAAAATGGTAAATTGTGTAGTATTAAAAAAAGAAGCTGAAGGCCTTGATAAGGCGCCCTATCCCGGTGAAATTGGCCAACGTATCCTGGAAAATGCCAGTAAAGAAGCCTGGCAAATGTGGATGAAGCAACAAACCATGCTAATGAATGAAAATAAACTGAGCCCAATGGATCCCAAGCACCGCCAGTTTCTCGTTGATGAAATGGAAAAATTCTTTTTTGGCGAAGGTTCTGCCAAAGTTGAAGGCTACACACCCGAATAATCGACTTGACGAACGCGCCGTGATCGCGTCTAATACGCCGCTGTTGATGGCCGGATAGCTCAGTCGGTAGAGCAGAGGATTGAAAATCCTCGTGTCCCTGGTTCGATTCCAGGTCCGGCCACCACTAATTATTTGATAACAAAGAAGTTTTTAAGAAGACATCCTAAATAACTGTTATCTCTAGTTAAGCTGGCAATTGCACGTAAATCGTTGATTTACTCTGTAGTACGTTAACGAACTCCCCCTATTCTCCCCTCATAAATACCTTTATCTACTAAAGGAAAATTTATGAAAAGCACAAACACATTCAATAGTAAGTCAAAAACACAACTTCAAATTGGTAGCGAGATAGCTCATCAAGGTTTAATTTGGAGAAAATTATCAAACGGTACTGGTGTATGGAAATACGACTTCCGAATAAATGGTAGAAGATTTAAAGGCAGTATCGGAAAAGAACAAAATGGGATCACTCTGAGTGCAGCAAAAACTCGATTATCTGAATTAAAAGCTGAAATAACTCTCCAAAAACAGACTAGTAATTACTGCGATAACTCAGTTGCATACAAACCATTTAATGAGCTTGCAGAAAAATATATAGAATGGGCAGAAATAAATTTAAATGGCGTGAGACAGCTTAAGAGCAAGTATACAACCCATTTAAAACGCGACTTTAAAGATATGCCTATTCATAAAATAAGCACCCTTGATGTTGAAAATCTAAAATCAAAATTACTAAAACAAAAACTTAGCGCAAGCACAATTAAAAAAGTCATTTCGCTGCTTTCATCAATATTTGAGTATGCAAAGAAATCTGATCCCTCAATACAAAACCCTACAAGAAATATCACCCGACTCAAAATCATTGAAAAAGAGATACAGACATTAACTGGATCAAAAATTCAACAATTACTTAATGCCACGGATGACAATACACAATATCAAACCATTATTGGACTTGCTGCATTTGCTGGATTACGCGCATCTGAAATTCTTGGCTTAGAATGGAAAAACGTTAATTTAACAAAGCGTGAAATTTTAATATCGCAACGTGTAGTAGAAGGTGAATTTAAAGAAGTTACTAAAAGTGGGAAATCTAGAATAATTCCAGTAGGAAATAAATTATTAAATATTCTTAGATCTCATTATAAAAAAAATAAAAATCCTACATTTTTAATTTCCAACAAAGATGGAAGTCATTACCATCATATACAGAAATTATTTTCCAATATAAAAAATATTGCTGCAGCAGATTTTCGAGGTGGCATACATATTCTACGGCATTCATTTGCTACAAATGCAATTGAAAAAGGAGTTAATCCACCTACACTTCAGTTATGGATGGGTCATAGTGATATTAATACAACAATGCGATATGTACATATTAATGCTTTACATTCTGCAGAGCAGATGAAATTGTTAAATTAATTTAATTATTAAGCTACTTTGTTATACTTTTCTAAATATTATATTAATTTCAAGGTACAGAAAGCATGGCAAATATCTCCGGACCGCAACCTGAAGTAAATTACTGCCCAACGTGCAAAAATTTACTACGAAACATACCTAGAGCAGAAATGAAATCTCGAGGTCATGAAAGAACTGATGGAAGCATATCCCCAGATACTCATACCTACGAATGTACAGAAGAAAGCTGTAGAAATAGGTTTGAAATAAATCAAGATCGATAAATTAAATTATTATATAGGGTGAAACTTATGAATATTACAGAAGCAGCGAAAGTAGTATTAGAAGATTCTTCTAATGCAATGACACCAGCAGACATACATACAGAAATTGTTAAACGCAATCTCTTTACCTTTGGTGCTAAAAATCCTGTCAGCGTTGTATCTTCGACTTTACGTAAAAAATCTAACGTAGATCCAAAGGCTAAAACTATAATCTTTATTATGAGTGAAAAAGGAAAGTATAAATTAGCATAATAACTGCAATAACCAAATTGTGGATTTCGTTGAATATAAAAAAAATGTCACACAAATAAAAGTTGGTAAGAAATTACCAACAGCAATATATGTACACGATTCTGCTCTTGACTCTATTCCAAAGAAGTTACTCAACCATATAGCAAATACAATTGAAGAACTTTCATTATCCAATATTGAATGGAATCTAATAAAATTTCACAAAAACGACCATAAAATATCATTATTGTATTACCCATCATTTGATGAATACTCATATCCTCCACTTAGTCAAAGCATAACTATTGATATAGAAAACAAATCAACAACTACAAGCAATTATAGTAACTCTGAAAACCCTCCAATACTTCACCGAAAAGAAACCTTTGTAAAAAAAAATCACCCTCTTATAGGGTTGTTTACTGAAATTACGACAGAGGGCGAAAACATAGGTCTTTACGAAAAAACACGTTCAATAGGTTTTAAACAAAACTGGGAACGTTTAATAAAATCTAAAGCTCACTACTTAGATGAACATGGTCGATTAAAAGCATTAATCATAAAACCTACCAATAAACATCTCTCAAAAAACTTTAACGGTCAAGTAGAGCGCCACAAAACTGCAATTAATCGTCACCAACTTTCAAAACCCATGAGCATTCTAGCTAAACATGAATATTTAAATGGCGAATACAGCATCTTTGATTATGGCTGTGGAAAAGGTGATGATGTTAGAGAGTTAGAAGCTCATGGTTTAAATGTTTCAAAATACGATCCACATCACTACCCAGATGAAAGTAAAATCATATCAGATATAGTCAACCTTGGTTTTGTGCTTAATGTTATCGAAGATCGAAATGAACGAGACAAAACACTTCAAGACGCATGGATACTATCTAAAAAACTTCTTATTGTTTCTGTGATGATTGCAGGTGAATCAACTCTACAAAAATTCACACCATATAAAGATGGTGTTATTACAAAAACAAACACTTTTCAAAAATATTATGCACAAAGTGAAATGCGTTATTACATTGAGACTATTCTTAATGAACAGGCAATTCCCGTAGGGCAAGGTGTTTTTTTAATATTTAAAGATAAAATTGAAGAACAAAACTTCTTAGTAAAGAGACAATATATTAACAGAGACTGGCAACAAAAAACCATAAGAGAGATACAGTCAAATCCTGTTAAAATTAAGAAATCCATATTTGAAAAACATATTGAACTATTTTCACATTACTGGGAAACAACACTAAAGCTTGGGCGAATCCCCACAAACAATGAGTTTGAATATTCAGATCAGATACGTCGTATTGTTGGCTCTCATTTAAAAGCACACAAATTTCTTATAAATATATTTGGTGAAAATATATTTAATGAATCTGTTGAAAAAAGAAGAAATGATTTACTTGTATATTTTGCATTGGGTTTATTTGAAAAAAGAAGGCCTCAAACACACATGCCAGAAAGTCTGAAACGAGATATCAAAGCATTTTTCAACACTTACACTTCAGCAATAGAATCTGCAAAAAACATACTCTTTTCACTCTCTAATACCAATGTAATACAAGAAGCATGTACTAATGCATATAATATTTTGAAATGCGGGTTAATGGAAGAAGGACACAGCTATACCTTTCATAAAAAATATATTGGTGACTTGCCGCCAGAATTGAGAATCTATATTGGATGTGCAACGCAGCTTTATGGTGATCTTGAAGATATCCATCTAATCAAATCTCATATTACTTCAGGTAAAGTTAGCTTAATGGGTTATGACGATTGGAATAAAAAAGAACCATTGTTATTAGAAAGAATTAAGATAAAACTTAGAGAGCAGGATGTCGATTTTTTTGATTATATAGGGAGGTATAAGCCTACACCTCTCTTAAATAAAGAAAAATTTCTCAACTAACTTTTATAAAGTTTTTCACGAAACCCCATTACATCTAAAAAATCTCCCTTAACTGCATTAACAATATCGACTTTTAATGCAGATTCAACCGAAGATGAAAACACTTTCCAAATATTTACTTTAATATTAATGTGTGCATCTAGTTCAATCATTAACTTATAAATTAAAGATTGGAATTCATTCACCATAGTAGAGTTTACTAGTCCAACACTATGAACCAAAATATTATTATTTCTTACTTTTAGATAGCAATCTATTTTATCTAGTAATTTATCATGCTTCTTACCTGTCAACCTTTTAACTTCGGTTTGGAAACAGCCCCATTTTTTTCCGAATCCACTTTCAAATTTATTATTAAGGTATAATGTCGCACCTTTCTTCCCTGAAAACTTATACTCTAAGAATCCACGATTTAAAAGTACTCCATTTACAAACGATTCAAAAGATCTAAATGCATATAAGTACGATATATAATTGTTGTTATTAACTCCTGTAAATTTTGATAAACTAAACAAACATGCTGACAGCCAATAATTAGCGCCTTCTCCTACCTTATTAGCTTCATATTCATCCTCAATATTACTAACTGCTAGCTTTTGGCTCACGGCTAACGATTCAATTATTTTCTTATAGATATTTGGTATTGCATTTGAGTAGTTTGAAGAATCTTCTACTGCTGATCTTAGCATAATGATAATTAAGCGAATTTCTTTAAAATTTATAGTGCTAGCATCAGAATATTTTCCTGCAACAATCAATTCTGCTTTTGATGTAAAATCTCCATTTACAGCAATACTTTCTAAACTAGTTTGCAGGGCTAAATATGACTTTTTTAACGCACGGAAAGTATTAAAATATTTATTGCTCGATAACGCAAGGTGAAAGTCAATACTTTGAAAAGTTTGTTTAAGAGTTAAAAGGTTTGAATTACAAAGTAACTCTGAACTAGAAATTCCTTCATTTGTCTTATTTACTTCTTCGCACTCAAAAGAAAGATTACCGTGGTATGTAACAATAGTAGCTTGATTATTTTTCATAAATAGTAAATAAACATCTACTAACGAATAAAATTCCTCATCTGAGATATATTCTTTACACAATACAAAATTAATAATTAATTCATTAGGAGCCCATACTGTAGTTTCGTAATTGGACTCCTCAATTAACACATAAATATTATCTGTTCCTAAATCCTCATCGCTACAATAAAGCTCCAATTCTTCAATAAATTGTTCTTTAAATTCAACTTTAGATCTAACAAATAGCATTTATTCATCATCATCTTGGTCGTCTTCAATAGCTTGTTTAAACGCTGTTTTATAGCCAAGCTGCTTATTTAATTGATCTACAGAATGAATAAACTCTGGTTTTACCTGCTCTTTAACAAGTTTCTTAAATTCTTCTTGTGAATCATCATCCTGACCTTCTTCGGCATTTTTCAATCTTTCTCTAATTTCAGGGTCAAGTGTCGTGATCAATCTAGAGTAACTCTTAATAAAATTCTTACTACGACTTGCATGTAATGAGTCGATATAAAATGAAGCTGAATCCTTACCAAACTTAATAAGCTTATCCTGCATTTCGCTTTGCTTATCTGCAAGATCTTCATCGTGGATATTATTTATAATTTTATCCCTAACTTTTTTGTTCCCTAAAAATGCCAAAATTAACCTTTTAATTTGATTCCTGGATTCTTTATTAGCATTAATTTTTAAATTATCGTAAACAGAATTTTGTAAATAAGTATTAGATATGTGAACATCAAATAAACACTTCTTATTGTCAAGTGCATGATTAAGTAATTCAATATATGAATCTGTAATATCATTTACTCGCAAATTATATTCACTAAGAAGATCTATAAAATCTAACCAACCATCAATTATTGCTTTCTGAAACACGTTTTTCCTAATGATTTCTGGGTACTCTTTCTTTGTTAAATCTAGTAGTTCATCAGTAAAGTCATCAAAGCAATCTTTTGCCTTTTTATTATCTTCCAGAGGAGTAAAATCTAATATATTTTCTAAAACCAAACCCGCAGGATTACTTTGACTTGTTTGACTTTTTTGCAAGTTTTCAAGTTCAGTTATTTTTTTCGTATAAATATCTCTATGTTTTTTATATGCTTTTGTTTCAAAGAAGATTTTAATTAGACACTTTGAAAAAGATTGGCGCACATGATCTTCTAAAAGAGGTTTGTGCTGATATTGAAAATCTCGCCACGGGAAGTCAACGGGTACAGGCAATGGATCATCGTTTTCATCAACACCGAAATCAACATCAATACTATCAATAGCAAGAATATACCTAAGAAGTTTTTTGGTAGATTTCTTTTTAAAATACTCATCTATTGTGTCAAAAATAACCCCTATACTAGTCAGAGTATAATTTTTACTAATTGTTTTAGATTCTTTATGATTTTTTGTATTCCACTCTATAAGAGATAAATTGATCTTACCGTTCTCTTCATCCCTCATTATCCCATCACAAAATTCCCTGCATATTATACTACCTAACGTTTGATCAGAAAGTAAAATTACAAAATGTCCACTAACTTTTTCAACTGTATGATTAACGTCTACAAAGAGATCTCTCAAAACTTTTGGTACTGAAGGTATCGATTCAGTCTTGTTAATTTCAGTAGATGTTGGTGAATACAACAAACAAACGGGTAGTAGTATTTCACGAACTTTATCAAAATGATTCTTTTTTAAATGCTGTAACGCAAACAACCTATGTTGACCATCAATAACTACTAACCTTGCTCCAGGATCTTCATCAGCGCCTAATCTAAAATCTATCTTCACATGACTTGCATCAATAGCAATTTCACTTTCTTTGTCATCAATTAAGAATTCGTGTTTATACCCGCCTTCTTGAGGGAAGTATGTGACTTGAAATAAGCTACCCCACTTCTTTATAAAAGTAGCTCCAATTTCATCTTTTGACTCTTCATCTTTTTCATTAGGGTAGTATTTAACTAGCTGTTTATTTGAATCAATGCCCACAACTGCAACTAATAATGGAGGTAGAAATACTATTTCATCTTTTCTACTCTGATCATCTTTTGGGCTAATATATTGACTAATTTCTTCAACTGCTCGTTTTTCATCAATATCTCGTTGAATTAGTAAATCAAAATTTAGTTCCGTCTGAACTTTTCTTGCAAATGATAGCTTTGAAATTTGTTCAATAGAAAAGGTGGTCATAACATATTCAATTGGAACAGATACGTCTGTTTTAAAATGTCCAAAGCTTCCATATTTTGAAAAGTTCCAATCCAGTATAACTTCTTCTCTTCTTCTAGCCATGTTTACACTCCATATTTACTTGATACTAAAAATTGGTTTTGAAAATCCCTGAAATAAATCTTCACAAACTTCAACTAAATCTTTCTGAATAATCCCCGTCGGTATTTCGATTGCTGAATATGATAAGTCATCCCACCCTAATCCACTTTTAGATAGACGCCCACCGAAACCATTTTCTTTCTTACTTAAATAATTATTCCAATGTTGTTCATACCTATCTTTTAACGTTTGCTCTAAAGCTATCCCAACGTACAAAGGAGGGATAATTTTTGTAATAATTTCGAGTATTTGAATTAAACTTATAAGCTGTTCAACCTCCTCTAATTTTTTAATTAGATCCGTTCCTTCAAAAACTCTTCTACTATTTCCAAGTAAATCTATTTGTATTTTATTATGCGTCACTTTCTCAATCTCTGAAATTTGCCCTTCAAATTTTCTCGATGACATGACCTTATCTATTAATTGAATCCGTTTAATTAAATTTTTCTTGGCCCTTACAACTTCAATTTCAGCGTGACCAGTGCTTCCTCGTAAACATAGCTTGCTTTGACTTACCAAATCTAAACGAAATACATATATACCTGGCGAACTTGGTATCTCATTGTGCTTAAAATTTTTAAAATTTAGCATCTATATACTTTAAATATTTATTTACAAGAACTAGAAAAAATGGAAGTTATATATTGACTAAAGATTAACTTCCATATACCATTTTTAACTTCCAAAAAGAAGTGGGACATCCATATGCAACATTCAGAATTTCATAATACATTCCCTGCAGTTCGAGGAATCCAAGCAAGCAGACCTTGTTATATAGCTATGTGTCCCATGCGTATTATCCCTAAACTTTTTAAATTTAACGAAAACGAAGTCCCCCCTGAATTAAGAGCACAACGCACGTTAAACAAAAGCAGAATCCCTGATCTTTCTTCTTATCTCATTGAAAACCAATCAAATTACACTCTATCTTCTCTTACTGCATCTGTCGATGCAAAGGTTTTATTTGAACCAATATCAGATACAGGTTTCGGGCAAAATATGGGTACGCTATCTATCCCAATGGATGCTCAAATATTAATCAATGATGGGCAACATCGACGAGCAGCTATTGAAGAAGCGATCAAGGACAACCCTGAACTTGCTTATGACAATATATCTGTACTTTTTTTTATAGATGAAGGACTTTCACGTAGCCAGCAAATGTTTGCAGATTTAAACAAACATGCTGTTCGCCCAAGTGATTCTATCAGCACCCTATATGACTTACGCGATACCATTTCTGAACTAGGGAGGCACATACAAAAACATGTGCATGTCTTCAGTCGTTTAACAGAAATGGAAAAATCAAGCATATCTAACCGCAGTATAAAGTTGTTCACTCTTAGCAGTATTAAAAATGCGAGCAAAGCTTTATTACGCAAAGGTAATAAAGATGACATAACAAATGACGAAAAAGACCTGGCAATAAAATATTGGAATGAAGTTGCTGCTAATATGGTTGATTGGCAGCATGTTGTTGAAAAAAAAGTAAACTCCTCTGATTTAAGAGAACAATATATTCATGCTCATGGTGTTTTCCTACAAGCCATGGGGCAAATTGGAGCAGATATATTGTCTACATCTGAAAACTCATGGAAAAACAAACTAAAGAAACTAAAGAAGGTTGATTGGTCGCGAGTTAACAAAGACTGGGAAGGTAGAGCAATGGTACATGGACGTATTAGTAAAGCTCGTACCAATGTTATTTTAACTGGTTGCTATATTAAAAATATTTTAGGCATTAAGTTAAATCCTATTGAAACAGAAGAAGAAAAGAAATTTACAAATGAAAAATAATTTCATATACCCAACACATGAAAAGATGTTGAATCAGCTATCTATAGCAGAACAACCTCTTTCTGAATTAATCAATAAGATTAAAGGTATATATTCTGCTGATAAACGCCCATGGATTGTTGGTTTTAGTGGCGGCAAAGACTCCACCTGTATTCTTTCCCTAATTTATAGTGCGTTGTTGCAACTTAAACCAGAAGAAAGACATAAACCTATTTATGTGGTTTCTTCTGATACCTTAGTAGAAACACCTGTTGTTGTAGATCTAATTGATCATACTTTAGATAAGATCAATGCTCAGGCTAAAAGTAACAAGCTCCCAATGAGTGCACACAAAGTTTACCCTGAAATTGATAAAACATTTTGGACAAGTTTACTAGGACGTGGTTACCCAGCACCAACTAAAGGATTTAGATGGTGTACAGAAAGGATGAAAATAGATCCTGTTAGTAAGTTTATTACAGGAAAGGCAAGTGAGTTTGGCGAAGTTATTGTCGCACTTGGTTCAAGAAAGCAGGAAAGTGCAACTCGTGCACAAGCGATTAATAAACACAAACGCAAAGACTCTGATTTAGGCAAGCACGACTCTCTCTCTAATGCATTTACCTATATGCCTATTGTTGACTGGAGTGCTGATGATGTTTGGCAATATCTAATGAGCGCACCTTGCCCATGGGAAGGCGACAATCAACTATTGTTTGATTTATATAAAGGTTCTAACCAAGGAGAATGCCCTCTAGTTATTGATAAAAGTACTCCATCCTGTGGCAACTCTCGCTTTGGTTGCTGGACATGCACAGTTGTTTCAAAAGATAGGGCACTACATGGTTTAATTGAATCTGGAGCTGTATGGATGAAACCACTGCTTGATTTTAGAAACCTCTTATACAAAACAACTAAACCTGAAAATAAAGAAAAGTACCGAAACTTTAAGAGACGCACAGGTAAAGTTCACTATTGGAGCAGCGTTGAAGATACCAATAAAAAAGATAAAGATGGAAAAATCATAAGAGAACGTAAAAAAGGAAAAATAGAAAATCTAGATAGCAAGGTAAGTTATGGACCTTACTGGATGGAGTACCGCCAGAAATGGTTAAAAGAAATACTCCAAATGGAAAAAACTCTTAAAAATTCAGGTCATGAATTTGAACTAATTTCAATAAACGAATTACAGGCTATTCGCCAACAGTGGTTACGCGATCCTAACGAACCCGACTGGGCTGATTCTCTTCCTAGGATATATTCAGATATTTATGATACACACGTCGACTGGATTGAAAATGATGCAGGAGCATTTACTGAACCAGATGCATTATTACTTGCTGAATTAGGCGAGAAATACAATGTACCAGCTCAACTAATTATGAAGCTTATCGAAGTTGAACTATCCGTAACTGGGTTAGGTAAAAGAACAGGGATACTTAAAAAAATTGAAACTGTCTTACGTAAAGATTGGGGTGAGTTAGAAGATATAAATATAAGAAACCTAGAATCTAAAAAAAGTGATTTATGGGATAACACGCTTAGCCAACTTAAAGATGAATACGAAGAAGTACGAAACCTATGATTCTAGAAAACTTAAAACTTACTGACTTTAGAGTTTTTCAAGGACAACACTCTTTTGATTTAAACCCTCGTATCAAATATGGTAAGACTCGACCAATTATCTTATATGGTGGATTAAATGGCGCAGGAAAAACTACGACATTAACTGCAGTTAGATTAGCTTTGTATGGTAAACAATCATTAGGTAAAACTGTTTCTAAAACGGCATATGATGATTTCTTAAAAAAATCCATACATTCATCCAAAAATGCAACTCTACAAGCAACCTCTTCATGTATCGAGCTAACTTTTAGTTACGCAAGCATGGGGGTTTTAAAACATTACACAGTTAAACGCCATTGGATGACCAAAGGTAACTCAATATTTGAAACACTTAGCATTGCTGAAGATGGGAATGACTTATCTGAACTTAATGCAGAGCAATGCCAAGGATTCTTAAATGAACTTATCCCAATTGGTGTTTCTGACTTATTTTTCTTTGATAGTGAAAAGATTGCCGAACTCGCACATGACACGGGTGGAATAGCTTTAGGTGAAGCTATTAAAAAACTGCTTGGTCTCGATGTTTTAGAAACGCTTAATGCTGACTTAGGGGTTCTCCTCAGAGGTAAGAGCAAAGAAAGTGCTGCTATTGAAACCCAAAAACAAATTACATTTTTAGAAAAAGAACTTATAAAGTTTAAAAATCTCGCAGACTCTGAACAAGATAATTATCAAAATTTGTTAGCTGCTGCTTCAGAAGCAAGCAAAACAATAAATCAGCTTGAACTCGATCTATCTGCAAGAGGTGGTGCTTGGGCAGCTACAAGAGAGAAAGAACTTGAGAAACAATCAAGTCTATATGCAGAAAAGATTCAAATAGAAAGGACACTGCAAGAATTAATTGATGGTTCATTTCCTATTTCGCTTGCTCCAATATTTGCTAAAAAAACATTAAAACAATTAATAAATGAATCCGAGCAGAAAAAACTATCCAATACATCAGACATTGTAACTAAACACGTTACTTCATTAGATAAACGTCTGAAGAAAATATTAGATTCAAATGATTACAATAAAACCAAAACAGTCATTGATAAAGAGTTTGGTAAACTTTTAGATAAAAAACAAAAAACAGAAATCATTCATGACATATCTGAAACATTACTTCGTTTTATTGATTCCACTATTGCAAAAGCATTACACAAGCAAAACAAAAAAGCTAAAGAATTAGGGAAACAGCTAGATAAAATAAACTCTGATATAGATAAAGCAGGAAAAAATATCGCTCGAGCACCAGAAGAGACATTAATAAAACCTGTAGTCGAACAAATCAGTAAAGAACAAGAGAATCGGACAAAAAATTTAGTTAAGCAAAAAACACATATCGAAAACAGAAAGCGTTATTTGCGTGAAGCAATAGATATCACGCGAAAGCTTAGCAAGCTCACTGACTCACTGTGGTCAGAAGATGAAAAAGATCGTACTGTTTTATATGCAAATAACTCAAAACTCCTTCTAACAGATTTTTCTAAGGCAATGGCAAGAAGAAAAATCCATGATCTTGAAAATGAATTTATTACTTCATTCCAGCGTCTGTCAAGAAAGGATGATATTAGCCTTAGAGCGAAAATCAACCCAGAAACCTTTACCGTTAAACTAACTGATGGTAGCGAGCGTGAAATAGATAAGAACGATCTTTCTGCTGGTGAAAAACAGATATATGCCATTGCGATACTTGAAGCTTTAGCTCGCACTTCTGGTCGTAAGTTGCCAATAATTATAGATACACCTTTGGCACGTTTAGATTCTGTACATAGAACTAACTTGATTCAAAATTATTTCCCTTATGCGAGTCATCAAGTAATTATTCTTTCAACTGATACAGAAGTCGATGAAGAGTTTTACAGTGAATTATCACCACATATATCACATGCATATAAACTCAACTATTCACCTACAGATAAAAACACTACAGCTAAAGAAGGTTACTTCTGGAAAAGTAAACAACAAGGGGTTACATCATAATGTTACCTAATAGAGTCGCACTATCTCAAAATGCCACAAGTAAATTACAAACTATAAAATCGAATACTGGTTTAACTCCAAATATTCTCTCTCGAATCGCTATTATGCTTACATTGAAAGAAAGTAACGATTTATCTTCAGCAGGTGTAGTAGATTACGATGGTCAAAAATTAGATAAATCTGTTTTATTTGGTGAATATACCGATGTATATGATGTAATGATTAACCAATACATTAATGACAATGAATTAACTCAACCTATAGGAAAAGTGATTTCTGCTTTAGTTGAGATTGGCGTTCATAAAATGGGGCATATCAAACAACTATCTGATGTTTGTAAGCTTAAATAATTTTAACTTAGAGATATATCCTCGTTAAATTTATCTCCCATCCAATTAATATTAATTATGTTTAATGGTGGCAAATAAAATCACTACCTCTATACCATTCCATTTGCCGCACTTAACTATCGTAAATCGACAAGTAGAACCATGCCAAATATTTTTCAAAATACATTTACATTTTGCAATAGCATTATCATCACCAATAGTTTTTTGTATCAACATTTCATTTCTATACAAACTAAGATCAAGTTTCTCATTTCCAATAAAATCCATTATTCCAATACAACTTACAATATTAACTTCTCTTTTTTTTATCTTCTAATGCGCCTTTAATCACTTGAGACTTCTCTTTTCTAGAAATAACAGCTCCTGCATAACCGACCTTAAACTCAACGTTTAATTGATAACCTTTTGTATTCTTAATTCTTAAATCAACCCTATCAACTTCACGCTGGACATTCCATGATGGATGTTTTCTAGAAATATTGAATGAAATCAAATCCCGAAGATGATTTTCTGACTTCCCATTCAAGCATAAATAAGCTAACTCTCCTATATCATATCTCTCTTCAAGTTGTTTAATACCTTCGATTAATGGACTCAGATTCATAATTTACACCTTTAATTTCATGTGAAAAATACTACTATTAATGCTATCTAAATAAATCACCATTTTTTTTATTGCTATCTATTTTTTTAGTTACTCTTTTAAATTCTTTTTTTAGTTTAGATAAAGTCGACTTAAACTTTCTTCCTGCTATTTCCATTCTTATCTCGTTTGGTAACCACTTATCATTAACAATGTACACATATGCTTCTTTACCTTTTTTCTTTGCCTCAAATAAAACCTTTAACCCTTCAAAAGGACTAGGCATCTCTTTTATAATTTCAATTTTTTTACTTTTAGCTACTTTTCTCCATTCTATAGCTTTTTTAAAAACTTTTATCCATAAGTTTCCATCGGGATATTTAAATATTGTGTATTCTTTGCTAAGGGGTTTCATACGACTACTAGCTATAATCAATTCCCATCTGATATCACCATTTGATTCCATTTCAAATGACCACATAGGTAAAGCCCCACGCCCCTGATATAAAAACGCATCACCTATACTAGAAACTATATTTTTAGTTTCTGATTTCGCACCACCTGACATCAAGCTTATAACCATTATAAACGTTATTAATATATTTCTTTTCATACATTACTCTCCTATTGTTTTATTTTTTATTGCAGAAATACTGCAACTAACTTCATCACCTTTAATTTAGGACAGATAAAATTGGCATATCTTTTTAACTTTAGTTTCCAATCATCAATGAATAGACCTTGGATTAAACCCAAACACCTCAATATTTTTTCCTGACAACAACATCAAACTCACCCTTGCACTATCTTCATCAATAGCACCCCAACCACTATTATCTTTCAGCTTCTCTCTTATTATTTTTCTTGCTTGATAAACGGCATAATGAAACTTCTTAGATTCTTCTCGGTGAGACTTTATATACTTAAACACCTTTCCATATGACAAATATTCAATCGCTGTGAGTGATTCTTGGATTGAGTCATAACCGTGTCCTTGAAGATGTCTGTTAGAACAAAAATCCAATGCTTTTTTTAGTACAACATCAAAGTTACTGAATGATTTATATATATTTGGATAGTCTTGTTTAATAAGACAAAGGTATGCTGTGGCGATGTAGCTAGGAAAATATACAAACTCAACACGAGCATCAGTTTCCATTTCGACACCCTCAGGAATAGCGAATGATCCATCAGCATTGAAGTGTGCATCGGCATCTTGTTCCCTTTGATTATTAATCAAAAATGCTGTGAATTCTTTAATTGATTTTTCAGGAAAACTAGTTCTATTCTCAGTAGAAAGACGAACAATTTTTAATCGATTGAACCAGTCATTTGTTATTCTATAAATTTCATTAGTTTCATCACCTTGGTAAGGAAAGTCATAATCAATAACACTCCATATTAATCGTGAATCTTTCTTCTCTTTAAATAATTCTACTTGCGTGTATTTTTCATCCTCTAACATAGTTAATTTCTCCTGCTTTAGCTGTCATTGAGGCTTGTTAATACAACAAACACCAATTAACATGGTGTCAATATATGTTAAAGCACATTAATTGTCAACATGACACTAGATATCAATAAATTCACAGGATCACTGTTAGGACTGGCTATTGGCGATGCGTTAGGCACAACCCTTGAGCTTTGTGAACCTAATACCTTTACGCCAATTGATGATATTTTGGGTGGTGGCGTATTTAACTTAAAACCAGGATATTGGACTGATGATACGTCGATGGCGTTGTGTCTAGCTGAATCGCTTATTTCAAAAAATGGATTTGATGCTCAAGATCAAATGGATAGATATTCAAAGTGGTATAAAGATGGATATCTAAGTTCTACTGGGGAATGTTTTGGTATTGGTGCAACAACATGTAAAGCACTTGAGAGATATCAATCATACGGTGAACCCTATTCGAGTGATATAGATCCGTTGTCAGCAGGAAATGGTAGCTTGATGAGATTGTCCCCTATTCCTTTAGCTTTCCATCGAAACTTTGAACAAACAGTAAAGTTTGCTGCACTTAGTTCAAAAACTACTCATGGATCTCAAGACGCTGTAGACGCATGTAAATATTACGCTGCATTAATTTATGCTGCATTAAATGGTGTGAGTAAATCAGAAATGTTAGAACCTTACTATTCACCTATTGATGATTACTGGGTTATGAATCCTGTTGTAGAAAATGTAGACAAGATTATTCAAGGTTTATACAAAATAAAGAATCCACCTGAGATCAATGGTTCAGGATATGTTGTTGATTCAATGGAAGCTGCACTTTGGGCGCTCTACAATTCTGATAATTTCAAAGACGGAGCTTTACTTGCAGTAAATCTTGGAAATGACGCTGATACTACAGGCGCGGTTTATGCTCAACTCGCAGGTGCATATTATGGATTTGATGCAATCCCTAAATCATGGCGTGATATTATCCATGAAAATAGATTGATAATTGATTACGCAACTAAACTACATACTTTGTCTTATAATCTTTAATTTAAATAAACAGATAACATGAAAAACATTATCCCCATTATCAATTTTGTTATATTTTCTACAGTAGCTATTTCAGAAAAAGAAAAGCAATTAAGAGTATTGCTTAAACAACCCACTCAAGAAGATTCTAAGGACGGTTACGAGCTTCCTTTTACAAACCTAGAAGATGATATGGATGTAGATAAGTCTTCTTATAACTTCTTACAGAGCATTACAACATCAGCAATTAAATTAAAACCTTTAGGAACATCAACTGATCCATTATTAAGCAACAATGATGGTGATAGATTTATTAAATTCTCATTTTATTGTGTTGTACAAGAAGATGTTGCAGATGAATTATCTAAGGATAACTTATATCAATGGATAGATCTAAGTGATGACTTTCCTAAGCTTACAAGTGAATATAAATTTAGTCAGGATATTGAGAAATCATTTGTAATCATTGGTAAAGAATTAAAAGGTGTTGAACTGATAGAAACAATACTAGAGTTCTTACCTAATAAGTTTAAATCTAAAGATGCTGAATACGTAGCTAAGTTATTTAACAAAGAACGTAAAGATATGTTTGTATTTTTCAGATATTTGCGCGAACAATCTAAACCTGATGAAATTAAGACTAATAGAAAGCATATAAAGGTAGGTCAGAAAATAAGAATATCATCAGATAAAGAAGCTCCAAAAGGTAAAGGTTCTGGTATTAAAGGTAAACCATCTATAATTTATGAGAAAATCACATCCTAACTCAACCCTCATAAGGTATCTTTTACTTTTTTGACATTCTCTTCTTTACGTTAAAGTTATAATCAATTTTTTTCATTTAACAACTCATTTATAATAAGTGAAAATTAAATACTGTCTCTAAGTCTAAACCTCCTAATCTAGAGTCAGGTAGCAGAAGATGAGTACATTCTGTTTCTTTAATAATTTTAAATTTATAATTATCATCAAATAGCAGGAAACAATCTGTCTCAAACGGACCATCCTGCTGAACTATATATAATTTATCTGCTTCAATTAAATCTGAACTGTTGATTTCTATTTCACTTGCCCACCAACACCCTCCATCTTCTCCACACCATTCTGTTTCAAATACTCTAATCTCTTCAGACAAGACACCATCAGAAATAAACTCTTTAACTAAAATACTGAAATCATTTGTACTCATTGCATCTGATTGACAATAACCCATAACAACACCTTTACTAACTTTACTTTACACTTTTAGTTCTAACTAAAAGCGATACATTTCTTTCGCCAAATTAAATTTCTGTACAACTTACCCCAGATAAAGATATTGGAAATATTGTTCTACAATTACTTAGCCACATATCTTTACTAGCATATTCAATAACGCCTTTAGAATAATAAATATTTTCCACACATATTGAATAACCACCAAAAACATTATATCTGTAACCATCCCCTAGAATAGTGACATAGCCAATTAGAGTTCTCCGTTTTAAACTAAGCAACAGGAGAACAAAAATGAAAAAATCACGCTACTCAGAAACCCAGATCGTGAAGATCCTAAAAGAA
>Ga0316207_10000552_pt1 | contig 57518 bp, 49 predicted proteins | sample 6weekpyrite_MG_FD_204943 | JGI IMG/M metagenome (GOLD analysis project Ga0316207, IMG submission 204943) | Microbial mat bacterial communities from mineral coupon in-situ incubated in ocean water Damariscotta River, Maine, United States -... | ecosystem: Environmental > Aquatic > Marine >...
TTTTAGGGGGTCAACACACGGCAAACCAAGCCGTACAGACAGGTCGGATAGATATTTTTCCCGTTCATTCGGTTGCAAACTAGAGGTATTGACGCTCACGCCGACACAAGTAATCTCCGGATTGGTCAAGGTGCCGATTTCGATGGTCCGGGAAATAACCTCTTCGATAGATGGTATCGGAAACGCTTCCCAGCCTTTGATGTGGGTACGACCAGCTTCATGGCAAACAACAAAAGCATCAGGTTGTGACCCAATTAACAAGCCCATAGTGACAGCCGAATAGCCAGGATGAATAATGCCGCCCTGTCCTTCGATCACATCCCAGTGGTTGTCAGCATTATTCGGTGACAATAATTCTGCTGCACCTGACACAAAATCAGATACGACAGAGTCAATTGGAATACCTTGTCCTGCAACCATGATACCGGTTTGGCCAGATGCCCGAAAGTCAGCGTTCATACCCGCTTTGCGCATATCCTGTTCCATCGCCAGCGCAGTATATTTTTTCCCTACAGCACAATCTGTGCCCATCATCAGTATACGTTTTCCAGTACGCTTTTGACCGGTACCTACTGGTAAAGTCGCTGGCGGAACACGTACATCAACCAATTGTGCCCCAGATTTTGCTGCCGCATTCTTCAAGCGTTCGACACTATTTAAGCGAGAATGAACACCAGCCACAATATCAAGCCCATGAAGTGCAGCCTCCTCCAGCGTATCCAGCCACTCATCTGGAATTCCACCACCCACTGAAGCGGTACCTATTACCAGCGATTTAATGCCAGCCGTCACGGCCTCAGCCACTGTCATATTAGGTAACCCTAAATCAACCGTGCCGTCAGGTAGGCATAATTGCCCCTTACACAACTCACCACGCCATTCAACAAGTCCTGCGCCCGTCTTGGCATAGGCCGCTGATTTTTCACTACCCAGAAAAATGAGATAAGGCGGTTTTAACTCTATTGTTCCCATTAATTTAGTCCTTATTTACAGCGATTAGCTGCCTATAGCCGGGACCGCGTAGTACCGCCCCTGGGGTTGCGCCAGTGTGTTGGCCAGCATCAAGAACAAGCCTCCCATTCACAAGCACATACTCAATACCTGTAGGTTTTGCCGTGGGTGTCTCCCATGAGGCGACATCATCAATCGTTTCAAGATCAAAAACAGTGATATCAGCAGCTAAACCTTCGCGAAGCAATCCACGGTCCATCAGGCCCATGCGCGCTGCGGGCCAAGAAGTTATTTTACGGATTGCATTTTCAAGGCTTAGAACCTTCTCATCCCGCACATACTCTGCAACAATACGAGGAAATGTCCCGTAACTGCGCGGGTGAGGCAACCCAAGAGCGTCTAGCTCTCCCTCTTTCAAGGCAGAGGCTGCATCACTTCCGATGCTAACCCAAGGAGCCTGCATCGCAGTACGCACATCATCCTCATGCATTACAAAATACAAAGCAAACGGACGTTTTGGGTATGCTTCAAGCATGATATCCCACGCAACATCTGCTGGATCACGTTGCAATATTTCACCAATCTGTTCAAAGTTCTGACCGTGGAAACGCTCATATTCTGGCAACATAGCGTTGGCTAACACTACATTTTTCCAACCACCTGCCGCATAAACCACATTCGTCCAACCTGGCTGAGGGCCTTCAAGTAGTTCCTTTTTGATCTTTGTACGAACTACTGGGTCACGCAGACGCTCAAGTCCTTTTTCTACACCGTCAGCATACACCCAGTTAGGGGCAGAAACTTCCAAGCCAGTGCCTGCCGCGATATAGGGATACATATCAGCCGCCACATTCACACCTCGGGCACGTGCTGCTTCAATCAATGCCACAGCCTTAGGCATATCTTTGCCCCACCCGGGATACCAAGCGGCTTTTAAATGGAAAATCTCAACACCGGCTCCACTTTCCTCCCCAATACGAATGGCTTCCTTCACTGCATCAAGCAAATAGGCACTTTCATCCCTTATATGGCTCGCGTAGAGGCCCTTATATTTGGCAACAACCTTTGATAGCTCAATCAAGTTTTCAGTTTTATGGTAAGCTGATGGCGGATAAATAAGCGCTGTGGTGATGCCCATAGCACCAGCCTCCATGGCTTGTGCTACCATTATTTTCATCTGATCCAATTGAGCCGGAGTAGGGTCGACCGCACTATCGCCCAAAACAGCCATACGAGCCTGCGTTGCGCTGTAGTAGGTGCCAAAATTGACAGAAATACCTTTGGCCTCCAGTTCATTGAAATAGCTATCAATTTCAGTTGCTGCCACTGGCGTACCACCTTCGCCAGAAATTAATGTGGTAACCCCCATATTAATTTTATTCGGTGACAAACCTACGACACGCAGCGCGGCACCAGATTGGTCCATCATATCAATCCAACCCGGCGATACATATTTGCCGGTTGCATTTATTTCACGATCACCCAGCCCAACGATCCGGCCAATTTTTGCGATACGACCATCCTTAACCGCGACATCAGCCTCAATCCAAGGATTTCCGGCACCATCCAATACCCGGCCGCCGCGAATAACGACATCGTAAACCGCATCTTGGGCCAGAGCAGGTAGCGCCGCCGCACCTATCATTAATCCCGCTAATATTTGCTTCAACATGATTGTTTCTCCACGTGTAGGATGCGCCAAACGCCAATTGACAGAACCGGAACAACAAGGACTGCGATAAACACTAGGGTTAAAAGTCCATACCCCTTCGCGATCAGGTCAATTATTCCAAGACTATTGCCTGCGAAAACGGCAATGGCGAGAATACCGACCGCGACCAAAGGGCGACCATATCGCGGTAAATGTTTGCCCGCTTCTTCAAAGCTGGCTTCCAACCGTTCATTCACTGAATGTAGCAGTGCAGAGCCTGTCTCAATAAAAGTACCAAATATGACAATCTGGAATAGAACGCCGAGCCAAGGCATATTAAGTGCACTCATCAACGCGTTAGCAGGTACTGCTTCATCGCCAATAGCTGGATAAAGGGCCATCATAGCGACGAAAAACAACACAGCAGGAACGACTGCAATCAACCCCGCCATAAAACCAGAGCCCATGGCTTCACGCCGTGTTTTTTGCCCTGCAATTGCAAACAAAACTGCCGGCAAAACTGCTAGATTATAGGCGGAATAAAGTATGCCCCCCTTAAGCCAGCCATCACCTGCAGGAGCAGATGCATACACATCAGTGATCACGCCACCAAAATTCTGAAAGGCCATAAAAAACAACAGGGCATACACCGCATAAAGAAGGAATGACCACCCTGCTAGCACGCGTTTGATCGCCTCAGATCCCCAGAAGGTCAACAAGCCAATAGAAACCATGAGCCCAAATGTGCCCACCAGCGGCGGCAACCCAAAGTTTGAATGCACCAGCTCGCCAGATGCCGATCCTATTACTGATAAAATCAGCAACAACAACATAACAAAGGCAATTTCAAACAGTACCCAAGCACGCCCTAAAAGAGCCCTACAAAACTGTCGATAATCATACGCACCAGTTACTCGAGCGAACTCGAAACCAACTGCAAGCACAAGACCAAATACCAAACCAGCGACAAGAAGCCCAAACACCCCTCCTAACGGGCCACTGGCAAAGAAAAACTCCACCAGTTCACGGCCCGTTGCGTAGCCACCACCAATCACAACAGATTGGAAAATAAAACCTGGCAAAAAATATTTTCGGAATATACTCATCAGCTCATATTTCCTCGCATATATGCTTTACTGAATAGTATTGCGAATGGGTTGTCCTGGCAGGACATCAGTGTCTAATTTGCCATTATTCACTAAAATAACGCCGTTAACGATAACGTAGTCAAAGCCTTGGGATGTCTGTGCTGGCTTGGCATAAGTAGCACGATCAGCAACCCGCTCTAGGTCAAACACTACCACGTCAGCATCAGCACCGACTTGAATACGGCCTTTAGCTTTCATTTGCGGGACAGAACTTTGTAATATTTTTGCAGGGCCATAGCTCACACGCTTGATAGCATCCAGTAAGCTAATTTTTTCGTCAACGCCTACATAAAGCTTCAAAAAGCGAGCATAAGTACCTGCACTACGTGGGTGGCTCCACGCCTTCTCAGATAGCGGCCATGCATTCCGGTCGGCAGGTTTACCATCCACTACCCACTCAACACCATCTGATGCAATAACGCCGTCCGGAAACAATACAGACTGCGCCAAAAACGCACGGTCTTCAGGATCATTCTCTTCGAGAAAATGAACTACTGTCTGGGTTCCGGGCTTTTCAGCCTTATAATAAGCTAACTCTTCTTCGGTCAGGCGTTTTCCACCTATATCAAAGTTTGATGCATCCACACCTCCAACTCGCTCACGCCAGCGTGGTCCCTTGAATAATGCTGCGCCAATCCCGGTTGCCCCCGCTCCGTATGGGTAAGCCTCTGTTGTAATACGCAGCCCTTGCGCTTGTGCACCAGCGATCATAGGAGCAATTATCCCTATGTCCCTTAGGCTCATAGAGTTCAAGTGTGAGATATGAGTTTGAGCACCCGTACCAGCTGCAGCCGCAATAACCTCAGCCATTCCCTCAAACGAGCTATTAGGCTCCAACATAGATAAATAACGTGCGTGCGTATAAGTAGGCACACCTCTTTCTGCCGCCAATTCTGCCATGGCATAATATTCTTTGTGGCCAGTTCCTGGCGCATAGCCAATCAGAATTCCAATTCCCAGACCGCCTTGGTCAAGGCCTTCACTGACATATGCTTTAATTTTTTTCAATTGTTCTGGAGTTGCCACTTGTTTTTGCCACTCAGGGCGAGCAAAGCTATCCATAAACCATTGCAGATCAGCCACAGGGCTTTCATTTAAAAAAGTAGCAATCCGAGCATTTGCCCAGTTAACCGAGGCACCATAATTGATCGGGCTTCCTTCTCTTTCCCGCCGATTGTAAAAATCAGAAACCGGTAAAAAGCCTGCTTCAAGATCCAGCGCAGTTGTTACGCCATCCATCGCCTGCATGCGTCCACCAACGACACTTTGGCTGTGGGCATGCATATCAATAAACCCTGGGCTTACAATCCGCCCACGCGCGTTAATAGTCTTGTTGGCGGCCATCGCAGCTTCACTGACTGCCACGATTTTGCCACCCGAAATACCAACGTTGCGCACAGCATCCAACCCGGTTTCAGGGTCGATCACCCTACCACCAATAATGGCTATATCGTATTGTTCCTCAGCAGCAAGCGAGGGCATTGCCCAAACGCCAACAATGACAAGAAATGCGGTAAAATAACGGCTAAAACCATTCATAACTAGTTTCCTCGATGCGATTATCATTGTTACGTGGATCACTGAAAAAGCGGGGTGCCTAACAAGCAGGCACCCCAGAGACAGGGGGAGGAAGATCTTAGAAATCGACCTTGATGTTAGCACCAATAGTCCGAGGGCGTTCGAATACACCTGTCGAAATAGTCGAACCATTACTCAATAGATCGTCATTTCGGTTCAGCAGGCCTCGTTTATTGAACAAGTTTTTAGCGTACAAACCAATAGTCACATCGCCATTCGAGACTGACAAATTCAAATCAGCGAGCACCCTGTCTTCAACCTCGACAGCCTTGGTACTAAGTGAATTGCCATAAGTGGACATAGCACTACCAGTATAGCGTAGGCCACCACCCAAAACACCGCTCCAGGCATCAGTCAAATCGAACATATAGCTGGCCTGCATAGAGCCCGTCCATTTCGGCAAATTCGGAATCTGCTCACCTTCAACGCCACCGAATCCGGGCTCATCAGCGTTAAGAGTGCTCTTTGAGTAGGTAACATTTGTGGTCACAACAAAATCATCGACAGGCCGAAGGATGAATGAGCCTTCAAAACCATAAGCACTTAAGCCGTCAGCCGCATTGTCACCCGTATTCACACTATTAAACACTTTAAAAGCCTGAAAGTTTGACCAGTCAATCTTCCAAAGAGCCATATCGTAACTGAGCAGCCTACCTTCCGTCGTACCCTTGACACCCAACTCATAACTCCAGGAATTATCAGCATGCACAACAGGCTCGGCGATATTGTTACCTGTCAAAGGGTCGATAATTGGGATATTATTTTGTGCAGGACGATAACCGCTGGCTACGCGTGTATATACAGATAGATTATCGCTAGGACGATAACGCGCAGAGAATAGATATGTACCAACAGTATCCTCAACCTCACTATCGACATCAGCCACACCCAATAAAACGCCAGATGTAACATAATCTAATTTTGTTTTACTTTTGCTGAGGCGCATCCCCGCGGTAATATCAAACTTTTCATTAATATAATAAGTTACATCACCAAAGGCAGCGTATTCCTTATATTCAGACGGGAAAGTTATTGTCAGAACATCGAAGGCTGGTGTCGCCTGCCCAGACTGAATATTAGTCGTTTTCTCATTAGAATAATAAAGGCCTGCAATCCACTCAAAGTCACCCATGCGCTCAGACGTTAAGCGCACTTCCTGTACGAACTTTTTAGAGCCCGCCGCCTGATCAAAATCAACCTGAGTGGTCGTCCCCGGGGCTCTACCATCAAAAAAATCAACGAGGCCAGCAAAGGATGAAGTCACATCAGAATGGGCGCTTATCGCATACTCCACACGACTTGATGTGGAAGACAATGTCGCCCAACCCAGATCATAATTGATGCTGCCGGACATAATCTCAAAATCGAGAGCATTATCACCCACAGGGTCTATGTTTGTATATTCACCCCACAAAGCCTCATCAGAAGTAGCATCAGAAAGCCGCACACTACTTGTTGTTCCAAAGTCCGTTTCCTGTTTCATGTATTTCAGGCGGATGTCCAGCACATCGGTTGGTTGAAACAGAACATCAGCTGCATATCCAACAACCTCTGAATCATCTACATCTTCTTCGAGAATATTGCCTGTGGCTGCATCTACATAATCAACATACCCGCCCGTATCCTGAAAAAATCCAGACAGAGTAATACCCAACTTGTCTTCAACAAGAGGAACGCTTACACGCCCATTATAAACCTTACTCCATGCACCCTTACTTGTTGATGCAACATCAACCCCAGCCGATGCCCGAAACTCGCTCAATGCAGGAGTTCGCGAAATATAGCGCATCATGCCACCAACCGAGGTAGCGCCATACAAAGTGCCTTGAGGGCCTTTAATAATCTCGGCTCTCTCAATATCCATCAACATAGCGTCAAATAACAAAGACCCACCAGCAGAATAGGTTGTGTTAGTCGAAACCGGTGTATCATCTAGATATATGCCGAAAACTGGGATCGCCGAAGACTGAGGCACACCCCGTGCTGATATATTACCAGCCCCTTTTGCACCACCATCCGTGTACTTAACACCGGTTGTGTAATTGAAAATGTCGCCAATCTGCTTCATGCCTTTAAGAGCAAAGTCGTCAGGTTTAACGGCAGCCACAGCAGCAGGTACATCTTGTAGTGATTGCTCACGTCGTGCAGCAGTTACAATGATCTCATCAAAAACAATCTCATCATCACCAGCATCCTGCATTGCCAATGCATTTGGTGCACCAAAGCCTGACAAACCAATCGTTGAGACGGCACTCAACAACATACTTTTCCGAAACATCGACATCTTGAAATAACGTGGTTGCATTTTTGACTCCCTAATTTCCAACTGCTGCGCCCCCAGCGCCGCATATATCCTCTATACATAACCGCACTATGTCAGCCTTAATTTATTATTCAACTATTTTTAGCAGCTTTATTTATATATTTATCATTTTTTAGCAGCTTTATTTGTAATTTTAGCAGAGCTGTTCACGCCTTTGGCAGCATTATCCCGTTGAAATTCATGATTTTTCTGTTTAAAAGTGCCTATAGAGGCACAATGCAACGGTGATCGGCACATTTAGGGAACACTAGAGGGCGGAACCATGAAACGAGACGATCTTCAGATCAACGACACGGCAAAAGCGTCAGACCTCATCATGGATGCCATTGTCACTCAGGACCTAGCGCCCAGCCAGAAGGTTTCAGAAAATATTTTCAGTGAAATGTTTGGAATCAGCCGTTCAATTTCACGCAATCTCATCGAGCGATTAATTGCAAAACAATTTCTAAGGTCCATTTCGCCGAGAGTGACCATTGTAGCACCCCTGACACTGCTGGATATCAAGCAAAACTTCACCCTCCGTAAAGTATTATTGCCCTCAATCTTTTCTCTTGTAGCCTCCAACGTAAATTTCGACAAAGTCCATGGAATCAATGACGAAATCAAGAAGATGCAACCTGTAAAAAGTGATGCCGAGGCACTGAATTTATTGAAAAAAAACAAAGAGCTAAACTTAGCTTTGTGCGAGAATATCGGCTATCCCTTGATGTTAGACTGGGCTAGGCAATTAGAGGACACAGCCATGCGCATATATTGGATGTATCTGAAGTCACAAAAGTGCTTTCCATATTCCATGGATCAGCAAGGTCTCACTTTAGAGGTTATGAAAAGTGACGAACCCGCACGTATCCAAACCGTTCTTCATGACATACTGTCTCAGACCGAAGAACGTATTCTCAAATCCATCTTCACTCACGAACAATTCTATTCGCAAGATCTGATTGTCTAACTATACATCAAAGCAGCTCGTCAATTCAGTATAGGTGTATTGTGCTAACACTAAAGGCCTAACGCCTCTGTCAAAGCCTATTGTCTGTTCTAAGTCCAAGTTGGCAGTCAAAAGAAACGTCATTTTCCGAGAGAGCAAAACGTCCAGACATTGCAAAGAAACATAATTTACCTTTAAGTATTAAGAAGATGAGCGATATTGCAGACATATTTATTGTTGGCGGCGGCATTAATGGGACCGGCATTGCCCGTGATGCTTCTGGTCGAGGATTAAAAGTTATCCTTGCCGAAAAAGATGATTTGGCATCTCACACATCTTCAGCAAGCTCCAAATTAATTCACGGTGGCTTGAGGTATCTTGAGCATTATGAATTTAGATTGGTGCGAGAAAGTTTAATGGAACGCGAAGTTCTAATGAAAGCTGCCCCGCATCTTATCCGACCACTTCGTTTTATTCTACCGCACCATAAAGCAATGCGACCTGCCTTCATTTTAAGGCTAGGGTTATTTCTTTATGATCATATTGGTGGACGTAAATTGTTACCCGGCACAGTCACCCGCAAACTAAGAAAGCATGCCACAGGCCTACCGTTAAAACAGCATTTCAAAAAAGGGTTTGAATACTCTGACTGCTGGGTTGACGATGCCCGATTGGTTCTGCATGCAGCAATTGATGCGAGAGAGCACGGAGCGACGATCCTTACCCGCACCGAGTTTTTGGGAGCATCCCGCAAAGACGGTGTTTGGATAGTAAAAACACGAGAAAAAAATGGCGATGTAACTTCCTACTATGCACGAGCGCTAGTAAATGCAGCCGGCGCATGGGTGGACCATATTGAGGGGCTTTCTCTGCCAGCACCCGACAGTAAAAAACAAATCCGAATGGTGAAGGGTAGCCATATAATTGTGCCTAAACTATATGACGGCCCTCAGGCTTATACGTTCCAAAACGACGATAATCGGGTGATATTTTCTATCCCTTATGAAAATAATTACACCCTTATTGGCACAACCGATGTTCCCTTCACCGAGGATGCCAACAATGTATCAATTGAAGAAACTGAGCGTGTATATTTATGCAATGTCATTTCCCGGTACTTCAATAAACAGATAAAACCCAAGGATATTGTTTGGACATATTCTGGCGTTCGCCCCCTTGTTGATGACGGAGCGAAAAATGCATCAAAAACAACGCGCGACTATGTGTTAGAGCTGGACACCAAGGAAGACGCACCAATCTTGAGCGTGTACGGCGGAAAGATAACAACCTTCCGCTGCCTTGCAACGGACGCGATTGACAAACTCCAACCCCATCTGAATTTCGGCACTGAAGAATGGACAGAAAATGCCCCTCTACCCGGTGGAGATATGGGCTATGAAGGCCTCCCTACATTTATAGCAGCAATGCAAGAGCGCTATCCGTGGATGGGGGAAAACCAATTGGAGCGCATGATCAGGGCATATGGCTCCAGAGTGACGCAGGTTTTAGGAGATGCAACGTCAAATACCGACCTAGGGCAAAATTTTGGCACGGGTCTATATGAAGCAGAGCTCACTCATATGCGACGTAACGAATGGGCACAAACTGCCGAAGATGCCCTTTGGCGACGCTCGAAGCTGGGCCTCCATATGACCGATACACAACGTAATTCAGTAGAAAAGTGGTTTGCAGAAACCTAGCTTTCGCCGCGCAGTGCTTTGTTTTTTGCTACACTTTCATCCATTAGCCTAAGCTGTTCTTCGGTTGCGGGCTTCTGAAACTTTCCTTTAAATTCACTGTATGGCATACCGTAAATCCGTTCACGCGCATCGTCTTTACTAAGCGTTACACCCGCTTCAACTGCGGCATCTTGATACCAATCCGCCAAACAGTTCCGACAAAACCCGCTCTGCCCCATCAGGTCAATATTTTGCACATCTTTTCTCAAGTCCAAATGGCTCAATAGACGCCTAAATACCGCTGCTTCAATTTTTTCTTCTGCGCTCATAAAACTATCCTAATAATGCTGTACTTTGGCCAAATCCGCCCGCTGCATACACTCATCAAGCAAATCAGCCATTAAAGCAGCCCATTGCTGTGTCATTGACGAATCTAATAATAAATCCTGCCTAATCTCAATTGTGGTTTGCGGCAGTCCACGCGCTGCTCCGTGGCGCTCCATAGTATAATAAAGCTCACGTCCCGAATAGGGCTGATTATCACCCACTGTCAAATCTGTCTCTCGCTCAACAAGGCCAATCAGCGCCTGAGCAAGCCTAGGGTCTTTATTCCATAAAAAACCTATTTGCCAAGGCCGTTCTTCACCCCCCATAGAAGGTGTAAAACTATGCATACCAACGACTAATGGCACAATACCTTCATCAAGGTGACGGTCAATCAATGTATCTGCCGCAAGGTGAAATGGGTCATAGATACTGGCCCGGCGGGCTGCTAGTGATTGCGGCGTCATATCAGCATTCGCAGGAATTATTATTTCATCACTTTCAGAAGGAACAAGCGTAGGATGGTCTGGCTCACGGTTTGGATCTATCAGTAAACGTGAAACGGTCCCAAGCACCGCCGGCACCTCCATCATCTCACTCATTTTGCGCGTTACTTCCGCGGCTCCAATATCCCATGCAATATGCTTGTCCAAATCTTCATCGCTTAGCCCCAAATTTTGATAAGCCTCAGGGATGTGGTTACTGGCATGTTCACACAAAATAACCAAGGAAGCCGTAGCGTCACCGTTTATAACTTCGGGTTGGACAGTTAAATCACTCATGAGATAAACCAAAAAAAATGAAGCTTTGCTTACAATACAAGAAATATCTGGACGTTTTGCCAGCTTTAGCGCAGCATGCGCGAAAATTAAAGCCCCCAATGACGTAACAATTTGTTCAACACTCGCCCATATGGAGGCATTCGTGACGGCACCGTCAGTATCAGAGTATTTAGCCCCTCGCCGCAACCGCAAAACCCGCATCGTTGCAACACTTGGGCCTGCGTCAAGCAGTTATGACCGCATAAAAGCCTTATTTGATGCAGGCGTTGATGTTTTCCGCCTAAATATGAGCCACGGTGATCATAAAGACAAAGAAGCCCTTGTTCACACGATCCGTGCGGTAGAGCGTGAGGTTGGGCGACCCATTGCAATTCTGGCTGATCTACAAGGCCCCAAACTCCGTATTGGTACTTTTGCTGATGGTAAGGTGGAGCTTAACGAAGGTGATATTTTCACCCTTGACCTTACAGAAAAACCCGGCACTAAAAAACGTGTAAGCCTGCCACATAAAGAGATATTTGATGCCATCAGCATTGGCACCAACATCCTGTTGGACGACGGAAAGGTTTGCCTTGAAGTACAATCTTTTGACAGCAAAAAAGCCGACTGCCGCGTTATAGTGGGAGGATTTCTTTCTGATCGAAAAGGTGTGAATGTACCTAATGCAGTGTTACCCCTAGCCGCGCTCACTGAAAAAGATCGTAAAGACTTAGCGTTTGCCCTTAAAGCTGGCGCTGATTGGATAGCGCTTTCTTTTGTACAGCGCTCTGCAGACGTTGCTGAGGCTAAAAGGCTAGTAGGCGGCAAAGCAGCTGTGATGGCAAAAATTGAAAAGCCAGCCGCCGTTGATTCGTTGGATGAAATTATCGAACTTTCTGACGGCGTTATGGTTGCCCGAGGCGATTTGGGCGTAGAAGAGCCCGTTGAAAAAGTTCCTGGAATTCAAAAGAAAATCATCCGCAAAGCACGTTTCGCTGGCAAACCTGTAGTTGTCGCCACGCAAATGCTGGAATCCATGATCAATTCACCTGTGCCAACACGCGCTGAAGTGTCAGATGTGGCAACAGCCGTAATGGATGGTGCTGATGCAGTGATGCTATCAGCTGAATCAGCCGTAGGGGATTTCCCATGTGAAGCTGTTGCTGTCATGGACCGCGTAGCGAAGCGTATCGAAGAAGAGCCTAATTACCTGCAAGGTGGCTTTGAAGAGTATTTCAATCCAAATGCCCGTACCGAAGATGCGATTACTGCTGCAGCCAAACAGGTAGCAAGCTCGGTTGATGCATGTGCAATTGTTACTTTCACCTCGTCGGGCTCAACAGCACTGCGGGCGTCCAGAGAGCGTCCTCTGCCCCCCATATTAACTCTTACACCAAAGCTCTCAATTGCCCGTCGTTTAGCTATTGTTTGGGGCCTTCACACCATCAAAACCAAAGACGTAGAATCTTTCGAGGGCATGATTGGTAAATCAAAGCGTATGGCCGTTCGTGGTGGCCTTGCAAGCGCAGGGGATCGCATTGTTGTTACCGCAGGCGTACCCTTTGGCACACCTGGAGCAACTAACGTGCTTCACATTGCATGGATAGACGGCAGCGAAGTTTAAACGGCTACACTAGTAGGCCGTATTTTTTCAAATCAGCGGCTAAAGCTGGGGCATCAGTAAAATGGTGCCCTTTCAAACCAAGGTGCTGCGCGCCCGTAACATTCTCTTTGCTATCATCAATGAAAATGCTGCGATCGGGCTGGAGCCCAAAGCGCTCAATTGCTAATTCATATATACGAGGATCAGGCTTCACAATCCGTTCCTCGCCTGACACTATCACGCCGTGGAAATGCTGTGTGAATTGGTGCCGCTCACAAAACACAGGCCATTTCTCAGCCGAAAAATTCGTAATCGCAAATACAGGCACACCAGACTTTACAAGATGATCCAAAACCTTAACCGTACCTGCGATTTCGTCCCCTAATGTTTCTATCCAGTGGCTATCAAAAAGGCGGATCAAGTCCTCATAATGAGGGAACTGCTGTGATAGCTCATCAACAGCTTGTGCAAAGCTCCGTCCCCTGTCCTGCTCCAAATTCCACGCAGGTGTAGTGACAGTTCGCAAAAAAGTTTCAAGCGCTTTTTCATCCTCAAAGTGCCGCCGATACAAACGCCTTGGGTCCCACTGAACAAAGACATTCCCGATATCAAATACGACAGCATCTAGATCAGCCACTGAACCACCTTTTACCTGAGTGCCGCTGCAATATTACCGCCATCAACTGTCGTCACATCGCCTGTTGTTTTCATTGCCAAAGCCTGATTCAAAAAGGCTTTAGCAACATCTTCTGCCGTTACTTCAAGCCCTAAAAGGTTACCCCTCATATAATCTTCTTCAGATATCCCACGCGCGCTGGAACGCTCTGATACAAAGGCATCCGTTACCAAGCCACTGCGGATACGGTCAGCGTTAACTGCCCCTGCACGAATACCGATAGAGCCATATTCCAACGCATACTGGCGGCTAAGAAACAAGGTGGCGGCTTTTGGCAGGCCGTAAGCACCAAACCCCTTGCCTGGGTTGACCGATTGCTTGGAAGCATTGAAGAGAATAGCCCCGCCGGTCCCTTGTGCTTTCATTACCTTAACCGCGGCTTTGGCAACGTTTTGATGCGCAAAAAAGTTCAACTCAAAGCTACGGCGCAGCACATCATCATCAAGCTCACCAATCTCACCTTGCCACGCGGCACCCGCGTTTGAAACCACAATATCCACACCGCCCAGCTGTGCGCTCACTGTGTCAAAAGCAGCCTTAACTGAGACACTATCTGTGACATCACACCGAAGTGCCAATGCCCGCCCACCAATCTCCTGCGCTATGATTTCTGCGGCTTTCAAGTCAAGGTCAAGGATAGCAACCTCTGCCCCTTGTTGTGACATCAACTTTGCTGTCGCTGCGCCAATCGCGCCTGCCCCGCCCGTAATCACAGCAATTTGCCTCTGCAATGGCTTCTCACCACCCTTCCCGAGCTTGGCCTGCTCAAGGGACCAATATTCCATATCAAACAAATCAGCTTCGGGCAGAGCTTCGAAGGCACCAATTCGTTCCGCATCCGAAATTGTACCAACCATCGCCTCTGCCAAGTCAGCCGCAACAGATGCCTCCTTGGCACTTTTCCCTACGCCGAAAAGTCCAATGCCCGGCACAAAAATCACTCGTGGCGCACGGTCAAGCTGCGTTTTGTCACCCTTGTTATTTTCAGCAAAATAACGGTCTTGGTCAGCATGGTAGGCGGCAACTGTTGCTTCAACACCAGCCTTAAAGGCGGCAAGGTTAGTAGCATCTGGTACAGGTACAACCAACGGCTTGTTTTTCAGGCGGATATTATGGTCAGGGGTGATCACACCGCGGGTGCCATAATCTGCAAGTTCTGCTCCACTCACAAAAGTTTGCACCAAATCCGATGTCCGGTGATCAAGCACCCAGCGCTTATGCTCGCCGCCACCGAACGGCAAGGCAAGAGCTCCCCGCAAAATAGGTGCAACATCAGCAACATTGGCAATGCCCTTAGGCAGTTTAGCTAGGGCTGGCGCAAAAGCCGGGGCCGCAGCGATATAGTCTTCCGCCAAGCTAACAAATTCAATCATCCGGTCATAGGACTGTTTCGCCGTATCCCCGAATGTAAAAAGCCCGTGCTTGTGCAGCACAATTGCTTCCACTTCAGGGTTGGCGTCATAAGCATCGGCCGTAGCTTTGGCGAGCTGAAAGCCCGCCATCACATAAGGCACAATCGCCACACGGTCCCCGAAAATTTCACGTGCCATCTCCATCCCGTTTGGCTGGTCCACTACTGAAAGGATCGCAGTAGAATGGCTATGATCAACAAACTTATGCGGCAGGTAAGCATGCAGCAAGGTTTCCACCGATGGGTTCGGGGACTTTGGATCAATCAAATTCGAGCGCTGGAACGCAACCATATCTTCATCTGAAAGCACATCCCTGCCCCGTACCGCAGCAAGCTGCGCCATACGTACCGCCGGCAGGCCTTCAGGCTCAATATCACCCAAATCCCAGCCACTACCTTTCACGCACAGCACTTCAGTGGGCTCACCGAGGAAATCTGGCGCCATAGTTTTTACCGACGTATTGCCTCCGCCGTGCGCCACCAAAGCCGGGTCTCCACCGATCAAGCGGCTGGTATAAACCCTCAGCGCCAAATCTTCGCCAACACCCTTTTTTGCATAGCGCTGGATAAATTCTTGAGCATCAGTGTCAGACCAAAGGTTTTGCATAAAGCTTCTCGATTACAATTATGGGGTGCGTCATTTGCTGAAGACAGAAAAGCAGGGCCTGAGATAAATAATCAAGAAAAACTTCTAAGCAGTCCATTAACTCATAATATTAATCGCCGCCGCATCCCCCTCCACAGCCACCGCCACATCCATCTGCGGCCCCGCTGTCGCCGCTACCACTAGCTCCACCGCCACAGCCGCCTGCACACCCTATGTGCGTTGCGCAGTATATATGTGCCCCGCCAGCAGCAACCTGTGCCGCATTGCCGAGTTTGCAGTTTTTTCGGTAGTGAAACCCATCTTGGATTCCAAGTTTGGAATCAATGGCAAACAACAAGGGAAGTTGCTTAGGGTTTTTAGGGTCCATACCATTCTTGGTGCAAGCAAGACGCCATGCCAACTTGATGCCGCTGCCTGCATCCGTAGGGGTTTTCATCGCCTCGGCAGGAATATGGTGTAAAAAACGCCCCAATGCTTCATGGCAAAATTGCTGATAATCTCTAGTGAACAAAATAAATTCATGCCAAGCGACATCTACCACTTGCGACGGCATAGACACCATTCGCCCTTGAGCCAAGTTACAGACATGAAAATACTCCCGCAGTCCTCAATAACGAGCCCGACATCATTATCGCCCAGGTGCGGATATTTTTCTGTAACCACTGTGCTAATTTTTTGTGGGAAAGCATAGCTTTCAATAACGTTTACACGGCCCTGTGCCTGGCCACGAGAGTGCCGCCGAAATGACAGGGTAACAATTAAGCCAATAATTATAATTGCACAAAAAAGTATCAATCCATCCATATATCCGCCCCCAAAAAAGATATACCTCACAGTAAATTCCAAAATAGTTGGCCAGTCACCTTTTTTATTTTGGGTTCTTATGCATAAATACCTTCAATAAAAAATTTGCCCTGCCTTATGAAAGCAGTGCTGCCACATATAACCGGGGAATTATCTGTGAACATTAACGGCCAACATTACCGCACAATTTGGGCAGCAAAAGACGGACGCACTGTCCAAATTATTGACCAAACGCTTTTGCCGCACCAGTTTGAAATTGTTGACCTCACCACAATGGAAGAAGCCGCCACCGCAATCACTGACATGCTGGTGCGCGGCGCGCCGCTGATCGGCGCGACAGCAGCATACGGCTTTGCCTTAGCAATGCGCGCTGACCCATCAGATGAAAACATCAACACCGCCTATGAGCATTTATATGCAGCACGCCCAACCGCCGTGAACCTACGCTGGGCGGTGGATAAAATGAAAGCCCACCTCACGCCGCTTGCCACCAGTGAGCGCGAGGCAGCAGCCTATAAATTAGCCGCACAAATTTGCGATGAAGACGTGGACATGTGTGAAAACATGGGCAAACACGGCCTAGCGCTAATTGAAGCTATCGCCAAAGACAAACGCCCCGGCGAGCAGGTAAACATTCTCACCCACTGTAACGCTGGTTGGCTGGCTACTGTTGATTGGGGCACCGCCATCGCCCCCATTTACAAAGCATTCGAAGCCGGCATTGATGTGCATGTATGGGTGGATGAAACCCGCCCTCGCAACCAAGGTACCAGCCTTACCGCATGGGAGCTAGCCAACCACGGCATCCCGCACACCCTGATTGTTGATAACGCTGGCGGGCATTTGATGCAGCAGCGCATGGTGGATATTTGCTTTGTAGGCACAGACCGCACCACAGGCAGCGGCGATGTATGCAACAAAATAGGCACCTACCTGAAGGCGCTTGCTGCGTATGATAACGAAGTGCCCTTCTATGTGTGCGCGCCCTCGCCTTCTATTGACTGGACCATGGACGACGGCCTTACTGAAATTCCGATTGAACTTAGAAGCGCCGATGAAGTCACAAAGCTTACGGGCGTAACCGAAGCTGGGCAGGTGGAAACAATTTCAATCATTGGCTCCAACACCCCCGCCAGAAACGACGCCTTCGATGTAACCCCGCGCGAATATATCACCGGGCTAGTAACAGAACGCGGCGTGAGTGAAGCAAGCAGAGAGGCGCTGACGGAGTTATTTCCAGAGCATAAGTAATCACCGCTAACCAGCCTACTTCTTTATCTTATTTTTAGCGCTACCATATCGTTTTTAGCTAGAGTTTCTCATGAACACTTATACTAACCTCAGTACAAAAAATATGCGCTTGGCAAAAGTGGATTCTTAAAGTGATTTTAACTCGGTCTATGTCATTTCTATTCTGTGTCCTGATAAGAAGGCTTACGCCTAGTATTCAAAAGGATTGGGAGTTACTAGCAACTAAACTTCATGAAGTTTCAGTCTATCAACATATGCCATCAAAATTAATAGGCCTCCTAGTAGCTGCAGAAGATCACCGTTTTAACTTTCATAATGGCGTAGATTTTAGATCAATAGTTCGCGCTTTCTGGAAGACTGTTTTTCACAAGAAACGCCAAGGCGGGTCAACTATCGCAATGCAATTAGTTAGAGTTCTTACTGAGCGATATGAATACACACTCTCTAGAAAAATAACAGAAATGTACTGTGCTCTTATGCTCGAGCATTATCTAACGAAGCAGGAACAAGCTAACATATATTTGTCGTTAGCATACTTTGGTTGGGATATGGTCGGCGTGACACAAGCATGCCAGCGCCTTTCTTATAATTTCCAAAGCTTAACCATTCCGCAAATGGCCGGAATTATAGCACGATTAAAATACCCTGAACCAAGAAAGGAAAGTGCTATAAAAACGAAAAAAATAATTCTCAGGTCCGAATACATCCTTAAACGATATCGAAAACTAAGATTGAGCCCAGATTATGGTTGGATTTAGCACCTTAGCTGCCTTAACTAAGCTAACTGGGCAATTTCCAGATGCCCAAGACATTCTATATGCAAGTAAGGAAGGAGGAGACCGAGCTCAAATAGCAATTGCAAGACAATGGTTATCGGAAGGTATTCCCTATGCCTTTCAAAATAGCCCATGGCTATATGAAATAGTTCGAAATTGGATCGCAGTGCGGTTAGATATTGAAGCTAAGTCCGTGAACCTGACTGGCAGTGGACGGCTTGGACAATCACTAGCACCAAAACAACTTGGCAAACCATTTAACGGGTCATCAGATTTAGATTTTTTCGTGGTTTCAGGCCATTTATTCAATCTCCTAAAGTTTGACTATCTTGCTTGGTGCGATGACTTTGATTTGGGAAATATTAAACCTTCAAATCCTCGGCAGGAACGTTTTTGGAACGACACTAGAAAACGGACAGAGAAATATATTGGGCGAGGCCTTCTTGATGCCAACCTACTTCCAAATCTAACGAAGTACTCAGCAGTTCAGAAAGTGAATCAAACCATGTATATATTGACAAAAAAACTAGCTTCTACAGCGGGCGCACCAGATATAAAGCATGCATCAATACGTTGCTACAAAAATTGGCAAGCTTTTGAAAGGCAATCACAACGAAATTTACAGTCAATTCATACTCATGGGTATCTAAACGAATTATAAATAGCCTAATTGAAGCGAACTTTAAACTGTAGATAATACGGCAGGGAAGAAACAACGATAAACTGGATACTTTGCGTTCCCTTGAAATCTAAACTGCATTAAAGTAGCAGCAACTAGTCAACATGATCTTAGTTCAGTGATGCGCGTACAAGACAAAAGTCCTAATCAATACTAATTTATATTCCAATCAACCGTGAATTCTGGCCTGCCATCGGAATGATGGAAGAAGCACCTTTTAAGTTTTCTTTGATTACGCAGCGGTAAATCTCAATCGTTAATCCTAAAGGTTTGGTTCCAGCCGTTAAACCATGTAACAGTCTGTCAGTGCAGATATTGTAGGGATTAGAATGCTAAAAACTGTAAAAGTGAAGATTGAAGATATCTATGTGCCGGCGGCACGGCGTAAAGAACTGGAACAGAGCAAGATTGATGAAATCGCTGAGAGGATGATCAACGGCGACAGCGAGAAACCAATTAAGGTTCGCAAAGGCAAGGGGCGCTTTGTTCTTATCGATGGCATTCACCGGCTTGAGGCCAGCAAAGCCCTTGGCGAGGAAGAGATAGGCGCTCTTATCGTTCAGGCACCAAAATTCTAAAACTGAATGCCGGCCAGACATTGGGCTTAGTTTACAGAAACAGCCGAATAATGCCGCAGGAAAACGGCAGCCTATATCCCATTAAAATTGTAATTTTTGCCTCAGGAACTGGGTAGCGGCGAGGTCTTGCGAGCCAAGGCCAACAAATGTGGCTATCGTGATATCATCCCGGCTTTCGCGGCCCTTGGCATCACTGCCAAGGATTTTACCGATCTCTACGGCTACTCCAACATCAATTGCTCCTGCACTCAGTGCACGGTGTAAATTACCATAGCTGGTAGCAGCCTCCACACTATCCACCACCAGCAAATCAGCCAAAGCAAGGCATGCGGGTTCAAGCTCGCATTTGGTGGCATCATCTGCCCCCACCGAGGTGACATGCATGCCTGGGCGCAGCCACTCTGCTTGCACCAAAGGCTCCTTGCTTGCTGTTGCAGTGATGAGAATATCAGCGGCCTCTACCACCGCCTGCGCACCGCCCTCTACCTGAACAAACAAGGCAGGGTCATCCGTCTTTAGACGATCAGCCAACTGCATGGCCTTACTAGGGGTGCGGTTCCATAAATACACGTTTTTAATATCGCGCACCAAGCGAGCCGCTTTGATTTGTTGATACGCCTGCTCACCCGCGCCAAGCACGCCTAGCGTGGTGGCATCTGCGTTTGCAAGTAACTGAACTGAAAGAGCCCCTGCAGCCGCTGTACGCAAATCAGAAATCAAGTGATTATCTTGCAATATTGCAATCGGTCGGCAGGACACGGCATCAAAAACTGTGATCATACCAGAGCTGGCGGACAAACCGACGGCCTCATTTTTAGCTGACCATCCAGCCGTTTTCACGGTGAAGATATCCGCCCCCTGCATCACAGCGGATTTTACATGAAGGTCTGAAAAATCAGTGGGGTGCAGCACATCAATATTTGACTGGCTTCGGCCATCAGATACCGCCTGAAAGGCCTCGGAAATCGGCTTTATTAATGACGCGATATCCACATGCTGCAAAATTTCACTGCGGCCAATTATAGGGAGTGTATCATTCATTCGTCGCCTCTCGGGGCTGCGAGTAAAGAGCCAGCCGCAACAAGTGCTACATCACCGCCAACCTGAATATTTTCGATCTCTGCTTCACTGCCAACCGGGCGCACCCTGATTTCGCTTGGCCTGCCCACATAACCGCCTTGATGAAGGATAAATTCCTCATTCATAGGGCATTGACCGTGCTTGGCCAAATAGGCCCCTACGGTGCCAGCTGCACTGCCTGTGGCGACATCCTCCTGAATACCATCATTGTTCCAATGCCGCCCCTCTAGGGCCGCCACATCAAGCACATAGGCGAACTGAGCACCAAATGATGCCAACAATTCGTCAAAGTCATTTGAAATAATGCGAGCCTTCGCTAGCACATCCTTTACGGGCACGATTAAATACTTAAGACCCGTTGAAACCACCTCTAACGGCAAGCCATCTGCTAGGTCAGCCTTCGTTAGATTAAGGCTCTGGCAAACCATATCTACATCTTGCGCCGAGATTTCACCTAAAAACTCAGGCTTCCCCTGATCAAGCACACAGCAATAGCTTTGTCCAGCCTGCCTGCTGGTTACGGTAACGGTTTTACTAGGCAGGTTGAAGGTCCAAACCTGCTCACTTTCTGAGCCATCCACATGATGCAGAACAGCCCCTGCCCCTAGCAGAGGATGACCTGCAAAACCCAGCTCTTCAAATAGGTCAAAAACACGGGCTTCAATCGTGTGTTTTTCAGAGGTTGGTGCCAGAAAAATGCTTTCAAAGTGGCGTACTTCCTGTGTAACAGCGAGCATCTGGCTAGCATCCAGCCCCGTGTCTTCATGAAACACTGCAAGGCTGTTACCAGTGAACGGCTTCTTGGTAAACACATCAACATGGAAGTACGGGATCATTGTCATGGGAAGGACGCCTGCCTCAAGAATACAATTGGAAACTTGCTAGATGGTACCTTACTGACATGTAATTTGAATTGCTTATTTTAATATAGCTAATATAAAATATTGTTATGTCAGGAAATTTCGACACCACCATCTTGAGGACATTTGTTGCCGTTGCGCAGAGCACCAGCCTTGCACAAGCGGCAACCCGTATTGGGCGGTCACAGCCCTCTATCAGCCAGCATTTGATGCGGCTTGAAGACATTGTAAAAAAGCGGCTGATTGACCGCGGCCCAAGAGGGGCAAAGCTCACCAAAGACGGTGAAGCTTTTTTATCCTACGCGCTGCGCATTCTCTCCCTTACGGACGAAGCCATTGAACGATTTCAGCCACAGCAATTTAAAGGCCGCATTGCCATTGGTGTGATTGAAGACTTTGCTTACGGCGTTCTGTCAGATGCCCTTATAGACTTTATGAAAATGCACGCTGATTTGGATATGGAAGTGATTGTGGCCGATAGCCAAAGCATGCACGATAAGCTAGTTTCTGGCCAACTGGATTTGGCACTCGGCGACCCATTTTATTTAGGGGATTTCACTGTATGGCGCACACCTATGGAACTTAGGTGGTATGCCGACAGCAAGTTCGACATCAAACAATCCCCTTTGCCATTAATTATGTTTTCCAATCCTTGCCGCTGGCGAGAACCTACTCTCGAAGGCCTGGACAGCGCCGACATCAGATGGCGTATTGTATATGAAAGCAGTAGCCTACAAGCAATACACGCAGCCGCAAGTGCGGGCTTGGGCATGGCTTGCTGCCTTGAAAAAGCCAAGCCCCCCGGCACTCAGGATATATCTAACCATGCGATGATCCCTTCTGCACCAATAGTGGAGGTTGGTATGGGCATACAAGAAGGCCGACATAGCGACCCCGCCGTAATCTATCTGTCTAATTTAGTTCATACCATTCTGGTAGGCCGTGAAACCACCCCTTAACGGATTATCAATACCTGTTGCGGCATCTTGAATAGAGGCTCTATCTTTCTTCCGGGTTTTGGTAAATACTTGCCAATCGTAGAGTATAGTTGATTAAAAGCGGGTTATCCCATGCACCCTCCACTGCTGAAATATCCCCTTTTTTTGTTAATAGGTTTAAGCCTTCTTTTGCTCTCTTTTATGGGTTTTGAATCAGAATCCGCAGATGATACTGAAGTTTTCGGCAGGCCTATAACTGTACGAGTGCGGGAAGATGCTTACCCAAATTATTTTATCAAGAACGACCGGTGGCAAGGCATTGACGTTGAAATTATCCGGTTACTGATGGAACACGCTGGGCTAGAATATGAATTTGTATCAATGCCATTTGCTCGTTCGCTCAAAGCCATGGAGGCTGGCGGCGTTGATATGATGCCTAATTTGATAAAAAATGAAGAGCGCTCCAATTACATGGACTGGCTAGGGCCTGTCCGACGTTATGGGAATGCCCTTATCGTTCAACAGGCAAATAACACTGAACAAATTAACAATTATAACGACCTGATAGCCGCCGCCAAGCGGCACGGCCTAAAAATAGGGTACACAATCGGCACCAGCTTTTCACCTGACCTAGACATCCGCATGCAAGACGCCTCTTTCCGTGACAGTTTTCTCTTTGTGACCGATGACGCCACAACAGCGCGCATGTTACAGGCAGGCAGAATTTTTGGCTTTTTCTTGGATGAATTTGAAGCCAGAAACCTAATGAGTAAGCAGGCTCCGGCCGAGGGCATGAATTTAACAGGCCTTGCAATCCACCCCTTTCGAGTTCCAGGCTCTCTTACAGGGAACTATATTGGCATCTCTAAACATTTGCCCACAGAAACAAGACATAGGCTAGAGCAATCAATGGACGCATTGAAGCAAAGCGGCGCACTTGAGGCCCTTCATAAAAAGTGGTTGCCGTTTTAACCTACTTGCACCGTTCAGTACTGCGGCCTGTGCCCGCCCGATAAAAGGGCTAACGCCCCTTAAATTTTTGCAACAATTTTAGTTGGCATCAAACGTAGCAACCAAGCCACTAGATTCCAGCGTCTGGTTACATAAACACACGACTTACCTGCCTTAAACGCCTTAATGATCTGGCTGGCGGCCTTTGCTGGCGATGCCACCCAAAAGAGGCCATCCCCTTTTGCCATAGGCGTATCAACAAACCCAGGCCGAACATCGGTTATTGAAATATCAAGCTTTTCTTTCAGCGCTTTAATCCGAAGCCCTTCCATATAATTTGAAACAAAAGCCTTGGAAGCACTGTAGGCAGGGCCAACGCCATTACCCCGCAAAGCCCCGATGGACGAAATTCCGACCAGCTGGCCTTTGCCTTGCTTTTGAAAGTGCCTGAAAGCTGCATCTGCAATAACAACAAAGCCGCTTACATTTGTGTCAATGGTTTCTAGTTCTAGGGCAGAATCAAGGTCCGGGTTCGGATGACCAATCCCTGCGCTTATGATCACAAGGTCAACAGCCCCCATTTTTTCGAGAAGCTCCTCAAACTGTAGGCTTGTTGTAGGTGCATCAGAAACATCCATCTTTGAAATGAATGTCTCGCCCGGCAGGCTTTCTTTTATTTTTTCAAGTAATGTTATTCGTCGACCAGTTAGGCCTAAGGTATAGCCTTCAAGAGACAACGCTTCCGCCATCGCCTTACCAATGCCTGAACTAGCACCAATTATGACCGCAGTTTTACTCATAGCTCCCCCCTATCGTAAAGTTCCTCTGCACCAGACAAACGAGAAAGCCGCACACCATCACTGGTGCACGGCTAAATCATCACAAGTTGGCTAAAGGTTTTAGCCCTGACGTGCTTTAAAGCGACGCTGAGTCTTGTTAATTACGTATGTACGGCCCTTACGACGAATCACACGGCAATCGCGGTGACGAGACTTCAGGGACTTCAGGCTATTGCGAACTTTCATGGCTCGTCTTCCTAAAAACCAGTTAACACTTACACCTATGTACCAACTAACAACAAGGCACAGAGGCGGGAACAACGGTGATGCCGTTCCTCGAATCCATTGGGCGCGGAACATAAGGGTGAGTGCCCCGTCTGTCAATAGGGAGCTGTCGCATTGAATTCCAATTTCCAGTATTGCACCTAACAACCGTTACCATGCACATGATAAGGGCGTCCCCCATGCCCTGTGGGACGCCCTAATTTCCCCAGTTTGATAGCCGGGGTAGTCCGCTCACGCCTATGCGTCAGTGGGAAAAATGTACCAGATCGGGATTAATTTGTCATGCTTTTTAAAGGTCAGCACAGATGACCAAAGCCAATGATACTGCGGCTTTTCACCTCTTAGATTGACCAAACACCCTAAAAGACGTAGGCAGGAAGAAAATCGCCTTATAACAAAGGCATGCTCTGCGATGAGCTTAATAAATATGAGGGGAAATCCATGTTAATCTCGCACGCCTTCGATAGCGGAAACATTAATGTGTTAGATTGTACTGATCCAAAAAATGTACGCCTAACTATTAAAAACGATAATAATTCAGATTTTTATCAGTGGTTTCACTTCCGCGTTTCTGGAGTCGCAGATACAGCAGTAAAATATATAATTGAGAATGCAGCTGGTGCAGCCTACGCCGATGGATGGGATGATTATAAAGTTTGTGCCTCTTATGACCGCGAAGAATGGTTCCGTATCAACACCACATATGATGGCAAAACACTAAGCTGGCAGTTCGAAGCTGAGCAAGACAGCCTCTATTTCGCATATTTTGCACCATACTCCATGGAACGCCATGCTGATCTAATCGCTGAAGTTTCTGGCTCACCACTCGTGAAAACCAGCGTCCTTGGTCATACGCTCGACGGTCAGGATATGGACCTTATAGAAGTAGGCCACGGCCCTGAAGGCCGCAAAAAAATATGGCTGGCTGCTCGTCAGCATCCGGGCGAAACCATGGCTGAATGGTGGATGGAAGGCGCATTTGATTATCTATTAGACCCAGACAACCCTGTCGCAACCGCCCTTTTGGAAAAAGCCCACTTTTATATTGTCCCAAACATGAACCCGGACGGGTCAATGCGCGGGAATCTACGCACTAACGCCGCCGGAGCCAACCTAAACCGCGAATGGAAAGATGCATCCATGGAACGCAGCCCAGAGGTTTATCTAGTGCGTGAAAAAATGGCGCAAACCGGCGTTGACTTTCATCTGGATGTACACGGCGACGAGGCCCTACCCTATAATTTCATTGCTGGATTTGAAGGCATCCCTTCGGTTACACCCAAGCAACTAGAATTATTAGATACCTATCAAGATTTACTGCGTATCATCTCACCTGACTTTCAGCGCACCCATGGCTACCCGGTGGATGCACCCAATTCATCCGACCTTAAAAAATGCACCGACTATATTGCTGAAACACACGGCTGCTTGGCAATGACACTTGAAATGCCTTTTAAAGACAATGCCGATTTACCCGATGAAGACTATGGCTGGAGCCCTGAACGGTGCCGCCATTTGGCACGCGGCTGTCTGGATGCCCTAAACCAAATTGTAGAAGACCTTTAGGCACAGACAAAACACGTACCCTGCTAGGCCAAACCAAGCAGCAAAGATACACATGACCGTGCCTCGTTGGTCAACAACTTCGGGGCACGGCATAACTTCTCTAGCTGATTCAACGTAACCCATATACCCACGTTTTCATTTGGTATCTGATCTGTATCAGACAACAATAAAACACTGTACTGCGCAAGCGACATCATAAAACGCCCCCCTTCATCAGACTGCCTTACCGACAACACCCGCTGTGGCTTAGCTCTATCAATAAAAGTCAGCATGCTACTTGTGTCTATTATTTTTCCCTCTGCTTGGTAACTTGCCCCAAACTCAACACCGCCTGTTAAACCTGGCTCATACTGCAGGGCTAAAAACACCTGCAACACTCCATCACGTCTTTGGCAAATAAGCGTAACCTCACCAACCCGCAAAGAATGCACAAGCGGTTGATCCCATAAGGCTTTCTCGCGTTCAGGTGCATGGACAGTATAATAGCGGATATTCAGCTCTGCATCAGGGGCTAAACTATCTATGCCTGCTTCGTGAAAATTCCAGCCGGGCAATTCGTCCAGAGCGCAAACTTCAATCTGCAAATCCAAACCATCTCTAGCAGTAGCAAGAAGAGATGTTGCCTGCTCGATAATTTCCTCATTTCCATCTTCATGCATGTAAGAGGCCCTACAAAGGCTTCGAAAGTCATCATCTTCAAATCCACACTCAAATGGTTCCATTCTCGAACTAATAAGCCGCCATGGTGCTGTTGTTAATACAGACCTAGCATCGGTGTTTACGCAGTAGTCAGTTAATAGTGCCTGCCGCAAATCACCCGAAGAAGCCCAGTAAAACATGTCTCCTGCTATGGACGGATTATCCACTACACTCAGTACACTGTTACGATTAAACTTTTCAGCAAACCGGTTTCCTTGCTCACTTTGCAGACTATCTGAGTGCGCGCTGATATTTTGATCACCCGTAAAATATGAGAGATAATGTGTGTTAGAGCCACCATGCTTGCACATGTAGTTACTGTATGTTGCTTGCACTGTTGGTGCTATCTGAACAAGCCCCTTATTTCCGGGTTCTGGCTTTGCTTGAACAAGCCATTTACAGCTCTCGTTTGTTTCTTGAATAAGAAAACCTAAAATACCAATTTCTGGCTGAAAAATAATTGGCTGCACTATGGCCTTAGCGGTACTTTGCGGCGCAGACACAACTATACCGCCAACAGAAAAGAAGCCCCCTGTCTGATGCGTTAGCATACCGCCCTGCATTGACCATTCTTTGCTATCAGACAGCACTATAGGATCACATGTCATTCGACAGGTATCCCTGCGGTCCTGAAGCCATCCAGATAAATTCGTCACTTATGCCCCTCTATTCTGGAAATGCTTCCTTGGCGTAATGGATCATATCATCCCAATTAGAATACATCGGCAAATCTTCACCAGTTCTCCTTTGAAGCAAAGACTTCAACACACCACCCTTTGGGAGCCCTACCTCTTTGCAAAAATCCGAAAATGCATCGTGCTGACTTTCAATAAAAACCTTGGCAGACTTTTTGTGAACCAATCGCTGAAAAGGTTTGTGATAATCCAAACCTTGGAAACGAACAGTATGGCGAGCGCTTGATTGAAACTTCGCAATATCCCTATCAATAATGGCTATTAGCTTGCCTTCATCTCCGCGGTTCAAATAGTGCATTAAGGCTGCCTGTTCATGCTCCTGCATTGCATATAAGCCCTTGCCCGCATCCTCGGGGGTTGGCGGCAAACTCTTAACGGCATTACATTTTATTACTGTCAACTCGTCAGACAATATATGAGCTGCACCCGAACCCCATATCCGCAACAACCAGTCTTCAAGCGGGGTTCTATAAATCTCCCCTGCTGGTCGCCAAGGCCCAACCTGATTGAATAATTCTTTTGTAAAGACCCAGGCAGAAGCTGGCTCAAGGTAGTCAGGGTGCTCATAAAACATCTGCTCAAAAGTGCGCTGTGCTTTATTTTTTAAAACGAACACAGCGCGCTTTCTGCCTGTAACATGATTAACTGCATATGCTGTTGTCGCAAAACCGGAACAATAGAAGGCTGAGCCAGACTTCTTTAACTTAGATAGAGCCGTTTCAAGATGATTTGGGAGCCAAACATCATCTTGATTTAACAAGGCTATATATTCCGTGTTTGCCGCGGCCATACCAGCAGAATTTGGCCCAGATTGCTCGCCGCACCGTGCTGGTAAATTGCAAAAATGAATACGAGGATCTTCAAAGGAAGCAGTCAACTGCCCCGTGTCACCTGCACAGGCATCGCCCACTATGTAAATTTGCCAATTTTGAAATGTTTGAAGCAACACGCTTTGAATAGCGCTTTTCAATACTGCGGGCCGGTTATAAGTGGAAATAACAACTGTTACTTCTGCCTCTGGGGAACCGGAATGCATATATATCCTTCTAGTATACGAAGAAATAGTACCTCAACCCCCAAGACATATGTATCAGTAGAAATATTAAACTACTAGTCCCCTTCAAAGGCACAAAGAGTAATCACCCTATGACCTGCTGCCTCTATTTGCATACTCCCGCCCAGATCTGGCAGATCAACAATGAAGGCACAGGCAGCTATATCTGCGCCTAATCGCTCTAATAACGATATGGCTGCCATTGCAGTGCCGCCCGTGGCGATCAAATCATCCACGAGCAAAACACGCTGGCCCTTTTTTATCGCATCCTTGTGTAACTCAAGGGTCGCAGTGCCATACTCAAGCGTATACTCTTCCTCGATGGTATCTGAAGGTAACTTGCCCTTCTTTCGTACCGGAATAAAACCTAAGCGCAAACGATCAGCTAGGGCACCGCCTAATATGAAGCCACGTGCATCAATGCCTGCAATCAAATCCAAACTTAATGCAGCAACTGACGTTTCTAATTGGTCCAACATCAATTTCATGCCAGATGCATCAGCAAAAAGGGTGGTTACATCTCGAAACATAATACCCAGCTTTGGAAAGTCAGGCACAGTGCGGATGTAATTCTTTATATCCTGATCCTCTGTCATAAATAGAAATTTTCCCCTATAATATTACTCTACGCACTGTCTGCAATGGCTTGCATCGCTGTTTTTATTTCCTCTGGCGTCATGGTTTCCACCTTAAGAGAAATAAGCTTTTCCATATATCTATCAATGGAGGCATACACTTCTTCAAAAGCGGCAAGCTTTTCAGCCTCGCTACCTTCAACAGCAGCAGGATCAGGGAAACCCCAATGCACCTTAACAGGCACGCCCGGCCAAATAGGGCATGTTTCACCTGCAGCATTATCGCAGACCGTTATCACAGCATCCATGCTGGGGGCATCCGCATTCGCAAATTCATCCCAGCTTTTAGATCTGTAAGCACCAGCATCATATCCTTTTGAAGCCAATAGTTTAGCCCCCACTGGATTGACAGCACCTGCCGGCTGGCTTCCAGCACTAAATGCCTGAAATCGGCCCGCTCCACGCTTGCCTAGAATTGCCTCTCCCATAACTGAACGAGCACTATTACCTGTACATAAAATCAATACATTAAACGACATTCTTACATTGTTCCTGTTCTTGGCCTTGTTCCTGCCCTTGGATTGTGCGCAGGCTGTTTACACAATGCTTTCACAAACACGTGTGAGTGCTTATGAATTGGAATTAATGGATTATAATGGCAAGTACCCTAAAGGCGATGCTGCTTAAAGGGCAAGAGCCAGTATATGAAATTTATACGGCAGCATATAAACGGGCAAAACACAGTGAACCTGACAGTTGAAAGTTTAATGACTTGGCTAGAGGCTAGTGCTGGAAATCCTTTAATACTTGGGATTGTTTTAGCTCTTGCCACTTTTGCTACTGAAGACGGTGCCCTTATCGCAGGAAGTTTGCTTGTTGGTAGCGGCATGGCCTCACCGACACTTGTGATATCTGCACTCGCCATAGGCATAACGACGGGTGATATTGCACTGTATGCCGCAGGCTGGTCAGCTCGTAACAGTAAATTTTTAAGGAAGCGCCTGCCTGTGCAAAAGTCCAGAGGCATCCGGCGTTGGCTTAAAGGTAAGGAAACAGCTATCCTGTTTTTCTCGCGCTTTATGCCTGGAACAAGGCTTATCACTTATGTCACTTTTGGGTTTTTAAAGCTTTCGCTGGTTCGCTTTATCACAGTGATGTCAGTTGCTTCTATTCTATGGGTAACTGGCATGGTGATGTTCGTAAGCGAAGTTCAAAAAGCCTTCGCTGCTTATGGGGCATGGACCGGTGCTATTGCAGGTGTCGGCGTTGCGGTTAGTATAATTATTATACTCCGCCTCTACCTTACTAAGAACAAACTAACACCTAGCCTTCCAGATGAAGAAGAGACCGGATTAGACCTAAGAGAGAACCATGACAGCAACTGCTAAAATAATAATGCCCCGCACTGATGCACCACATGCTGGCATGCCCGAACTTGATGCTAGTGCTGGGGAGGTTAGCTGGTTTGAATTTGCCCCTGCTCACCTTTTTTACTCGCCTATAGCCCTTTATTGTGGCTGGTTATCGCTCCGTCATTTTGGCCCAACACTGCTCACCAATAGTAACCCATCTCTGCCATACTCAGGGCTGGTTGGGGAAAGCAAATATACAGTATTAAACGAACTCCCCGATCACACGCGCAAGTGGGTTTCTCCATATGCACGCTGTATGCGCTGGGGCGGCCAAGGAGGCCTAAACAAGTCCTTTGAAGATGCCGTCGCAGCACTCAAGGAGGCCAAACTTTCTTTACCACTCGTTGCTAAGCCCGACATAGGCATGCGCGGCGCAGGCGTTCAATTGGTGAACACTGAAGCCGAATTACGAAGCTACATTGAAAGCTTCCCTGCAGGCGCTAATTTTCTATTGCAGGCATTAGTAGATGAAGAAGGTGAAGCTGGCGTATTTTATGTGCGCTATCCAGGCGAAAAAAAAGGCCGCATTATAAGCCTAACTCTCAAGTATTTCCCGCGTGTCACTGGAGATGGGGAAAGTCGATTACATGATTTAATCATGGCCGACCAACGTGCAGGGCAACTGCCACACTTATATCTTGAGCGGCACCGAGATCGCCTAGATGATATCATCCCGACAGGCGAAAGCATTCGCCTTGCCTTTGCCGGCAATCATTGTCGCGGTACCATTTTCCGAAACGGGAATGATCATATCACTGAGGCGATGACTGATGCCTTCGACACTATCGCTACGTCTATGGATGAATTTTATGTCGGTCGCTTTGATGTTCGATTTGGCGACTTCGATGCCTTTCAAAATGGTACAGGCTTTAAGATTATTGAAATTAACGGCGCTGGTGGTGAAGCAACCCACATATGGGATTCTCGTACTAGTCTAAGAGAAGCTTATGCCACCCTAATGAAGCAATTTGGCCACTTATATGCTATTGGTGCAGCCAACCGCAAACGTGGGCACAAGCCAACATCTCTTAAAGATTTGGTAAAAGCATGGTGGCACGAAAAAACACTCACTAAAAATTACCCAACCACACACTAAACAGAAGCACTATCAATTCAGCCAAAAATTAATAGGGAAATCGAGGGAGACTATAATGGACTTTATCAAAAAACATTTCGAATGGGCTCCAGCTATTCTCATTGCTTTCATACTGGGAGGTAGCTTGCCATTTAAATTTGGTGGCCACGAAATGCCCGCCCATATTTTCGATATAGTCGGCACATTTCTAGGGTTGGATTTCTTCAAAACTGCCGGAATCTACATAATTGGCGTAGCTGAGCTTGTAGCTAGCATATTAGTTTTGGTTCCCGGCACGCGCGGCTTCGGTGGTCTATTAACAATGGGTATCATGGCTGGTGCCATTTTCTTCCACTTGGCTAGCCCTTTAGGTGTAACAGTGACCTACATTGACGCAGCAGGCGTAAGCCAGTCAGACGGCAGTTTATTTTACTCTGCCATTTTGGCTTTCCTTTGCGGTGCCTATTTAGCTTACCGCCACAAGGAAAAATTACCCATCATTGACAATAAAGACGACTAGGTAAATATCCAACGCAGGAAGAGAGATTATAGTCTCACTTCCTCACTGGGGCCTTTTAAGCTGGGTCATTTTGTTTGCGAACAATCTGGAAATATTCGTGCGCAATAGCTTTGCTAACATTTGCTTCATGCATCAACCGCACGAAAGCAGGCATATCTTGCCCATATAAGGCTTCGCGAACAGCTCCCAAAGTCAACCCTGCTTCCAGTGCAAGCGCACTTTCCATGAAACAGAGACAGCCTCGGCTTGCAAATTCCAGCACCATATCTGTCGTGAGGCGACCACTCTTACGCAAATCAATAACATAGCCATGTATTTGGGCAGGAGACGCTTTCTCAATAAGCTGCCAAGTAGCCTCATGTTTAGATCTGCGTGTAATTTCCGCAACGATTGGATCAGCAACACCATACTGGTTTCGCAAAAGAACTCTGCAATCCTCGGAAACCTTGTCAATAAGAGCCTCTGCTACAGTAAGTGGTAAGTCCATTCGTTGAGACAGCAAATCCATCATATCACGGCTCATGCCAAACCGGTTCACCACCTTTGTGCAAACCTCATCCCCAAGCGGAATATGATCATTGCGAACAACGAAACTCACGCTTTTTTCTGACCCCACAGAAACTATTGCCAAACAAGTGTGAGGGCCTACATCAGGACGGCGCGCAATAGTTATATGTGCATGTTCTTCAAGGTGTGGAATAAGCCCTGCAAGCTGTACATCTGAAAAAGTTTCCGTCGTCGCAAGAAAAGGACTGGCCACACTTTCAACGTCCGAGGCTATTTTTGCCGCCAAATCATGGGGTAGCAAATTACAGGTTCGTAGCTCAAAGGCTAATGCCTCTCGCACCTGTAGTGATATATCCTGCGCGAGCATGCGTGCGACATTCTCTATCGCTATACGCTCTTCTTCTGGTTTCTCATCATTAAGAAAACGCGCAACACGCTGTGTTAGCACAACTTTCTCTAATGTGGCGGCATTTACTATATCTACGGCATTAATACTCATTGCCTACGGCTCCAATTTAAACCGGCCCAAAGCACTCCCTTTGATTCGTTTAGTTTGCCATCCAACCATTTCAATTTAGCCAACAATAGTGGATAATTTTCCTTAAAATTCATCATAACCTTTGGCCTCATTAAAGAGTGATAGTTTTTGCCCAACCAAATTAATGCAAAGCTTATGCCGCTATTGCCTTGCTCTCTAGTTGCTCTTTGGCGACCTTTAAAAACCGGGGAGCTAAATTTTTACTGACATTCGCCATCTGCATTAATTCCACGAAAGCGGCCTGATTTTTTAGGGTAAGAATTTCTTTCACACGCCCACGGGGCAAGCCCGCCTCAAGGGCAAGTGTACTCTCCAAAAATGGTAGACACCCTTTGTTTGCCATTTCTATTGCCATCATAAAATTCAAGCGCCTGGCACTTCGAAGCTCGGTTACACAGGCATGTATTTGGGCTTCATCAGCTCCCTTAAGTTGCTCGGACAAAAATTCCATCTTGGTTGCGTCCAGTAACTGCCCAGCCTGCTCATCACTAACGGAATAATGCTCTACCAAAACTGCTCGGCAATGATCAGATACCTTATCAACAATGCGTTCTACGACAGCAATAGGTAGGTCTCTACGCGCGCTAAACTGGTCCATCATATAGATATTTTCGCCAAATCTATTGACGACAGTATCGCAGGTTTTTTCCACTAATCGCACATGGTCATTACGAACCAGAGACGTGATAGACTGTACTTTCCCATTTTGAGCAAGTGCATGAACTACAGCATCACTTAAATCGGAACGGCCCGCTAAAATTGCAAGTGCATAGTCTTCTAGTTGTGGCAATAGCCGAATGAACGCTTTATCCGTAATCGCTTTTGTCACTGCTAGAAAAGGCCCTGCAACCGCCTCTACATCTTTTGCGATTTTTTCAGCCAAATCTGGTACTAAAACAGAACAACGTCGCAGTTCGTAAGCTAAGACACGCCGCACTTTAACAGACACATCCACAGCAAGCTTACGTGCAACATCTTCCACTGCTGCGCGCTCTTCAGCAGCCTGCTCTGAACCAAGAAACTGTCCAACCTTTTTGGCAAGTAGGATTTTCTCTATCTTGGCAGTATCGACTAACATATTTGAACCGAATGACACGGAATCTACTCCAATTCCGCCTGAATATATTTTTTTATTATTTATACTCTAGATAACATCGGTTTTTATTTCGTCAACTTATGTATAAAATTATAATTAATATACTTTTACTTAAGTTTATTTGTTTTTATTTAAATTAATTTTATGTAAAATTTTTAAAGAAAGTGGCCGCGGCAGGTTTAAACCATGCAACAGAGGCTTTGCTCCCATGAAAACCAACATGACCACCTTTCTGAAGCAAAAGCGCTCCAGCCGCAGCATTAACAGGCCAGCGTGCAGATAGATAATCTTCAACTGGGATCCATGGGTCATCTTCACTATGAATAGCAAGAAGCGGTATATTGATTTTTTCCAGTACCATCTTACAGGATACACAGCGATAATAATCTTGTGCACTGGCAAATCCAAAATACGGTGCAATGACATGCTCATCAAATGCCAACACAGACCTAATTTCATCTAAAGGCATGGTGATTGCCGGGTGCGAGATGCCTTCCATATCCTTTTTCATATTTCCAACCAAATAGCGCACATATAAAGCATTCCGCCGTCTCTCCAACTTCTGCTGGCTAGTCGCTAAATCAAGTGGTGCAGAAACAGTCACTACCGCACATAGTTTGGGCTCTACATCGCCCTCACCAAGGGTGCGCATCAAAAGCTGCCCCCCAAGGGAGAAGCCCATTGCACACACTTTATCAACACCTTCTTCAGCGGCTACCGCACGCAACACTGCCCTCATATCGCCTGTAAGGCCTGCACTGTACGGCGGCACAGAAGTCTCTCGGGATGCTCCCACACCCCGGTAGTTCATCCGGTAAACATGCCAACCCTGAGCATAAAAATACTGTGCCGTATTTTCCATGTAACTACTAGATTCTGAGCCTCCGAGCCCATGCACCAACACTAAGGCCTTTCCTGAATTTTCTTCGTTTGAATGTTGACTGACAGCAACATTAAGGGCCTTACCCCCTCCAATCGGCACACATAAACGCCTAGAAACTTCATGCCCTAGCCTTGGCTTAATAAAGCTATTGCGAACAGTCTGTAGATCTGCACCCAACCACGGAAAACGCTGATTGAAATCTGCTACTGTAAATCCTGTGCTATCAGCAAAGGCTTGTAAACCTGCCCCCACAATTTTCATGACTATGCCCCCTCACCATCCCTATAAGGTAGAACAACCATATTACTGAGACAAAAAAAGGGGGGCATTCGCCCCCCGAGTCAAGCGATTTAGGCACAAATGACAGCACCTAAACCATGCGAGTTGGTTATAAAGCGATGTATTCGCTAGATATCTTTCAAGCTTCTTTCCCCATAAAATCATTCATAGCGCAGGGCATGAATAGGGTTAGTTTGTGCAACACGGTAAGCTCTGCTAGCGACCGTTACCCAAGCTATAATCAATGCTACAACGCTTACGGCTAAACTTGTTGTCATTAAGAAGCTACTCTCCAGACGATATTCGAAGCCTTCTAGCCAGCCAGACATTAAATACCATGCAATTGGCCATGCAATGATATTGGCAATCAAAACTGGACGAGAGAATTGCCATACTAGCAAGCGAACAATATCGACGACTGTTGCACCCAAAACTTTCCGAATACCGATCTCTTTAGTACGTTGCTCCGCTGTAAAAGAGGCTAAGCCGTATAAACCAAGACATGCTACGATAATTGCCAGCACAGCAAAGGCAGCAAATAATTTTGCTTGCCGCTCTTCGGCATCATATTGTGCATTCATCATATCTGTGAGGAACTCAAGAGATATTGGTGTGAGAGGCACACTCTCCTGCCAAACTTCCTCAACTGCCTTTATCAGCACAGATGGATTGGTGTTATTAAAGCTAATAGTGGCTGACCTAAAACTAGTTGGCAGCATAAAATAAACACTTGGCCGAACACCGTGCTTGATGGACCTGAAATAAATATCAGGGATAACACCGATAATGGTTACATTTTGCCTGCCACCACGATGAATATTTGAACGCAGAACCTTGCCAATCGCCTCTTCGGGTGCAGCGAAACCAAGAGCACGCATAGCTGACTCGTTAATCATCAAGCCTGCTTCACCAACACGGTCTTCGTCCGAGGCTACTGGTGTGATCATGTCCGTACCGAAAGCGCGATTAAAGGTTCTACCGGCCAGAGGAGTAATTTCATATGCCTCCATATAATCATAACCAACAGAATAATAATTAAGGACAACACTTTGATTATCAGATCCTTGATCTTCAAGGTCCAGACGACGGAAGCCCGTATTATTTTCAAAGTCCTGGCTCGGCACATCAGACGACAGTACCACGCTAGAAACCCCAGGGATTTTTGACAGTTGATTCCGCAGCGTTTCCCGTTGCTCGTCTCCTGCAAGAGCATCAAGCCTGCCCAGAACTAACTTGCCGTCATATTTATATCCGACATCCATATTCTTCGCGTACAGCGTTTGACCGTAAACAACAGCAGTACACACTGCTAATCCGATTGAAATGGCAAACTGTGCAATAACCAATGCCCCCCGAAAAGAAGCACCGCCTTCTGCATCAGAAGACTTATTAGCCTTCAAAATACGCGCCGGCAAAAACCGAGAAAGAAACGCGGCAGGATAACTACCAGAGATGAGTCCTACCACCAAGGCCACAACAACCAATGATGTTAATAATGGTAAATTCTGTAGCAAATTAAGTTCTATATCCCGCCCAATCGCTTCGCTATATATCGGTAGAAACAGTTCAACGCTGGCCAAAGCAAGAATAAACCCTAGGCCTGTCACTGCTACTGCTTCCCCTAAGAATTGGAAGGCAACTTGTTTTCGTGATGCCCCCATCACCTTTCTCAAGGCAACTTCTCGCGCTCTTTTTACAGCGCGTGCAGTTGATAAATTCATAAAATTTATTGATGCAATCAGCAAAATAAGACCCGCTACCACAGTGAAGGTATATATCATTGAGATATCACCCATCGGTGTTAGGTCAGGCATATTCCCTGCATCTGACCTAGCGTAAAGGTGCAGGTCTTCCAGGGGCATGATATTAGGCTTAGTAACGTCAGTTACAGCTGTTTCGCCCATATCATTGGACGTAAACATATCAATAAACGGGCTTTCATTATCTAGCCAATAATAGAGCCGCTCTTTTAAATCAGCCGCGCTGACACCGTCCCGCAATTTAAAATAAGTGAAAACATTCACACTCGTCCAAGTTTTCAACAAGTTGGGTGCAAAATCGAACATCGTTGGATCCATATGGATCAATATATCTAAATCTAGGTGTGTGGCGTGAGGTAGGTCTTTCAAGACACCTGAAACTTTCAGGTCCATGCGTTCCTCTGGGAAACAACAGGCAGAAATAGTTTCACCAACCACATCCGTTCTGCCGAAATATTTCAATGCGATCGCTTCCGAGATCACTAAATCCAGCGGATTAGCAAAGGCACTTGCGGCTGATCCATGAGCAAAAGGCAAATCAAAAACATCAAAGAAAGAAGCATCGGCATAGTAAGCACGCTCACTAAACGCATTACCATTCTGAATAACAGTCAAACCCGGGTCTTGCAGAATGCGCACCCCAGATTCTACTTCAGCGGAAGCGAAAGTACGAATGGCCTCCATCATGCGCCCAGCAGAGCGAACAGTTAGAAAGGGGGGCCGATCTTGCACATAATAGGCCGAGTGAAGCCTAACTATTTTTTCACTCTCGGGAATCCATTTATCATAGCTTACTTCGTCCTTCACATAGAGAAGGATTAAAATGCAGCTCATCATACCAATGGCCAGCCCAAAGATATTGATCGCTGAAAACAGCTTGTTTTTCAGGATGTTCCGCCAAGCGGTTAATAAATAGTTTCTGAACATCGGCTCTTCCTTCCGTTCTGCCATTTTTGGCTTTGGGCCTCGCTATCGCCCTTTTTATTATTCATATCGTAGTGCTTTTATTGGGTTGGTTGTTGCCACTTTGGCTGCATTACTACCCACCGTTACCCAAGCAACAGCCAGCGTAATAATGCCGGCGACAAGGCACAGTGGTGCCAAATACCAAAAGTCCATCCTGTAAGGGAAAGTCTCAAGCCAGCGCATCATGCTCCACACAGCAACAGGCCACGCTAGTAAATTGGCCAGCAATACAGGCTTAGAGAATTGCCAAACCAAAAGTTGGACAATATCGCGCACTGTTGCACCTAACACTTTGCGAATGCCTATTTCTTTCGTTCTGCGTTCGGCAGTAAAGGAGGCTAGTCCAAATAGCCCCAAGCAGGCGATTACGATTGCAAGCGAAGCAAACGTTCCAAGCAACACTGCCAAGTGACGCTCTCGCGTAAAGCTCTCGTCCACAAGGTCATCAACAAATTCATATTGGAACGGCAATGTAGGGACGAGAGTTTTCCAAACAGCCGCAATATCCGCTACAAGAGCTGCAGGGTCCCCATTAAAACGAGCCACCAAGCTACCCCGAAATCCAGTCTTTTCCAGATAATATGCTTCAGCAATTTTTTCTTCTCGGGGGCTGTGGAACAACATATCCGGGATCACGCCAATGATCTCCAAATCAGCATAAACAAGCTCGCCTTCTACGCGTGCCACAGCAATCCGAACGGCCTTACCTATTGCCTCATGTGGTGTGCCATATCCCACTTTTTTAACGGCAGCCTCGTTTAAAACAACTGTGCCATTCAACAAATCACCGGGTTTTGCGCCCTCTGAAGAGGGCACACCGTCAGTAGAACGTGACCTGTCATAGCCACGACCGGCCAGCAAGGGTATCTCGTATGTATCAAAGAAATCATACTCTACATATTGATTACCCAGTGAGATGCCCTTGCTTGATTCATTTGGTGTTTTTACAGACCGATTAACCCCAAAATTTCCAGCAGGCCGGAAGCCAGCAAGGGCAACACCAGTTACACCCGGCAAGCGCGACACTTCATCTCTAAGCGCTTCTTTTACCTCCGTAGCCCCTTCCCGGCCCACGTTCAAAATGCTCAAAAGGTTATTCTTGTTGTAGCCAATATCCATATTGGTCGAATAATGCATTTGCCCGTAAATCACGCCAGTCGCAACAATCAACCCGATAGATATAGCAAACTGGAAAACAACCAGACCCTGCCTCAATGCCGTTGAGCCTGTTGTCTCAGCAGATTTATTTGCCTTCAATACATCAGCAGGCAATGAGCCGGTAATAACAAAAGCTGGATACATACCAGCAAGTATCCCCACGCCTATCACCATCGCTGCCAAAATCTGCAACAGCGTGCCGTCATAAAAATCTAGAACTAGGTTTTTGCCTAAAAAACCAGCAAAAGTAGGCAACACCAGTTCAACCAGCACTAATCCCAGCACCAGAGATACCGCCACCAGCAAAATAGATTCACCCAAATACTGAACAACAAGCTGGCCGCGGCGAGCCCCCATCACCTTGCGTAGTGCTACCTCACGCGCCCGTTTCGTAGCCCGTGCAGTCGAAAGATTGACAAAGTTAATACAAGCCACCGCCAAAATGAGGCCTGCGATGGTTATAAATGTCATCACCTTAACTCTATCGCCGCCCGGTTTCATAAGGCCACCGCCAAGAGCGTTCAATTGAACATCGCTAAGCTTCTGAACGATCAAGTTCCAATACTTGCTCGCCTTCTCGCCCTGAGCTGTTGAAACAGATGCCGGCACATCAATGTTAGCATCCACAAATTGTGGCAATTTCGAATTAAGGTATTCAGCAGTGATATCGCTACGCAGCTTCAAATATGTCCAGCCATTAGCGCTGTACCAATCAGAGAACTCCCAAGCGACAGATCCAAAATCTGACTCGTCCACTTTCACCAATGCCTGAAAATCAAGGGTAGTGTTGTGGGGAAGATCCTCAAACACCGCAGCCACATGATAATCCCGCTTGATCTCATAAACCTTGAGTTCAAGGGTTTGGCCAACAGGGTTGGTATCACCGAAGTATTTTTGGGCCATGCTTTCATTGATAGCAATACTAGAGCTATCATTAAGTGCGCGGTGCATGTCCCCTAAAACAGCCGTAAAATCAAAAATTTCCAGAATTTCAGGATCAGTCCAGTGAATATTTTCACTGAAAACGCCGCCATCATGGCCAACGATCGTATTCATACGGTTAATACGCGCCGCAGCTTCAATTTCTTCCGGAAAATAAAGAGAAAGGGCATGTTTTGCCCGTCCCGAAACCCGTGTAAACACATCAGGAGCACTTCCTGGTAGGCTAAATCGTGTATTTACCTGATAAATATTGTCGGCATTTTTCCAATGCGTATCATACGAAAATTCATCTCGGACAAAAAGCATGATGAGCAAGCAGGCCGCGAGCCCTACAGACAAACCAACAATATTAATAGCGCTATAAAGCTTATGTCGGAAAATATTCCGCAACGCCGTTTTTAAATAGTTTCTAAACATCAGTTCTTGTCCTAACTCATCTATCGTTTTGTACAGGCGGCATACTTCGCACCGCCGATTTATCGTTTTATTCGTATCTGAGTGCTTTTATGGGGTTGGTGCGTGCTACCTTGGCTGCATTGCCGCCAACCGTTGCCCATGCGATGGAAAGCGCGACCAAACCGCTCGCTAGGCACAAAGGTACTAGCACCCATGCTTCAAGTCGATATGCAAAGCTTTCCAGCCACCGCAACATCACCCATGTTACCAATGGCCATGCGATTAAATTGGCCACCAAAATTGGTTTGGTAAATTGCCAAATCAGAAGCCTGATAATATCCAAAACCCCAGCACCGAGAACTTTCCTGATCCCAATTTCTTTGGTGCGGCGCTCAGAAGAGAAAGATGCCAGCCCATATAGCCCCAAACAGGCGATCAAAATGGCCAGTACAGTAAAAATTGACATAACCGTACCAAAGGAATCTTCTTGAGCGAAGTCTGCAGCAACAATATCACTTGCACGTGAAATAGTTAGAGGCGCAGAAGGTGCTAATTCCCTCCAAATGCGCTGCACATCATCCATTACTAAAGTTGTTTGACCTTCATATCTAACGCTTAGATAGGGGGCACCTGCCTTCACTAATTCATGCATTTCTGGCTGCACCTGATCCCGAAGCGAATAAAAATGTGCATTAGCCGCAACACCGATAATTTCCATATCGGCATGTATCGGCCCCTTAGCGGTGCTCGACAATACCAAGCGCACGGTTTTGCCAATGGCCTCGTCTGGGGACCTAAACCCAAAACTGGTCGCAGCTCTCTCATTGATTACCACCGTGCCTTCCAGAACATCGCCTGCTACAGCTCCAGAAGTGGAAGGGAGGCCATCTCGTTCAAAGGCGCGATCATAATCTCGCCCAGCCAAAAGCTTGATATCGTATGTACTTAGGAAACCGTATCCCCGGCCAACCACATTCACACCGACATCAAACGAGGCACCATCACCTAGCACTTCAACGGTTGTAGTACCGCCGCCACGGCCCGGAACACGCCAAGAATAGGTGGCTTCGCGCACTTCAGGCAATGCCTCAATTTCACGCTTGAGAGCTGACTGGATCTCCCTTACACCCGCCGAACGGGCACCATCAAGTACCATTAGGTTTTCAGTTTCAAATCCTCTGTCAGTTTCTTTCACCAACCCTAACTGCCCAAACACTACAATTGTCGCTACGATCAAAGCCGTTGAGACAGTAAATTGGAGTACGACAAGAACGTAGCGTAGGCGGGTTGTTCCCTTAGTCTCCTTTGATTTGCTGGCTTTGAGGATTTTGTTTGGCAAATAACCTGAAAGGGTAATGGCCGGATATATGCCGCCTAACACCCCTACTGAAACGGCTAATAATGCCGCTGCTCCCATCAACCAACCATCATAATAGACAGCCAAATCACGTGCTAAAAATTCACTGTACAAGGGCAAGAGAACATCAACCATCGCAAGCCCAATCAATGATGCAATCAGGGCCACAAAAACATATTCTCCCAGAAATTGGTAAACGAGCTGGCTCCGCTTTGCACCTGCCACTTTCCGTAGTGCCACTTCCCGCGCACGGGTCGTAGATTGAGCAACAAGCAAATTGGTGAAATTTGTTGTTGCTAAAAACAGAATAAGGCCCGCAATTATGGCCATGATAGCAACCGTCATCTGATCACCAGGGGCCTTCATTTCACCCCACCCTGAGGCCTTTAAATGCAGGTCTTTGAGCGGCATGGTTGAAAATTTTAGCTGCTCAGACGGAGTAACACCTGCAATTGTGTTCGCTCCTAAATTAACTTGAGTATCTGTAAAGCGTCCGATTTCTTCATTTATATTCTGAATATTCCTGTCAGGACGCAGTTTAAAAAACAGTGAGCCACTAACTGAAGTCCAACCATCAAATCTGCCGACAAAATCAGCTTCATTGATTTGTGTCAGAAACTCAAAATCCAATACTGAGTTATGGGGCAAGTCTTTGAACACGGCCGCTACATGCAGATCGCGTGTAATTTTGCGCACTGATAGAGTAATCGTTTGACCAATTGCATCTATTTTACCGAAATAACGTTCGGCAAAGCTCTGGCTAACAGCAATGCTGGATTTGTCATCTAAGGCAACAGCTAAATCGCCAGCCATAACCTGCAACGGAAACAGCTCTGCTGCATCAGAGTCGGTTAAATGAATAGTCTGTCGTCGGGGTTCGCCCTTATAAGTCACCACCGCAGACATAGGGGTAAAGCGTGCAGCATGACTGATATCATTCTCGAAATACTTCAACAAAGCAGCTCTGGCAGGACCAGGGGCCTGCACTGATACCGATGGTTCCCGTCCTGGTGAATGAAAAGCTGTGTGAAGACGATAAATTTGATCCGCATCTTTCCAAAAGGAATCGAAAGACACTTCATCCCTTACAAACAATGCAATTAAGACACAGGCGGCAATTCCGACAGACAGCCCCAAGACATTAATAATACTGTGGAGCTTATGCCTAAGCATATTCCTAAATGCGATTTTTAAATAGCTGCTCAGCATTACTGCCCTCTGTTTTCAACTTTGGTCATCATACATTTTTCATAAGGGGGACTTATCCATCCCCCCATTCACAATATTTATTCGTATCTGAGTGCTTTTATGGGGTTGGTGCGTGCTACCTTGGCTGCATTGCCGCCAACCGTTGCCCATGCGATGGAAAGCGCGATAACGCCCGAAATCAGACAGAGCAGAACCAACCACCAGCTATCAAACCGGTACGGGAAAGTTTCCAGCCAGCTAATCAGCGCATACACAACAATTGGCCAAGCAATAAGGTTGGCAATAAGCACCGGCTTTGAGAACTGCCAAATCAACAAGCGCACAATATCAAACACACCCGCCCCCATTACCTTGCGAATACCAATTTCCTTGGTGCGGCGCTCAGCAGTGAAAGATGCAAGGCCGTATAACCCCAAACAGGCAATCACAATCGCAAGGCCTGCGAAAATTGCCAGCAATACAGATTGCTGCTCTTCCTGTTCAAACTCATTGGCGATACGCTCATCAACATAATCCTGACGGAAAGGAATAGTTGGTGCCATCGTTCGCCATATGTTTTCCACCTGAGAAACAATCGGTGCTGCTGCCCCTTCAAATTTGATAGAAAGTGTACTGAATGAGCGACGGTCAAGCTGATACATTTCAGGACGCATAGCACGGCGCAAAGACTGAAACTGTATATCCTGAATGACCCCAATAATTTCCATCGTTGCGTCAATATCGCGGCCAACACCAATAATAACACGCTTACCAACAGCATCCTCTGGCGACAGATATCCGAGACGCCTAACAGCCGCTTCGTTAATCACCATTGTGCCAACCAGGTCTTGTCCTTCGACATGATTTTCCACCAAAGGATTACCATCTGTCTCACGGTCGCGGTTATAGGTTCTACCCGCAGCGAGCTTCACCTCATAGGTATCAAAAAACTCATAATCAACCGCCTGTCGTCCGATCAAAACCGTCTGGCTTGGGTCATCACCTTCTCTGGTTACATTTGAGTTGTTTTCGTTGCCACTGGCTGGACTATCGGCTGACAGGGCTGCTGATTTCACTCCTGGAATTGAAAGAACTTGCTGACGGAAAGCATCTTGCTTGTCTTCCATCCCGTTCCGGCCCAAATTGTGGATCAGCATCAGGTTTTCTTTATTAAATCCTGGGTCCATCGACGTGGCATAAAGGCGCTGTCCGTAAACTGCGCTCGTGGCTATGATTAAACCGATAGAGATCGCAAACTGGATAATCACCAGCACGTTCCTAAGTGCCGAAGACCCACTAGTTTCAGCCGACTTATTGGCCTTCAACACATGAGAAGGCAGGAAGCCTGAAAGCACGAGCGCCGGATAAAAGCCGCCAATAGCGCCCACAAATACAACAAGCCCAAACAGCACACTTATCGTTAAGCCATCAGAGTAGCTTAGAGCTAACTCTTTACCTACGTAATCGCCAAATGGCCCCACCATCATTTCAACGACAACAATGCCTAATACGAGGCCAATCACTGCCAGTAAAACTGATTCACCTAAAAACTGAGCGATCAGCTGTCTGCGGTGGGCACCCAACACTTTTCGTAGCGCAACTTCACGAGCGCGTTGAGTTGATTTTGCTGTCGCCAAGTTCATGAAATTAATGCAGGCAATCAACAGGATCAAAACAGCAATAGAGATGAAAATGATCACATTGGTCATGCTGCCGGTTGGCTTCATCTCAGAGCCACTGCGCCCCATAGGGTACAACTGAATATCAGTGAGAGCCTGAGAATACATTTCCATAAATTCAGATGCAGTATTGAACGGGATACTACCTGTTGGAATATCAACCGCTTGATCCAGAAACCCGGGCATGCGGGCATCGAGAGAGGCTATATCCACACCGTCTTTGAGCTCAAAAAACAAGTAAGAATTTGTACTAAACCACTGAGCAAACTCCCAACCCTGATTGGTGAAATCTGCTTCATCAATTCTTACAAAGGCTTGAATGTCTAAAACCGTATTGTGGGGCAAGTCCCTAAACACAGCCGCCACTTTATAGTCACGCTCAATATCGTAAACATTTAGCGTCACCACCTTACCCATAGGGTCTTCATTGCCGAAATACCGTTCAGCAAACGACTGATCGATAGCAATGCTGGCGTTATCGCTAAGTGCCTGCTCCAGGTCACCAGACACTACATCAAAATCAAACAAATCCGCGGTTTCTGGATCAGTCCAATGTATCTGTTCACTTACAACCCTGTCTTCATAGCGTAGTACGGGCGAAAGCGAACGAATGCGTGTCGTTTTGCTGATTTCTTCCGGGAAATAATTCAAAAGCGCCGCTTTGGCTGGCCCCGGTGCTCGCACTGTTTTCATCGGCTCGCGACCTGGCAAATTAAAGGTTGTGTGCAACCGGTACAGGCTGTCAGATTTAGCCCATTGTTTATCGTATGAAAACTCGTCTTGTACAAACAGCGCAATCAAAACACATGCCGCCAAACCAACAGCCAAACCAATGATATTAATCGCGCTGTACAGCTTATGTTTAATCAAATTTCTAAGGGCTATCGCCACATAGTTTTTAAACATTCCTCTTCCTCTCGCATATCGCTTTTATCGGAATCTTTACTGGCTCTTTGGCCTTGTTCCTGTGCTGATTATTGTCGTTTTTAGGCCAAACTACGCTGGCTTAGATTATTGTTATTTCAGCCTGTTTTATGAGGTGATGTTTGCTCCTTCTATCTGGAAGCTTATACACACCTACCGCTGTCTATTTACACTTGAGAAGAAGGGCGCCTATCCAGCCGCCCGAAGGTTTTCTGTAACCACATGACCATCGAATAAGTTGATAGTCCGGCGCGCATAGTCAGCATGAGCAGGGCTGTGCGTTACCATTACAATTGTTGTGCCTTCAGCATTCAACGCTTGTAACATTTCCATCACTTCTTGGCCGTGTGCACTGTCAAGGTTACCTGTTGGCTCATCCGCAAGAATCATTGCCTGATCACCCACCACTGCACGTGCAACCGCGACACGCTGTTGCTGTCCACCAGAAAGCTGACTAGGCATATGCTTGGCGCGGTGTGCAATACCCACTTTATCCATAACCTTCGCAACGCGTTCCTTACGCTCACTTGCCGGAATGTTATGATACAACAGTGCTAGTTCGATATTCTCTTCCACCGTTAACTCGTCAATCAAATTGAACGACTGGAAGATAAAGCCGATGTTTTGCTTGCGAATATTAGCAAGCTTGGCTTCAGAATATTTCGCCACATCCTCTCCCATGAAGACATACTCGCCCTCAGACGGGTTATCGAGCATGCCGATAATATTGAGGAGCGTGGATTTACCACATCCTGATGGGCCCATAATGGCCACAAATTCACCGCTTTCAATTTCGATATTGACGCTATTGAGAGCGACTGTCTCCACTTCGTCAGTACGGTAGTATTTAGATAGATTATGAAGCTTGAGCATTTATTATTCCTTTCCTCGCTTCTGAACCCAAAGCCTTACGGCTCTTAAAGCCTGACTATCTCGCGTAGTCAGCGGGCGTTTACCTCTTGTCGTGTCTCGGACCGTTATTTCTTTTCCAGTTTAATCGGAGCCTAACTTCAGGCGGTCCATTTCCACAAAACTGGTATAGGGTGATGTTACAATACGTTCGCCAACCTCAAGGCCATCAAGCACCTCAATAAAGCGGGCATTCCTGCGCCCCAAACGGACACTGCGCTTAATGGCTTGGCTTCCATCTTCGGCAACCACAAACACCCAGTTTCCGCCTGTATCCTGGAAGAAAGCACCATTTGGAACCAGCTTGGCTTTGGTTGCGTCGCCCAATGTTAAACGGGTTTGAATGGTTTGGCCGCGGCGTATGCCCTCAGGCTGTCCGCCGTTAAACACGAAATCCACTTCAAACTGGCCATTATTTACCTGCGGGTAAATTTTTACGATACGCATTTCATAGTTCACGCCGCCGCGCTCAAACATTGCCGTCTGGCCAATATCAACTCTACCAAGGTAAAATTCATCAATATTTGCCGTAAGCTTATAATTATCAGGATCATCAATTTGACCAAGGCGCTCACCGCGCGGGATACTTTGACCAATTTCCACATTAAAACCAGAGAGCTTTCCATCCACAGGTGCACGCACATTCAACGCATCCAGGTTTTTCCTTGCAACAACAAGGCTATCCTCCAGCCTTGCCGCCGCTTCTCTCAAAAACTTTAACTGACTCTCTTGCAAGCGCGCATCTGTTGCTTGGCTCTCAAGCGTCAATTCGCGGCGATTAATATTATATTCCAGATCATCCTCACTATCGTCCAATTGACGTTGAGGAATAGCGTTAGTTTTCACAAGCTCACGCTCACGCTCCACTTGGCGCTGTAATTTTTTGATCTGATAATTGAATTCCACCAAATTCCTTTTATGCCCAAGCCGGTTTTGCTCTAGCTGCAGCTCCTGAGAACGCATATTATTTAGTTGCTCAGTTACACGGGTTTCATTTGCAGTAAAATTAACCTGCAACGTACTATTGGAGAGCTCAACAATGAGGTCTCCCTTTTTCAAGGCTGCCCCATCTTCAACCAGAATACGCTCAACCCTGCCGCCTTCGACAGCGTCCAAGTACAAGGTCTTCAAAGGCGTCACCCGCCCCCTTACTGGAATAAAATCTTCAAATGTACCCTCACTTACAGGCGATATCACAATCCTGCTTTGGTCTACCTTGAAGCTACGACCGCCCTGTGCATCCATTACCATGCTGCCGACAAAAAACACACCAACAACCGCCGCTGCAGCAATCGCAACCATTTTCCAAGGCTGCTTCTTTTTCTCAACTCTACGGTCCATACCCTGACCAGACGTAGCTCCTTTTGAACCACCGCTGGTTGATGCCATTGATATGGTCTTTGCGCCGGATTGTTGTTTGTCCAATGTCATTTTTTCATCCGTTATTATTGTTTTTTACACACTTACATTCACACCGCCTCGCTCGGCATACTCAAATAAATAGCAAAGGGCGTGCCATTTATTAAACCATTGAAATAAGGTGATTTTAATTGACACTGTCCATTATCGGACACATAATTATGTACGATTTCGGACACAAGACGTCCGATCATGGACAGTAAAAATACGCCCTTAGGGCGGCCTGAATTTAACGAGAATGATATGGCAAAAGATGGTAAAATTTTAATCGTTGATGACGATGAAGATATCCTGATAGCAGGCAAACTTTTGTTAAAGCGGCACTACAAAACAGTTGTCACCTGTAACCGGCCAGAACATGTGCCCGAACTTATGGCTAACCAACAGTTTGATGCCATTCTTTTAGACATGAATTTTGGGCCAGGTGAAAGCTCTGGCGAGCAAGGATTCCACTGGCTCAGCAAGATTTTAGAGATAGACCCAGAGGCCGTCGTTGTCATGATAACCGCTCACGGCGGTGTTAATATTGCAGTTGATGCCATTAAAAAGGGTGCAACCGATTTCATTGCAAAACCGTGGGAAAACCAGAAGGTTGTTGCAACCCTGTCCGCGAGTGTGAAACTACGCCGCACGCGTACAGAGGCACAGCAATTAAAACAAACCAACCGCGCACTTGCACAAGTTGTCAGCAACCCTACACAGCCCATGCTTGGCTCTAGTAAAGCCATGCGCGATGTCCTTTCCATGATAGAGCGCGCAGGACCAACAGACGCTAATGTTCTGCTGCTTGGTGAAAACGGGACAGGCAAAGAATTAGCTGCCAGGGAATTGCACCAACAATCTCAACGCTCTCATAAAATATTCATGTCAGTTGACTTAGGTGCCATTACCGAATCTCTTTTCGAAAGTGAGCTTTTTGGTCACAAAAAAGGGGCCTTTACAGATGCCCGAGATGACCGCGTTGGCCGCATTCAAGCAGCAAATGGCGGTACCTTATTTCTGGATGAAGTCGGCAATTTACCTTTGCACCAACAAGCCAAGCTTTTAACTGTTTTAGAACAACGAAAAGTAACACCAGTTGGCTCAGATATTGCCGTCCCCATTAATGTTCGCGTAATCGCTGCCACTAATGTGCCAAAAGAAAAACTTAGTAACGAGGAAGTCTTTAGGCAAGACCTGCTATTCCGCCTCAATACTGTTGAAATTACGCTGCCCCCCCTTCGGGAACGTCAACAAGACATCACAGACATTGCCCACCATTACGCGGAATTTTACTGTAAAAAGTATGGCAAACATACCAAGGCCTTTTCACCAGAGGCCCTTGAAGCCATTCAAACTTATCGCTGGCCCGGCAATGTACGTGCCCTGCGGCATACGTTAGAGCGCGCTGTTATCCTCTCTGAGGGAGATGCTTTTGTACCCTCAGATTTTAATTTGAGCGATCAACCCAATCAACCAGGCGATATTGCACCCATTTCAAGTAATAATGTTGATGAAACAATTCCAACAGAAGCCGACCTTAACCTTGAGCGACTAGAATACCGCGCCATTGAACAGGCCTTAAAGAAGCACCGCTATAATATTAGCCATGCCGCCAAAGAACTAGGCCTGACACGCGCTGCACTATATAGAAGGATGGAGAAGCATGGGCTTTAAAAAATTCAGCGTCCTACTGGGCGGTAGGCTTATCTTAATCATGCTCACCCTCTTAGGGCTTACATATCTCTATACTCTGCCTGGTTATTTGGCTTCAACCGTGTTGGTACTAGGTGTCGTAGTTGTACTAACTTACGAAGTCATACAATTTGTTTCCAAAACAAATGCTGAGGTTTCCCGTTTTCTAGATGCCGCACGCTACGCCGATTTTGGGCAACGCTTTAATTTTCACGGGCTTGGAGCAGGCTTTGGTGATTTAGGTGATACATTCACTGACATTCTCAAACGTTTTCAGAAAATTCGCGCCGGACAAGAAGAGGAACTTAGATATCTCAAGGCGCTTGTTGAGCATGTGCCTGCACCCTTAATTTCTGTAAAATCGGACGGACAAATTGTGCTTTGGAATAATGCTGCACGCAGGCTTTTTGGCAGTGCGCATGTGACACGCCTTGCTGATTTACGCCAGTTCGGTATCGACTTTGAAAAAGGCGTAACACAATTAAAAGCGGGTGAAAGGCGGCTTGTAACCTTTGAACAAGACAGTGTTGAACAACGCATCACACTAGCCGCCACACAAGTAATCATCGGTGGCCACGCTGAACGGCTCATCAGCCTGCAAGATATTCAAAGCGAGCTAGATGCCGCCCAACTTCAAGCTTGGCAGGATTTAGTTCGTGTTTTAACGCACGAGATTATGAATTCTATCACGCCAGTAGCATCTTTAGCCAAAACTGCCGCAGACCTTGTAGACGATGCTGCCAGTCGGGTGACAGATAACCCCGAAGTTGTTGAAGAGCTCGCTGATGTGAAAGACGCTGTTAATACCGTAGCTCGGCGTTCAGATAGCCTGATGCAATTTGTCACCAGCTATCGGCGTCTGACCCGCTTACCACCGCCAGGAAAGGCACTCATCCGGCTTGAAGATTTGTTTGATCCTGTCATCAAGCTCGCCGCACAAGACTGGGGCGAAAAAGACCTCTCACTAATCAGCAATATTGATCCTAGCGAACTAGACATTCAAGCAGACCGGGACATGATCGAACAAGTTTTGATCAATCTCCTTAAAAATGCCGCGCAAGCCCTTCAAGATGTGGATGGCGCAACTGTCTGGCTCACAGGCCATTTGAGCAAACGTGGCCGAGTAGTTATTGAGGTTGCAGACAATGGCCCCGGCATACCCGCTGATATCGCAAAGAAAATTTTTGTGCCCTTCTTTACCACAAAACGAGATGGCAGCGGCGTAGGCTTAGCTCTCACGCGGCAGGTTATGATCGCGCACGGTGGGGCTGTTTCTTTGGCTGAACGAAAAGGAGGAGGCGCGAAGTTTTCCCTAACTTTTTAGGGAGTATTTATAGATACAAAATCACCTTCATTATCTAAACTCAGTGTTTTATTGTGTTCAGCTGCATAATCAAGATGAGCAGCTACACACCCTTGCGCTGCAACTATTAGCCGGTCAGTTAGGCCTTCATACAACTCGCCAACAATCGCCGCAGGCTCACAGACACCTCGGCGCACACAGCCTTCAACTTGCCTTTGGCGCATCAAACGATGCTCTCTAATTTCATGAATTCGACCATTTGGGTCTGCAACCACAGGGCCGTGACTAGGTAACATTAGATGAGCACCAACACGCTCCATTTTATCCAAGCTTGTCAGATATTCCCTCATGTTGCCCAGTGGTGGTACAACAACAGTTGTAGACCAGCCCATAACATGGTCACCTGAGAATAAAATACCTTTATGCGGCATATAAAACGCCAAATGATTAGGGAAATGGCCAGGCGTATGCAGCGCCATTAGCTGCCAATCTCCAGCACCAACCAAATGTCCATCTGCCAAAGAAACATCAGGTGTAAAATCTACATCAATTGCCTCATCTGTCAGCGCGAGTATATCACGCGCCAACGCCCCAAAACCGTATATTTTTGCACCAGTTTTTTGGGCAATAGGCTTCGCCGCAGGGCTATGATCCAAGTGACTATGAGTAACAAATATACCAGCAACCGGCCTATCAGCTACCACGGTGAGAACGGCATTAATATGTGTGATGTTATCAGGGCCTGGATCAATAATCCAAACAGTATCATCCCCCACAATATATGTATTTGTTCCGGGTCCGGTATAGTCTTTTGGGTTTTCGGCAAGAACCAAGCTGATCCCTGGAGCAACTATACTGCCCTGTTCATAGCTTGCCTCTGCTCGAAGTTTCTCTGCTACAATCGGGCTTGGGGTCGCAATTTTGCTCACGTCAAAACCTTATCTAAACAACTGTGCCTACTTTAACTGTGTTTATTTATCATTTTCAAAGAAAAGATTGCATTCACCCTTCTTCACGCTTGAGTGAACCTTAATGTCACCTGCCCAAACTGAACATACCAATTAACAAATACAATCCTCCAATCAGCTTTCTTTTTTCGCCGATAGAACCAGTGATGTCGTGGTTTTATTCACACCGTTAATAGCAAGAATAAAATCCAGCGTATGATCTATCTCTTCCATTGTCGGCGCTTTAACGATTGCAATCAGATCATAACTACCACTTACTACGTATAAGGTTTTGATTTGTGCATGTGTCTTCATCAAACCTATCGCCTGCTGCGCATACTTTTGGTCGATGGACAACAACACGTGCGCCGTAATCAAGTTCCCTTCAAACTCTTCGTGCGGTTTAACTGTAAAACCCGCAATAATTTTCCGGCTGATCAACTTATTAATCCGGTCTTGCACCGTTGAGCGAGACAAACCCAGCTTGCGCGCAAGTGAAGAGGTGCCTTCACGACTATTAGTGGTCAAAAGTTTGAGTAATTTTTCATCTATTGCATCCATCCTCCGCCCCTCTTAAATAAAATCCTTCTGTCCATTCACGACCAGAGGGCTCACATTGAAATCGACAAAATAACGATAATAATTGACTTTATCCGTTATATTGACGGCACTTATATACCAATTTGCTATTCATAACCACCACTTTCACGATTAAACTCTGCCGCCGGGAAAGATAATGTATATGAGTGGCAGAATGGCAAAACTAACAATATGGCTTCGTGAAGAAGCCCGTACGACCGAGCGGCGTACACCTCTTTTGCCTGAGGGGGCAAAACAGCTAATTGAAGCTGATATCAATGTTGTGATTGAGAAATCCAAGAAACGTATCTATGACGATGCGCTTTATGAAGCTGCAGGCTGCACAATGGCCAAGGCAGGCACATGGCAGTCAGCACCAAAGAACACCATAATTCTGGGCTTAAAAGAATTACCCGCAACACCAGAAACTCTCATTCATACCCACATTTATTTCGCGCATGCCTTTAAAGAGCAAAGCGGCTGGCAAGAATTGCTCGCTCGTTTCCAACGGGGTGAAGGCTCCTTGCTTGATATTGAATACATGACCCAAGAAAATGGCCGGCGAGTTGTGGCGTTTGGCTATTGGGCTGGCTACATGGGAGCAGCCTTAGCCCTATTGCAATGGTATGATAAAAAAGCCGGGCGCGCTTCCTATGTTAACAAAGGTCTCATGCCGTTTGACAGCGCAAAAGCACTTGATAATTTAATCGACAGCAAAGCACTGGGAGGAGAAACGCCAACCGCATTGGTGATTGGCGCATCTGGACGCAGCGGCATTGGTGCCGCAGAAATCCTGGAGCGCCACGGCGTTAAGGTGACACGCTGGGGCAGAAAAGAAACTGCCTCATTAGACCGCGACGCAATCCTAGATCATGACATATTGATCAATTGCACTTTTGTGGCAGACATGATCCCACCATTCTTAACCGCTGACCACATCAAGGCTGATAGTCGCCTTACTGTTATTTCGGATGTATCATGCGACCCATTCAGTGATTTCAACCCCCTGCCACTTTACAAAGCACCAACATGCTGGAATACGCCAGCTATCTCTGTCGACACTCCCTCAGGCGATATAGACTTGATTGCGATAGACAATTTACCATCTTTATTGCCAACTGAAGCGAGTATAGAGTTCGCAACCATGCTCCTGCCTTATTTGAAATCGCTTAAAGATCGGGACACTAACCCTGTATGGAAAGCGTGCGAAGCTGCTTATCAACAGGCCTCTGATGCCATGATGAAACAAGGACAAAAACAATGACCAGCGAAAAACATATTCATTGGATTGGTGCTGGACTAGCTTCAGGGCCGGGGCTTGTTTCGCTGGCCGCAGAAACAAGTGCCGTGACCCTTTGGGACATGACCGACGAGCGAGCAAAAATGCTTCAAGGCCACATGCCTGCGGGTAAGGTGCTCAATTTCGAAACGCTTAATCTTGGTGAGAGAGGCTCAGTAGAAAATTTCAAAAATCACCTGAACCAAGGAGACATCATTGTCTCTATGCTGCCTGCAACACTGCATATTGCAATGGCTGATATCGCACTGGAGACAGGTACCCACCTTGTTACTTCAAGCTATGTAGACGAAGCGATGCTTGCCCTAGATGGTGCAGCAAAAGAACACAAACTTGCGTTTGTAAATGAAGTTGGCCTTGACCCTGGAATTGACCATTTATTTGCGCATATCCTTGTGGCAGCTGCTCGCGAAGCTGGCGTTCTTGGCAAAGGCCATCAAATAGAGTTTGTCTCTCATTGTGGCGGCGTACCAGTTGAAAAAACTGATTTCACCTACAAATTTTCATGGACCCCATTTGGTGTTCTAAAGGCACTTACAAATTCGGCTCAATGCATTGAAGGTGGTGAAGAACGAAACATAGACAAAGTTTGGCATGACGTATCTCAATTGAATATCGCTGGCGAAACCTTTGAAGTCTACCCTAACCGCAACAGCCTTCCATATATTGAAGAGTATGGCCTCGAAAAAGAAACAAGCCTCCAGACTTTTGTACGCGGCACGCTAAGGCTTAGTGGCTGGAAAGAGGCTTGGGCTGACATTTTCACTCAGGTTGAGAATGCAGATGCCGAAAACTTAAAGGCATTATCTGAACAATTGTGGCAAGACCACAGTTATGCCGACGGCGAGGAAGACAGAGTAGTGTTATACGTGGCACTGACAGCGCGTGACGATACAGGCGAGATTATCTGGTCAGCCTCGCTAGCTTTGGACGAAATAGGCAGTAACTGGCAAACCGCTATGGCACGCACTGTGTCTTTTACTGTAGCAGAAGGTGCAAAAGCAATTCTGCGCGGGTCTTTTGAGCCCGGCGTGCATGCAGCACTAACGGATGCAATGGAAGCAAAAAAATGGCTACATGGTCTGATGAATGCTGGCCTTACCATACGTGCAGAAAATATTGATGTCTGAGGAACCTAAAATGACAGACAAGCATAACACAAACGCCCAAATAACAGGCGGACAAGCACTTATTGAAGCCTTGCTAGCAAATGATGCCAAAACTGCTTTTGGTGTGCCGGGCGAAAGCTATCTCGCGGCGCTTGACGCCCTGCATGATACACAAGACACCCTTGATTTCATCACATGCCGCCATGAAGCGGGTGCTGCCAACATGGCAGAAGCATATGGCAAACTTACTGGCGAACCGGGTATTTGTTTCGTAACCCGTGGCCCCGGTGCTACGCACGCCACTATTGGCCTCCACACTGCTTTTCAAGACAGTACGCCGATGATTATGTTGATTGGCCAAGTGGCGGCAGACCAAGTGGAACGTGAAGCATTTCAAGAAATTGATTACCGTCGCTTTCTATCAGAAGTAACCAAATGGACCGCTGAAATTAACGATCCATCGCGTATCGGTGAATATATTGGCCGTGCATTCAGGGTTGCAACATCTGGCCGGCCTGGCCCTGTTGCTCTAGCGCTCCCAGAAGACATGTTAGCACAGTTATGCCCAAAGCAACCTGTGATCCCCTACAAGCCATCACTTGCGCACCCCGGCAGCGAAGACATGTCACAACTAAAGGCTCTGATGGAAAAAGCAGAGCGCCCTCTTGTAATGCTTGGTGGTAGCGGTTGGTCTAATGAGGCAGTTAGCCAAATCCAGACATTTGCCGAGAGTAACAATCTTCCAGTGACTGTCTCATTCCGCTGCCAAGATCGCTTCAACAACAACCACCCTAACTATATAGGTGATATGGGCATTGGTGCTAACCCTGCTCTTGTGAAGAAAATGCAGGATGCTGATGTTCTATTGGTGCTTGGACCTCGCCTCGGCGAGATGACAACAGGCGGCTATGGCCGACTTGATGTTCCAGTGCCATCACAAACGCTTATTCATATGCATCAAGGTGCTGAAGAACTTGGGCGTGTTTATCAGCCGGAGCTTGCCATTAATGCCAGCCCAATAACCATTGCACCAGCACTGGCTGCAATGAAATTGGATGCTGCTTCAAAATGGACGGAAAAAACGAAAGCAGCTCGTGCTGCCTTTGAGGCTTGGACCACACCAACTGACAATCCTGGTGATGTGAAAGTTGCTAGCCTGTATGCCCATATGAATGCAAGCCTGCCAGATGATACCATTTTTTGTAACGGCGCAGGTAATTACGCAGCATGGCTGCACCGCTTTAACCGCTACCGCGCATTCCCAACGCAGCTAGCCCCCACTTCTGGTGCAATGGGTTACGGTGTCCCTGCTGCAATTGCTGCAAAAATTACACACCCGGAAAAAACTGTTATCGCCTGCGCTGGTGATGGCTGCTTCATGATGAGCGCAATGGAACTGGCAACTGCCGCACGTTACAATGCGGAAGTCGTCTTCCTGGTGTTTAACAACGGTATGTACGGCACTATCCGTATGCACCAAGAACGAGATTACCCTACGCGTGTTTCCGGCACCGAACTAACAAACCCGGATTTTGTAAAATTCGCTGAGAGTTTCGGTCTGCACGCTACCCGCGTGGAGGCAACCGAAGAGTTTCCCGCGGCCTTAAAGGCTGCACGAGAAGCAGGAAAACCTGCCCTCATTGAAATCAAAATAGACCCAGAAGCGATAGGCCCAACAGCCACACTTTCTGGCCTAAGAAATAAATAAGTTTGAAGGAGTAATACCGATGCAAGCACGAGTAGCTGACATCTTAAACGATTTGGGCATCAACCCGGCTCAATTTGAAAATGGTGACTTAGAAGTACATTCACCAATCGACGGTGGCCTAATGGGCCGCGTGAAAATGGACACAAAAGAAACTGTCGATGCTAAAATCACTGAAGCAACAGATGCCTTTAAGGTTTGGCGCACAGTACCAGCACCACGCCGCGGAGAGTTGGTTCGTTTGCTAGGCGAAGAACTGCGTGAGCATAAAGATGCCCTCGGCGCATTGGTTACTGCTGAGTGTGGTAAAATCCTTGAAGAAGGTAAAGGCGAAGTACAGGAAATGATCGACATCTGCGAATTTGCAGTTGGTCTTTCTCGTCAGCTTCACGGCTTAACGATTGCCTCAGAGCGCCCCGGCCACCATATGCGTGAATACTGGCAGCCACTTGGCCCTGTTGGAATTATTTCAGCGTTTAACTTCCCTGTTGCAGTATGGGCATGGAATGTAGCACTTGCGATCATTTGCGGCGACACATGCATTTGGAAGCCATCAGAGAAAACCCCTATGACAGCCGCTGCCTGTCAGATCTTGTTTGATCGCGCTGTTGCAAAATTTGGGGATGACGCACCAAAAGGCCTTTCTAGCGTGATTCAGGGCATGCGTGACATTGGCGAGCGCATGG
>Ga0316207_10000553_pt1 | contig 57498 bp, 47 predicted proteins | sample 6weekpyrite_MG_FD_204943 | JGI IMG/M metagenome (GOLD analysis project Ga0316207, IMG submission 204943) | Microbial mat bacterial communities from mineral coupon in-situ incubated in ocean water Damariscotta River, Maine, United States -... | ecosystem: Environmental > Aquatic > Marine >...
TTCTATGGCGCAAGAGTAGAAAATGACCTGCTTTACGTTGATGAATTTTATCAACTTGCCGAACAAAACGAACATTTCCATTATTACCCAACCTTGTCAAGAAAAGACGAAAAATGGTTAGGGGCTACCGGTTATGTGCAAGAAATCTTAGCGCTCAATTTAGATAACCTTATTGAGCAAGAGAGTGGTGATATCACCAAAATCGAATTTTACTTATGTGGACCGCAAGGTTTGATGAGTGAAACCATTGCATTATTAAAATCAAAAGGGGTTGCTGACAGCGCTATATTGTTTGATGAGTTCATTTAACAAATAACGTGATTAACAACCTAAAATAATATTAATAAAGCATAAAATATTTTAACCCGAAGGAGTACTTATGAAAACGTTAACTAAGATTGCTTTAGTTGTATTACCCGCTGTTGTGTTGTCTTTATCTGCTAATGCGCACGATCCAAGCATGCATGTTAAAAAAGCCGAAAAAGCGGATTGTAGCAAAATGGATCACAGCAAAATGGATATGAAAGATCCAGTTGCTATGGCAATGATGAAAAAATGTGCAAAACAGGCTAAACACGCCAAAAAAGCAATGAAAATGGATCATGGTGACATGAAACATGACAGTAAAAAAAGTAAAGAGCACAAAGATGACGGTCATGATCATTAAGATCAATTAATTGTTGTCATTTTACCATCAGTTAACTATGGCTCTTTTTGAGCTTAGTTAGTTGATAATAAGGAGACCCAAATGAAAACTATTAAAATTTTGTTATTGCTGGCTGTTTTAGGCTTTGCCTTTGCCGCGACTATTATGTACTCAGGTATTGTTGATGTTGCTGCAGATGAACCCCACGGTGATTTGGTATACTGGTTATTAGAAGAAACCCGTGAAAATTCAATTGCGAATGCGGCAAAAGATATTGAAGTACCTGATTTAAGCGACCCTGAATTGTTATTAGCCGGTGGTAGTGATTACGAGTTTATGTGTGCAAGTTGTCATTTAAAGCCTGAGCAAAAAGAAAGTGATATGAGTGTTGGTTTATACCCTGCGCCACCTAACTTGACGATTGCTCATGATGAACACAATAATGATGCTAAGCAACAAGCACGTAAGTATTATTGGGTTATTAAACATGGCATTAAAGCTTCTGGTATGCCTGCTTGGGGTAAAACACATGATGACAAACGAATTTGGGGCATGGTAGCATTTCTTGAACGTTTACCAACATTAACACCAGAACAATATCAAATTTTAACGGCTATCGATTAACTCTGCGATCGTTTAGTAGAGTATGAAATAACGTTAAATTATAAAAACTAGAATATTATACAATAGGATATTTATGAAAAATTCAATAAAAACAATATGTAAATCAATAACAACAATGTTACTTATCGTGTTAAGTTTTTCAACACTTGCTCATGGCGATGAAAAGCATGCTGATAAAGATAAACAAGCCATTATGGATATTATTTCCGGCATAAAATTTGGCTGGGAAAATGGCGACGGTACACCGTTTAGAAAAACATTTTTAGATTTTAAAGGCGCTCGTTATATTGAATCAGGTGGTCAAAATAAAGGTTTAGAATCATTGGTTAGCCACCATGTAGAGCCAGAAAAAGGTGCCATGGAATATATGACACTTGATTTTAATAATGTTGAAATTCATTTTGAAGGTAAGAAGAAAAAATTTGCATGGGCAATTGCTGATACCCGCTTTAAAGCTAAATTGAAAAAAAGCGGTCGTGAATTGGATAAAAGCGGCTATCAAACTTTTCTATTTAGAAAAATAGATGGTGCATGGAAAGTTGTTCATAGTCATTCTTCAGGTCGTGATAATAAACCTAAAAAAGAACACAAACATTAATCTATAGTGTATTCGTTTACTTCTTAGTTCATTAACCAATGTATTGGCGCTAGCAGTGCAAATAACAGCGGTTGATGAACTAAGTATATAATTAAGCTGTGCTTACCCGGTAAAGCCAATTTTTGACTCCATGGCCATTGCTCTATTTTCTTAACTAGTTGCCATTCTCGGTTAAACCACGCGCTATGCGCTAACGGTATGCCAAATAAAATAACTGCAAACCAGGGAAAAAACGGTACATAATCTGTGGTGTAATCAGGTAAAAACTCGCTAATATAATTAAACGGCCAACGGCTAGTTACAATATCAAATTGCGCTAACATTAATATTACTACCCCCGTTAGCAGTGCTATTTTGGGGTGATAAATAAATATAGCGGCAAGTAAGCTTGAAATTAGTATAAATTGCAAAACGCCAAAGTAGATCCAGTTATTAGTAAACATCACTAACGACATTAGCGTTGTTATCGCTGCGCCAATAGCCACTTTTATCAATCGATTAGTATAGGCTTTTAACTGAAATTTTTGTTGGTGGCTATAAACTAAACTTGCACCAATACAAAGAAAAAACAAGGTCAGAATAACATATCTGAACTCTCGCCAACCCGCACCATCGGGAATATCCCACGAAACCCAACCAAAGTATTTTAAGTCATAAATAAAGTGGAAGATCACCATTAAAACTATGGCAAGGGTACGCATTAAATCGAGCACAATGTTTCTTTGTATAGTAGTTTTTATAGCGGTTTTGGTATTTTCTTGCATTTTAAAAGCTTAATTCTTTGACTTATAAAGTAAAAATAGCATAAAAAAAGCTTGTCACCTAACCTAAGTGACAAGCTTTAATACTAATATTTATTAAAGAGTAAATTAAAAACGATAATCTACTTTAACAAATCCGCGACGACCCAATAGATCATAAGTCATAACATCGGTATTCGCATCATTCCATGAGGTTAAATATGGTGCTTTTTTATCAAAAATATTATCAATACCCGCTGATACAGTTAAACCATCAATAATGCGATATGAACCAGCAATATCAGAATAAGTAATCGCATCTACAGATTTTCCTAATGGATCAAAATCACCGCCGTTAACATCATCAGCTGCGCCGATATAACGCAAAGAATAGGTTGCTGTCCAGTCATCACTTAAAACCGCAAAACTAAAGTTACTGCGCCACTCAGTATAACTACCTTGATCTTCGGTAATAAAGCCAACTTTGTCTATGGTCGGTTGGCCTGCAAAAGGTGTGCTCTCATGGTTTAATAACCTTGTAACATCAAGGTTGGTTTTAGTGTCAAAGCCAAATAAGTTAACCTTGTAAACTACATTGAAATCTACACCACTGACACTTTCAACGGCAGCATTTACTGGTCGTTGGTTTAGCTCATTCACTTGTTTTGTTACTGGGTGGCGAGTAAAGGTATCACAAAATTGTGAGTTACCCACTGGGTCTTCATAACAAAGCCTTAACATATCTGAGCCATTTACCGAAGTAATAGAATCTTCAATTTCAATGTTAAAGTAATCTAAAGTGGTTGACATGCCTTCAATAAACTGTGGCTCCCAAACAATACCCACAGTTGTTGTATCAGCAGATTCAGCGCCAAGCTCAGGGTTACCACCCACACTAGTTAAAATTGTAGTACCGTCTTGAATAAAATTAGCCGGAACACCAGCAGCTAAACAATTACTCGCAATGGCGCCGCTCGCGTTTTCACAAGGGTCAATGGTACGTAAATTTTCACCGTTAGTACCACCAAATAATTCTGTGATAACTGGCGCTCTAAAAGCGGTAGATTGTACACCACGAATCATTAATGAATCGTTTACATTCCATGTTACACCTAGTTTGTAGGTGGTTTTATTACCTACCGTACTGTAGTCCGAATATCTGGCAGCTATTTCAGCGGATAAATTTTGTACCAAAGGCATGTCAGCAAGAATTGGTACTGCAAACTCAATATAGGCCTCAGTAACATCATATTCACCACTAATAGGGTCTTCTTGGCCGTTGGCAAGTACAGTTGAATCAGGATCACGCCAGCCTTCTTCAGAGCGTCTTTCTGCACCTAAGGCAAAACCTAATGCGCCTGCAGGAAGTTCCATTAAGTCACCCGTTAGGTTGGCAGTAAAAGAAGTCATTTGGTTGCCACCGGTACCTTCACGGCGATATTTGACATAATCTATAACCTCTTGACTTAGCTCGTTAACACCAAACCAATCACCACAAGGAATACCATTGCTATTATCATAGGTACAAATGCTATCGTCTAAGGTTTGTGCGGCTTTGTCTGGGGCGATATCAAAAGTCCAGCCATCAGTACCCGTATTACGACCATAGTTATAAGATACGTCCCAACTCCAGCCATTGCTTAATTCGCCATCTAAGCCCATAACAACGCGCACTGTATCAGTTTCTTGGAAAAAGAACGGTGCACCTAACTCAGTATTACGACGCCTAGTAATTTCTAAATCTTGCCCTGTTGGGTTATAACGAAAATCTTTAGAAACTTGTACGCCACCTAAGCGACGTGGTGTTACTATTTGTGCTCCTCGGCGGTTGGTATACATGGTTTCTAAGGATAAATTAATATCGTCATTCACTTCGTAATTAACAAAACTTGAAATGTTAAACCTTTTCATTGGGCTAACAGCGTTTAGGTAAGGAATCCATTCAAAGCCATGTTTTTGACTATCGTATGGACCAAAATTATCACCATTTGTTGCAGTATCAGGGTCTTGGTTAAACTGAACGCCAGTACCATCAGCAAGTAATGCTCGGCCACCTTCAGTAGTGCTGCTACCAAAACATTGAAAAGTACCATCTTCAGTACCAAATTTAGCACAGTCAATTCGATCCGATTGCAACACTGCTTCTGTATTTGTGTAGTTGACACTTACCACAGCATTACCACGGTCAAAATCACCACCAATGGTTAAACTGATATCTTGACTTTGACCATCACCTTTATCGGTAAAGCCTGACTTAGCGCTAAACTGTGCACCATCGAAATCTTTTTTGGTAATGATGTTAACCACACCGGCAACGGCATCAGCACCGTAAACTGCCGATGCACCATCTTTTAATACTTCAATGCGCTCAATCATTGAGGTTGGGATCATGTTTAAATCAACAGAGCTGTTTGCCCCCGTACCACCACCAACCACACGACGGCCATTAAACAATACTAAAGTACGTTTAATACCTAAACCACGTAAGTTAACTTGTGCGGTACCATAGCCACCGCTGGTCCAATAGGCATTAGTGGCGTTACCGGCAACACCGGCTGAAAATGACATTTCTTGCAATAGGTTTTCGACATTAGAAATACCTGACATGCTAATTTGTGCAGCTGAAATAACAGTAACTGGGCTGGCAGACTCCATATCTGCACGTTTAATTCTTGAACCAGTGACTTCTATGCGCTCGACTTCTTTTTCAGTATTGTCTATTTGGGCGTCTGCAGCAATAGCATAACTAGGCGTAAACATTAAGCCAGCAACGATTAAGGCGCTGGTGATACTTGTTGGTTTTGTGATTAAGTGTTTCATATTTATTCTCTCTTTTATATTTAAAAAATAAACTTAAGGTTGTTTGTTTGGTCTTGTTATTTTGTGCACGGTATATTTATACTACACCATACCGGTATATACAACACTTTTGTTGTATGAATTTTGCTCGCTTTGTTACCTTGATAACTACTTAATAAAAACCAAGTGTCGTGAAATTCAAGTGTTAACAGGCTGATGGTGTCGCTCAAAGGCAGTAATTTAAACGCTTTGAAGTTTTTTTTGTTTATACTCAGTTCTAGTATATACAGCGAAGGTTTTGCTTGCTAAAGTTAATAAAATGTAACCATAGGCTTTAAGGCTGATGAAATGATGCTAGTTCAAAACTAATGCAACCTAAATACAAAGCAATTGCTGAGTTTCTCAAGCAACAAATAAACAGTCGGGAATGGGGTGAGGGCTATAAAATTCCTTCAGAAACCGAATTAGCGGCAAATTTTTCTGCTAGCCGGATGACCGCGAGAAAAGCAATTGATGAAATTGTTACTTTTGGTTTATTAAAGCGGGTTCCTAGCGTTGGTACTTTTGTTACTGACCCGCCAGCGCAAAGTTCGTTACTTGAAATTAAAAACCTAGCGGAAGAAATAAGCGCACGTGGTCATCAGCACAGAATGACAGTGCTCAGTAAAATGACCTTGCTACCTAATGACTCTTCAATGGAAGCCTTTGCTCATTTTACCGGTAAATTGTTTAAAATAGTTATTGTACACTTTGAGAACGACCAACCAATACAATTAGAAGAAAGGTATGTAAATGCTGATAAAGTTCCAGATTTTCTGCAGCAAGACTTTTCGAAAATAACCGCAAGTAAGTATTTATCTTCTGTTGCCCCGCTCACAGATGCTGAGATAACGGTAGAGGCAATAATGCCCTCAAAAATTCTCAAGCATAACTTACAAATTGATCAAAACATTCCTTGTATTAAAGTTTCCCGCAGCACCTATTCTAATGGTTTTCCGATAAGTTGGGCGCAACTTTATTATCCTTCGGATCGCTATAAATTAACCAGTAGTATTCATTTGTGATCTTCAATTTAAAATATACAGCCAAGCAACCTATAACTTATTTTCACTTATCGGTAAAATAGAATGCCCTGTGTTTATGTGCTATAAGCGCTATGGCTTGTAGAGCAACAAACTTTGCTAATGTTGAATAATTGTTGATCGTAATCAAAGTATTTAAACACATAACATTTATACTTCCCTCATTGATAATAATCGAGTCTCTAAGGTTATCGAAGCTATGTTATCTCGCGTGGGTTGGTTTTTATGTATGCTTATATATTTGTCTATAAATGGACAAGTTTTTGCTACGCCAGTTCATTTATGCCCTGCGATGGCGCAAAGTTCTGTTACCTCAATGTCATCATCTGATTCTTTGAAAATACATGAACATCATCATATGGAAATAGAAATAGCTTCAGATGAGATGCAATCTGAGATGAAAAACTGTCAATGTGTTGACTGTGACTGCACCGCTAATATGGTTGTTCAAGCTAATTCATCTTTAACTTCCAATATAGACCTTGCAGTTTATTTACCTCTTATTGAATATATAATCAGCAACCAGGATCAAGATTTTATTTCACAGCCCAGCTCAAACCCTTTACGCCCTCCAATTGTAATTTAAAAAACACAACCTAGTTCCTTAAATTATTGGAGCTAAACATTATCATTACATTTTTATAAACAATTCAACTGTTTGAAATGTTAATGAAGTATTAAAAATACAAATGATATTCGTTTACTATTGTAAACAGAGCAACTATAGTTCTGATTACTCGAACTAGTATGCCGAGTATAAAAACATGAAACTACAATTTAGTAAGGAATTACTATGAAAATTAAAACACTATGTAAAGCGTTAACTACGGCTTTATTACTCTCAAGTGCATCAGTTTATGCTGATGGAAATTCAGATCTTGATATTGGTCGTTTAGCCATCGCTGGTTACGGTGATGTTGGCTTAACCTTTCAAGACGGCTTAAAAGATGAAGATGGCAACGATGTTCAAAATAACGTTCAAGCCCGTTTTATCCCTATTTTCTTATTTCAAATGTCAGAAAAAATTCATATTGAATCTGAAATTGAATTTAGTATCGATGCTGAGGGTGAAACTGAAACTGAATTAGAATACATCAACATGCATTATTTCTTAAATGATAATACCATCATTACTGCGGGTAAATTTTTATTACCTTTTGGTATGTTTGGCGCTAATATTCACCCAAGTTGGATCAATAAAGCTGCTAGCAACCCAGGCATTTATGGTGGTCATGGTGGTAATGGCTCAATGGCTGGTGTAACTAGCATAATGAGTGATACCGGTATTAACATTGCCAATGTTTGGGATTTAGGTGACGCAGGACGTATTTTTACTGACTTTTATTCAGTAAGTGGTCCGCGCCAAGAAGCGGGTGACCATGGTGGTGGTGTCGATATGGGCGCTAAAAAAGGCGATAACAATGATAGCTTTGCCTTTGGTGGTCGTGTCGCTTATGCCTTTTTACCAGCTTATGAACTAGGGTTTTCCTATTACTCAGGTGATTACAGTAATGACGGTGATTTGAAATATACAGCATATTCTGTAGATTTTAATTGGATCGGCAGCTTTGCTAGCATTCGCGGTGAAATTTTCGGCTCTACCGCAGGAACAGAGTGGGAAGAAGAAGTTGAATTAGAAGATGGTAGTGAAGAGCACGAAGAATTTGAACAAGATTTAGATAAGAGCGGATTTTATGTACAAGGTACATGGCAAGCTCGCCAGTTAGGTGTTAATTGGTTAAACCCTGTGGAGTTTGTATTACGTTACTCACAAACTGAATCAGATTTTGATGGCAGCGTGACTCATGAACTAGAAGAAGATGGTGGTAAAATGGGTAGCCGTATATATTACGGTGTCAATTACTGGTTAGAGCCAAGTGCGGTATTAAAATTGGGCGCAGAAAGCACTTCTATTGATGATGAAGACAAAGCACATGATGGCGTTGCTGAAGACCGCGTATTCTTACAATTAGCATTTGGTTTTTAAGGAGAACTATAATGAAATTATCTAAAATATTATTACCCGCTGTTGCTCTTATTATCAGTGCTTTTACAGTGCAAGCCCAACACGTAAGTGACCCGTCTTTAGTGGCTAAAGGCGCTAAAGTTTATAGTGAAAACTGTGGCCGTTGTCACAATGCTCGCCCAGCAGAAGAGTATTCTAAAAAAGAATGGTCCGTTGTTATCCCTCATATGCGCGCCAAAGCCCATATGACAGGTAAAGAAGCACTTGCTGTAGAGGCCTTTTTAGACAGCACTTTAACGGCTGACATCAGAAGTGATGATCACAGCAGTACAAAAGATAAACCTCAACGCACTGGTGCAGAGCTTGTTGCTGGTTTTGGTTGTCAAGGCTGTCATAAAATTGATGGTGAAGGTGGCGCATTAGGACCAGTGCTAGATGGTGTTGTTGCCAGCAAAGGTGCGGAGTTTGTGATTAAAAAACTTTCAGATCCTAAGTTTAATAACTCAGCTTCAGCTATGCCTAAGTACCCAATGAGTAGTACTGACAAGCAAGCTATTGTTGATTTTTTATCAAAGTAAAGTAAATTCTGTTTGAATGAAAACATAACAAAAGGTTTGCTTGAGTAATCAGGCAAACCTTTTTATTTTTCACATTAACAAGTAAACAAGTAAACAAGTAAACAAGTAAACAAGTAAACAAGTAAACAAGTAAACAAGTAAACGAAAATAAAATATATTTGTTGTTGACCTGTGTGTAAGACATAGGTGTAAACTTCTCTTTGTCGATAAAAACTTTTTGGTTAGAGGCAAATTATGAAAGTTAATGAATTAGCTAGCAAGCTCAACATAACATCAGATACCGTGCGTTTTTATACCCGCAATGGTTTTCTCTCGCCCAGTAAAAATCCCAACAATGGTTATAAAAGTTATCAAAAAAAAGACCAGCACCGATTGCAATTTATTATAAGTGCTCGGCAACTAGGTTTTACCGTTAATGATATTGCCAACATCTTACAAGAAGCCGACCAAGGTCACACCGCCTGTGATTTAGTGCGAGAAATTGTTGAATCAAAACTAGCGGAAACAGAGCGACAATTCCAGCAAACTCTCGCTTTAAGAAATCGATTACAGTCAGCGATAATAGACTGGCAAGACAAACCTAATAAAGCCCCCAGCAGCGATATGATCTGTCATTTAATTGAAGGCTTTAGTGAATCATTAAACAAACAAGAAATTATTAGTAAGGAGACTTGTCATGAATAGCTCAATAGCCACGGCAAATATAAACGCCCAAGAGCTTATTATTGAAGATGCCAGTTGCGCCAGTTGCGTAGCTAAAATTGAAAAGGCCTTGCAGAGTATTGCTGGTGTTGACAGTGCTGAAATGAATCTCGCCTTACGAACCGTAGTCGTTACCGGAGAAGTAAAGCAAGATACCCTTATTAAAGCGATAGCAAGCGTTGGCTATAAAGCTAAAAGCGCTAATCAAACAAGTGATGAAGAGTTACTTGATGAAAAAGAAATAGCGGAACAAAAGTATTATAAAAAATTAATGTTACAAATGTGGGTAGGTCTAGGTTTAGGTATTCCGTTAATGGTGTATAGCTTGTTGGGCGGGCCGATGACAGTTAACTCAAATCTGGAACGAACAATATGGCTAATTATTGGTTTAATCTGTGCCGCGGTAATGTATTTTGCCGGTAAACATTTTTATATTGGCGCTTATAAATCATTTGTTAATCACAGTGCCAATATGGACACTTTAATTGCCTTAGGTACCGGTACTGCGTGGCTGTATTCCATTGTTATTGTTATTAACCCAACCATTGTTCCTGAAATGGCGCGCCATGTTTATTTTGAAGCAACGGCGATGATTATTGGTTTAATTAATTTAGGTTTAGCATTGGAAGTCAAAGCGCGTGGGCGCACCAGTGAAGCCATTAAGCGTTTAATTGGTTTACAAGCAAAAACAGCTAGAGTTATCCGTGAAGTACAGGGTAAAAAGCAGGATCTTGATATTCCTATTGAACAAGTAGTATTAAATGATGCAGTGCGCGTTCGCCCCGGTGAAAGATTACCCGTAGATGGAACTGTGCTAGAAGGTGAGACGGCTATTGATGAATCAATGTTAACCGGTGAGCCTATGCCAGTTAAAAAATCCCTAGGTGATGAAGTTGTTGCCGGTACCATTAATAAAACAGGGTCAATTATTTTTAAAGCAACGCGTGTAGGTAAAGATACTGCACTTGCACAAATTATTAATATGGTTAAACGTGCGCAAAACTCTAAACCCCCTATTGGCCGTTTAGCTGATGTTATTTCAGGCTATTTTGTTCCTGTTATCATGATTATAGCCGTGGTAAGTGCCATGGTTTGGCTTAACTTTGGCCCTGAGCCTACTATTGCTTTTGCTGTTGTTTCAGCGACCACAGTGCTTATTATTGCTTGCCCTTGTGCATTAGGTTTGGCTACACCTATGTCGGTTATGGTTGGCGTTGGTAAAGCAGCCGAAGCTGGCGTACTTATTCGCAATGGTGAAGCCTTGCAAACCTCATCTAAAATAACGGCTATGGTGCTTGATAAAACCGGCACTATTACCCTTGGCGCGCCTAAAGTAACCGACATCAACGTTGTTAATGCACTTGATGAAAATAGTATTTTATCCTTGGTAGCAAGCCTTGAAACGTCCTCAGAGCATCCTTTAGCACAAGCTATTGTCGAAACGGCAAATGACAAAGCATTAGCTTTAAGTAAAGTGGATAAGTTTCATGCAATTACAGGGCAAGGTGTACAAGGTGTTGTTGATAATAAGCAGCTCTTTTTTGGTAATGCAAAGCTAATGAAAGAGCAAGGCGTTTCATTAACAGCGTCAGTAATAACCACAGCTCAACAAATGGCTAGCGAAGCGAAAACTCCAATGTATTTTGCTGTTAACGGTGAGTTAGCTGCAATTATTGCCGTATCAGATCCTATTAAAGATGATTCTATTTCGGCGATACAACGCCTTAAAGATAACGGTATTCGTGTGGTAATGTTAACCGGAGATAACCAAGCTACCGCAAAAGCAGTTGCCGATAAAGTGGGCATTACTGAATTTTTTGCTGAGGTATTGCCCGAAGATAAATCGTCAAAAATTGCTGAACTACAACACCAAGGTGAAATTGTTGGCATGACCGGCGATGGCATAAACGATGCGCCAGCGTTAGCGTTGGCAAATGTCGGTTTTGCAATTGGTACAGGAACAGATGTCGCCATAGAAAGTGCTGATATTACCTTAATGCGCGGCTCTTTACATGGTTTAGCGGATGCTATAGCGGTGAGTAAAGCCACGCTAACTAACATTAAGCAGAACCTTATTGGTGCCTTTATGTATAACGTTGCCGGCGTACCTTTTGCTGCGGGAATTTTATATCCATTTTTTGGCTTGCTATTAAGCCCTGTTATTGCCGGTGCAGCAATGGCATTTTCTTCATTAACTGTGGTTAGTAACGCTAATCGTTTACGTTTTTTTAAACCACAAGAACATTAATACCGTACCAAGTATTAGTAAAAAGAGGATAGATAAATGTTAATTATTAATTTAGTAGGACTCGGCTTAATTGCCTTAATTATTTGGTGGTTTTGGCTTTATAAACCTGAAGTAACCCAACTTGATGAAAATAACAGTCAGAGTGAACTAACCATTATTGTTGAAGATGGCACGTACCAGCCTGCCAATATTTCAATCGCTGAAAATAAACCAGTAACACTAACTTTTATCCGTAAAGATGCTAGTCCTTGTGCTGGTACAGTATTGTTTCCTGAATTAGAAATGAGTGGTGAATTGCCATTAAATAAACCTTTTGTTGTGTCATTACCGGCAATGACAAAAGGGCAATACGCTTTTCATTGTCAGATGAAAATGTATAGCGGCAACATAGTCGTTGAGTAGTTTTTCTAGAAATTAAATAGAAATTAAATAGGAATTTAAGGAGTAAATCATGAGTAATTTTGATCACAAAGTCGGTGTTAGTGAAGCTAACCTTGTTATTAGAACGTTGAAATTGACAGGCATGAATAAAGAAAACAGCGAAACGATTATCGCTGAAATAAATGCTACCTTTGGTGTTGATGCTGTTTCGTACAATGAAGACGATAAAATGCTGCACTTAGCTTACGACGCTACTAATATTAATCTGGATGGTATTGAAGATATATTAACAAAGCATAATGCTGAGGTGTCAGATACTTGGTGGAATCATATTAAAGAAGATTACTATAAGTTTGTTGACCAAAACGTAAAAGACAATGCTAACCATAAACCTTGGAGTTGTCATAAAACACCTCCCGGAGCTCGAAAAAAGTAGCAATTCAATGTTTATTCTAAGTTAACATAGTGTTTAACTTAGCAAAATGTAGTAGCGTGTTAACTAAATTTATTTTATAAAAGTTAACACGCTACACTATTTAACCTGAACTCGGTTTAAGAGATAGTTAACATGTTGAAATTTAAAATAAATAAATTCTCACCATCTCTAGCTTGATAGTTTTGTTTAATTCAAGGCAAATTTACGCGTCAATAGCTTGCCTATTGCAAGTGAATTTAACGCAGAAGTAAGTAAAAATAGCAGCTAGAGGAACATTTATTAAGCCGAGCTCAGGTTATTTATTATCACGATGAAGGAATATGCATGTGAAAACCTTTATAACAACTATAGTACTAGTTATCGTATTGTTATTACCAACACCTCTTGTTTTAGCTAATAGTATAGACAAAACCACTATGGCTCAAACGGGGGTGTTAACAGAGAAAAAAGCCATTAACTTGGCACTTGAAAATAATCCTAATTTAGCACAAATGCAGGCACGATATGAGGCTATGCAAGCAATACCTTCCCAAGTAAGTTCATTACCTGATCCAATGTTGACACTTGGAGCTCTCAACTTTCCCACAGATACTTTTGATCGCAATCAAGAGGGTATGACTCAATTGCAAATCGGCTTTTCTCAGTCTTTGCCTTTTCCTGGAAAACTTAACTTAAAAGAAGAAGTGGCAGAGTTTGAAGCAAAAGCGGCTTACTACGATGTTGCTGAAATGCGCTTATTATTAGCGAGTAATATTAGCAATAAATGGTGGCAGATATTTTATTTAGACCGAGCTATAGAAACGGTCGATAAAAATCAAGAACTACTTCGGCAATTTATTGAAGTGGCTAAAACCAAATACACCACAGGTAAAGGATTACAGCAAGATGTATTGCTTTCACAGTTAGAGTTGTCGAAACTCATAGATAAAAAAATACAAATTGTTGCGCTACGTGATAATCAAATAATTCGTTTGAATATATTGATGGATATTGCGCCTCGTACCAAAGTAACTTTGCCTGTAAAAATGGCAGTAATTTCTAAAACAATACTCCCTGAGCAAAAATTGTTTCAACTAGCAAAAAATTCTAGGCCGCTCTTACAAAAACATAAACAGTTGCTTTTTGCTGCAAAATCCAAACTTGATCTAGCTGAACGAGATTACTACCCAGACTTTAATGTTGGCGTTACTTATGGCGATAGAACCGGTGATAATCCCCCTTTTGTTGGCGGAGAACGTGCAGATTTATTTTCAATAAAGTTTGGTATTAAAGTGCCGTTATACGCTGGCACGAAACAGTCGCAAAAAGTGAAACAGCGTGTTAAAGAACAGTTTAAATCTAAGTACGCTTATCGTGATGAAATAAATCAAGTGCAAGCAGATATCGCCAGCAGTTTGACCGATTTTAATCGCTCGCAGCAACAACTGTCTTTATTTAAAACAGGGATATTGCCTCAGGCAAGACAGACGGTGCAATCAATGTTAGCTGGCTACCAAGTGAGTGAAGTTGATTTTTTAAATTTAGTACGTAGCCAAGTAACATTATTTAATTATGAACTGCAATATTGGCAATCATTTTCACAAAGCAATCAAGCATTGGCGCGTTTACAAGCGTCTATCGGCAAGGAATTTATCTATGAATAAGTCTACATTGGTAACAGCAATTATCATGCTCAGTATTGGTATAGGCGTGGGATACATACTATCTTCACAAGAAAGCTCTTATAGTGTAACTAGCAAGGCAGATAATGGCTCAATAAGTAGTGATAATACTCAAGAGAAAGGCAAAGGTAGTCCTCTTTTTTATCGAAATGCAATGAATCCAGCGGTTACATCACCCGTGCCAGCGAAAGACTCAATGGGTATGGATTATGTTGCGGTTTACGCAGGTGAAACCGACAACAAAGCTGTACCGGGTACGGTAAAAATAGACCCAGTAGTGGTTCAAAATATTGGAGTTCGTACCTCTTTTGCTAAACAAGAGTCAATGAGCCGAACCATACGTGCTTCTGGCAGAGTTGATTTTGACGAACAAAAAATGGCACGTTTGCATCCCAAGGTTGAAGGCTGGATAGAATCGGTAAAAGTTGATAAAACAGGGGCGCCGGTAAAAAAAGGTGATGTGTTAGTGAGTATATACTCACCGAAATTAGTGTCTACGCAGCAAGAGTATCTATTGGCATTAAATAACTTAAAGTCACTTGAGCAAAGTCCGTTTGAAGATGTTAGTCGTGGTGCAAAAGACATGGTGGCAAGTGCCAGAGAACGTTTGCAGTTGCTAGATGTTCCAGAACATCAAATTAACGCATTAGAAAAAAGTAGAAAAATAAAAAAACAATTACATATTCACACTCCCGTAGACGGTACTGTTATCCGTATTGGCGCAAGAGAAGGGCAATATGTAACACCTAAAACGGAATTATATATGGTGGTTGATTTAAGCCAAGTTTGGGTTTATGCCGACATTTATGAATATGAATTGCCATGGATAAAAGTAGGCGATGAAGTTGAAATGACGTTAGCAAGTGTTCCCGGTAAAGTCTTTGCCGGGCGACTTGGATATATCTACCCTTATGCACAGTCAAAAACTCGTACTACTAAGGTGCGGGTGATATTTGATAATCCTGATTTATTACTACGCCCTGACATGTTTGCGGAAGTGACCATTCATTCTGATGTCAGCAAAAATGCTATTGTTATCCCAGCGCAAGCGGTAATTCGTTCAGGTAATCGTTCACAGGTTTTTGTGGTGAAAGATGCAGGAAAATTCGAGCCTAGATTAGTTAAGTTAGGAATTGAATCAAATGGTAAAGTTGCTGTGCTTTCAGGCTTAACAGCAGGTGAAGAAGTAGTTACATCGGCACAGTTTATGGTTGACTCTGAATCTAAACTCCGTGAAGCCACAGAGAAAATGATGGAGCAGTTACAGCAAAAAAATACAAGTAACAAGAATACAGGAAGTTCTGAGGATAAGAAAATGTCAGGCATGGATATGTCGAAAAGTAAGGAGCAATAACCATGATTGAAGCCATTATTTCTGCTTCACTTAAAGACAGATTCATGGTGGTATTAGCAGCATTAATCATCACATTAGTGGGGCTTTTTGCTTATAAAAATACACCGCTGGATGCAATTCCAGATCTTTCAGATGTGCAAGTTATTGTTTTTACAGAATTCCCTGGTCAATCTCCACAAGTAGTTGAAGACCAAGTAACCTATCCGCTGACAACATCTATGTTGGCGGTACCTAACACAAAAGTGGTGCGTGGTTATTCTTTTTTTGGCATGTCGTTTGTTTATATTATTTTTGAAGATAATACCGACATGTATTGGGCGAGATCCAGAGTACTTGAATCACTAAACTATGTCAGTGGTCGATTGCCTCAAGGTATAACTCCCACACTAGGGCCTGACGCTACGGGGGTGGGTTGGGTTTATGAATACGCGCTCGTTGATAAAGCCGGCAAACATGACTTAGCGCAACTACGCTCGCTACAAGATTGGTATTTACGTTATCCGTTACAAACGGTTGATGGCGTTGCTGAAGTTGCTTCAATGGGCGGTTTTGTTAAACAGTATCAAGTTGAAGTCGATCCTACTGCCTTAGCGCGTTACAACATTCCACTTAGTAAAGTTAAAATGGCCATTAAATCATCGAATAAAGATGTTGGTGGCCGGTTAATTGAAATGGCTGAAACTGAATATATGGTGCGCAGTAAGGGTTATATCAAGTCTATTGAAGACTTGAATGTTATTCCTGTAGCTGTAACGGCTGATGGCATACCGATACGCTTAAAAGATGTGGCTCATGTCCATACAGGGCCAGAGTTGCGCCGTGGCGTGATGGATCTCAATGGTGAGGGAGAAGTTGCTGGTGGTGTGGTAATTATGCGCTTTGGCGAAAATGCCTTAGCAACCATTCAAGCGGTGCGCGCTAAGTTAGATGAATTGAAAGAAGGTTTACCTGAAGGTGTTGAAATTGTAAGTGTTTATGATCGCGGTGATTTAATTGAGCGGGCGGTAGATAGTTTAAATACTTCATTAATGCAGGAACTCGGTATTGTAAGCTTAGTGGTTATAATGTTTTTGCTACACGCTCGCTCCGCTTTTGTTGCCATTATAACCTTGCCCTTAGGTATATTAATGGCGTTTATTGTTATGCGCTTACAAGGCTTGAATGCCAATATTATGTCGCTTGGCGGTATTGCGATAACCATAGGTACTATGGTTGATGGTGCAATTGTGATGGTGGAAAATGCTCATACCTGCCTAGCTAAGGCACGGGAAGATAAAGGGAGAGAACTTAACAATGAGGAACGCTGGCAAGTAATTGGTGACAGTAGCCGTGAAGTAGGTCCTGCGCTGTTTTTCTCTTTGCTGGTTATTACGGTGTCGTTTTTGCCTATTTTTACCATGCAAGCACAAGAAGGACGGTTATTTAGTCCGTTGGCGTTTACAGCAACCTATGCGATGGCTGCATCGGCAATTTTAGCGGTAACCTTAGTACCGGTAATGATGGGGTATTTTTTGCGCGGAAAAATTATGCCAGAGCATAGAAATCCGGTAAACCGTCTATTACATAAGCTACATCAACCAGCCCTAACGTTATTAATGAAGTTTCGTGGATTGACCATGGTATTAGCCGTTATCTTACTTGCCGTGACTTATTATCCTTACGCTAAATTGGGTAGTGAGTTCATGCCACCACTTGATGAGGGCGATATTTTATATATGCCAACCTTGTTTCCAGGAATTTCTATCACCAAAGCGAAAGAGTTTTTACAACAAAGTGATAAAATTTTAAAGACTTTTCCTGAAGTACATCATGTCTTTGGCAAGGTGGGACGCGCGCAGTCAGCTACTGATGCTGCGCCGTTATCCATGATAGAAACGACGATTCGCTTAAAACCCAAAGAGGAGTGGCCAGATCCAAGTAAAACCACCACACAGGTAATGGCTGAAATGGATAAAGCCATCAATTTTCCCGGCGTTGCTAGTGCATGGACCATGCCGATTAAAACGCGTATTGATATGTTATCAACGGGTATAAAAACCCCGATAGGCATTAAAGTTTCGGGACCTGACTTAACGGTATTACAGAAAATATCAAAAGACATTGAGCAAGCGATGAAAGGTCTGCCTGAAACGACATCTGCTTTTGGCGATCGTACAGTTGGTGGTTACTACCTTGACTTTGATGTTAAGCGAGAAGAAGCGGCACGTTATGGTTTAACGGTAGGGGCGGTGCAAGATGTTATTCAAAGTGCCATTGGCGGTATGAATATTACTGAAACCGTTGAAGGGTTAGAACGTTATCCTGTTAATTTACGTTATCCACGCGAATTACGAGATGACTTAGAAACATTAAAACGTGTGCTTATTTCCACACCAACAGGTACGCAAATTCCTATTGCTATGGTGGCAGAGTTAGTTTATCGCCGTGGGGCGCCAGTGATAAAAAGTGAAGATGCTCGCCCTAATGCTTGGATTTATGTGGATATTGCTAGCTCCGATATTGGCGGTTTCGTTCGTGATGCGAAAAAAGTGTTAGCAGAGCAAGTTAATATTCCTGCTGGTTATACCGTGACATGGTCGGGGCAATTTGAGTATATGGAGCGCGCAGCTCAGCGTTTGAGTATTGTGGCTCCGGCCACATTATTTATTATATTTTTACTGCTTTATTTAAATTTTCGCAATGTTATTGAGCCTGTTGTGGTGATGATGTCGATGCCGTTCGCTCTTGTGGGTGGTATTTGGCTCGTATATATCAACAATTACAATATGTCGGTGGGTGTTGCTGTAGGCTTTATTGCTCTGGCGGGTATGGCGGCTGAAATTGGCGTATTAGTGCTCAGTTTTATTGACAACGAAATAACAGAGCGTCGTGCAGCAAGTCAAAATGCTCTTAGTGTTAGTGAAATAAAAGAAGCGGTTTTATCAGCCACCTCTAAACGGGTGCGCCCTGTTGCTATGACGGCAATTTCCACAATGGTTGGCTTAATTCCTATTATGCTAAGCACCTCTACAGGATCTGATGTAACACATCGCATCGCTGCGCCAATGTTAGGAGGGATGCTAACAGTGTTAATCTTGAATTTATTGGTGCTGCCTGTGTTATATAGCTTTGTTATACAGTATCAAGAAGCTAAGGCTAGAAAGGTAGCAACAATCAAAGCCTCTGTTACATAGTAAGGTCATAGGTTATCCCGACAAACTTCATCAATAAACTCAAACTCTAAGGTTGTATGAGCTAATTGATATGGTGCAAGTTGTTGGGATAATGTATCTTTTAATTTTTTTAGTCCTTGATGATCGAGCGCTTCGTTCAATACCAAATGAGCACTGAGCACATGTTGTTCCCCATCAAGTGACCACAAATGAAAATGATGAACCTCTTTAATTTCAGTAAAAGCATTTAATGTTGTTTGTATCTTTTGCTGAATCGCTAAATCAGGCGTTGCCTGCAAGAATAACAGAATCGATACTTTTAAATTTTTTAGAACATTAAACAGTATAAATAAGGTGAAAGCTATTGATAACAAGGGATCAAGGATAGGTAAATCGGCAAATAACAACACAATAGCAACAATTAGTACGGCAACCCAGCCTAAAACATCTTCAATTAAATGCCAGTTAAGCACCCGTTCATTAAGGGTTTTACCATCACTAAGTTTGTAAGCGGCATAACCATTAACAACGACACCTAATATCGCTAACCACAACATGCCTTGAGCATCAGGCATTTCTGGCGTTAGCAACCGAGGAAATGACTCAGTTAATACCCAAGCAGAGCCAGCAATAAGTACCGCGCCATTAATTAATGCACCTAGTAATGAAAAGCGTTGATAACCATAACTAAAGTTGTCATCGTGCTGTTTTCTACTTAACTTGTTTAATATCCACGCTAAACCTATAGATAAACTATCGCCTAAATCATGCACTGCATCAGCCATAATCGCGGTACTGTTGGTTAAGTAGCCGCCAACAAATTCGATAATGGTAAAGCAAACATTAAGTAAAAATGCCCAACCAATGCGTGCGGAAGACATGTCTTTTCTTATATGAGAATGACCATGTGCATGACTGTGCTCGTGGGTATGAGGATGTTTATCCATTTTATTATCCTGAATATAAAAAAGGGCAAGTTGTTATGAACAACTTACCCTTAATTTACGATGATTATAGCGAAATTGCTATCTTTGTTATCGTTGCATTTCTTCTATTTTACCTTTTGAGAACCAAGCATAAAGCACAGGTAATACAAACAAGGTTAAGAAGGTGGCTGTGACTAAGCCGCCAACAATTACTGTCGCTAATGGTCTTTGTATTTCTGAGCCAACACCGTTTGATAAAATCATGGGTATTAAACCAAGGGCTGCGATAATGGCTGTCATTAATACCGGACGAAGACGAGAAACTGCGCCTTCATAGACAGCTTTAGCAATATCTTCTGCGCCGGTTTCAATGCGTAAATTAATAGCTTCAACCATCACTACACCGTTTAATACCGCAACACCAAATAAGGTAATAAAGCCGATAGAGCTAGGTACAGACAAGTATTGTCCTGAAATATACAGACCAACAATACCGCCGATCATCGCTAGTGGTAAGTTAACTAAAATCAACATCGCTTGACCAATGCTGGTAAAGGCAAAATAAAGTAATAGCGCGATCATACCAATAGATAATGGCACTACAATCGCTAAGCGTTGCTGCGCCCGCTGTTGGTTTTCAAATTGTCCACCAATATCGACTGAATAACCCGGTGGTAAATCTACTTTATCACTAATGGCTTGGCGAATATCTTTTACCACAGAGCCCATGTCGCGGTCTTGTACGTTGGCTTGAATTACCACGCGACGTTGTACGTCATCACGACGCACTTGTGGAGGCCCCGATTCTATTGATATATCAGCAACATCACCTAAGCGTACCCAGGCACCAGATGGCGCTTGTAAACGTAAATCGTTAATGGCTTGTTGGTCTTGGCGAAATTCTTTTGCTAGGCGCAAATAAATATCATAACGCTCATTACCATTGATAACTTGCCCTGTCTCGCGACCACCAATGCCATCACGTACCAATTCCATCACATCACCAACAGATAAACCATAACGAGATAGCTGCTGACGGTTCGGTTTAACCACTAATTGCGATTCACCTTCAATTTGCTCCATAGCAACATCACGTGCGCCATTAACACCTTGAATAGCTTTTACAATTTCTTGGCCTTGTTGTGCTAATACATCTAAGTCAGCACCAAAAAGCTTAATGGCTAATTGTGCTTTTACCCCAGATAATAATTCATCAACACGGGTAGCAATAGGTTGTGAGAAGTTCAGTAATAATCCTGGGAACTGTTCAAGTTTCTTTTCCATCAAGCCTTGTAACTCTTGGCGGTTGCTGGCACTTACCCAATCTTTTGGCTCTTTCAAGCCGATGAATATCTCGATATTACTCACTGGCTCTGGATCGCCACCAATTTCAGCGCGACCAATACGGCTAGTGGCGTAAATCACTTCTGGAAATTGCATTAGGATATTCTCTAACTTAGGCGCAACACTTAATGCGGTTTCTAAGCTTGTTGAAGGTGCCATGGTTGCCCTTAAGTTAATGGTACCTTCTTCTAATTCAGGGACAAATTCTGTACCTAAGTGTGGCACTAAAAATAAAGCAGCAACGAGTAGCGCTCCTGCGCCAATTAATACCATTTTTTTGGCGTTCATTGCCTTGGTTAAACTACTGCGATACAGTTTCTCTAACACAGTGACCAATGGGCTTGTTCGAGTTTTGAAGCCTTTTTGGAAAAAGAAGCTCGCTAATGCTGGTACCACAATCAAGGCAACCAAAAGCGATACAGCCATAGCAATCATGATGCTAATAGCCATTGGTTGGAATAATTTACCTTCAACGCCTTCTAAGCTAAATAAAGGCGCAAAAACCACCATGATAATCGTTACCGCGAAGAAAACAGGTTTCGCTACTTCTTTAGCAGCTATCTGAATTCTTACTCCAATGGATGTATCGCTAGTTGGGTCGCCAATAATATTATCTTTATGGCCTTCTTCATGGCGACGATCAGGCTGAGATAGGTGCTTAAAGATGTTTTCCATCATTACCACAGCACCATCAACCATCATACCAATAGCAACTGCTAAGCCGCCTAAAGACATTAAGTTAGCCGATAACCCGTTATAAGCCATGATTGTTAGTGCCATGCCCACTGACAGTGGAATTGAAATAAGCACCAATACCACAGCACGAACATTGAGTAAAAACAGTATCAGAACAATAATAATAAAAACAAAGGCTTCAATTAGCGCATTTGATACCGTGCTAACCGCTTTTTCGATTAAGTCAGCTTGGTCATAAATAGGCTCAAAAGTAACGCCATCAGGTAAAGCTTGTTGAATTAACGGGATACGATCTTTTATGCCGTCAATGGTGACTTTAGTATTTGAGCCCATGCGTTTTAAAACGATGCCTGAAACTACTTCACCTAAATGTTTACTGCCAGTTTCGCCAACACGTTTAGTCATAGTGACTGCGCCTTGACGAATTTCACTACCAAACTCTACGGTAGCCACGTCAGATACTTTAATTACTGTGCCATCAATAGTTTTTAATGGGATTTGGGCAATTTCTTTAAGACCTAATTGATTGGCACTTAACCAACCAACACCACGGATCACCAATTGCTCTTGACCGCGATCTAAATACCAACCACCGGCATTGCTGTTGTTATTTTCTAAGGCGTTAGCAACATCTTCTTGAGTTAACTGGTAGGCTAATAAGCGTGAGGGATTAACATTAACTTGATACTGTTTTACATCACCACCAAAGGCTAATACATCGGTAACACCGTCTACAGGCATAAGTAGCAGTTTTACTACCCAGTCATTTAAACTACGCAATGACATTTCATCATAACCAGAGTTTTCATCGGCAAGCAGCAAATACTGATAAACCTGACCTAAGCCTGAGGTGTTAGGACCAATTTCAGGTGTACCAACACCGGCAGGGATCATTTCTTTTGCCGACTGCAAACGTTCAAAAACCAGTTGGCGAGCAAAGTAAATATCCGTGCCTTCTTTGAAAACAACGGTAATACCAGAAAGGCCAGTTTTAGAAATAGAACGTACTTCTTCTACATCTGGCAGCGCATACATTACCGCTTCAATAGGAAAGGTAATGAGTTGCTCTACTTCTTCAGAAGCCAGACCAGGCGCCTCAGTATTAATAGCAACCTGTATATTGGTTACATCGGGAAACGCATCTAAATTTAATTTAGGAATAATAAATAGGGCTGACGCGGTTAATCCGACCAAGGCGATGATCACCAATAGTCGATTAGTGACAGACCAGTCAATAAGTTTGTTTAACATCTGTCTTACTCCTAATGACCGTGAGCGTCAAAACCGCCTTTGGCGATCTCAGCGGCAACATAAAAAGCGCCTTGAATAACCACGTTAGTACCTGCGGCTAGACCAGAAATCTCACGCATTTTTTGTGCTGTACTTGCATGAGAAAAGGTGCGTCCTAGTTCAATTTCAACACCTTTGTATTCACCATTTTCTTCAACAAATACTTGCCAGTCGCCATCGCCACCACGCATTAGCGCTTCTTCTGGTACGGCAAATACTTGCTGCTCAGTTTCAAAAGAAAAATAAACATCGGCAAATAAGCCAGGGTGTAGATTATGATCGTCATTTTCAACTTGCAGGCGAACAATACGTGTACGTGTTATGGGGTCAATGGTATGAGCTTTTTGCGTAACTTTTGCTTTGTAGCTTGCATTGCCTACTGCCACTTGGGCTGTTGAGCCCACCGGAATAGCAAGCTGCATCGTTGGTGCTAAACGTGCTTCAACCCATAAGGCATGTTCGTCAGCTAACTCAATTAAGGTATCGCCTGACTCTACTCGCTGTCCTTGTCTAAAGTCGTCAGACAGTACTGCGCCATTGGTTTGTGCTTTTAACGTGTACTGACCTAAGTTGGTCATAGCCGATTTTTTTAGTGACTTAATCGCATCATTTGATAAACCAAAAGCCGATAAACGGGCAAAGTCCGCTTCAAAATCAGTTTGCGCTTCTACATAACGTTTAGCGCCCACAGCTTTACGCCCTAGTTTTTGCACTCGTTGCCATTCAGCACTGGCTACACGATAACTTGCTTGTGCCTCTGCGACAGATTCACTAAAAAGTGTTACTAAAGCTTGACCTTTTTCAACATGATCACCAAGAGCAACATGACGCTTAAGTACGATTGAATCAACACGAGGAGAAACTAAATAGCTGGTGTAATCATTGGCTTTTATTTCACCTGGAGCATAAATATCATAAGATAAAGTTTGCAAGGCTAATGGCTCTGCTTTAATTTCTGCTAGTGAAAGTTGACCCTTGGTTAACTTAACACCTGCGCTTTCTTCCTCTTCACCACCATGACCATGGCCATCATCACCTTTTTCTTGATGCTCACCCTTTTCTTGATGATCGTCATCATGACCTTCTTTTTCGCTTTGATGTTCGTGGGCTTTTTCTGCCGCTTGATTGTTTGCTACAGATAGGCTGCTTAAAGACGTTAGCCCCAAAAATAGGCTAGTGAGTGCAATTAATTTAACTTTTTTGTTCATTTTTGTATTCATGAAGTTTTCCAAAATTTGTTTCTATGTGTCAGGTGATTTAGCACACCACCATTAACGAGATAATTGTTTGATTACTTGATTGACTTGACCTACTTGCAATAACCAGTCTATTTGGCTTAAACGATACTGACTTTTCAATTCAATACCGGCATTAAGGCCTTCAGCTCTTTGTTGCAAAGCCAGTAAATATTGTGTGGTACTCATATCACCGCTTTGCCATTGTTTTGTTAATAAATCTTCACTGCGCTTACCACGGCCTTGCATAAGTTTTACCCAACGTAGGTAATTCTTTTGGTAAGCAAGTAAGGTTTGCTTACTTGCTGCAATAGCAAATTTTTGTTTGCGAAGTACTGAGCGATAATTAGACTCAGCTGCGTTAGCAAACTGACTGGCAGCTCTAGCAATGTCTGAAAAATCATTACGAATATTCAAGGGCATTGAAAAATCTAAACCAATCAGGGAATCTTGGTCAATTTTACCAGCTCTAATGCCAAAAGTTGGATCTGCTTTGGTATTAAGTAAAACCGATTGTGCTTGTGCTTTACTTGACTGCCATTGTGCTTTTGCCGATAGCACAGTTGGGTGTACATTTAGCCATTCTTGTTGCATTTGTTGAGAAACATTATCGGTATTTAGCGCTATACCATGTGCTGGTAATACTTTTCTATCTTCTGTCCAGTCAGGTAATAACTCTTTTACCTGTACAATGGCTTGCTTTAATTTAACTTGGGCAAGGGCAGTGTTATTTAGGATTTGAGATAAGCTAAGGTAAGTGAGCTCAACATCAACTTGACCAAGATCACCGGTTTGCTGGCGCTGCTGAACAATGTCAAGCAAGGTGGTTAATTGTTGCTCTTGCTGATAGGCTATTGCTGCTTGCTCTTTTGCGGCATTGTAGCTAATAAGTGATTGTAAAGCCTCTGAAATCTTACTTTGTTGTAAAGCGCTGAAATCTTTACTCACTTGGGTTAAATTAAAGTTAGCTTGTTGCTCTTTCGCTTCGCGTTTATCCCACAAATCTATGGTTTGGCTTATGCCAACTTCGAAGTTATTGGTATCACCTTCACGCTCGTATCCTGTCGAAAGCTCAGGGTTGTAAAGTGCTTTTTTACTGCCTTGAACTTGTGAAAATACCGCATCCATTGTGTCTTTGGCGGCAACAATATCAGGATGCTTATTAATTTGTTGAACTAGCCAGCTGTCGCTAGCGTTTTCTTTCTGGTTAGCAAATCCACTAACCGATAAACTGGCAGCGATAACGACTGCAGTTAGTTTTACTGAAAAAAATGTCATTGTAAAAACTCATGATCAAATTTAAATTTGGCAATAAATATTATTGCCATGTGGATACTTCTAATTTGAGTAATAAATCTCTTACACGGCGTTAAATAAGTATTGAGTTATCAAGCGTACAAGTAAGGGAGTTATTATGAATGTGATATGGGGGGTTTTCGATCGGGAGAAATAATCGCTTGGCGGTATATTTTTTGGTAAGTTATCAGTTCTTCTTTGATGTTAAGTGCATGAAGAAAATAATTATTTTCAATCAAGCTAGTACAGTTTACACCATGACAGTAACAGCAATGATCATCAATTTCTTTGCTAGAATCTTGTGAATTTGTTGTTGTCATTGAATCCGCATGATTATTATTTGGAAAATAATCAGCTTCAGTAACAGGGGAGTTAGGCTGATGAAATTTTACTGCATCAGCCATAGCATCAATTGATTGCAAAGCAACCAAAGCTATAAGTGCATACAGAAAATATTTTGCTAACATCAATAAGTCCTAAAAAGAGAGTGGCTACAGCTTGCGATGAAGTTAATCTCGCTAGGGTGTTGCCAAGTGTCACACCCTAGGTTCGGCAAAGTAGCAAAGTTATATTTAGTTGTAAAGATTAATCCAATTTTTCATTGTTAAACTTTGTAACGGGTTGCTTAAATAGAATCTAATTGGGCGAAGTCAATAATATTCAATTTTCATAATTTATACCTTTGTTATTAATTTCATGGTTTAATTATTAATCGCTAAACCCCTTATTTTAAAAGCTATGAATAAACTATTTTTTCATCCTCACTGTGTACTTTATATTGGCGAAAGTTTCGACACTGTTTTGCACCGTCATCACAGTGTGCAAATAACAATAGGGGTTAGTGAGTGTCTTAGTTTATTTAATGAGGATGATGAATTACTTAATGCTAGAGGTGTTATTGTTCCAGCGAATTATGCTCATAAACTTAAGGCAAAGAATACTTCAATAGCAACCCTGTTTATTGACGTGCAAAGTCTGTTTTACCAGCAACTTAGGCTAGGCTGTAAACATATTAATTTTAATACTTTTCAAGAAGTTTTTTTATCTGATGATAGTTTACAAGCATTAAGTTCCTTAACCGGAACAAAATCACCCACAGCAAGTTGTACAGATAAACCAGAAGTATGTGCTGAGAGTGTTATCGGGAAAATAATCAATGATTTAACAATAAAAGGCTTTTGTAGCCCCCTTGTCGATGAGCGTATAGTTAAGATATTAAAACAACTTGATAGCACTAAAGATAGCCAGATAGCCCTTGATGAATTAGCGCAAAGCGTGCATTTATCTACCAGTCGTTTGGCTCATTTGTTTAAAGCGCAAGTCGGTATTCCTATAAGGCGTTACTCTTTGTGGCGTAGAATACGCTACGCTATTGAATATGCCCATCAGCAGCAATCACTAACACAAGGCGCACATTTTGCCGGTTTTGCTGACTCTGCCCATTTATCCCGTGTATTTAAAGAAATGTTTGGTATTAACCCGTCTTTAATTATCAATCAGAAGGTACCTTTACAATTATTTTTTCTGTAATTTCTTTTTTGAATACTGCTCGGAAACTAATAACAATAGCAAAATGCCAACGATAAAAAGAGGGTGTATCACTAACGCGTGCACTATTGAAATGTCGTAGTAAAAAGCATGCAGTAGTGTGGCACTTAATAAAATTAGCGCAATAAAAGAAATCAATAATTTCAAAGTGTATTTTGTTGGTAGTATTTTTTTTAACATCAGTGTTCTCCAAAGCATTAATAGCATCTAGGGTATGGGTTAGGATATTTGCCTAAACCACTTGCAGCATTATATGTTGTTGCTAGTCATTGCACTTGAATGAACTTGCTATGATGAAAACTTATTTATTTATTTATTTATTTATGCTTAATTAACTTTTATTTGATTCATTCTACTTTTATTTGATTTAAATGGGCGCTTTTATTGACACTATACTAGCGATACAGTTTATAATGATAACTATTATCATTTAGATGTTGTTGTATCGTGTTGGGAATCAAATTCATGAACCGCTTTTTTTCTGCTTTTTTTATTTTTCTTAGTTGTGCCTTGTTCACAACCCTTAGTGTTGCTCAAGAGCAAACACCTCAACAGCTGAAGCAAACTCAGTTAAGGCAGTTAAGCCAACTTGCTGAATATGTGGGTGTTGATTACAGCGCAGCCATTGAACAAGGCGTTATTGTCAATGCGAATGAGTATCAAGAAATGCTCGAGTTTTCCGCACTTATTGTCAGTAAAATACAAGAGATTGATAGCAAAAGCCGTCAAAGCTTGCTTAAGCCCGCGCAAAACTTGCAACAAGCTGTTATGCAAAAGTCGTCATTAAGCAAAGTTCGTGAATATAGTGCAGCGTTAAGAAGTGGATTGTTAGCAATGATGCCCACAATGAACATGCCTAGTAATTTACTATCGTTAGAAAACACGCAAAGCTTATTTCAAGAAAATTGTGCTAGTTGCCATGGTGTATTAGGTAAAGGTGACGGCGCATTAGCCAAACAATTATCACCTGAGCCAACCAATTTCACCGATAAAGAGCGCGCGAATAATCGTTCATTATTAGGCTTGTTTGATGCTATTTCTAATGGCTTAGATGATACCGCCATGCCAGCTTTTACTCAGCTTAAAGAGCAACAACGTTGGTCGTTGGCGTTTTATGTCGGCAGTTTGGCTTTTAAGCCTCAAAACGAGAACCGCTTAGCTACTACAGAATTAGTATTGCCAAAGCTTGGTGATTGGGTAAATTATAGTCCTCGACAAGTTGCTGAAAATTATAACAATTTAACTGCCGAGCAAGTAGAGCAACTTAGAGCCGATGCTAGGGTGTTTTTTAGTCAAACTAGCTCGCCAATTTCAACGACAAAAAGCCAGTTAACCTTAGCGTTACAGGCGCATAATGAACAGCAATACCAGCTAGCGAGTACTTTAGCAGTAAGTGCTTATTTAGATGGATTTGAATTAGTAGAAAATTCGTTAGACGCCCGCGATTCAACCTTAAGAAAAGCAATTGAAGTAAACTTGATTGCTTTACGTCAACTGATCAAAAGTAATGAGCAAGCCGAAGAACTAAACCGTTTGTCGTCACTGGTTTTTCAACAACTTACACAAGCAGAGCAGCTGTTAAGCGGAGAAGCATTATCTAATAGTGCCTTGTTTACTGCCAGTTTAGTTATTTTGTTACGGGAAGGGTTAGAGGCATTACTCGTGGTGATTGCGTTAATGACGGTTTTAGTACGTACTAATCGCAAAGATGCATTGAAGTTTGTCCATATAGGTTGGGTTGGCGCGCTAGTTGCCGGCGTTGCTACTTGGGCGGCTGCTCAATCATTAATTAGCATTAGTGGTGCCAGTAGAGAGGTGATGGAAGGTGTGGCCGCGTTAATCGCTGCCGTGATGTTGTTGTATGTTGGTATTTGGATGCACAGTAAAACCAATGCCGCCCAGTGGCAGGCGTATATTCAAAAACACGTTAATAGCCAATTACAGGCGGGTACACTTTGGGGGCTAGCACTGCTTGCTTTTATAGCTGTTTATCGTGAGGTTTTTGAAACTGTATTATTTTATCAATCATTATTAACACAAGCACTGCCTGAGCAATATTCAATCGCTATTAGTGGCTTTGCCGTTGGTGTTGGTATTTTAGCCATAGTGACTTGGCTAATGCTTAAATATTCAGTGAAATTACCTATTGCCAAGTTTTTCTCAACAACCACGTATTTATTATTAGCCTTGTCTTTCATTTTAATGGGTAAAGCTGTTTCAGCGCTGCAAGAAGCGGCTATACTTGGTATTTCATCATTGCCTGTTGATATTGAAATTAGCTGGATCGGTGTTGGTTCAACATGGCAGGGGATTTTGGCACAACTAGCGGTTATCTTATTTTTTGTGGTTTACCGCTTTGTCAGTAAAGATAAGCCAGCTGTTTTAGCCTAACTTTATTGGGCCATTGTGCTCACTGCTAAAAGCTAAGGTGTAAATTACCATGTCAGAGTGTTGCAATAGCTCGTGTGCAAGCGAAGCGAAAAAAGTTGCTGATAGTGTGCCCAGCTTTTCGGGAGCTTATGTCAGCGAATTTTCCATTCCAAAAATGGACTGCCCTTCAGAAGAGCGCATGATCCGTTTAGTGCTTGAAGGTGTTGAGCCTAAAGTTGGTTTAGTTTTTGATATTGCTAACCGAAAGCTTGATGTTTTTCATGATGATAATTTAGCTGAAATTACTACTCAACTTGAATCACTCGCTTATGGTGCAGTATTGGTGGCCACCCGAACAAGCAGTCATGAGGAAACCTCAAAAGTACATGAAGATAATCAACTAAATGAAGCGCAAGAGTTTACTGTGCTGCGCTGGTTATTACTTATTAATGGCTTGATGTTTGTTGTTGAAATAATTGCCGGCTGGTTAGCACAGTCAACAGGATTGATTGCAGATTCCCTTGATATGTTAGCTGATGCTGCCGTTTATGGTCTCGCCATTATTGCGGTGGGCAAAACGATCAAAGAGAAACTTTCTATTGCTCATGCTTCAGGTTGGCTGCAAATATTATTAGCGCTAGGGGCATTAAGTGAAGTGATCCGACGTTTTATTTACGGTAGTGAGCCAATTTCTACAGTGATGATTATAATCGGTGTTTTAGCATTAATTGCTAATGTTGCTTGTTTAGTGTTAATTTTCAAGAAAAAAGATTCAGGTGCACACATGCAAGCCAGTTGGATTTTTTCGGCTAATGATGTTATTGCCAACATCGGTGTCATTATTGCTGGCGTGCTTGTTGCCTATACACAATCACCTTACCCTGATCTCATCATAGGTTTAACTATCGCTTTAGTTGTTCTCAATGGCGCAAGAAAGATACTAAACTTAAAATCGTAATTATTTTATCTCATTAATTGCACTGAGTTGCTTGTTGTTTACATATGAAAAATCATATGTATAATAACGTATGTGATTTTTCATATGTGTAGTGATTTATGTCTCCTGTTCAATTTTATAAATGCTTAGCGGATCAAACCCGTTTATCTTGCTTACTGTTAATTGCTGAGCAAGGGGAGTTATGCGTTTGTGAACTCATGCATGCTTTAGTGCTTAGCCAGCCTAAAATTTCTCGTCATTTAGCGCAATTGCGTACCTGTGGTTTATTAACCGATAGACGCCAAGGAAAATGGGTGTTCTATAGGCTTGATCCTACATTAGCTAAATGGGCTCATGAGGTATTAACGTTAACATTGAAAAATAATAGCAGTGTTATCACTGATGAATTACAACGTTTGTCAGATATGCAAAATCGCCCCGATAAAAATCAACTTTGTTGTTGATAGTTGTTGTTTGCAATCATGCCAATTTATACTGACATTAAGGAATAAGCATGGGATTCTTTGAACGTTATTTATCTCTTTGGGTAGGTTTGAGCATTATTGCTGGGGTTTGGCTTGGCAATATCATGCCGTCTGCTTTTGCGCTTTTAGCGACGCTAGAATTCGCGCATGTAAATATCATCATTGCTGTGCTGATTTGGTTGATGATTTACCCAATGATGGTGCAAATTGATTTTTCATCCCTAAAAAATATAGCGAAAGAGCCTAAAGGGCTAGTGCTTACGTTAGTGGTAAACTGGTTAATTAAACCTTTCACTATGGCTGCGTTAGGTTGGCTGTTTTTTAAAGTGATTTTTGCTGACATGGTGGACGCGCAATCGGCAAGTGAATATATTGCCGGTATGATATTGCTCGGTGTTGCGCCTTGTACCGCAATGGTGTTTGTCTGGAGTCAAATGACCAAAGGTGATGCTAACTACACCTTAGTGCAAGTATCGGTAAATGATATTATTATGATTTTTGCTTTTGCGCCTATTACTGCTTTGTTGCTTGGGGTAAGTGATATTCAAGTGCCGTGGAATACATTAATTATCTCAGTAGTGTTATATGTTTTATTACCCTTATTAGCGGGTGCTTATACTCGCAAAAAATTAACAAGAAAGCATTCAAAAAGTAACAATGAACAAGGGCTTCATTCATTTTTAGATAAAATAAAACCTTACTCAATTGTTGGCTTATTAGCGACAGTCGTTTTGTTGTTTGGCTTTCAAGCACAAACAATTCTTGCCCAGCCACAGACAATTTTTTTAATTGCTATTCCACTATTGATTCAAACTTATGCGATATTTTTTATCACCTATTTTGTAGCCCAAAAACTAAAGTTGGCACATCGTGTTTCAGCACCGGCTTGCATGATTGCTACCTCTAACTTCTTTGAATTGGCGGTGGCTGTCGCTATTTCATTGTTCGGTTTGCATTCAGGTGCGGCACTCGCCACGGTTGTTGGCGTATTAGTTGAAGTGCCAGTGATGTTATCACTAGTTGCTTTTCTTAATTTTAAGCATAAAGCACGAGAATAAATCACAAGAGTAAACAAAAAATTTAAAGTAAATATTTAGGAGCTTGAAATGAAAATTAAAGTAGGTATTAACGGTTTTGGTCGTATGGGACGTTTATCTTTCCGCGCGGCATTTGATTATGACGAAGTTGAATTTGTACAGATTAATGATCCCGCAGGAGATGCGGCAACTCATGCTCATTTGGTCAATTTTGATTCAGTGCATGGCCGCTGGCAGCATGAAGCGAGTGCAGATGAAAATAACATCATTGTTGATGGTCATAGAATTAGCATTACGCACAATAAAACTATTGGTGAGACTGATTGGTCACAATGTGATGTGGTGATTGAAGCCTCGGGTAAAATGAAAACTAAAGCCTTATTGCAAGCGTATCTAGATCAAGGCGTAAAGCGTGTTGTCGTTACTGCTCCTGTAAAAGAAGACGGAGTGTTGAATGTAGTTATGGGAGTCAATGATGATTTATACGATCCTAGCCAACATACCATTGTAACTGCCGCCTCTTGTACTACTAACTGTTTAGCCCCCGTGGTTAAAGTGATCCATGAAAATATTGGTATTAAGCATGGCTCAATGACCACCATTCACGATATTACCAACACCCAAACTATTATTGATGCGCCTCATAAAGACTTACGTCGTGCGCGTTCATGTGGCACTAGCTTAATTCCAACCACAACAGGCTCAGCCACCGCCATTACTCATATTTTCCCTGAGCTAAAAGGTAAATTAAATGGTCATGCGGTGCGTATTCCTTTAACGAATTCGTCAATTACTGATTGTGTTTTTGAGCTAGATCACGCAACCACAGTGAGTGAAGTCAATGAGTTATTAGCAACGGCTGCACAAGGTGAGTTAAAAGATATTTTAGGCTATGAAGAGCGCCCATTGGTGTCTATTGATTATAAGACCGATCCTCGCTCTGCCATTATTGATGCGCTTTCAACTATGGTAATTAACGATACTCAACTTAAGTTATATGTTTGGTATGACAATGAATGGGGATATGCCAACCGTACTGCTGAGTTAGTGCGCAAAGTAGGTTTATCATCATAACGCATTGCTCTTATATTCAACGTCGTTGTCAAAAGTGCTCTCATAAATGAAATTTTTATAAAAGGTAAGGAATGTTTAACCAACTTTCAACGCAAATAAAACAGTACTTAGTAATCACTGGGAATTATTGGGCTTTTACCTTAACTGATGGTGCGCTACGCATGTTGGTGGTGTTGTATTTTCATCAACTCGGTTATAGCCCGTTAAATATTGCCATGCTGTTTTTGTTTTATGAGGTTTTTGGCGTGATCACAAACCTTGTGGGCGGATGGCTTGGTGCGCGTTTAGGCTTGAATAAAACCATGAATATTGGCTTGGCATTGCAAATTATTGCCCTAGCAATGCTTGCTGTGCCTGCTGAAATGCTCACCGTTGTTTATGTTATGGCCGCTCAAGCGTTGTCGGGCATTGCCAAAGACTTAAATAAAATGAGCGCTAAAAGCTCAATTAAGCTATTGGTGCCAAAAGGTGGGGCAGAAGCTGAGCATAAGCTTTATCAGTGGATTGCCTTACTTACTGGTTCTAAAAACACCTTAAAAGGTATTGGTTTTTTTCTTGGTGGCTTATTGCTGACTTTGTTTGGTTTCAAAAATGCAATTTTATTGATGGCGGCTTTATTAAGCTTAGTATGGTTGTTTAGTTTAGTTGCTTTAACAGGTGATTTGGGTAAAGCAAAAAGCAAAGCTAAATTTAAAGATATATTCTCTAAAAGCCCAGCCATTAATATTCTTTCAGCGGCGCGGTTATTTTTATTCGGTGCCAGAGATGTTTGGTTTGTGGTAGCACTGCCAGTATTTTTGGCGGCAACTTTTAACTGGGATCATTGGTGGGTTGGTGGTTTTATGGCAAGTTGGGTGATTGGTTATGGTATTGTGCAAACGCTTGCGCCAGTTGTTACTCACCGTCAAAAAAATAAAAATACGGCTAATGCTGCTTTTTTATGGGCGAGCTACCTTTCTGTTATTCCTGTGGCAATTGCGCTAGCACTGCATTTTGATTTTTATGTTCAAATTTCGTTAATTGTTGGTTTGCTGATTTTTGGCGTTATATTCGCTATTAATTCGTCATTGCATAGCTATTTAATTGTTAGTTACGCCGATGGTGATGGCGTATCGCTAGATGTAGGTTTTTACTACATGGCTAATGCTATGGGACGGTTAATAGGAACAGTGCTTTCAGGTTGGGTTTATCAGCAATACGGTTTAGAAGCCTGTTTGTGGATTTCTGCGTTTTTTATTGCCGCGGCAGCTTTGATATCAACCAAGCTGCCAAAGAACTCAGTAGAGTGAATAAGTATGTAAAAATAATACAATCGTCTGTAGATTTCGAGCGAAACCCTCAGGCGAAAAAAACTTTAGTAAAGTTCTTTGTTGCTATGGGTATAACTATAATGCTAAACGAACACCTAAAGTGAATGAACGTCCTGCTTGTGGAGCAATATCCTTAATAAAGGAGGTATGATTGATCACTTCATCATCAAAGAGGTTTGTTCCGCTCATAAAAAAAGTATAATCACTGTCTTTTATCGAAAATTGATAATTAAAGTCGATATTCACTAGCGTATAACCCTTTGTACTTGTCTCAAATTCTGCAATGTTTTCTTGTTTCATATACCTAATGATATCAAGATCAATATACCAATTACTTCTTTCATAGAGTAAACCTGCTCCCACTCGTACTGGCGATATTCTCGGTAAATAGCCCCCATTAGCAAGTTCTCCTTTTACATAATCAGCTTGGCTATGCAAGGTTATCGTACTTACACTAGAATCTGATAAAATCCAGTCAAACTCAAATTCAAGCCCGCTGAAAGTGGCACTTTCTTGAACAAATTGGAATACTGGTAACCCACCTTCTACACTGCCAGTTGCTTTTTCGTAAATAAACTGATTAAAGTCATTATAAAAAGCGTTCAAAGTAAACTTAATATCTCCTTGATATTTACGTAAAGAAAAATCAATGTTGTTAGCACTTTCTTTTTGGAGGTCGACATTTCCCAACTCAAAAGATTGTGTTGCTAAATGAGGACCGTATGAGAGTAATTCTTCAGCATTCGGCATACGCTGCGCGCGTGCTAGTGCTACTGAGAAAGAATAAAAGGGATGAAAATTCCATAAAACACCGATTGAAGTACTGAATGCGTCATCTTTCAATGAGTTAAACAGCTTATCTGAATTTAGGGTTTGCTTGTCGCTACGGATCCCAACTTCAACACTCACATCGCCAAACGACTTTTCTTCCACTAGAAACACCCCGATTAATTCTGTTGTTGACTGTGGTACAAAAGCCTCTGCACCAATCGCTGAAAAATCACGATTATTTATTTGAAATCCGAAAGCACCTTTCCAACCATCAAGGGGAACATGCAGTAACTCAAAACGGGTTTCATCCGCTTTATTGGTGAAAGTAGTACCTATTTCTCCCCCTTCAAGCTCAACATGCTGGTAGTCATTACGACCATACCTGAACTTGAGTTGTTTGACGCCAGTAAAAGGTTTGAAGGCAGTCCCTTTGATATCGAATCGTTGTTGTTCCACGTTTAGGCGCACCAATTCATCTGCATTTTCATCGTTTGGCAGTCCATAATTATTCTTGTATTGTCCAAAAGCAACACCTATAAAACCTTGGTTTTCATTTATCCATGACATGCCTAATGTTGCCCCATCGGCGGAAATATCACTATTGGTTAATTTTCCACCCAACGAAGACGGTAAATTTATATCTTTGGTGTCGCGTTTATACCCATCCACATGCCAAGCCCATTGCTCGAGACCACCATCTAGCCGTGCTACTCCTGCTTTTCCTTTTGAAGCAGAGTTGTAACGCGTTTCAACGGCTCCTTCTAATCCATTTTCGGGCAATTTTTCAGGGATGCTATTATCAACAACGTTAATCACGCCACCAATTGCTTTACCACCATAAAGTAGGGTTGCTGGTCCCTTTAATATTTCAATTTGTTCAGCTAAAAGCGGTTCACTAGATACGGCATGATCGGGACTTGTTGATGATGCGTCTAAAGTACTTAATCCATTTTGCAAAATACTAACTCGGCTACCACTGAGCCCTCTTATCACTGGCCGACCAGCACCTGAGCCATAAGATGATACTGACACTCCTGGCTCCTGTGCCAATGTTTCCCCTAAATTAGTACTTCTTTTATTGATTAATTCTTCCCCACTTAGAACCGTGGCTGGAATAGCCATTTCTAATACGCCTTTGTTACGAAGGTTAGCTGTAACTTGTATAGTTTCAATTTCTAAGTGGTTGATTTCGATAAGAGTTGTTTTTCCCGACGAGAAAGTAATATTTTTCTTTCTCGTGAAGTAAGAACCCAATTCAACTTCAATGGTATAGCTAACTTTTTGGGTAGCGTCAAAGTGAAAAACTCCAAGTTCATCTGTGATTTCTATTATGTCAAAATCAACAATGCGGACTTTGGCATTTGTTACAGGGGAGCCATTTTTGTGGATAATTTGACCGGAAAAAGTATCTAGCTGACCTGATACAGTGTTACTGTTTGCTATAAAAGTAGCAAAAAGCATTAAAATAGTGATTATTTTACGCATTTTATGTTTCTCAAATTTTTCTAATTACAATTAATCACCAAAAGTTATAATGGGATCAATTGACAAACAGGCGACTAAAATTATTCTGTCGAATAAAAAAGCAAACTGTCTATAAATAAGTATTGTTTTATGATCTTAAGGTGAAAACTTGAGGTGGACCGCGTAAATAAATAAGGCGATGAGTGAGCAACTCATTCAATGAAATATTGGTAAAACGGTAGATAAATCTCGCAGTAGTTGAATCAATGAGTGAATTATCTGGTGCTGCATGTATATTGTCTAGAGAGGATAGTTTATTACAAACCTTACAAACATGGTTTGGTTGATGTGCGGCGCTATCATACTGATGGCCTTGGTAGGTAAACTGCATAAAAAGAAAACAAATCAATGCTAGAGATAGCACTAAATTTTGATTCTTTTTAAGGTTTAAAACTTGCTGCATTTAAGTGATAATATCACATTTGTGAAAATGTGATATTATCACTTAAATGCACTGTAAACAATAAATAGTCAGATAAAACTGATAGAACAAGGTCTCTAATTTGTATCTGTTAGTTTTGGTTCAGCTTGATAAAATTACCCTGCACAACAAGATAATTCACTAACATCTTTATTAAAGGTTTGTGCACACAGCTTAAGCCCTTCAACCATAGTTAAATAAGGGAATAGTTGATTGGCTAAATCTTCAACTGTCATGTTGTTGTGCATGGCAATTGCGGCACTTTGTATTAATTCACCGCCTTCATGAGCCAATATTTGGCAACCAATCAGTTTTCCACTTGATTTTTCTGCGACCATTTTTATAAAACCATCAGTTTCAAAATTGGCTAATGCTCTAGGTACATTATCCATGGTGAGTACGCGGCTTATGGTTGATATACCTTGCTGCTCTGCTTGTTGCTCAGTTAAGCCAACCGTTGCTACTTGCGGATCGGTAAAAATTACTGCTGGCATAGTGGTTAAGTCTAAGTTAGCTTCACCACCGGTCATATTGATTGCGGCTCTGCTACCCGCTGCTGCTGCCACATAAACAAATTGTGGCATGTTAGAGCAATCCCCAGCGGCATAAATGCCTTCAACTGAGGTTTCCATCTTATCATTAACGATAATACAGCCATTTCTATCGGTACTAACATCAACGTTTTCAAGATTTAACTTATCGGTATTGGCATGGCGGCCTGTGCTTATTAGTAATTGGTCACAGGTAATACTGGTATCTTCAAGCTTGATTGTGAAAGCTTTGCTATCATGGTTGATTTCTTGTGCTTGGGTGTTGTTAAGTACGGTTATGCCTTCTTTTTCAAACGCTAAAGTTAACTCTTTGCCTAATAATGAGTCTTCTTTATAAAGCAGAGTGTGGCGCGCTATTACTGTAACTTCAGCGCCAAGGCGACGATAAGCTTGTGCTATTTCTAAGGCGATTACCGAGGAGCCGATAACCACTAAATGCTCAGGTGTTTTGGTCGCAAACAATGCCTCGGTTGATGTCCAATAAGGCGTATTGCTTAAGCCCTTAATATTAGGAATGGTTGGCGTTGAGCCGGTCGCAATTAAGAATTTATCGGCGCAGATGTTTTCTTCACCGCCATGACTTAATGTAACGGTAACGTTATTTTTACCCGTGCTTGAATTAGAGCTTTTATCAGAGAAGTACGCAAAACCTTTTACCAGCGTGATTTGTGGATTGTTATCCAACATTTTTTGATATTTAGCCTGTCTTAATTCATCAACTCGACTGCTTTGCTGGGCACTGAGTAATTTACGATTTAGCTCAGGGCTATGGTTTTCTAAACCTACAAAAGGATTGTTACGCTGCTGCTGGGCAAGTTGTGCCGCGCGGATCAATATTTTTGATGGCACACAGCCAACATTGACACAGCAACCGCCAATATTGTCACTGGCTTCAATTATGGTGATGCGCGTATTGTCTTTGCCATTTTCATCTAAGGCTTTTAATGCACATGAAAATGCTGCTGAGCCGCTACCGATGATAGCAATATGCAGAGCTGGTTTTTGTTCATTGCTAGTGCAACTATTATTTGTTGAGCAACAAGAAGACATGATGATTCCTTTAACCTATTAATTTTTTGAATAGTTAATGACTAGTTTTTGAACTAGACATTGGCAATAGATATTGCCACTAAGCCGTTTCACAACTATCGCCATCACAGTGTTTATTGGCGGGATACAATAGATCCCAAGCAGATACGGCCAACATCATTGCCAATGCTGAATAAGTCACGTAAGTGCTCCAGCCATATTGAAACCATGGATAAAATGACAATAACAGTAAGGTTGGCCCAGCCATACCAAGTAAACTGCGATGCCATTGACGGTGAGAAAACCAACCTAGTGCATTGATAGCCAGTGTTAACCATGCAAAAAATGGCAACAAGGTATCAAGAAATAAACTTTCCCATTGACCTAGAAATCCTAAGCCTACAGCCGCGCCAATATTAGCGATAGCGGGAAAACACATAGCGCAACCCATAGCTGAAACAACAGAGCCAACACTACCGGTTTTATCACCTAATCGTACCAACCAATCAGTAAAATTTGCCATGGTGAAATCTCTATATTTAGTGGTAAAAAATGATTATTTCGCACTTTTTGGCGTAGCAGGGTAGCCACTGTTGGTTGATGCTAACGCTATGGCTTCAATGCTGGCTTTTTTAGGATCAAATAAAACTGTCGCGGTTTTAGTGTCATAATCAACGGTGGCTTTAACAACACCATCAACATTCTCCATCGCTTTACGCACTGTGATATGACACATTTTGCAGGTCATTTTATCAATTGAAAAAACTTTGGTAGTCATACCTTGAGCGGCTGTTTGATGACTTTCATCAGCATGTGGCATTGCGGTAGTGTAAGTTGATGTAACCGAGGTCGCTAATATAAGTGCTGCAGCTAAAAGTAAAGGGGTGCTTAAAATTTTTATAATGGCTCTCTGTTCATAAAATGTCTGTTAAAAGGAATGTAAATATAAGTTTGTTCTAGTCAAAAAGGTAATCAGCATAAAGCGGAAAACTCATCATGGTGATCAAAATAACACTAGTGATCCAAAAAATAATGCGTTGATTTTTAAGGACTTGAGGGTTAGCGCAAACCTCGCCTGGCTGGCATTGCTTTGGCGCTATGTAGAGTTTGTGAAAAACCACTGCCAATATTATAAGCGTGATTGCAGTAAAATAGCCGCTGTATGGCTGCATAGCAGTAAGGTTGCCAATCCATGCGCCACTAATGCCTAAAGATAGTAATAATAGTGGACCAATACAGCAAGCTGAAGCGCCTATTCCTGCTGCAATAGCTAAGAACAAAGAGCGGTTTGATGATGACGAATTTGGCATGGCTAAATCTCTTCTTAATGATAATATCAATTAGTTTACACTCTGGGCTATGGTACAGAGTCAATAGGCAAATATAAGTTTTAAATTTCTGCTTTAATTTTAGTTATGTTAACGTTAGTTACATCTAGAGGAAATATCGAATAATAAGGCGAACCCGTGTTACTTAATAATGCTGAAAACACTGTATTTAGGCGCTATAACACCGCAGTGGTAGTTGCCTTTATAGTAATCGTTTTTATTGCTTTAGCGGCAGCTTCTTTGCGCTATTACAGTGAACTTTCAGTCCATAAGCAACAAAGTTTGCAACAACTAACAGCGCAAACTCGCCAACTAAATTCAATGTTTGAGCAAAGTGAGCAAGCTATTACCGGTATTCAAGAATTTGCTGAGTATGTGCTCAAGTATCCAGAAGAATTAAGCTCTCAACCTCCGCCACTTAGACAAGAAGGTAGCCTTTTTTTTCTTGATAAACCTACCCGTAGTTCTTTAGAACAAAGTAAGCGCATTAGCGGCAATATTACTGGCTTTGGTAATATTGCCGAATTTACTTCATTAAAAAAGCAAGAAATAGCCATGGCGAATGCATTAACGCCTGCTTTTGTTGCTGCGCAAAAAGTCATTAAAGAAGCCAATTGGTTTTATTATGTCTCTGTGGAGCAGTTTGTTAATATTTTTCCCTGGATTGGTCGTGACAGTTGGCGTTTTAGTGATCGCATGTTAACCAATGCCCATGCGCAAAACATAGTTAAGCTTGGCGCGCAGAATAATAAAGTTATTTGGTCGTCACCTTATATAGATGCCGCAGGCACTGGCATGAATACCTCTTTAGGTATAGGTGTTTATAATGGCAAGCAAATGTTAGGTGCGGTTGTTATTGATGTTAGTTTAGCGCGCTTACAACAAAGTTTGTCAACTTTAACTTCTCAAGATCAAGCTTTGGTGTTGTTTAATGCTAATAACGATATTTTAATTTTTAAACAACAAGGTAAAGAGCCGCTAAGTTATAGAGCAACATGGGAAAAATTATTACCCAAAGATTTACATCATTTAAACTCAAGAAATTTAGCCCGACTTGCCGATTCAGAGCATATTGGTGATTGGCTCGTTGAAAAACAAAACTTATCGGTAAACGGTTGGACACTCTTAAAATATCAATCGTACTCAAATTTTATTTTGCCGTTGCGTAGTCATTTTATCTACATGTTTACTATTTTACTTATTGGCTTAATCGCCTTTTTGATGTTAGTGAACTACATGACCAGACGTAGTTTTATCAAGCCTACCCATGATTTTATTAGTCATATAGAATACTGTGCTCAAGGTGATCCCGGTAAGGTAAAAGCAAATGCTGATTGGCTGCATTGGTTTGTACTGGTTGAAGATATTTTTACTCAAAACCGCAGTTTATTATTGCAATTAAAAGAGCAGAATGAGGTACTTGATAGCCGAGTGTTAGAGAAAACTCAGGCATTACAAGAAAGCAGTGCCAAGCACCAACGTGATTATGTGCTGTTACGCTCAGTAATGAATGCTATTCCTGATTTGATCATATTTAATGATGCTCACGGTCAATTAATAGGCTGTAACCAAGCCTTTGAAAAGCTCTGTGGCCGCAAAGAAAGTGAGATGTTTGGCTTTGAAGCAAGTGACTTTATGCCTAAAGCATTAGCGCATGAAATTAATTTGTTAAATAGCGAATTTGACGAAGTATATCCTCAACAAGCCTTAATTGAAGCAGGTCTAGAAAGTTATCAAGGTTTTTGTAATCAATTTGTCAATGATAAAGGTGAAATGCTGGGTACCATCACTATTTTGCAAGATGTAACTGAGCGGCAAGCCACACAATCAGCATTAGAAAATGCTAAAAACCAAGCCGAATATGCAAACCAAGTAAAAATTCAATTTCTTGCTAATATGAGCCATGAAATTCGAACGCCCATTAATGCCATGCAAGGCATGATGGATTTATTAACGCGCACGTTATTAGACTCACGCCAACAGCATTATTTAGCCAATGCACAAACCGCTGCATTTTCCTTACTTCATCTTATTGATGAATTACTTGATTTATCTAAAATTGAAGCGGGAAAGATGGTTATTGTTAAAGATGTTGTTGATTTAGCAGCTATTATTGATAAAGCATTGAAACTCAATTCTGCCAGCATTTTTAAGAAAAAGTTGGATCTTCGCATCGAGTTAGCAGCCAATGTGCCTAGTTTGCTGATGAGTGATGAAATGCGCTTGGTGCAAGTACTGTCTAACTTATTTAATAATGCCATTAAATTTACCGAGCAGGGTGAAATTGCTTTGCTTGTTGACACTATTGGCTTAAGTGAAAGTAATGCCTTAATACGCTTTAAAGTTAAAGATACCGGGATTGGTATCGCTAAGGAAAAACAAGGACATTTATTTGAAGCTTTTTCACAAGCTGATATTTCTATGACCCGAAAATACGGTGGCTCAGGTTTGGGGCTGTCTATTTGTCAGCAAATAGTCAAACTGCTAGGCGGTGAAATAACATTAAAAAGTGACTTAGGTATGGGTTGTGAATTTCACTTTGTTTTGCCCTTTTCCTTACCCAATAAAGAAGTTAAACAATCTGCCTGCTTACCAAATGCCGAAAGTATTAATGGTGAAGCTATTCATCTATGTGTTATTAAAGAAAAATTATCTACCAGCTGTATTGACACGGTTAAGCATTTGTCTTGGCATTATCACGAGTTTGATGATCTCTCAGCCTTAAACAAACAATTTTATGATGAAAAATCAGTCAACACTAAGGTGATATTATTAATTAGTGAGGAAGTTTTCTTACAGCAAAAAAGCGAGTTAGAAGCTGCGGCTGTTAATCAACTGCAGGTGATAGATTTAATTGGTTTATGTCAGCAATCTATGCGCGAATTAAGTAGTAATATATGCCAACAATTAGATCAGATGAATTGCCCGTACATATTATTAGATACACCTTTGTACCGTTATGCCTTAGATCAAATTGCCAGAGAGTTAATGAAAACTACTTCCGGGCAAGAAAAATCATTCTTAATTGAACCAAAGCTTACGCCAAAAGCGATTGACTTGGCTGACTCTGTATCGCCTAAAAATACAGACGATTTATCAAATGTGAAGGTTTTGCTCGTTGAAGATAACTTAGTTAACCAATTAGTTGCTAAAGAGTTATTGATAAGTATGAACGCCAATGTAGTGATTGCTGATAATGGCCAACGAGCGCTTGACTCACTTGCCGAAGATACTTTTGATATTGTCTTAATGGATATTCAAATGCCCATTATGGATGGTTTAACGGCAACAGCAGAAATTCGCAAACAAGAGCAGTATCAACATTTACCTATTATTGCGATGACGGCTCATGCTCGCGAGGCAGATAAACAACGCAGCTTAGCGGCCGGTATGAATTTACATATTGCCAAGCCTGTTACTGGTAAGTTACTGCTAACAAGCATATTGCAAGCGTTAGCACTTGAAACTACTTGATGGGCTGAATAAAACAAGTCAACTAGCTTAAGTTTTTAGAGAAAAGGCGCTCTAATTTGTGAATAGTTTCTTTGATATTTTTTACATTGGTCGGGGCGATAAAAATAGTATCATCACCAGCAATGGTGCCAAGTACGCCGTCGCTTTTACTTAAGCTGTCAAGTAATCGTGCAATTAGCTGTGCAGCGCCTGGACTGGTTTGAATAATGATCATAACGTCATTATGTTCAATTTCTAATACTAATTGTTTTAGCGGGCTTTGAGCGGTTGGTACGCCAAGTTCGGCAGGTAAACAATAAACCATTTCTTGACGAGCATTGCGGGTTCGAACTGCGCCAAACTTACTTAACATCCGAGAAATTTTTGATTGGCTAATGTTATCAAAACCTAACGCTTTTAACGCGTCAACAATTTCTCCTTGCGAGCCAAATTGTTCTTGTTTCAATAGATCTTTAAATGCTTGAACTAACGCTTCTTGTTTTTGTTGACCATTCATTGTTTGATATCAAAACCTTTCTTAAAAGATAAGCCATACTACGCATACTGCAAAAGTAATACTAAAGTTGAGTTTTTTACTTTGTCTATTATAAGCTATTATATACGCTATAAATTAATATTAATTGTTTTTTTGTTGTCTATGCTATATCTTTTGCGCAACAAATTTACGTATTTACTCAAATTTTTTGTTGAAAAGCCAATAAACCTTAGTTAACACTATTTAAAATCTCGGAGAGAACACATGAAAGTAGCAGTTTTAGGTGCCGCAGGCGGTATCGGTCAAGCATTATCTTTACTATTAAAAACTCAATTGCCAGCAGGCTCTGAGTTATCACTTTACGATGTTGCTCCTGTTGTGCCAGGTGTAGCGGTTGATTTATCTCACATCCCTACCGATGTAAAAGTTGCCGGTTTTGGCCGTGACGATTTAAATGCTGCGTTAGCTGATGCTGACATTGTTTTAATTCCAGCTGGTATGCCACGTAAGCCAGGCATGGATAGAGCTGATTTATTCAATGTAAATGCAGGTATTATCAAAGTATTAGCTGAAGGCATTGTTGCTGCTTGTCCAAAAGCATTAGTGGGTATTATTACCAACCCAGTAAACGGCACTGTACCTATTGTGGCTGAAGTATTCAAAAAGGCCGGTACTTATGATGCAAACCGTGTTTTCGGTATTACCACGTTAGATGTTATTCGCTCAGAAGCATTTATTGCAGAGCTTAAAGGTTTAAATGTAGCTGACGTGAAAGTTCCTGTTATTGGTGGTCACTCTGGTACTACTATTTTACCATTACTATCTCAAGTTGAAGGTGCTACTTTTACAGATGAAGAAGTTGCCGCTTTAACACCACGCATTCAAAACGCAGGTACAGAAGTTGTTAATGCTAAAGCGGGTGGCGGTAGTGCTACATTGTCTATGGGCGCTGCAGCAGCACGTTTTTGTATGTCTTTAGTTAAAGGCTTACAAGGCGAAAACGTTGTTGATTACGCTTATGTTGCACTTGAAGGTGGTGATGCACCATATTTTGCTCACCCTGTACGTTTAGGCGTTAATGGTGTTAGTGAAATTTTATCTTACGGTGAGTTAAGCGCTTTTGAACAAAAAGCCAAAGAAGATATGCTTGATACCTTGAAAAGCGACATCCAAGAAGGTGTTGATTTTATGGCATAAAGCCATTTGAAATTTATTCCGCCTACGATTGATTTTACACTTGTAGGCGGCTTATTTTAGAACAATCGCGCGATTAAAATCCCGCCTACATTCTATTTCACTCCTTTCGATCGCAAAAACTCGCTATATTCTTTATCTGTTCTCATAATGTGATTGGTTAACCAGCGTTTGAGAAATACCATTAAATCTGCACTAATTGTCCCTTGTGGATTCTCAATAAACCTTTCTTTTAACTCAATTACTTGAGCAATAAGTTCAGTGTGTTGGCGTTTGTGCTCTACTGAGTTTGTATAACCAAATTCGGCAAACATATTTTCTTCATAGGTAAAATGCTTTTGAGTATATGCGGCTAAGCCAGTAAATATTTTTTCTAATAATTCATTAGAGCTATTGGTCAGCATAGCGTCATTTAATGCATTTATCATATTGATTAATTTTTTGTGTTGCTGATCAATGCTTTCAATACCTACACTTAACTCAGCTGTCCATTCAATAAGTGGCATAAAGATCTCCTATAAACTTCAATTATCTTGTTTTTAACTTAGTGGTAGTTATGACAATTGACAAGCTAAAGCGGATGTAAAGCTGCGTTAGATCAACAAAGTTGCTTTTATAGAGGTAAACTATGAGTTTTGGCTTATTTTGATATTATGAACAGTAGCTAGCGGGTAGTTATAGATTCACAAATGGCTACTGTTTTACTAAATAGAGAATTATCTTCCCCATGGGTTTGAAGGAGTAGAAGAGCGCTCACGTGTTTTTTTAGCGCGTTTTTGTCTTAAATTTTCAGCATCCTCAAAACTTAACTCTGCAGGCTCACCTGGCTTTTGGTTAGCAGGTATGATGCGATCACGAGGGGGCAACTCAAATTGGCTATCGTCAGCGCGTGGCAGGCTTTTGTACTGATATAAATAAAAAGCTTCAACCTTATCTTTTGCCCAATCGGTTTTTTTAAGGAACTTGATACTAGATTTAATGCTTGCATTGGTTTTAAAGCAGTTTAGGTTTAAGTAAGCATATAGTATGTCAAAACCGTAATGATCAACTAACTCTGTTAGCACTTGTTCTAAGCCAACACCATGCAGAGGATTGTTTTCGTAAATGTTATCTGAACTCATAATTATCCTTTTAATAAGATTAGGCGGAACGATTAGCGGCGATATGCGCTAAAGAAATCAAGGCTTGTTTATAGTCAGAATTAGGTAATACAGATATAGCATTAATGGCTTTATCTGCTTCTATTTCTGCTTTTTTCTGAGTATAGACTAAGGCGCCAGTTTGTTTCATGGCATTAAGAATTTCATCTAAATTTTCCATGCCGTTACCATGCTCTATCGCATCGCTAATTAATTGCTTTTGCTCAGCATTACCATGAGTCATTGCATACAGTAAGGGTAAAGTCGGTTTACCTTCAGCTAAGTCATCACCAACATTTTTACCCATTTCTTTCGCGTCAGCAGTGTAATCCATAATATCATCAACAAGTTGAAATGCAGTGCCTAAATATTTACCATAATCAGCCATGGCTGTTTCTATCACATTATCTTGTTTCGTTATTACCGCAGCGAGGCGAGTGGCAGCTTCAAAAAGCTTAGCTGTTTTACAATAAATCACCTGCAAATAATTTTCTTCGGTGGTATCAGGGTCGTTACAATTCATTAATTGTAATACTTCACCTTCAGCAACAATATTAGTGGCATCAGATAAAATATCCATAATGCGCATATCTCCTAGCTTGGTCATCATTTGAAAAGAGCGGGTATATAGAAAGTCACCAACTAATACACTGGCGCTATTTCCAAATAAGGCATTGGCAGTTTCTCGACCACGGCGCATATTCGATTCATCAACCACATCATCATGTAATAAAGTCGCCGTATGGATAAACTCAATAATAGCGGCAATGGTGCAATGTTTATCACCTAAATCATGAGAATTTTCAATATTTAATGCTTGGGCTGTTAACACTGTTAGCATTGGGCGCATACGCTTACCACCCGCATTAACAATATAAATACCTAACTGATTAATTAACGCAACGTCAGAGTGTAATTGACCATAAATGAGATCGTTAACCTGAGTCATATCATCTTGAGAGAGTGTTTGTATTGCTTTTATATCCACGTGACTTATTTTCATTTAGATGGGCTTTAATGCGCTAAATTCTACACTAAATTAGCTGACAATAAAGCGACAAAGGTAGTTTCTAGTGACTTAGTTATAAATTATTTAGTGAAAATTAAGTTAATTTAATAAAAGTATTAAAAACTTAATAAATGATCACTTTTAGACTTGCCCTACACAGTTTCTTCGCGTAGAATTCGCGCCCTATATTTTTAAATCTTAAGCGTCATCTCTCTTCTTAAATAATAAGAAAAGTGGCGCAGTACGGAGTAGCTATGTACGCGGTATTCCAAAGCGGTGGTAAACAGCATCGTGTAACCGAAGGACAAACAGTTCGCCTAGAAAAGCTTGAGCTTGAAGTAGGCGCAGCAGTAGAATTTGATAACGTTTTAATGATCGCCGATGGCGAGAACATCAATGTAGGCGCACCCTATGTTGCTGGCGGTAAAGTAGTGGCTGAGGTTGTGAACCAAGGTCGTGCTGATAAAATTACTATTGTAAAATTCAAACGTCGTAAGCATTCACGCAAACAAGCGGGCCATCGTCAATGGTTCACTGAAGTGAAAATTACTGGTATTAACGGCTAATTAGGAGCATTTTAACATGGCACATAAGAAAGCTGCAGGTAGTACACGAAATGGTCGTGATTCAGAAGCAAAACGCCTAGGTGTTAAGCGTTTTGGTGGTGAATCAGTGTTAGCAGGTAACATTATTGTTCGTCAACGTGGTACACGTTTCCACGCTGGTAACAACATGGGTATCGGTAAAGACCACACGTTATTCGCATTAGCTGACGGTAAAGTTCAGTTTGATGTTAAAGGTCCAAAAAGTCGTAAATTTGTTAGCATTATTGCTGACTAATCTTAGATTCGATTTTCTAAAAACCTCGCATCATGCGAGGTTTTTTTTTGCATGTAATTTATAAAAATAGTTTATACTAGCGCTTATTAGTACAAACGATCATATTAGGGTTATTGAGATACCATGAAATTTGTTGATGAAGTTGAAATCAGAGTTGAAGCGGGTGATGGTGGCAACGGCTGTCTCAGTTTCCGTAAGGAAAAATTTATTGAGTATGGCGGTCCTAATGGCGGTGATGGCGGTGATGGCGGTGATGTTTATTTAATTGCTGACGAAGGCTTGAATACGCTAATCGATTACCGCTTTGAACGTTTTCATCGAGCAAAACGTGGTCAAAATGGTCAACCTCAAAATTGTACCGGTAAAGGCGCTGATGATTTAGTGTTAAAAGTACCGGTTGGAACACGTGTTGTTGATGTTGATACAGGCGAATTACTTGGTGATTTAACCCATAAAGATCAAAAGTTACTCGTTGCTAAAGGCGGTTGGCATGGTTTGGGCAATTTACGCTTTAAAAGTAGTACTAACCGTACACCTCGTCAGAAAACTGATGGCACACCGGGAGAAATCCGTAACCTTAAACTTGAATTATTGTTGTTAGCTGATGTTGGTTTGCTTGGCTTACCTAATGCGGGTAAATCAACGTTAATTCGTAGTGTTTCTGCGGCAAAGCCGAAAGTAGCTGACTACCCATTTACCACCTTAGTACCTAACTTAGGCGTGGTGCGTTTAGATTCACAACGTAGCTTTGTTATTGCTGATATTCCCGGTATTATTGAAGGCGCTGCTGACGGTGCTGGTTTAGGCACTCAGTTTTTAAAGCATTTAGAGCGCTGTCGTATTTTATTACACGTAATTGATATCCTACCAGCTGATGGCTCAGATCCATTAGAGAATGCTAAAACTATCATTAGTGAGCTTGAGCAGCATAATGAAAAACTAGCGGGTAAACCGCGCTGGGTTGTTTTTAATAAGTTAGACTTAGTATTGGAAGACGAAGCAGAAGCGATCATTCAAAGAATTTTGACCGGCCTTGATTGGCAGGGTGAGTCTCATAACATTTCAGCTTTTAGCAAAATAGGTACACAAGAATTATCTCAAAAAGTAATGACCTTTATTGAGCAATTACCACCAGAAGAGGAAGATGCACCTATTGATGGTAAAACGGTTGAGTTTAAGTGGGATACTTACCATGAAGATGCCCTTAATGCATTAGATGATTCCTTAGGTGATGAGTTAGATGATGACGACTGGAACGAAGACGATTACGACGTAGAAGTAGAGTATCGTCCTTAAGTTTATAAAATATATTATGAAAGCTCTGATTTGAACTCATATGTTATGGGGATAAATCAGGGCTTTTTTTTTATTACTAATCTAGCGATAATACGATTAACACCAAAAACAAAATATTAGGATTTTAATGACAGTTCTTTCGATGATAGTGGCTACCGCTGATAATAATATTATTGGCAAAGATAACGATATGCCGTGGCACTTACCCGCTGATTTAGCTTATTTTAAAAAGGTAACCCTAGGTAAACCTATTATTATGGGAAGAAAAACCTATGAATCTATAGGGCGGCCTTTACCGGGTCGTCGAAATATTGTGATTTCTCGTGATGAAAAGTATTCACCACAAGGAAATGGCGCTACTGGTGTTGATGCAGTGACTTCTGTTGAAGAGGCATTGGCACTTGTTGATGGCACCAATGGTAATGAAGCTGTTGATGAAATAATGGTTATTGGCGGTGGCGCTATTTATAAGCATTGCTTACCTAAAGCCGACCGTTTATATATCACTCATATAAAAGCTGAGATCGACGGTGATACTCAGTTTCCTCACTATGAAAGTGACAACTGGCAAAAAATTAGTAGTGAATTACGCAAAGCAGATGATAAAAATGCATATGATTTGGATTTTTGCATCTATCAAAGAGAAATGCATGAGCGTTAATTTTTCGTTTAATAAGCCCAGTTCACAAGCTTTTATACTATTAGTGTTAGCTATATGTTCGGCTTTGTATGTTAATTTTTATGTAACGGCAATACAGGTAAAGTCTGGCTATCATTACGGCTTATGGTCTTTGTTACCTGCTTTTATTACTATATTGTTAGCGTGGTTAACACGAGAGCCGCTTACTGCTTTATTAAGTGGTATTGCCGTGGGCGCTTTTATGATGGGGCAATACGATCTTACTGATCAAATATTGATCCCCGCCATGGCGCAAACAGGTACTGCGGGCTTATTGCTACTTTATTTATGGTTACTCGGCGGTTTGCTTGGTATTTGGTCTAAAACAGGGGCTGCTCAGGCTTTTGCTGATTACATGACTAAGCACTTTGTTCGCGGTCAACGTTCAGCCAAACTGGTCACTTGGTTTTTAGGCGTCTTGTTTTTTCAAGGTGGTACTATGAGCACTGTGCTTGTAGGTACAACCGTTCGACCATTGGCAGATAAAGCTGGCATTAGCCATGAAGAGATGAGCTACATTGTCGATTCAACTGCATCACCTATTGCTATTGTCATTGCTTTTAATGCCTGGCCTGCTTATATTCAAGCCTTAATATTTGTCCCTGGCGTTGCTTTTTTAGCAACAGAAGCTGATAGGTTAGCCTTTTTCTTTGCTGCTGTGCCTTTTAGCTTTTATGGCATTATTGCGGTGATTGGTACCTTGTTACTCAGCCTCAATATTACTAAATTTTCAGGAAAGCACATTCGTGACGCTCACCAAAGAGTAGCAACAACAGGGCAGTTAGATGCTCCTAATGCTAAACCGTTAAGTGCAACAGAATTACAAGTTTGTGCTGTGCCGCAAGGCTATCAAGCCCATGTACTTGAGTTTATTTTGCCATTATTAAGCTTAATTGCTATTGCCGTGTTGACCTTTGTTTTTTTTGGTTCACCAAAAATTAACTGGGCATTTGGTGCTGCGCTATTACTGAGTGCTTTTATCGCCTTAGGGAAAGGGATGTCGTTAGGTCATATAGTTGATGGTTTCGGTAATGGCTTAAAAGGGGTGGTACTTGCTTCTGTTATTTTAGTATTAGCGGTGACTATTGGTGCGATTAGTAAACAAATTGGTGGTGGTTTATATTTAGTCTCATTGTTAAGTGATCAACTACCTTACTGGCTTTTACCTGTTATTTTGCAAGTAATAACTATGATTATTGCTTTTTCTACCGGTACTAGTTGGGGGACTTTTGCCATCGCTTTTCCCTTAGCTATGCCACTCGCTTGGGCCATTGCACAAAGTGTGAGTTTGGTTAACCCTGAACTGTATATGATGATCTGTTTTGCCACAGTGTTAAATGGCAGTGTTTATGGCGATCAATGCTCGCCAATTTCTGATACTACCATTTTAAGCGCAATGACCACAGGCTGCGACATGATGGATCACGTTAAATCTCAAATTACGCCAGCGACGTACGCAGCAAGTTTAGCAGCGGTATTATGGACGTTGACTGTAGTTATTTTTGCTTAGAACTTAGAGCTTGTCTCTAAGTTCTAGCTTTTAGGCACTAGGTGTTAATACGTAATCTAAAATCCCGATAGCTGCTTTTCGTCCTTGATCAATAGCAGTCACTACGAGATCTGAGCCAAGTACCATGTCACCACCAGCAAAAACATTCTGTTTACTGGTTTGCAGGGCAAAATCACTATTATCAACAGCTAACACACGACCGCGAGAGTCAAGTTCAACACCAGCATCAATCATCCATTGTGGTGGGCTTGGTAAGAAACCAAAGGCAATAACCACGGCGTCAGCTTCCATAACAAATTCGCTGCCTTCAATCGGCTCTGGATTACGTCGTCCATTAGCATCTGGCGCGCCAAGTTGAGTTTTAACAAACTTCACGCCAACAGTATTACCATTGTCATCAACAGCAATATCAAGGGGCTGAATGTTGAAAGCAAAATTTACGCCTTCTTCTTTGGCATTTTGAACTTCACGTGGCGAGCCGGGCATATTGGCCTCATCACGACGATAAGCACAGGTAACCTCAGTTGCACCTTGACGAATAGAAGTACGCACGCAATCCATGGCAGTATCACCGCCGCCTAAGACAATAACTTTTTTGTCTTTAAAACTTACATAAGGTTTAACTTGGTTTGACTGTTCTTTGGTGATACCCATGATATTTTGAGTATTACCAATTAAGAAATCTAAAGCATTATATACACCTGCAGCACCTTCATTTTCAAAACCGCCACTCATATCTTTATAAGTGCCAAGGGCTAGAAAGACGGCATCAAATTCATTACTAATTTCTTCAAAACTGATATCAATACCAACATTAGTATTTAAACGAAACTCTATACCCATGCCTTCAAATATTGCTCGGCGTGTTTGAATAACGTCTTTCTCTAGTTTGAATGAGGGAATCCCAAAGGTGAGCAAACCACCAATTTGTGCATGGCGATCATAAACAACGGCATCGACACCGTTGCGTGTTAATACATCAGCACAAGCAAGGCCGGCAGGGCCTGCACCAATTACGGCAACACGTTTTCCGGTTTTAATTACCTCTGATAAATCAGGTCTCCAGCCTTGAGACAAGGCGGTATCAGTAATATGTTTTTCAATATTACCAATAGTAACTGCGCCAAATTCATCATTTAGGGTACAAGCAGATTCACACAACCTGTCTTGTGGGCAAACACGACCACACATTTCAGGTAAGCTGTTAGTTTGATGACACAAATCAGCGGCTTCAAAAATTCTATCTTCAGCAACTAGCTCTAACCATTGTGGAATATAGTTATGTACCGGACACTTCCACTCACAATAAGGGTTACCACATTCCAAACAGCGATCTGCTTGGCCGGCACTTTGTTCACTACTTAACGGTTGATAAATTTCAACAAAGTTGATTTTACGTTCACTAATGGCTTTTTTAGCCGGGTCGATTCTTTTTACATCAATAAATTGATAAACATTTTTACTCATTAGCTATAATTCCTATCAATTAATTATTGTGCCTGAATGCGTAATTCAGCACTTGAACGACTGCGATGACCTAATAAGGTTTTAACATCGGTAGCAGTTGGCTTAATTAACTTAAATAATGGTGCGAACTTGTCAAAGTCATGCAAAATTTCTTGGGCGCGTAAACTGCCGGTTTCTTCAAAGTGATGGTTGATAATACCGCGTAAATGCTCTTGATGAATTGCAAAGTCGTCAACGGCAAGCATTTCAATGGATTCAGTATTTAAACGAACATCTAAATCGCCCGCTTCATCTAAAACATAAGCAAAACCACCGGTCATGCCCGCACCGAAGTTAACACCGATATTACCTAAAACCGTAACTATGCCACCCGTCATGTATTCACAAGCGTGATCGCCAGTACCTTCAACAACTGCATGACAACCTGAATTTCGTACAGCAAAACGTTCCCCCGCACGACCACAAGCGTATAGTTTACCGCCCGTTGCCCCGTATAAGCAGGTATTACCCATAATCATGGTTTTATGGCTAAGGTATTCAACACCTTTTGGTGGTTTAACGGTTAGCATACCGCCAGTCATTCCTTTACCAACATAATCGTTTGCATCACCAGTGAGAATAAGGTTTAAACCACCGGCATTCCAAACACCAAAACTTTGCCCCGCAGTGCCAGATAAATGCATAGTGATTGGCGAAGCCGCCATACCTTGGTCGCCATGATGACGAGCTATTTCACCTGATAGGGTAGCGCCAACAGAGCGATCAGTATTTTGAATAGCAAATCTAAACTCGCCACCACTACTATGAGCAACGGCATCTTGTGCCGCTTTTACCATTTGTTGATTCAACTGACCTTCATCAAATGGTGTGTTTTCTTCAGTTTGATGTAGTGCAGTATCATCTGCTGCAACCACAGGTGCAATGATTGGCGATAAATCGAGTTTTTGTTGCTTAGCGCTAATGCCTTCAACTTGTGTTAACAAATCAACACGACCAATAATAGCGGTTAAGCTTTCGACACCTAAACGAGCAAGAATTTCACGGACATCGTGAGCTATGAATTTAAAGTAATTCATTACTTGATCAGGTAAGCCTTTAAAGAACTGTTCTCGTAAAACTTCATCTTGGGTGGCAACACCTGTAGCACAGTTGTTCAAGTGACAAATACGTAAGAATTTACACCCTAATGCCACCATAGGCGCAGTACCAAAACCAAAGCTTTCAGCACCTAAAATAGCGGCCTTAACAATATCAACACCAGTTTTTAAACCGCCATCAACCTGTAAACGTACTTTATGACGTAAGCCATTAGTGACTAAGGCTTGATGTGCTTCAGCTAAACCTAGCTCCCAAGGACAGCCGGCATATTTAACCGAGGTTAATGGGCTTGCTGCTGTGCCGCCGTCGTAACCTGAAATAGTGATGAAATCAGCATAGGCTTTAGCAACACCGGCAGCGATGGTACCAACACCGGGGCCTGAAACCAATTTCACCGAAATAACGGCTTTTGGATTTACTTGTTTTAGATCGAAAATCAATTGTGCTAAATCTTCAATAGAATAAATATCATGATGTGGCGGTGGCGAAATTAATGTCACGCCAGGCACTGAATAGCGTAGTTTAGCAATTAGTGGTGAAACTTTATCACCGGGTAATTGACCTCCTTCACCGGGTTTAGCACCTTGTGCCACTTTAATTTGCAATACATCGGCATTAACTAAGTAATGTGGTGTAACACCGAAACGACCAGAGGCTATTTGTTTGATGCGAGAATTTTTCACTGTGCCAAAACGGCGTTCGTCTTCACCACCTTCACCAGAGTTTGAACTACCACCTAAACGGTTCATAGCAATAGCTAAGGCTTCATGAGCTTCAGGGCTAAGTGCGCCAATAGACATAGCGGCCGAGTCAAAACGTTTAAACATTTCACTGTCGCTTTCAACCTTTGAAAGCTCAATAGCATTGCAATCGTCTTTTAGTGCTAATAAATCACGGATCATTGCGGCAGGGCGGTTGTTTACTTCATCAGCATATTTTCGATAATCATCATAACAGCCACTTTGCACTGCACGTTGTAAGTAGTTAACAACATCAGGGTTAAAGGCATGATATTCTTCACCATGCACGTATTTTAATAAGCCACCATGTCGCATTTTTTGATGGGGTAAAAATGCTTTACGAGCGAGGTTAATATTGTCTTGTTCAATATCATTAAAGTCAGCGCCTTGGATACGGCTAGGTAAATCGCTAAAACATAATTTCATTATATTTTCGTTTAAGCCAATAACTTCAAATAAGCCAGCGCAGCGATAACTAGCTATCGTTGAAATCCCCATTTTTGATAGTATTTTTAATAAGCCTTTGTTTATACCTTCACGGTAGTTAACTACCGCATCGCGTGCGCTCAATTTAATTTGACCTTGTTCAACCAATTGCTCAATCGTTTCAAAGGCTAAATAAGGATAAATAGCGGTAGCACCTAAACCAAGTAATACTGCGTATTGATGTGAATCTCGCACGGAAGCGGTTTCTACAATAATGTTAGAGTCACAACGTAGCTGTTCATCTACTAGGCGTTTTTGTACTGCGCCCACTGCCATAGCGGCAGGGATCACTAATAAACCTTGATGAATTTGTCTATCGGATAATACTAAAATAACCGTGCTTTTATTACGGACCAAATCAGTTGCTTCATCACATAAACGAATAATAGCGGCTTCTAAACCTTCTTCACTATCATACGTTAAGGTTAAAGTATCAGAGCGGTAATGTTCTGGGTCAAGTTCACGAAGCTGTTTTAAGCCTGTATACATCAATACCGGCGTGGAAAACAACATGCGATCGGCATGGCCTGAAGTTTCGTTAAATACGTTATGTTCACGACCAATACAAGTACCGAGTGACATAACATAGCGTTCACGTAATGGATCTATTGGTGGGTTAGTTACTTGAGCAAATTGCTGACGGAAGTAATCATATAAAGTGCGCGGTTGGCTTGATAATACTGCCATTGGCGTATCGTCGCCCATTGATCCTGTAGCTTCTTGACCGTTTTCAGCTAATGTTTTTATTACTTGCTGGATTTCTTCATAGCTGTAATTAAACATTTTATGGTATTGCGTCATTTGGATATCAGAAAAAACTCGTATGCCAATTCTATTGGCTTCTAATTCATCAAAAGGCACTAAACGGCGAATATTTTTATTCAACCATTCACGGTAAGGGTGACGTTCTTTTAAGTCGTTATCTATATCATTTGAGCTAAAGAGTTTACCTGTGTAGGTGTCAATAGCGAGCATCTCACCAGGACCGACACGACCCTTCTCAATTACTTCATCTTCACCGTAATCCCAAATACCCACTTCAGAGGCAAGTGTTATAAAGCCATTACGGGTGATGACATAACGGGCAGGGCGTAAGCCGTTTCTATCTAAATTACAAGCAACGTGACGACCATTGGTCATTACTACGCCGGCAGGTCCATCCCATGGCTCCATGTGCATAGAGTTAAACTCATAAAAAGCACGTAACTCGTCGTCCATTAACGTGCTATTTTGCCATGCAGGAGGCATTAATAGACGCATAGCGCGGTATAAATCCATACCACCGGCAAGGAAAAGTTCAAGCATGTTATCTAGTGAAGAAGAGTCAGATCCTGTTTGACCAACAAAAGGAGCTGCATCTTGTAAGTCAGGTAAAAGTGGTGACTTAAAGCGATATGTTCGAGCACGTGACCATTGGCGGTTACCATTGATAGTATTAATTTCACCATTATGAGCAAGGTAGCGGAATGGTTGTGCCAAGTACCATTGTGGTGATGTATTGGTAGAAAAGCGCTGATGGAATACACAAATAGCGCTTTGCATGCGAATGTCAGCAAGATCTAAATAAAAGTTAGCAAGATCTTTAGGCATCATTAAGCCTTTGTAGATAGTCACTAAGCAAGAAAGGCTGGCAACATAAAAAACATCATCTGTGATGCGTTTTTCAGCGCGGCGACGTGCCATGTATAAACGGCGTTCTAAATCACGATTACGCCAACCTGGGGGCGCATCAACAAAAACTTGTTCAATCGTTGGCATGTTGCTTATTGCAGCATCACCTAGCACTGAAGTGTCTGTTGGCACAGAGCGCCAGCCTATTAAGGTTAAGCTTTCGTTAGCAAATTCTTCTTCTAATATTTTCTTAGACAAAGCAGCAGCAACGGGATCAGGGTTTAGAAAGATCATGCCAACAGCATACTTTTTCCCTAGCTTCCAGCCATTGTCTTGTGCAA